>Ga0116219_10002381_pt1 | contig 16003 bp, 10 predicted proteins | sample Sb_taG_4_FD_91019 | JGI IMG/M metagenome (GOLD analysis project Ga0116219, IMG submission 91019) | Peat soil microbial communities from Weissenstadt, Germany - Sb_50d_6_BS metaG | ecosystem: Environmental > Terrestrial > Soil > Wetlands > Peat | place: Germany: Weissenstadt | collected 2010-09-21
ACCTGGCCGGCCCGAGCGGGCTCAGCCTTGACAGGCGCCCCGGCGCCGGTCTTCCAGCGAGCCTGCAGCATCGAACTCAAAGACGAAAGGTCAGCTTTTGCCGAGACGCGTGCCTCGCCCGGCGCCAGCGCGGCTGCAGCTTTCCGGCAGACAGCGTGGATACCGTCCCCCAGCTCAACTCGCGCCTCGGAAGCGGAATCGTCCATTAACCGCCCCGTGACCACGTCGCCCACGTTGTGTTCGGCGAGATATTCGTCGATGCCGGTGGGCACCAGCTGCTTCATGCTGAGGCGCATCTGGCGTTTTTCTGGGTCAATCGCAATCACCTGGGCCCGTACGGTCTGTCCGACGCGCAGCAGGTCGGCAGGCTGGTTGATGCGTTTCTCGGCGCTGATCTCGCTCACGTGAACCATGCCCTCTATTCCTTCGGCGAGTTGCACGAAAGCGCCGAACTTCGTAAGGCTGGTTACCGGGCCTTCAATTGCTGATCCCACCGGGAAGCGCTGCGGCGCTTCGACCCAGGGATCGCCGAGCGCCTGCTTGAGCCCCAGCGACAGGCGATGCTCGGCTGCATTCACATTTAAGATCACAGCTTCGACGATTTCGCCCGGCTTTACGACATCGCTTGGTTTGCGGACTTTGCCGCGGCTCCACGACATTTCCGAGATGTGAATCAAACCTTCGATGCCCGGCTCGAGCTCTACGAACGCGCCAAAGTCCATCAGGCGCGTGACCGTGCCGCGGACGCGGTCGCCGGCCTTGTACTTTTGCGCGACGGCATCCCAGGGATGCGGCTGCAGCTGCTTCAATCCAACTGAGACGCGCCGCTTGTCGCCCTCGGTGGCCCGCTTGAGCACTTTCACATCAATCTGCTGGCCGACGGAAAGCACGTCCGCCGGCTTGTTCACGCGACCCCAGGAAATGTCGCTTACATGCAGCAGAGCATCCACACCGCCGATATCGACAAACGCGCCGTAGTCGGTGAGACTGCGCACGCTGCCGCTGACGGTTGCGCCCTCTTCCATCTGTGAGTAAAGACGGTCCTTGGCCGAACGCTCTTCCTCTTCGGCTACGACGCGGCGATCGACGACCACATCTTCATCGGTCACGTCGAGCTTGGTGATGAGGCAGCGGATCTCCTGCCCTACCAGCTTTTCCATCTCCGCCGCGTCGCGCACTCCGCTACGTGAGGCGGGCATGAAGGCGCGCACGCCCACGTCGACGCTGAAGCCGCCTTTGACCACGGCGGTCACCGTGGCCAGCACGGCCGCCTTGTCGGCAAAGGCTTTCTCCAGGGCGTCCCAGTCCATCGGCCGGTCAACTTTGAAGCGGGAGAGTTCATAGTAGCCATCTGGATCGCGGCCTTTGATGGAGACCAGGAACTTGTCGCCGGGTTTGGGAGTCTGGCCCTGCAACGCGGCAACCGGCAGAATCCCTTCCGACTTGTATCCGATGTCGAAGAAGACCGACTCGGGCGTGACGGAAATGACGGTGGCCTGGATCTGCTTCCCGCCTTCGGCTTTGCGCGAATGGCTCTTCTGATACTCAGACAGAATCTGGCCGAAAGATTCTGTGTTCTCCGTTTGCGCTGAGGTTTCGCTGGAAGAGGAATTGTCTGGTTCAGGAATGGCTGGATTCGGCATGGGAAATTGCAGGCCTTATAGAGATGAGGTAATCAGGATATCACCGGGAGAGAGTCGTCCGCTGTCACCGCCCTACCCACTGCGGATCTTCTTCCGGCTTTACGATTTGGCCGTCGCGCATGTGAATGATGCGGTCGCCGTACTTTGCCGCTTCGGGATTGTGCGTGATCATCAGGACTGTCTGGCCGAGTTCCTGATTCGACTTCCGCAGCATCCCGAGCACGATGTCGGAGTTCTTCGAATCGAGATTGCCCGTGGGCTCGTCGGCCAGCACGACCGCCGGTTTGTTGACCAGAGCGCGCGCCAGCGCCACGCGCTGCTGCTCGCCTCCGGAAAGCTCCGAGGGGCGATGCCGCAGGCGCTGAGTCAGGCCGAGCAGGTCCGTAATGCGATTGAAGTGCGCGGGATCGCGATCGCCGTTGCTGGAAATTTCCTGCGCAATCGCGATGTTGGAGCGCGCATCGAGCGTCGGCAGCAGGTTGAACTTCTGAAACACGAAACCGATCTTGCGCTTGCGCATGCGCGTGCGCTCGGCGTCGGACAGCGAGGCCAGGTCGTCGCCGTCAAGGATCACACTCCCCGCGTCAGCGCGCGTCAGCCCTCCCAGAAGATAGAACAGCGTGGATTTTCCGCTGCCCGACGGGCCCACCACGCTGACGAACTCTCCCTTTCGCACGGTGAAGGAAATTCCGCGCAGCGCTTCGACCTCGACCTTGCCCACGTGGTAGGTCTTGCGCAGATTCTTCGCTTCGATGAACGCTGATTCGATCGCTACTCCCGCCATGTCTGATTGGAATCTTACACGAAGGCTTGTGGCGCGGGCGGAGGCGCCTTGTGACACTGGCTAAACTGTCTGAGAATAGGAATTCAAGCCACGCCGACTTGGGCAGCGTGTGCCGGACGCTGCTGCAGGCGCTTAGGACCACGCTTGCGCACGAGCAACAAACGGACGCGCTCCAACAGATCGGCCGGAGCGTACATTCCCTTGGTGAGAAATACGTCAGCCTGCGAGTCGTGGTCGTAGATGCGAACCTTGCTGGAGATAAGAATGGCGGGGATTTGCGGCGACAGTTCCTTGATTCTGGCGATCAACTGCGGGCCGTCGAGCCCCGGCATCGCCATATCAGCGATCACCAGGTCAATTCCGCCCTGCTCGAAGCGGGCCAATGCTTCTTCTCCCCGCGAATAGCTCGCCACGCGATAGCCCCGGGTTTCGAGCATGATCTTGCGGTGGGAGAGCGACTGTTCGTTGTCATCGACGCAGAGGATAGTGCGTTTCGGTTTCATCTGCCTTCTACATTCTGCTGGGCGCCATGGGCTTGGCCCGTTGCAAAAACCAGCAGAAGCTTTTCTCAATATGAAGAATGTTGAAACGAGATGCATGCTAACGGCTGGCACGCACGCTGTAAAGTACCGCGCATGCTAATGGAACTTTCTGGCCATTGATCTTCCTGCTGGCGAGTGTGCCGTCACATTTCTCGCGGTTCATGCATACCACTTTCGAGCAGGATTTCACCACGCATGATTTCGACCGCATGGCCTCCGACGCGAACGTTAACCACGCGGTTATCAAGTCGCGACGCGCGCACAAAAATTCGGCTGGGCCGTCCCATCTCCACGCCCTGCTCGAGGAGCGCGCGCTCGTCCGCTTGCGCCACGCCGTGCGCCACCATCCACGCGGCGGTAGCTCCTGCGGCCGAACCTGTCGCCGGATCCTCGCCGCCGTAGAACAGCATGCGCGCATGCAATCGCGCCTGCCGATCCACCGTCTCCCGGGTCACGAAGTAGAAGAACTTGCTTCCGGTTCTCTCCAGGTAGTCGCGGTCCAGGTTCACACGCAATTCCCGCATTACCGCCAGCGACTTCAACGGGACAATCAGGTACGCCAGTCCCGTCGACACGGTTTCGATAGGCAGCGAGGGATCGAAGTCTTCCACCCGCAGACCGGTGGCCCGCGCCACAGCGTCGCGATCATGCTGCATTCCGAACACGGGGTTCATCTGCGTCATCTCGCCGAACGCCGGTTCGCCGGGTACGTCCTCAAACCGCACCGGGATTCTTCCCACGTTCAACTCCAGCGCAACTTCTTTCGCCTGTGTCTCCCCGCGCAGCGCGAAGGCCGTCCCCAGCGTGGGATGTCCTGCGAACGGCAATTCCTCCTGCACGGTGAAGATCCTCACCCGCACGCCGCGCTCGCGTTCCAGTTCCGGCTCGCGCGGCAAGATGAAAGTTGTTTCCGACAGATTCATCTCCTTCGCGAGGGCCTGCATGGTGGCATCACTCAGACCGCGCGCGTCGAAAATCACGGCCAGGGAATTTCCTTCGAGGGCTTTCGACGAAAACACATCCCACTGCGCCATGGCCAGCCGTTGTCTGGGCATCGATTGTCTGAGCATCGATTTCTCCGGGGGGGCGCGAATTCCGCGCACACCAATGATGTCAGCAAAGCCGGCAACGATGCAGGAAAGATGCTGTCCGTCGCGATGCGGAGCAGCCCGGCCGTTTGACACCGTCGTTTTACGCTTCTATCCTAACTGTATGTTTGTTGCCCCCACGACCGCCGCTATGTGCTGTTGTCGACGGCCGCCGGCGTGTGGGTAAGGAATCTGCAATTCTTCCGGCCCACCCCCAGCGAGCGGGTGGGTTTTTACTTTCCATCCATTTCGCGGCAAGCATTTCGCGGCAAGCAGGAAGACTGGGGTTACCAACCTTCAGAAGCTTGCAGCAAAATTTGAATCCATATAAGGAGAATAAGGAGAAGCCATGAGCGCGACCGCAACGGAAACTTACAACATCCCCCGCATCAACGACACTGCCCCGGACTTCACCGCCGACACCACGCAGGGCAATATCCGCTTTCACGAGTGGATCGGCGACGGCTGGGCAATTCTGTTCTCCCACCCCAAGGATTTCACTCCCGTCTGCACCACCGAGCTCGGCTACATGGCCAAGCTGCAGCCGGAATTTGCCAAGCGCAACACCAAGATCATCGGCCTGAGCGTCGACCCGGTCGCGAGCCACGCCAAGTGGGAAGCCGACATTGAAGAAACGCAGGGCGCCAAGGTGAAGTATCCGATGATCGGCGATCCGCAGCTGAAAGTCGCCAAGCTCTACGGCATGCTGCCGGCCAACGCTGGCGAGACTAGTGAAGGCCGCACGCCGGCTCTCAACGCCACCGTGCGCACGGTCTTTGTCGTCGGTCCCGACAAGAAGATCAAGCTGCAACTGAGCTATCCCATGAGCACCGGCCGCAACTTCGACGAAATCCTGCGCGTGCTCGATTCTCTCCAGCTGACAGCCAAGCATGCGGTCTCGACGCCGGTAAACTGGAAGCCGGGCGATGATGTGATCGTCAGCGGCAGTGTGAACGACGACGATGCAAGAAAGCGATTCGGCAATTTCAAGGCGCCGAAGCCGTATCTGCGCATCGTGCCGCAGCCGAAGTAGGCGGACCGGGCAGTGGGAGCTTGTCACAGCCTGCGGAATTCTCTGTGTACGGGTCGACTGGGTCAGGTCTGCGGTAGCATGCTGGTGCAAGGCTTGTAATCGTCGGCTTGCGGAAGCGCATGCGGTCCGGTGATCGTCCCGGTCTTCAAAACCGGCGGGCGGCGGGTGACCCCGTCGCCGGTGGGTTCGACCCCCACTCGCTTCCGCCATTTAGTTTCAAAGAGTTATGGGGATCGTCGTTTAGTCTCAGAGTGAGACCCGGGATCAAAATTGGGGTGCTCCGACTACGCGCAGACCCCGGGTACGAATCTGCCTAAACAGCAGGGAGGGAGTCACTGATTCACGCCACTAGCCAAGAACCCGCCGTCAACGATTACCGCGGAACCTGTCATAAAGCTGGCTGCGTCTGAGGCAAGAAGAATAGCTGCCCCGACTACCTCCTCCGCATTTCCAAACCTTTTCATCGGTGTCCGCATTAGCAATTCTTGCCCTCTGCCGCTGCCCTGTACTAGCTCAAAATTCAAGGAGGTGGGGAATACACCCGGCGCGATCGCATTGACGCAAATTCCACGCCCTGCCCACTCGATAGCCAAGGACCTTGTGAGAGACTGGACCGCTGCTTTACTTGCCGCATAGGCAGCAACCTCGTGTAGGGCGACGAATGCATTGAGCGATGTGATATTAATGATTCGCCCGTACCCTCTTTGGAGCATGTGTCGGCCTACAACCTGGCAGGTGCGAAGTACGCCCATGAGATTTGTATCCAGAATGTCATGCCAATCGCTCTCGGAAGAGTCGATCGTAGGTCCCCGTTTTATCCGCCCGGCGCAATTGACCAGGATGTCCACTTTTCCGAATGAACCCAGAGCAGCAGAGAGTAGATTCTCCACTGAAGACCTTTCGTTGACGTCGACCGTGATGGACAACGCCTGTCGCCCAACGGCTTCGATTTCGGCAGCTACTGCCTTTACTAGGTCGGGTCGGCGGCCACTTGCGACGACATCGGCACCCGCATTTGCCAGTCCTAAGGCGATTGCCCGGCCAATGCCGGACGTACCGCCGACTACGACGGCGGTTCTGCCCTCTAAATCCAAGCGACAGTAAGCCATTTTCCTCACGCAACTGCGGGCGCTGTGGTGAAAAAGCACTTATTTCGTGCAAGCTAGGCGCGTTCAACACAGCGGCGGTTCGGTAGAGTGACGAGACCCCAACATCTCCACGCGCAGAGCAGAGTGCACCTTACCGGCAGTTTGGTTTACAGCTAGAATGAACTCGGCTTCCTTCTGAGTAGAAAAGCCTTCTTTCGACACCGAAGCGATGTAGCTCCCTGGGCTAATATTGACCAGGGAGTAGTCCCCGTAGCATTGCTCTCCGTTACTTGCTCGAAGCCCGTCCCCGTGCTGGTGAGCGTGATCTTTGCGCCGGGCACCACAGCGCCTGACGCATCTCGGACCGTTCCGTTAAGAGCCGCCGCCGCTATTCCGGATTGAGCTGCGGCCGTGCCGCTCATCCAGAACGCCATGCCTAACGTGGCAGAAATCAGGATCCTCAAAGAAGTGCAGTTCGGAGATCTCACGGTGCTAGAAGCCCCCGTTTGCTAGAGGTTTTAGTCCCAGGCGGCGGATTCGGAATTGATCCAGCCAATCATGCCGGCAAACGCTACCATTCCCTCATTTTCATTGTCAAGCACTTTCTCGCGCGGCCTCGATTTGTGAGCTTCGAAATGGCACGTCAGCAGCATTTGCCGGAGTCAATGGAGATCTGGCCTACATGCTCACAGCATTGACGAGGTGCCCGGTTTGGCCCTAGTATCTATGGTCGTATGGTTCAGCCAATACAAGTTCCTTGGTCACGTCGCGTGCGTGAGAACTTGGCGACTAACGAGGGTTGCGCTGACTCTACCATCGCTGAATCTGCTTCTTACGGGTACTAGCCGTGAACTACGGTCTTGCAATTCATGATTCGGCCACTCTGGACTTCCTATGTCTCGGCGCGCTCGTTCATCGGCTAGACCCAGGTCCAATTCCTTTCCGTAAGGCGCACAGCTGCGAGATCCATGTCAGCGGCGGTGAATTCAACGTGGCCGCCAACCTTTCCGATTGCTTCGGTTTGCGGACCGGCGTTGTCACCGCGATGGTCAAGTATCCGATCGGCGACCTCGTAGGCGAGCGGGTTCGGGCCATGGGCGTTACCCCCTTCTATAAGATGTTCCAGCATAACGGCGTCACCGGCCCTAACATCGCTGCTGTCTACAGCGACCGTGGATACGGTGTGCGTGCGCCTGTGGTGTTTTACAACCGAGCGAATGAGGCCGCCGCGCAACTCAAGCCAGGCGACTTCGACTGGAAGGAAATTTTCGGCTCCGGGGTACGATGGTTTCATAGCGGCGGGATTTTTGCGGCTCTTTCTGAGACAACCCCAGAGTTGATCATTGAGGCCATGCAAGCAGCTAGGAGTTTCGGTGCTATCGTCTCGTTCGACCTGAACTTCAGGGAGAAGTTGTGGAATCTATCCGGCGGAGAGGAGCGCGCACGCCAGGTGATTGGACGTATTCTAAAGAATGTCGATGTTCTCATCGGCAACGAAGAGGATCTCCAAAAAGGACTTGGGATAGCCGGCCCCGAGGTGGCCACAACCCCAAAACTGGACCCAAGCGCATTCCTCGGAATGGCTGCTCGGGTTCTGGAGCGGTACCCTCATATCAAGATCATTGCCACTACTTTACGGGAAGTCCATTCCACGAACCGTCACGGCTGGACTGCGGTGGCATGGATCGATGGTCACACCTACATGTCTCCACAATGCCTGCTTGACGTCTACGACCGTGTAGGTGGCGGCGACGGTTTTGCGTCCGGATTCATCTACGGAATTCTCGCCGGGGAACCAGCGGAGCAAGCGATGAAACTCGGATGGGCACATGGTGCACTTCTCACAACCTTTCCCGGCGACACGACCATGGCGACTTTGGACCAAGTCCGATCCTTTGCGCAGGGCGGGACGGCGCGCATTCGGCGCTGAGCAAAGATCAAACACCCAGGTTCAAGCCCGGAGGTCGAAATGAGCATCGTATCCGCGCCGTCTTTCATAACCGGCAGAGGCCACCCGGATTTCGATCTCCGTCCAGCCGACCTGCGAGAAATCCTCTCAGAAGCACTATCCACCATTTCGCCTGGCTCCTCTGTCTTGGCAATCGTGGCGGATAGAACGCGGGACGATAACACAGATACTTTGTTCCCTCTGGCGGCCGAGATCTTGGCAGATCGCAGGATTGCTCAGTTTGACGCTCTCATCGCCCAAGGCACTCATGCTCCAATGAGCTACCAAGAGAAGCGGACAAAGATCGGGGCCACTGGCACAGCACACGTTCCGGGGCTCGGTCACATCTTCGACCACGACTGGGCGGACGCAGAAAAACTGGTAACGATCGGCGTTTTGGATGCTGCGCGTGTGAAAGAGATTACCGGAGGGTTAGTTGACAAATCGATAGAGTTGAAAGTCAACCAACTGCTGGCCCCTGGAGTCTACGACACTGTTCTGATCTTCGGAACAACTGCTCCGCATGAAGTTGCGGGGTTTTCAGGCGGGGCAAAGTACTTTTTCCCCGGCGTGGCCGGTCCGGAACTGACCCATGCCACCCACTGGCTCGGTGCACTAGCAACCATCGAAAAGGTGATTGGCCGAGTCGAAACACCCACTCGTCATATGTTCGAAGCGGCAGCAGATTTCGTGCCATCCCGGGTCATCTCGCTCAGCTCAGTCGTAACGCGCGACAGTGGCCGGCTGCGAACCCACGCGCTTTTCTGTGGGGACTTCCGGCAAGCGGTTCGAAAAGCGGCTGAGGTGAGCCGCCACGTGCATATCAAATACACGGGGCGAAAGTACAGGCGAGTCGTGGCTTTACTGGATAGCCACTATGAGGATCTCTGGGTTGGCGGCAAAGCAAGTTACCGACTAGGCCCGGTGATCGAAGAGGGCGGCGCGTTGATCATCTTCGCCCCACGACTCACTGCCATTTCTGAGACGCACGGGGCGCTGATCAAGCGATACGGTTACGCCCCGCTGGAAAGGATCCGGGAGCTGGTATCGGAGTCGCAGGAATTGCAGCAGAATCTCTGTGTTGCAGCTCACCTTGCGCACGTCAGTTTTGCGGGACGACGGCTTGCCAACGGCACAGTTGTGCCGCGATATTCGATCACGTTAGCGTCGGCAGTCGATGCAGACACTTGCCGGCAAGTGAACCTCAGGTACATGAACCCGCACACTTTCGACCGAAAAGATTACGAGGGCGATGCTGACACCTTGGTCGTGGAGCAAGCCGGACGAGATCTTTATCTAATCGAACCTCTCAGCGACTGAGCTCATAGGGGCCCTCTCCGAGACGAAGAGTTAACTACCAGAGCACCTTTAGGGCTAACTCAACATTACGGGGTGGATTGTTCCCCGCAAGTTTACTGTAAGTACCGAAAGTTGGATCGGTGGCACCGGTATCGTATTCAAACGGAACAGTACCAAACTCTGGGTGATTGAGTACGTTAAATGCATTCAGGCGAAGTTGGAACTTCACCCGCTCTGTGATAGGAAAGAACTTCGACAGGTTGACATCAAACAGCTGGGTGGGTCTGGAACGAATACCAGTGTATTCGATGTTGGGGTTTAACCCGTATTGAGGTATAAGCGTGAAATCGGCCTGATTGCAGGATCCCGAAAAAATATAGCCGGTGACGGGTTGGAGAGACCAACTGCCGTCCGATGCCTGGACCCATTGGTTGGCGCAAGGTGCGAAAGCGCGGGTGTATATAGGATCTTCCTTTTGCAACGGAACTTTCGCCGGGCTATTCAGGTACACGCCACTGATAGTAACCGGCATGCCCGTAATAAAAGTGTATGAGCTGCCCAGTTCCCACCCGCCAAGAGCGCCATCTACAATCCGATTGGCGTTTCCTAAAAACATACGCCCCTTTCCTACAGGCAGATTGTAGACTCCAGAGACTGAAATCTTGTGCGTCATATCTAACGGATCGATCACTCTTTGTCGAAGTTCGTATCTTTGATCGGCCCAAGCGCCCGAGTCCATCGTTTTCTGCCAAGTCCAGCCTACGCGCAGAATGAGAGAGTTATTCCACCTGTGATTCAGCGTCGTTTGAAGAGAATTGTACCAAGACTTGCCATTGTTGACCGCCTCAAATACGTCGCCAAATGCTGGGAGGGGGCGGGTCAGTTGTCCACCCGAGATGGTCGGCGCCGTGTTATCGAAAGCACTCGCATTGTTGAAAGCGCTGATGCCCAAGAACGGGCTCGGGACTAAGTCGTTATTGCAGATGTCTGGGACGCCTCCAAACCCCAGATCGCACTGTTTTGACCAGGCGGGGCTGATCTGGTTAAGGTTGGTGGTAGTGAACAAGTTGTAGGTGCGGCTCCCCACATAGCTGACTTCCAATACATCGTGACTAGAGAGTTGACGCTGAACGCCAAGCGAATAACCCCAATAATTTGGCTGCTTGTAGTGTGGATCATAAAAGCTACCGCCTTGGCCCAACGCCGTCAGCGGACCCCCGTTCGCACCCGTAATCGGAGTCAAGCCCTGTGCGAACGGATTGCCGACGTTGGCGTTAGGGTTGGGCGTTTGGAAATTGTCCAGGGTTGCGAAGTAGTTGGTGAACGCGGAGAAACCTGTCAGGCCATCGGTGACTGGACCCACATAAGATAGCAAGAATCCGGTTAGCATTTCCTCGAATCCGCCGCGCAGCACCGTTTTTGAATTCACAGCATAGGAAAAGCCAAATCGAGGTTGGAAGCCAAGCTTACCGAGCTTGAACGCCGAACGTGGGTCACCGTTGACGCCGGCAAAAGTGAAGCTGCCTCGAATCGGCTCCCCGCCAGGAAGCAGCGCATGGTTGATCTGCGCATCCACCGGATTGATCGAGGTGGTATCGAACGCATAGTTCGCCGAGTTGTGGCGCTCCGTCGGCGAAGGAGACAAGTCGTAACGCAAACCTAAGTTAACGGTTAGCTTAGGAGTCACCTTCCAGTCGTCCTGCACGAACGGAGCGTAATAGTACGACGAATAGGTCCGGTTGACTACTGGTTGGGTATTGCCGCTATCTGCATAACCCAACAAAAACGAGGATAGGTCAAAACCCTGGAATGCCAGGCCGCTGTTTTGATAATTCTGTTGGGTCCAGCCGTTTCCGGTTTGAAAATTTGGAGCTACAAACCCAAGCCCTCCGGGTGTCCCAATGTAGCCTTGCTGCCGATAGCGCATGTCGAAGCCGGCATGGATCGTGTGCTTGCCTTTGACCCAGGTCAAATCCGGCAAGAAATTGAAGTTCGTGCCGCTTATTAAATTCCGTGGGAGTTGGGCTCCGAGGCTGCTAAATCCGTCCGCAGTGAAATTAAAGTTCGGAAATACGGTGCCGAATTGTCCAAGCTGCGAAACTAACGATGGGGTCCAGCCACCGCCGAAGCTGGCTGCATTGAATCCCTGCGGGGTATAAAATTGCACGGTATCTGCATAGCCGCCGTTCGCCTGGACGCTGAGCAGCAGAGTGGGGCTGAAGGTGTGAACCCAGTCTGGATTGATGGACCAACCCTTGCTGCTGCCACCTTCCCCGTTTCCGGCTGGTCCCGGAAAAAAGGTGCCGCCGAAGAGATTAGCAAAGCTATTGTGATTAACGTACCAGCTACCACGAAAGCTGAAGCGGTCGGCAGTTGAAAAGTTCTCGTCGAACTTTGCCAATACGTTACGCACAGTGGTGTTAGAAGTCCACGGTGTGAAGTAGTTGCTGTTATAGGGATTGGTCCCGGGAGGCGGGGCTACGTTTGGCGCTGGGAAATACGACAATATGTTCATTGCTGTCGGGTTGAGGCAGCCTCCTCCCGTTGCACTGCGGTTCGTGGAACCCACGCATGGCGGAATTATGTTTCCGGCAAATGGAGTGCGATTGGTTGGAGTGCCACTTAGAGGATCGTAAAGCACTATCGGCACATGCGACACACCGTCGGGGCCAAGAGCATACAGTTGGCTGAAGTCGCCGATCGTGCTGGGATTCGAAAAGTCACAGGCTTGTCCAGTTGCATTCCATGTGCTGCAGTCCGGGACAGAGTCGGTCGTAGTGCCCGGAGTTTTCAGTTTGTGGTCGTCGTATTGAATGAAGAAGAACGTCTTGTTCTTGCCGTTGTAAACATGCGGTATGACGACGGGCCCGTCCAGAGCGAAGCCATAGAAATCCTCGGAACTCTGCGGCGCCGGGTTCGCCGAAGCGCTGGGTGTGTTTGCGTAGTAATCCGTTACCCAGGGGTTTGCATTCAACCATCCACGTCGCGCAAATTCATACACGGATCCGTGGAGTGCGTTGGTGCCGGTCTTTATCGTCGTGTCAAAACCCCCGCCCGACCCATTGCCATACCGGGCATCATAAGCGTTGGCTATGACCTTAAAGTCTTGCACCGCTTCCATAGATGCAGTTGTTAAGGTCTGTTGCAACGCTGGCCCGCTCCCGGCCGCAGAATCGTTAGGCAGACCGTCCATCAGAACTATGGCGCCAGCGTATTGCCCTCCATTGACGGACATGGTGAACCATCCTCCACCAAAAGCTCCATTAGTGGTCTCTGTGCCCGTTATCGAACCGTTGTTTACGTCAAAAAAGTTCACACTGGTGCTCAACACTGCCGTCATGTCAATGTTGCGCCCGTTGTTTGGGACCTCGGTGACCGTCTTGCTTGAGAAAGTCTCGCTACGACTCGCGTTGTCCGTGTTCAGGAACACTTGATCGGCTGCGACCGTCACTGTTTCTGCCGCTCCGCCGACCTTCAGGGTGAAGTCCACGGCTACTGTGCTGTCCGCGTCAAGGGTGATATCCGTCCGGGTTTGCTTTTGAAACCCCGTCATCTCTGCACTCACAGAATAGAGGCCGGGCTTCAGGTAGGGGGCGGTATAGGTCCCGGCGTTCGTCGTCTTGCTTGGAGTGTCGACGTTGGTCAGTTGGTTGTGGATAGTGATGGTTGCCCCTGCCACGGCCGCGCCAGATGTGTCATTGACATGACCGGTGAATGTTTGGCCGAACAAGCCAGTCGAGACGAACACTACCATCAGAGTCTTCAAGAATGCGCGATTCACTAGTCGCATTTTCTAACCCCCTTCGCGGGCTGCACTTCCAAAAGACGTGCGGTAGATTGGTCCAGCCATGTCACGACCGCAAACGCTACCACTATCACATTTTTGCTGTCAAGTGATTTCATATCTCGCCCGCAGGACCGCCGAATCAGGTTGAGAGAGAAGTGGGAGTGCCCAGGGGCTAGCGCCATGAGTGGCTGGATCATTGTGCGTCTCCCCGCGGGGTTTTGACGCTGTGGCGGCCACCCTCACGAGACGGACGGCATTTCACAAGCTCAAGGCCCGTCGCTACGCCGCTAGATCGCGTTCTGCGCAATCTTTGAAATGTTCGGCGTGCTTGGCTGATTTCTCGTACCTCTAAGGGTTGTGATAGACCTCTTGCATCTTCGCCCAGGATTTCTCGCCAGAGAGCGGAATCTGCAAAGGATCCGTCACTGAAAGCCATTTTTGGTTGCGGGGCTCGGCCGACAGTTTAGCCATGTCGGTTTCGAAGTCCGTTCCGGTGTACTCGTAGTAGCCAAACAGGTAGTACTTCCCGTCGTCGAGTTGATGAATAAAAATTGAGAAGTTGTGCATGTGGTATTTTGTCAGCAAATCACGAACTCCGGCGTTCGAAGCGGCGTGCAAAGCCTCGTAGGCGCTTATCTGGTCAGATTTGATTCCGATGACCATACCGACGCGCCGAACATGCGAGGCCTGACTGTGAGAGTAGAGTCCTGCGGCACAAACTGCGGTCGCGACGGCGAGTGTTGCCACCATAATTTTCTTCATAGGTCCTCCCCACTGTGTACACGGTGCTAGCTTTTCGGCTCGCGCCATTGCTCGGGGAATTTGTCCGTCAATCCCCACTTGCCCATTTCGAAGTTCTTGAAGCCTATTTTCAACGCTGGCGATTCTGGCCTGACCTGGAAGTTGTGGTTCTTGGGGTCGACAAAAAGTGGATCGGCAAAAACCGAATGCTGGTCGAAGCCAAGCTCTTGCCATCCTGCAAGGTCGTAACGCTGCGGATTGCGCTTACCCCCTTCTGACCGTAACTGATCGACCACTGCTTGGAATTCTCCGTTCACCCAATAGAAGCAGTTGTTATCGATTTTTTCGAGCCACGGTCCCACCAACGGCGGAGCGATTACCGAATAGATCATCTGCGGCCACCACGGAAAGCCATCAGGCCACTTCGTATTTCCGGGATCCATCACCGTAATGTTGTTGAAGTACTGGTCGTGATTGAAATTGTTTCCCACGTGGAAGCAGGGCGCGCCTTTTGACAAGTACCAGATGTTGTTATGGACCTTGCGATAGGCCCCTTCGCGCAACTTCATGCTGACGCCGCCGACCGAAATATTGTTGTAGATTTCATAGTTCGAGGCGCCATCGTCGAGGTCGAGTCCCCAGCCGGATCTCTCGTCGAAAAAATTGTTGCGGACGATCACAGGTTCCATGGCATCAACCAGGGCCTCCCAGACATCCAAGCTACGGTCCGCGGTGTAGGGCCCATGGGATTGAGCCAGCGCCCACCCGCGGTCGCGTCCCCACGCATTGAACGGGCCGTGGTCGCTGGTTTCACGAACCGTGTCGTGGGTCTGGTTGAACTCGATGACGTGGCCGCCCCAGGTTCCATCCCCGATGCAGACCGCAGCCCGCGGCATATTGAAAACAAGGTTGTGACTCACCGTAATCCGCTTGGCGCGAGAGATGTAGACTCCGGCAATTTGCTTCCCGTAGAAGCCGCAGTCGTGAATGAGATTGTTGCTGGCCTGGCATTCGTAGGGGAAGGCACGCTGCGTGCCGTTAGTTTTTTCCACGTCGCCCACAAAGCAAATGGCGCTATCGCCGGTTTGAGTGAATTTGCAGCCGATCACCGAAAAACCCCGGTTGTAATTGTTGACGAACACGGCGTTGCCGCCAACGGCGTCGAACCAGCAATCCTCGATCGAGCAGTTTCGCGTTCCCTCTGCGAGAACGGAGCCGCCGCGGTGAATTGCCCAGTCGCTTAGGGATGGGACGTCGTAGGGCTTGAGGTAAGTCGTCGCAGTATGGGCGATGCGGAAACCTTTCAGGGAAATGTTGTGAACGGGATTTTCTTGTGTGCCGCTAAATCGTATGGTTTGGTCGAGGACAGGAACTTCAATCACAGCGGCCTGCAAATCGGCCTCTGGCTCAGGATAGTAGTAGAGGATGCTCTTCTTTTTGTCGAGAAACCACTCCCCGGGCGTATCCAATTCCTCGAATACATTTTCGATGAAGAACCGTGAGTGCTGGTTAAGAACCGCCGGACCATAGCTCCATTTGGCGCCGATCTGCTGACCGCCGTCCCCAAACCAGATCGAATTGGTGTCAAAGTCTATACCCTTTATCTTCCATTGCAGGTTCCCCCAATAGGCCGCCTGGAAAATGTTGATCTCCGCGTCCTCAGGATTTGCCCATTTTTGTTTTGTGAAGGTGGCGGGATCGAAGCGGATACCTCGGGGAGCCTGGGTGGAAAAAGTCATGTCTTCGTCCGGCCCGGCGAATGGGTTCCGCGTGCCTGCCGCGATCGGACCTGCGGCGTAAATGTATCCGGACTTTCCAGGATCGGAGGGATCGTAGTTTGGGTAGCGAGCGCGGATTTTACGCTTTCCATTAACGAAGAGCTGAGTAAACTCCAATCCCGCTGGGACCCGCGTCATCGCAATCCCGTTCTTGTATGTCGACCAGTTGCAGGACAATTTGCGGCCGCCGCTGATGGTGACCGATTCGCCGGGTTCAGCGGAGTAGATGACTGGAGCTTCGCTGCCCGAATCTTCAGATCCAAATACGAGCG
>Ga0116219_10002384_pt1 | contig 15997 bp, 9 predicted proteins | sample Sb_taG_4_FD_91019 | JGI IMG/M metagenome (GOLD analysis project Ga0116219, IMG submission 91019) | Peat soil microbial communities from Weissenstadt, Germany - Sb_50d_6_BS metaG | ecosystem: Environmental > Terrestrial > Soil > Wetlands > Peat | place: Germany: Weissenstadt | collected 2010-09-21
CCGCAAACGCGACTGGACGCCGCCGCAACGGCGTATGATGCGCCGGGCTGGGCCCTACCATGCCGTGCGCGGCGGCCTGCTTGTCTTGGCTTTGGTCGTGCTGACCTTCGCCGGCTGGTGGACTTACGGCGCCCTGGAAGCACGTGCCCGCGTGGGAAACCTGCTTACTGCCAAGACGGCCGACGTGCCCGATATCATTCACGGTCTCGTGCCTTACCGCCGCTGGGCCGCTCCGCTGCTGGTTGCAGAAGCGGAGCGTGAGGGCAACGAACGCCGGCAATTGCATGCCAGTCTTGCTCTCTTACCAGTGGATCCCGACCAGGTGAAGTACCTGCGAGGCCGGCTGCTGCAGGGCGACCCCGAGGAAGTCCTGGTCATTCGGCAGGCGCTGCTCGAACACAGGCAGAATCTGACCGACGGATTATGGGAATTGCTGGAGAATCCGAAGGAGGCCCTGGACCAGCGCTTCCGCGCGGCCTGTGCGCTGGCGGCGGTTGCCCCGGACGATCCGCGCTGGGACAAGGCTCGTGACGAGGTGGCGGGCAAGCTGGCCGCGCAGGAGCCATTTGCAATCGCCCGCTGGGCCGACTTGCTCAAGCCGGTGCGGAAAGCGCTGCTGCCGCCGCTGGCCGTTTTCCTCGAAGACGAGAAACGCAGCCCCGCGGAGCGCCGCCTGATTGCCAACATCTATGGTAACTATGCTGCCGATGTCCCGGAAGCCTATGCGCGCTTGGAAAAGCGGCTGGCCGAAGAAAGCGCCCCGGATGCCCTGGCAGAGAAAAAGCTTGAGCTGACGAAGCAGCAAGCGAACATCGGCGTGGGTTTGCTGATGCTGGACCGCGGTACGCAGGTCTGGCCGCTCTTGAAGCACAGCCCTGATCCGACGCTGCGCAGCTTCCTGATCGAGCGTTTAGGCCCAGGCGGGGTGGATGCCAGGCTGTTGCTGGCGCGGCTGGATGAGGAGAAGGACACCAGCATGCGTCGGGCGCTGCTGTTGTGCCTGGGAGAATATGGGCTGGACCGACTCCCGCTGGTGGAACGGCAGAACCTGCTGCCACGCATGCTGGATCTGTATCGGAACGATCCCGATCCCGGCATCCACGGCGCCGCGCGGTGGCTATTGAAGAAGTGGCAGGCCGAGGAGAAGATCAAGGAGATCGACGCAGCGAGCCGGGTCGCGTCAGCGCCCGGAGTGAAGCGCGGCTGGTCTGTCAACGGTCAGGGCCAGACGATGGTGCTCATTCCGAAGCCGCGCGAGGGCGTGTTCTGGATGGGGGAGGGCGAGGAGCGACACCGCCAGCCAATGGGTCATGACTTTGCCATCTCGTCGGAGGATGTGACCGTGGAGCAGTTTCAGCGCTTTCGCGCGGAATACAAACCTACCGGGCAGTTTGCGCCCACGAAGGAATGCCCGGCGATTGAGGTGTCGTGGTATGACGCGGCGGCGTATTGTAATTGGCTGAGCCAGCGCGAGGGGATTGCTGAAGCGCAGTGGTGCTACGAGATCAAACAGGGGGCGGTGCCGGCATTGGCCGCGAGCACAGTGGGTCTATTGGCGTCGCCCTTGGGACCGAGACCATTGCTGGCGGCAGCACTGGTGTTTCCCGATAGAGCCAATCAGTACTACATGTACGGCAATCAGATGAAGATCAAGGCGGGTTATCTGGGACTGCAGGGCTACCGTCTGCCGACGGAGGTTGAATGGGAATATGCCTGTCGCGCGGGATCGACGGTAGGTTACAGCTTTGGGGAGCCGGCGGAATTGCTGGAGAGGTACGGGTGGTTTGGTGGCAATTCGTTGGGGCAGGCACATCCTGGCGGGATGTTGAAGCCGAACGATCTGGGGCTGTTCGACATGCATGGCAATGTGTGGCAATGGACGCAGGACAGATACAACGATAAGCTTGGCGGCAAAGAGGATGACCGTGGCGGGTTGGTCGATAGGGCCTCGGGCCGGGTGTGCCGGGGCGGCAGCTGGTTCTTCGACGCCGGGGTCTGCCGCGCGGCGTCCCGCTTCAGGAGCCCGCCGGTCTTCCGGAGCTACAGCCTCGGTTTCCGCCTTGCCCGAGTTCCTGTCGAGGCAAGCAGCAACTAAGCACGAGCGGAGCCTGGAGCGCAGGCCGACGGGGTGGAGGCGGAGCGAGGGACGAGCGCAGCCGGAACCCCGTCGTGCCGGAGTGGAAGGCTCCATAGGGTCGGGCGGTGGAATGTCAGGGGCGAAGCCCCTGGCGAAAAATTGAAGCTTGCAATGTGTACAAGTGAACATATATGGCATTTCGCTTCTTCACCGTTCCCATTCAGAATCCCGAACAAGCCGAGGCGGAGCTGAATGGGTTCTTGCGTAGCCACAAGGTGCTGGAAAAACAAAAGCGGCGGCAAAGCGCCGCAGTCCAAAGAAGTCACTTTTGGAGTGCGGCGCTTTGCCGCCGCTTTTGTTTCAAGTACACTCGGCAACGCTCGCCCGTTGCTGGGATAGGTGAATCCGATGCTCGAAATCCTGCGCTTCCCAATCGGGCTTGCCAAAGACTTGCAGTGCCTCAAGGTCGAGAGTTACGGCAATTGCATCCTGCGCGTACAATAGAAAATGAGACTTGATGGCTTGGGGGAAAAGGCCGACCATGACGGAACTCATCGAGAATCGTCTGGCGGAACTGACGGAGTTGTGCCGATGCCATCATGTGAAAACACTGGAGTTGTTCGGCTCGGCCGCCGAGGACGCCTTTAATCCGCAATCAAGCGACGTGGATTTTCTCGTCGATTTCCTGCCCCTTCCTCCCACGGCTCATTCCCAAGCTTACTTCGGATTGTGGTTTGCCCTGGCAGAACTCTTTGGCCGAAAAGTGGATCTGGTGGAAACACCCGCGGTGACCAATCCGTATTTCTTGAAATCGATTCATTCAAGCCGACGCGTGCTTTATGCCGCCTGAACAAGAGGTGCAAGCCTTACTGACAAAGACGGTCACGCCGTGAATGTCCTCGTTTCATTGTTAGGCGATTCGCAAGCACTTGAGCAGAAGGGCAGCGGTCAGCTACACGGAGACAGCTAAGTCGTTGAAGGGTTTGCCCGCGAGCCATTCTTGCTCCGAAGCGAGCCAAGGCAATTCGCCCTCGCAGCAAGGATTTGGAGAACTCGGCGATGAACACGGAAAGGCATGCAGCCAAAGCAGTGGCGCGCAGACTTGCACGGAGGGCGCTCGCGCTGGCCGGCATCATCATGGCGGTGGGAGCGCATCCTCTGCTGGCGGATAAAATCCAAGGCAGGCCTCTACGCGGCCTGACTGCGAAGGTCGAGGTCTGGCTCGACGGCCACGGCATCCCCCACGTCTATGCACATTCATGGACCGATGCGGCACGGACGCTGGGCTACCTGCATGCCACCGACCGCCTCGGGCAGATGGACCTGTTCCGGCGCCAGGCGTCGGGCACGATGGCCGAGATCCGTGGCAAAGAGGCGCTTTCCGAAGACATCCTGATGCGTCGCCTGGGTATCCGTCGCGGCTGCGAGGCGCTCTGGAACTCCGGAAAGCTGCCGGCCGAGCTGCGCGCGGAGTTGGAGGCGTATGCCGACGGCGTCAATCAAAAGATCGCCCAGCTTCGCGACGAAGCCCTGCCGCTTGCCTTCAAGGCCCTGGGCTACAAGCCAGCCCCATGGACACCAGTCGATAGCCTGGTCTTCAGCAAATACATGGCCTGGGACCAATCGGGGACCGATGACGACTTGTGGTTCGGCATCGTCGCGGAGAAGTTGGGCCCAGCCACCTTCGAACAACTTTGGCCGCTCGAGCGGCCCTATGAAGTCCCCACCGTGGCGGCCCAGTCGGACCGAGCCAAGATTTCGCGAGCGGTGCTAGAGCCGATCCCCGGGGCTGCCCCCGCCTACGCGGCCGCGCTCGAGTCCTTGCACTGGAACAGGTGGCTCGGCGAGGCGGGCTGCTTCGGCAGCAACAACTGGGCGGTCGACGGCACCAAGACGGCTTCGCGCAAGCCGATGCTCTGTAACGATCCACACCTTGGTTTTCGACTGCCCGCCATCTGGTATGTGTGTCACTTCTGCGTGGATGGTAAGAATCTCGCGGGCGTGACCTTTCCGGGCGGGCCGGCCGTGATCATCGGACATACCGACCATCACGCCTGGGGCATCACCAACATGCAGGCGGACGCCGTCGATTACTTTGTGGAAACGATCCACCCGAACGATCCGCTCTCGTACAAACATGCTGGCGCGTGGAAGAAGATCGAACGCCGGACGGAAACCATTCCTGTGCGCGGCGAGCAGGCGCACACGCTCACGATTGAAACGACTGTGCATGGGCCGATCATTAGCCGGGAGGGTCGAACGATCGCCATGCAATGGACCGGGCTGGGGCCGACACCGGAGTACGAATCGATCTGGCGCATGGGCCGAGCCACCAGTCTCAAGGAATTCTTGCAGGCCCTGGATAAGCTGGAAGTGCCGGCGCTGAATATTTGCTACGCCGACATCGAGGGCAACATCGCCATGCACCCCTGCGGCCGGCTTCCCCTTCGGCTCGCCGGCCAGGGCCGGCTCCCCCTGGACGGCGCCAGCGGCGTCAACGATTGGAAAGGCTGGATCCCGCGCGACGAACTGCCACTGGAAATCAACCCAGCCCGCCACTTCGTCGCCTCCGCGAACAATCGGCCGGCTCCCCTCGGTTACCCGCACTATCTCGGCTGGATGTGGGATCCCAATTACCGCATCCGCCGCATTCACGATATGCTCGGCTCTGCCAAGAACTTGACCTTCGAGTCGATGGCCGTCATTCAAAACGATGCCTACGACAAGGCAGCGGAGCGCTTTGTGCCGGTCCTGCTGGCGGCCTTGCGCAAGTCGCCCATTCAGGACGATTCCGTGCGCGCGGCGATGAATGCCTTGACCCAGTGGAACTATGTCGCCGAGCCCGAAGCGCTGGGACCTGCCATCTGGTTGCGCTGGTTCGAGTGCTATCGCGACGCGGTCTGGAAAAACAAGTGGGCACACTATGGCATCGAACCCAAGAACGGAGGCTGGGGTTTCAACGGCAGTAACCGCCGCGAGCCGGTCGTGGAGCTTTTCGAGTATTTGACCCGCGAGCAGCCGAAATCTCCCTGGTTTGATGACCTAACCACCCCCGAACATGAGGATCGCGATGCGATCCTTGTGCGCTCGTTCAGCGAGGCGGTGGCGACCCTGAAGAAGCAATTCGGCAACGACATGGAGCGCTGGCGCTGGAAACACATCAACCGGCTGGAGATTTCCTCCTTGCTGGGGCAGAAGGAGCTGGCTCGGAGCGGCGGCCCCGTACCCGGCACCGACTTCACCGTCAATCCGGGCAGCAACATCGGCACGGTCGGCGGCGGCGCGTCCTGGAGGATGATCGTCGATCTGGGCAGCCCGCGCAGCAGCATCGGCGTCTTCCCCGGCGGTCAAAGCGAAGATCCCTCCAGCCCTCTGTATAACGACCAGATGGCACTCTGGTCCAAAGGTCAGTACCTGCCGTTGCACGTGGTCAGCGACCCGGCTATTCTGCCTCTCGAGGTCAAGGTGCGTCCGCTCTTTTTTGTGCCAGCGCAGTGATTCGTGGTCGGCCGCCCTTTAAAATGTGAAGCAAGCTGACGATCTGTGCGACCTGGCGGAGACGCTTTCATGCATCCCTGTGGTTCTTGCGCACGCGGCAGGCCGTGCCATGTTTGGGTAGCGCTGGTGCTAGTCCTTCTCCATGCGTTGCCCGCTTTTGGCGGAGACCGCTCTGATGCAAGGCGTTCCATCGGGCAGGTGATGGACGCGCTCGCCACGGTGCACCGTTTTCAGGAAGTTGCCATTTCGCCCAAGGGCAAGCGGATGGCCTGGGTGGAGTTTGCTCCCAATCAGGGAGCGGCTCCAGGCCACTCGGCGATTTACATGGCCGATGTCGGTTCTCCCGCGGCCGCGCCGCGGCGCATCAGCGCCGGAGGCGCTTCCGCACACCCGCGCGAGCAAGGCCTCGCCTGGTCGCCCGACGGCGGACGGCTCGCCTTTCTCTCCGATGCGGACAAAAGCGGTCAATTGCAAATCTACGCCGCTGACTCCGCGGGCGGGGTGCCGGGCAAGCTCACCAGCCTGACTGGCGTCCTCGCGCAGCCGCGCTGGTCGCCCGATGCAAGTCGGCTCGCATTTCTTTTTACTGAGAACGCACCACGCGCGCTCGGGCCCACGCAGGCGGCCGCACCGGACTCCGGGGTCATCGGCGAATCGAATTACGAGCAGCGGTTGGCCATGGTCGAGACGGCTACAGGAAACGTACGCCTGCTCTCTCCGCCGGACCTTTATGTTTACGAGTTCGATTGGTCACCGGACGGCAAGACACTCGCTGCGATCGCGGCCCATGGCTCCGGTGACAATAACTGGTACATCGCCCAGCTGTACACGCTTGCGGTGGCATCGGGCCGGACGAAGTCGATCTTGAAGCCGGCCATGCAGATCGCCGTGCCGCGCTGGTCGCCGGACGGCACAAGCATCGCCTTCATCGGCGGCCTGATGAGCGATGAAGGGGTGATTGGCGGCGACATCTTCACGATTCCCGCGACTGGCGGCCCACCCCGCAACCTGACCGCGGGTCGCAAGGCCTCGGTGAGTTGGCTTACCTGGTTGTCCGCCGGGAATCAAATGCTGTTTACCGAGTACGTGGATGGCTCCAGCGGCATTGCCAAACTCGATGCTGCAACGGAACGCAGCGAATCGCTCTGGGTCGGGCCCGAGACCATCACGGGGGAGGACGGGGCCTTCAACGTTTCGTTATCCAGCGATGGCAAGCTCTGCGCACTGGTCCGCCAGAGCTTCCAGCGCCCGCCCGAGGTATGGGCAGGGCCGATCGGAGCGTGGAACCAAGTTACGCATGGCAACGACCAAGCCCGCCCCGCCTGGGGAGAGGCCAAGAGCATTCATTGGAGCAGCGATGGTTTCGACGCCCAGGGTTGGCTGGTCTGCCCTGAGAACTACGATCGGCAGCTGCACTACCCCATGGTGGTCTCGGTACACGGCGGCCCCGCTTACGCGAGGCGACCGACCTGGCCTGCCACGTTTCTCGATTCCCCGATCCTCGCGCACCAGGGTTATTTTGTCTTTTACCCCAATCCTCGAGGCAGCTATGGGCAGGGCGAAGCCTTTACCCGTGCGAACGTCAAAGACCTGGGTCACGGAGACCTGCGCGACATCCTTCGCGGGGTCGATCAGGTCGTGAAATCGTACCCTGTCGACAACGACCGCCTGGGAATCGGCGGCTGGAGCTACGGCGGCTACATGACCATGTGGGCGGTCACGCAAACGAACCGTTTTCGGGCAGCCGTCGCCGGAGCCGGCATCGCCAATTGGCAAAGCTATTATGGAGAGAACGGGATCGATCAATGGATGATCCCCTACTTCGGCGCATCGGTGTATGACGACCCCGCCATCTATGCCCGAAGCTCGCCGCTCACCTTCATCAAGCGCGTCAAGACCCCAACCTTGATACTCGTTGGCGACCGCGATGTCGAATGTCCGGTGCCGCAATCCTACGAATTCTGGCATGCCCTCAAAACGCTTGGAGTTCCAACGCGACTGGTCATCTATCCCAACGAGGGGCACGGGATCGCTCAGGCCAAGCATCGCCGCGATATTTTCACGCGCAGCCTGGAGTGGTTCGATCGCCACCTAGGTGACAGGAAACCAGGAGATAACGGAACAAGTAAGTAGGCGGCAAAATGGCGCAACATATTATGCGCGTGTAAGTTATGGACATGAACACAAGAATCGCGAGATTTCGTCGAAGCGAGCTTCGTTGCCCTATCTCTTGAACGGGGTGCTCATTTTGCCGAGTAATCTCGAACGGGCGCGCAAGTTTCCAGCTAAGGATCGTTCCGACAAGGAACCTCGGCGCTGCCGGAAAAGTCGCTGATTGGTTCTTGCAATGCTGTCCGGTTCGATTATACTTGGGCCACATCAACTGCCGTCGTGCCTGCCCAACGGGACGCAGGGCTGATGCCCAGTGGTCGATGGCGACCGCCTGTGGGGGGTACGAGGATTCTGCCATATCTTCTATATTCCAGGGTGTGATTATGGATCAACTGCCGCGGCGATTTCATGCAATCTTCGTTCTCGGATTAGCCCTCGGCTGGTTCCTCGTTGATACAGGCGCCTCCGAGGCTCAAGGCATCCGAGGCGGTGGTGGCCTGAGCGGCGGCGGTGGCCTGAGCGGCGGTGGCGGCTTGAGTGGTGGTGGCTTCGCTGGTGGCCTGAGCGGCGGTGGCGGCTTGAGCGGTGGCTTGAGCGGTGGCGGCGGCCTGAGCGGGGGCACGAGCGGCGGCAGCCTTGCGGGTGCTGCAACCTCCAGGCCTGACCGCATGTTTTTGACACCCATTCAAATTCAGTCCACTGGTTACATCGGTACGGGCGGCGGTGGCAGCAGCATAGGCGGCGGCATTGGTGGCGGCGGCATTAGTGGCGGTATTGGTGGCGGTATTGGCGGTATCAGCGGCGGTATCAGCGGCGGTATTGGTGGTATCAGCGGCGGTATCAGCGGCGGTCTTGGTGGTTTCGGCGGCGGCGGTTTTGGCGGCGGCTTGGGCGGCGGCTTGGGCGGCGGTATCGGCGGCGGCGGCTTCGGCGGCTTCGGCGGCGGCGGGATCGGCGGAGCGCTCGGTCTCGGCGGCGGTTTTTAGACGAAAAGTTAGCGAAACATAAGCAAATAGATAGCAGGGGCCGGCGCGCATCCGCGCCGGCCCTCTTCATTTCTTTCGCGCTGGATAAGGCTGATTCAAATTCGCGGATGCCCCGGCGCTGTGCGCCGTGGTGCTTCAGGCGGGTTTCTATGCGCCAGGTAGTATCCCAACTCCTTGTTTGCCCACACGCCTTCAGAAGCCTCGGAGCGCGCCAGCAGCCCTGGAACTCGTGGAGATGGCATCTCAGTCAACGTAAGGATCTGCTCCCAAGTCTTTGAGAATTTCTTGGCGTTGTTTCTCGTAAAGCATCAGATCGACACGCTGACGTCGGTGGCGGCGCTCGACGCGACGCTGGGCCTTGAGAAAGCGCGGTGCATATCTCTGCCAATCGATATTGCCGCCGCGGGCACCACGTTCCGCAAAGGCAGCTTGGCGCGTCGGGCCAAGACCTTCCAGCAGTTCGTCGTCCAGAGCTAGGAAGAATTGACAGCTGCCGGGGTCGCCCTGGCGGCCGGACCGGCCCGCCAGCTGGCGGTCGATACGGCGGGCATCGTGACGTTCCGTGCCCAGAACATGGAGCCCTCCCGCGGCAATGACTTCCGGATCCGGTTTGATGTCCGTGCCGCGGCCAGCCATGTTCGTGGCGATGGTCACGCGGCCGCGTTGCCCGGCCAGGGCGACGATCTGGGCTTCGCGGTCGTGCTGCCGGGCGTTCAGGACCTGGTGTTCGACACCGGCTTGATGAAGCAAGCCGCTAAGTTTTTCGGATTTTTCAACAGACCGGGTGCCGATCAAGACCGGCCGGCCAAGTTCGCGCATCCGCAGGATTGCCTCCACTGCCGCGGCGAACTTGGCATCTTCGGTCGGATAAACCTGGTCGGGCCATTGTTCGCGAATTACCCGACGGTTCGTCGGCACGGTGACGACCCAGATCTTGTAAACCCGGCGCAATTCCCAGAAATTCTGAGCCGCGGTACCGGTCATGCCGGAAAGCTTCTTGTACAGCCGGAAGTAACTCTGGAACGTGATTTGCGCGGCGTGATCGGCTGCCAGGGTGACGGGAACGCCTTCCTTGGCCTCGACCGCTTGATGCAGCCCTTCGCGCCAGTGGCGGTCGGGCATGCGGCGGCCAGTGTACTCGTCGATGATGACAACCTTGTCTTTTTCGATCATGTAGTGCTGGTCGCGCCGGAAGCGGAAATTGGCTTGGAGGCCGCGCTCGATGTGCTCGTGGAGCTTGTCCATGGCATGCGAGTGCGGACCCACGGGCGGGTTGGCATAGCGCACGATCTGCCGGCCTTCATCGGTCAGTTCGATCTTCTGTTTCTTTTCGTCGAGCGTGAAGTGCTTATCGCGGACCATCGTCTTGGCGATGCGGTCTACCCAGTGGTAGACAACCTGTTCTTCCGGCAACGCCGGGCGCGTAGGAGCGCTGATGATCAACGGAGTGCGCGCCTCGTCGATGAATATGTTGTCCGCTTCATCGACAATGGCGTAATGATGCTCGCGCTGCACCTTGGGGTCGAGCGGCTGGTTGAATTGGCCGTTGGCTGTCCAGGGCGCCCAGAACGGTGCCGCCTGGCTCTTGTTGCCACTTAGCTTGAGCCGGTCGCGAAGGAAGTCGAAGCCGAACTCGGAAGCCGTGCCGTAGGTCACGTCGGCACGGTAGGCCTGCGCGCGGTCGGCATCGGGCATCTGCATCTTCAGCACACCGACCGTCAAGCCAAGGGTCGTATAAATGGGCCGCATCCATTCCGCGTCACGGCCGGCGAGGTAGTCGTTCACGGTGGTGACGTGGACCCCTTTGCCTTGCAGTGCGTTCAAGTAGGCGGGCAGGGAGGCGACGAGCGTTTTGCCTTCACCGGTGGCCAGTTCGGCGAGTGCTGCGTGATGCAGAACGACGCCGCCTGCCAGCTGCACGTCGAAGGGCCGCAGCCGGACCGTCCGCACGGCAGCAACGCACACCAAGCCGAAGCCCTCGGGCAGCAAGCGGTCCAGGGACTCGCCGCCGCGCGCCCGGCCGCGCATCTGCATGGCGCGCTGCCTTAGCTCAGCGTCGTTGAGCCGGCTGAATTCTGTTTCCCAGTAGCGGATACGGTCGATGTGCAGGGCGGCTCGTGCCAGACGTCGTTGCGAAGGAAAGCCAAAGAGGGCCTTCAGATGATTGACCCAGCGTGAACCGAGCCTATCGGTGCTCGATGACCGAACGGGACCGGAGCTTTCTTCGGGCACAGTCGGGATCAAAGCCGCGGTTGCTGTCTCCAAAGCGGGTCACCCTTCGCCTGTTCTCTCCGCAGACAGACAGTAGCGGGGTGCGGAAGAGAACGAGCAAGAATTCTAGAGAGTCGTTCACAACTTGCAATACTCTTAAAGTAACAGAAAGCGCTCGTAGAATTGAAGCTTGTTTTTTAGCGCGCGCAAAAAAAGAGCCGCCCCGCCCGCTGTACCCCCTCTCCCAGGGCCAGCGCGGACTGGACGGCATATGAACCCTTAGTAGTAGGACCTTTACCGGGTCCGAGAGGCAAGCGCGAAGGAGTCCGTTCGTTCGCAGATAAACCAAACCGACCCTCGCGCTTGCCTGCTCGGTGGAAGGTCACTTGATGCAAAAGCAATTCCTGGGCCAACAGGCAATTTCTTTTTCCGAAGCACCAGTCTCGCTATGCGAAATGGGAGGAGGCAACAGGCGTTACGTGAAATCGAAGGTGTCCAGAACCGCGCGTTGCCTTTCGTCGCGATGGTGAATGGCCGCCCCCAGGTGCGGCGGGGAATGCCTAGAATCTGGGCAGACAGGGCATCTGCTAAAAGATAGCGGAGGCACAGATACTCCCTACTTTAACGAAAAAGCAGTCTAGCTTCGTAGGACGCCGTAGTATGCGGAACAAAGGCGTTTTGCTGGATTTTTGCAAGAAGCGGTCCGAAGATAGATATCGGGCAATTGACCGGAATTTGCCGCGCCTCTACAATTTGTCAGGATTTGCAAGGGTCCTGAGAAACTCGATGGGTGCCGGATGCCAGTAATTTTCCCGCATTCGTTTTGCTGTTCTCCCTGCAGATGTCGCCTGGCGGTCGCCGGGCAGTGACGCCGGGACAGGTTCTCTGTCTCTTTCGTGCGATCGCCACAATCCCCTTCGTTGCCGTGCTTGAAGATCGATGCGACCGGGCGGGCCCGTGTCCCTGCTGGGGAGAAGGAGTTCTGTATGGCCACTGACGTTCGTCTCAAGGAAATGCTGCCGGAGATCACCGAGGCCATTGTTGCCACCTACACGGAGTGCAGCCATAGCAACCATCTCGGCCATAAACCACTGCCCAGCCGCGAAGTGATAACGGACATCGTGGCGGACCTGTTCGATATTCTGTTCCCCGGGTTCGCGCGCAGGCAAAACCTGCATATAGGCAATGTCGAGTATCACGTCGGCGATTTGATCGACGGCTTACACGACAAGCTTACCCAGCAGATTGCTCGAGCCCTGCGACACGACTACGACGAGCGGAGCCCGCAGATCGACTTCGAGGCCCTGGCTCAGCAAAAAACCATTGAAATGCTCAAGCGGCTGCCCGACTTGCGCATGGTGCTCGAGCAGGACGTGCAGGCGGCTTACGAGGGGGATCCGGCAGCCAAGAGTTATTACGAGGTCGTCTTTTGTTATCCCGGCCTCGAGGCCGTCACCATCTATCGAATCGCCCATGAGCTGCTGCTCCTGGGCGTGCCCCTCATCCCGCGGATGCTTACCGAATGTGCTCACCAACGAACCGGCATCGACATCCATCCGGGGGCGCGCATCGGTCCCAACTTCTTCATCGACCACGGAACCGGCGTGGTAATTGGTGAGACGTGCGACATCGGCGCGCGCGTGAAACTGTATCAAGGCGTGACGCTCGGAGCCCTCAGTTTCCCGCGCGACGCGGAGGGAAACATAATCCGCGGCATGAAGCGTCATCCGACCCTGGAAGACGATGTTGTCGTCTACGCGAATGCCACGATCCTGGGCGGCGACACCGTGGTAGGCCATCACTCGGTAGTAGGCGCCAGCGTAATGCTGATGCACAGCGTCGACCCCCACACGGTGGTTTCGCTGGAAAAGCCTTCCTTGCGTATAAAAGGCCTGGAAACGAACGAGCTGCTGCCGAGATATCAAATCTGAAAGCAGTAGTCCGTAGAAGAGCATCGGATTTTGTGCTACCGATACGGTCTACTCCTCGCTCGCCAATGGCGCCATTTGGGCAGCCATCCAGTTCAGGCAACGAGCCCAGTTGGCTGAGGACCCAGGGGTCAGAGTGCCGAGGATCCTGGCACCGGCGGCGCCCGTGGAGGATGGGACGTTGGCGGGCACGCCGTCCATGGTCAACGCCGCCAGCATGCCGAATCCTAGCGCCTTGCGCGCCTCGCTGGGAACGCCGAACCGATCGGTCTTGTCGAGCGTGATTCCCGCGAGTTGCTGCTCCAGGAGATGCCAGAGGAGCCCGTTGCGCACGCCTCCGCCGCTGAGTAACACGTGCTGGAGCGGCACGTCCTTCGGAAGAAATCGACGTATGGCCTCCCCGATCGTCCGCGACACGAAGTGGGTGGCCGTGCACACGACATCGTGCAAAGACAAGCTTGCCTGGTGGGCCATCTGAACGGCCTGGGAGACGAATTCACCGGCGAAGTTTTGGCGCGCCATGCTCTTTGGGGGCCGGCGCAGAAAATAGGAATGGGCGTGCCAGCGTTGCAGCAGCGCTTCGATGCAGCATCCCTGAACGCCGTGCTTGCCGCCCTGGTCAAATGCTTCCTTTCCAGCCGTCAGCTGTTGCATCAGGCCGTCAAGGAGTGCATTGCAGGGGCAGACATCGAAACTGAGCGTCTGCGCCAAGCGCCCGCCTGCGGGCAAATAGGTGAGACGTGCAAGGCTACCAAGATGGATGAGGGCGCGGTTTTCCTCAGGATGGTGGAAGAGCAGGTAATCCGGGAGGGTTATGGGGGGCGCGCCGAGTCCGCCAACGACCAAGTCCCGCGAGCAGAAGTCGCTCACGGTCGTCACGCCCGTGCGCTCGGCCACGACCGCGGCCATTCCCAAGGCAAGGGTGGAAGGAAAGCGGCCCTCGGCTTCATGCCAGACCGTGTGTCCTGGGCACCCGAGGCATTGGACTTTCTGCAGGCTCAGGCTGGCCCGGTCTGCCACCTGACGGGCTGCCGCCGCAAACGTTTCGCCCAGCAGCCGGTGGAGAAGGCCCGCGTGTTTTGTCTCGGATTGGACTGATGCAGCCACCTGGGTGATCAGGTTGCGCAAATCGCGGGCATAGGGCTGGTGTACGGCCAGGACTGGATGGACGCGCAGTTCCAGGCCCACGCCCTCGGCTTCCAGCAGGGCTGCATCCACTCCATCCCCGCTGGAGCCCGACGCCAAGCCGATGAGCCAGCGCTTTGGCACGCTTGCGCTCCCCTATAGGAGGCTGCGCAGCTAATGCACCATTAGGAAATGGGTGCCATGCTTTGGTACTCCAAAGCATGCTTTCGAGTACGAAAGCATGGCACCCGCTTGATGCATCGCTGGCGCAATCCTCAATAAATGACCTTGTAGATAGGTTGGCTCCCTGAGCGAAGCGCAGGGCGTGCAACCCTTACTCCTCACCTGCAAATGAACTTACCACACAGCCTGGCTGATTTCAGGCGACGAGGGCCAGCGGTTGTGCCTGGCGCAGACATGCTTGTACGAAGCACTCGAAGAGCTGCATGTCCAGCGCGGAAGCGGTTTCGGATTCGGGATGCCATTGGATGCCGACGCAAAACCAATTGGCGTCGACCGCCTCGATGGCCTCGATAATGCCGTCCGGCGACAGGGCGCCGACGCGCAGCTTGGCGCTTACCTTCTGCACAGCCTGGTGATGATCGCTATTCACGCGGATCTCGCCGCCGCCATAGATCTCGTCGATCCGGGTATTCGGCTCAAGAAGCACGATGTGCCGGTGCGGGCCGCCCGAGGGGTCGCGGTGCGGCAGCGCGCGCGGTTGATCTTCCGGCAGATGCAGGAAGAGAGAGCCGCCGCAGACATTGTTGAGCTGCTGCATGCCAACGCCGATGGCGAGTACCGGCGACTGCCGTTCGACGATGCAGCGCACCAAAATCCGGTCGCTTTCCTCGCGGCGCTCGGCCATGGGCTGGACAGACGGGTGCGAGGGCAATTGCTGACGTCGAGGATCCATGTCCAGGCCGCCGCTCAGGAGTACGCCGTCCAACCGGTCCAGAAGAGCGCGGATTTCAGGTTCTTTGCCCAGAGGCGGTAGAATTACCGGCAGTCCACCCGCGGCGACGACGGCATCGTAATAGCCGGCATTGAGGCGAGCGTGGGCACTGGTGACTTTGCCGGCCGGCAGGAAATCGGCATTAATGCCTATGAATGGCCGGGTCTGTTGCGCTTTCATCTCTTCCCTCCTTGGAATCAGACGTGGACGTTTGTCCGCGCCGTCACGCGCTACCGGGGCTCCTTGCCCGCGGTCGGGCAGGCGGAGTATACCCACGGGGGCGAAACATGCTCAAGCCCGAGATTTTTGCCGCAGTGCGTTTGCTGTTCGCCTGGAGGCAAGATCAGCGGCCAATCACGTAGCGGTGAGGATCTACTTCTTGGCGAAGGATTTGCAATTCCAGGTCAGTGGGCGGCAGCGTCGTAGTGAGAGGATTCAGCGCCGTCAATGAGAAACCGGTTGCCTCTTGTACTTGCTGGAGTCGAACGCCGGGGTGCAGGCTGGCAACGCGCATGCGCTTGGTTTGTTCGTCGAAGTCCAGAACCGCCAGATCGGTAACGACGCGATGGGGACCCGAAGCCGGCGGCAGCCCGGCTGCCTCGCGCGCTCCCGGCCCGGTCAGATAGCCCGGAGTCGTGAGGAAATCGAGTTTTTCCACGAAGCGCCTGCTGTCGTGGTTGGTCACAACCATAATGCGCCGGCAGAATGAGGCAAGATCGTTGGCGCCGCCGCTGCCGGGTAGTCTGACCTTGGGACGCGTGTAGTCGTCCCCGATCATCGTGGAGTTCAAGTTGCCGTAGGCGTCGATTTGCGCCCCGCCCAGAAACGCGTAGTCGATCAGGCCACGTTGGCACGTCTCCATCACGTCGGCCATGCTGGTGGCCATCAATCCCCGATAGAACGTGCGCGAATCGCCGACACTGATCGGCATGGTGGGCAACAGCGGTCCGATGCCGCCCGCTTCGAAAACGATTCCCAAATGGGGAGCGTGGGTCCGCTGTGCCAGCATCGCAGTGGCGCAAGGCACGCCCGTGCCGACCGCGACCGTGCAGCCGTCTTCGAGGAGACGTGCCGCACAGCAGATCATGAGTTCCATGGAGTTATA
>Ga0116219_10002385_pt1 | contig 15992 bp, 17 predicted proteins | sample Sb_taG_4_FD_91019 | JGI IMG/M metagenome (GOLD analysis project Ga0116219, IMG submission 91019) | Peat soil microbial communities from Weissenstadt, Germany - Sb_50d_6_BS metaG | ecosystem: Environmental > Terrestrial > Soil > Wetlands > Peat | place: Germany: Weissenstadt | collected 2010-09-21
CGCGAACTACGCGACGACCTCGTCGGCGCCGACAGCGGCGACGACGAGGCGCCATCGGGCAAGGAAGGCTGACATGGGTCTCCTCACAGGACGACGCGCCGTGGTGACGGGCGGCGGATCGGGCATCGGTCGCGCCGCATGCGTGCGCTTCGCAGCCGAGGGCGCCGCCGTGGCCGTGCTCGACATCGACGGCGACAGCGCCCAGGCCACGGCGAAGGAGATCGACGGCATCGCCCTGGCGGTGGACGTCACCGATGCCGAGGCACTGCGCGGCGCCGTCGACGGGGCCGCCGCCCACCTCGGCGGGGTGTCGATCCTCGTCAACAATGCCGGGGGGAGCACCATGGTGGGCCTGGCCGACTGGGACCCCGCCGAGTGGGACCGCATCGTCCGCCTCAATCTCACCGGGGTGTTCAACGGCATGCGCGCCGGTGTGCCGCATCTGCTCGCCGGAGGCGGAGGAGCCGTCGTCAACACGTCGTCGATCAGTGCCACGAGACCGTCGGCCGGCGAGACCCCGTACTCGGCCGCCAAAGCGGGTGTCATCGCGTTGACGGCGTCGGCGGCGCTCGAATACGGCCCCGTCATCCGTGTCAACGCCGTAGCGCCGGGGATGATCCGCACCAACCTGACGCGGCCACTGCTCGAGATCCTGCCCGACGCCGACACCCACTACCGGCACATGACCCCCGCCGACCGCGTCGGTGAACCCGAGGACGTGGCCGATGTCATGGTGTTCCTGTGCTCGGACCTCGCCCGGTTCGTCACGGGCCAGACGCTCGTCGTCGACGGTGGGATGACGCTCCACGGCGCCGGGGTGGACGGCCTCTTCGACCGCTTCTTCCGCGGCGGTCACCCCCATCAACGCTGAGCCCGCCCCGCCCCGATGCGTCGGCGCGCGGTGAGGGGTAGCGCAGCACCGTCCGCGCCGGGCGGCGCGCGCCCATGGCCTATTCTGCGCGCGACCACACCGTGCCGCCCGCGCCGGCGCGGCACGGTTTCGACCGGGGACCAGGTGCCATCGCATGATCGAGGCCAGGGGGTTGACCAAGCGCTACGGCGACACCCTGGCGGTCGACGGCCTGTCTTTCGACGTGCGGCCCGGCCTGGTCACCGGCTTCCTCGGTCCCAACGGCTCGGGCAAGTCCACGACCATGCGCATGGTGATGGGGCTGGACCGCCCCGACGGCGGGAGCGTCAAGGTCGGCGGCCGCCGCTACCACGACCTCCCCTGGCCGCTGCGGGAGGTCGGGGGCCTCCTCGAGTCCAAAGCCGTGCACCCGGGTCGCAGTGCCTACAACCACCTGTGGGCCCTGGCCCAGACCAACGACATCGCTGCGGCGCGCGTGCACGAGCTCCTCGAGGTCGTCGGCCTGGCCGCGGTGGCGCGCAAACGGGCCGGGAAATTCTCGCTGGGCATGACCCAACGACTCGGGATCGCCGCCGCCCTGCTCGGTGATCCCGGTGTGCTCCTCTTCGACGAGCCCATCAACGGCCTCGACCCCGAGGGCATCCTGTGGGTGCGGACGCTGCTCAAGCGCCTGGCGTCGGAAGGTCGGGCCGTGTTCGTCTCCTCCCACCTCATGAGCGAGATGGCGCTGACCGCCGATCATCTCGTCGTCATCGGCCGCGGCAAGCTCATCGCCGACCAGCCTGTTGCCGACTTCGTGGCCCAGAGCTCGCGCGCGTCGGTCCGGGTGCGCACCCCCAAACCCGACCCCCTGATCGCGGCGATGACCGAGGCCGGGGGGCGAGTCCACTCCGAGCCCGACGGCGCCCTCGTCGTCAACGGGCTCGCCGCCGCCGCCATCGGTGATCTGGCCGCCGGCCTCGGCATCGCCCTGCACGAACTGGCTCCCCACGCCGCCTCGCTCGAAGAGGCGTTCATGGAGCTCACCCACGAGAGCGTCGAGTTCCGCGCCGAGGACGTGGGCAGCACCCCGGCGGTGGCCGAGGGGAGACCCTGATGGTGGCGACGGCACCCGCGCTGCGGGCACTTCCTTCGGGGCGCTACCGGTTCTCGGGTGCGCTTCGCTCGGAATGGACGAAGATCCGCACCGTGCGCTCCACCGCCTGGTGTCTGCTCGCCACCGTGGTGGCCGGCATCGGCATCGGCATCCTGGCCAGCGCCAGCGAGGCCTCGCGCTGGCGCAACGGCGGGGTCATCGACAAGCTGCTGTTCGACCCCACCAGCGTCAGTCTCACCGGGCTCATCTTCGGACAGCTCGCCATGGGCGTCCTCGGGGTGCTCACCATGAGTGCCGAATACGGGTCGGGGTCCATCCGCGCCACCCTCGCCGCCATCCCCCGCCGGCCGGTCGTGCTCGGGGCCAAGGCGGTGGTGTTCGGGGTGGTGGCGTTCGTCGTGAGCGAGGCGGTGTCGTTCGCGGCGTTCTTCGTGGGTCAGGCCATCATGGCCGGCTCCGCCCCCACCGCCACGCTGTCGGACCACGGCGTGCTGCCGGCGGTTATCGGCGGCGGTCTGTTCCTCACCTTGCTGGGCCTGTTCGCGCTCGGCCTGGCCACCATCATCCGACACACCGCCGGTTCCATCTCCACCTTCGTGGCCATCCTGCTCATTCTGCCCCTCGTCGATTCGGCCTTCCCGGCCAAGATCGGCTGGCCCATCGGGCGCTATCTGCCCGCCACGATCGGCTCCGCCATGACAAGCACGACGCTGCAGGGCGCGCACGCCGACTTCCTCCCCTCCTTCCCGTTCTGGCACGGCTTCGCGCTGCTGTGCGCGTACGCCGTCGGGGCGCTCGTGATCGGCGGTCTCCTCATGGTGCGGCGCGACCCCTGAGGGCCCTGCGGCGACGACGGGCGACGGGCCACGGCGACATGCAGCGGGTCAGAGCAGGCGTCGCTCCGACGCCCACCGGGTCAGCTGGTGGCGGCTCGACAGCTGCAGCTTGCGCAGAACCGCCGAGACGTGGCTCTCCACCGTCTTGACCGAGATCGACAGCTCGCGCGCCACCTCTTTGTAGGCGTAGCCGCGGGCGATGAGGCGGAGCACCTCCCGCTCGCGCGGCGTGAGCTGGTCCAGTTCCGGGTCGAACGTGGGGACCGCACCGCCGGCGGCGCCGGGGTCGGCGGCGAATGCATCGAGCACGAAACCCGCCAGTCGCGGCGAGAACACGGCGTCGCCCCCGGCCACGCGCGCCACGGCGTCGGTGAGCTCGAGCCCCGAGATGGTCTTGGTGACATAGCCACGCGCCCCGGCCCGGATGACGCCGATGACGTCTTCGGCGGCATCGGACACCGACAGGGCCAGGAAGCGGACCTGGGGGTGACTGCGCCCGATGGCCTCGATCACGGCTTGGCCACCACCGTCGGGCATGTGGACGTCGACGAGGACGACATCGGGAACCCGTTCCCCGATGAGCTCGATGGCGGCCCCCACCTCGTCGGCGTCACCGACGACTTCGACGGCGTCCCCGAGCTCGGCCCGCACCCCCGACAGGAAGAGATGGTGGTCGTCGACGAGGAACACGCGCACCTTGCCCCGGGGCGCGTCGGCGTCGGTAGGGCCGGCGCCGCCGCTCTCACTCACGACCTGCTCCCGTCCTCGGCATGACCAGCTCGACCTCTGTCCCCTGATCCGGCGCGCTCCGGATGGTGGCGCGCCCGCCATGGCGCTGCATCCGGGCCCGGATGGATTCGGCGATTCCCTGGCGATCGCCGTCCACGGCGTCAGGATCGAAGCCCACACCCCGGTCGCGCACGAAGATCGACACCTGGGTCGGTTCGACCTCGACGAAGAGCGAGACGCTCGATGCACCCGACCACTTGGCGGCATTGACCGTCGCCTCGCGCCCGGCACCCAACAGCGCCCGCAGCTCGGTCGTGAGCTCGCAGTCCCCCACCGTCACCGAGTCCACCGCCACGCGGTGACTGGCCTCGACATCGCCTTCGATCACGGTCACGGCCTGGGAGACCGTCGACACATCACGGTGGAACGACCCCGGAGCCCGGCCCTCGAACAACCAGGCGCGCAGCTCGCGCTCTTGGGCCCTGGCCAGGCGCGTCACCTCACCGTGGTCGCCGGCGGCGCGTTGGATGAGCGCCAGGGTCTGGAGGACCGAGTCGTGCACCGTGGCGGCCATGTTGGCGCGCTCCTCGTTTCGCACCCGCTCGCGGCGCTCGACCGCCAGGTCACGAGCCAGACGCAGCCACCACGGGCCGAAGATGACCAGGAAGCCGACGATGACCACGTTCGCCGCCAGGACGGCCTTGATGGTGTTGAGCAAGGGATGGCTCGAGGCCACGAGGTCGCCCAGGCCCACGACGACGAGGACCGCACCCACCAGGACACGCCCGATCGTGGAGCGCCGGGTGCGGCGCTCGGGGGACCCGATCAGGGGGGCCCGGCCCATCAGCTCGCTCAGGTGGGCCCGTTCCTCGTCGTCGGACCCACGCCACACGAGCACCAGGCCGCCCAGCGTGATCGACACCGGCCACACCAGGTTGGCGGCGAAGGTGAGCCCGAGGGCGCCGAACACGAGGAGCACGGCCACCAGCGCGGTGACGAAGGCGAACGCCAAGGCGACGGTCCGTCGGTCTTTCAGGGCCCGACGCCCGATGGATGTCGTCGACCCTTCGGCGGGCACGACGAGCCACGCCACGACGTAGGCGGCCAAGCCCGTGCCGGCCCCGATCGCCACGAGGACGAACGCGAACCGGATGAGATTGGCGTCGATGCCGAACCGGGCCGACAGTCCGCCCGCCACGCCGCCACCCATGCGGTCCGATCGGCTGCGCCGTAGCGGTCCTCGGGTGCGCGAGGCGCGCCACCACGCCCGGCGCGGCCCGCGCCCGGACCCTGGCCCTGTCGCCGCGCCCGGTGGAGGGGGAGGCGGCAACGCGCCCGACGAATATGAGCGGGGCGGGGGCGGGGGCGGCAGGGCGCCCGGTGGGTACGGGTTGGGCTGACGACCCGGCGCAGGACGACCCGGCGGAGGTGGAGGGGAAGGCGGCGGAGCCGGTGAGGGCGGAGCCGGTGCCGGGGGCGTCCCCGGCGACGCATCGGGAACGGGCGTGGGGATCCACGGAACCGGGGGCGGCGGGGCCGGCGGCGGGAAGGACACGGTGGGCTCGACCGGTTCGGCGTGTTCGCGGATAAGGCGATGATCCCATGCATGGCCCGGGTCGACCACGGGGGACGTCCCTGACACGGGTCGGGGGCTCGGGGTATTCGTCGGGGTCATTCCCGATTTCGCCCCGCACCGCATTCCCTGATGATCGACACATGGACGACACCACACCCGATTACCCGACGGACGAGACCACGTCGGAGCAGACCCCACCCGGGGCCGAGTCCGAGCCGGCCGGCTCTCCCGAGCCGTCATTCGGCGCATGGGAGACCCAGCCGTCTCTTTCTCCGCCGCCGCCTCCGGACCCTCCCTTGCCGCCCGATCCCCCCTGGATGCCGCCCGATCCCCCCGGACCTCCGCCCGGGGGGTGGGCGGCGTCCGCTCCCCCGCCCCCCGGTGGCGACCATCGCCGCACGCTGCGGCGGTCGGTGCGCGGTCACATCCTCGGGGGCGTGGCCGCCGGGCTCGCCGACTATCTCGACATCGACGTCGTCATCGTCCGGATCGCCTTCGTCGCGCTGGCCCTCCTCGGGGGCTCCGGGATCTTGCTGTACGTGGCCGGTTGGTTGCTCATCCCGGCCGAGGACTCGGGCCGGGCCGTGGTGCAGGACTTCGTCGAGCGCAAGCCGCGCCGCCGCAGCCTCATCGCCATCGTGCTCGGCACCGTGGTCGGCATCATCGCCCTGTCGAACCTCTTCTCCAGTGGTCCATGGTGGCCCCACTGGGATGGCGGCAACGGGGGCTTCGGGTTCTTCCTCGGGTTGTGCGCCCTCGCCCTGGCGGTGGTCCTGTTGGTCACGAGCGGACGGCGGGTCGGGTCTCCCCTGCGGTGGATGCTGCTCACGACGTTCATCGCCCTGGTGGCGGTGGTCATCGTGGCCCTCGCCACCGTGTTCTCGGTCGAAGCGCTGAGCGGGGTGCCGCTGCGGGGCGGCATCGGCAACACCCAGTGGCGTCCGACCGCCCCGTCCCAGGTCTCCGCTCGCTACCGGCTGGCGATCGGGAACATGCGCGTGGACCTGAGCGACGTCGCCTTCCGTTCGGGCACGACGCATGTCACCGCCACCGTGGGCATCGGCAACCTCGTGGTGGAGCTCCCGCCCGGGACCACCGTGAGCGTTTCGGCGCACTCGGGGATGGGGATGGTGCAGGTCTTCGGCCAGGACGAAGACGGGTTCTCGACGGGCCGGGTCACTCGTGTGGCCGGGCCCTCCGGCACATCGGGCGGGACGGCGACAGGCAACAGCGCCAACACGCCCCGGCTCGTGCTCGACGCGCAGACCGGGGTGGGCAAGGTGCAGGTCGTCCGGGGCTGACCACGACCCTGAGCACGACGGCGGCGGTGCGGGCTCACGGGGTGCGGTCGCGCACCATGACGACCTGGCGCATGTGCCATCTGATCACCCCGGTCGCAGTGTCCGAGCGGCGTTCTCTCAGGCGGGCCAGCAAGGCCGCGATCGCACCGGGCTCGGCCACACCTTCGAGCACCGGGTCGTCCCCCCAGATGCCCAGATTGAGCGAGAAGATGCTCGCCGCCGCCCCCGCGGCCACCTCGAGGGGGGCATCTCGCTGGACGGCGATCGACGTTCCCGGTGCGGCCTCGAGGCCGAGCAGTTCGTGACCCACGTAGAGATCACCGCCGCGGGCGGCCACCACCGCACCGGCCAGTTCGAGGTAGCGGCGGAAGTCACCGTCGTCGGTGTCGATGCGTTCGGGCTCTTCGACGACCACCATGCCTCCCGGCGCCAGCTCCGACGCCCAGGCGGCAACGGTGGCGAGAGGATCGGGGAGGTGCACGAGCAGGAACCGGCCGTAGACGACGTCGGCGGGGGCACCCGGCAGTGGGGTGCGCGTGACGTCGCCGACCGTGAAACGACAGCGCGCCGGCGCCGACGCGTCGGCCTCGGCCACGAACGCGGGTGAGGAGTCGATCCCGACCACAGAGGCTGACGGGAAGACCTCGGCGAGCATGGCGGTGGTGTGTCCCGGACCGCAGCCGAGATCGAGGACGACCTTCGGTTCCCATGACCGGTCACCCCCTGCACCCAGCGTGCGCAGCAGGGCCCGGCTCGTCGGCTCGAACACCGAGGCGAGCACGCCCAGGCGCTCCGATGCGGCCGCATTGTCGCCGAACGCGTAGCGGCGCGAGGGCGAGGTCTCCACGCCCGACACCGTACGCGCCGAGGCCGACCTCAGAGGGTCGGCCTCGAACGCTGGGTTACGGGCGCCGGGCCGTCGTGACGGCCGGCGGTGTGCCTACTTGTTGGGCTGCGGGGTCACCCGAAGATACGGCTTCAAGCGCTTGAAGCCCTTGGGGAACTTCTTCTCGGCGTCCTCGTCCGACACGGCCGGCACGACGATGACGTCCTCGCCGTCCTTCCAGTTCACCGGCGTGGCGACCTGGTAGTCGGCCGTGAGCTGGAGCGAGTCGAGGACACGCAGGACCTCGGCGACATTGCGCCCCGTCGACGCCGGGTAGGTGATGATGAGCTTCACCTTCTTGTCGGGCCCGATGATGAACACCGAGCGCACCGTGAGGGTGTCGTTGGCGTTGGGGTGGATCATGTCGTAGAGGTCGGCCACCTTGCGGTCGGGGTCACCGATGACCGGGAAGTTCACCGCCTGGCCCTGGGTCTCCTCGATGTCTTTGTCCCAGGAGCGGTGGGACTCCACCGAGTCGACCGACAGCCCGATGAGCTTGGTGTTGCGCTTGTCGAACTCGGACTTGGCCTTGGAGAAGGCGCCGAGCTCGGTCGTGCACACCGGGGTGAAGTCCTTGGGATGGGAGAACAGGATCCCCCACGAGTCGCCGAGCCACTCGTGGAAATTGACCGTTCCCTGGGTCGTGTCGGCGGTGAAATCGGGGGCGATGTCGCCCAAGCGGACTGCCATGGCTCCTCCTGCGTTTCTCTCTCGGTAACGGGGGTTCGTGTCGTTTCCCGCGAGTGTACCGGGCTCCCCGGCAATTGTCGACCGGATGGGTCGACATTCGGGGAAGCCTGGTGAAGGGCGGTGGCTCTGGGAGAATGGAGCCATGCACCGCGCCCACAGATGTCTGTCGCGCCCGGGGGGACCCGCTCGTGGGTGAGGCCGTCTGGAAGACCGTCGACATCTCCCGAGAGGGTCCGGTGATCGTGGTCACCATCTTCCGGCCCGAGCGGCGCAACGCCGTCGACTCGGCCACGGCGGCGGCGCTGCTGTCGGCGTTCGAGACCTTCGAGGAGGACGACACCGCCTCGGTGGCCGTGCTCACCGGTGCCGGAGGGACGTTCTGCGCCGGAGCCGATCTGAAAGCGCTGACCGAAGGCGACCGCCGACCCGTGACCGAGGACGGGCCCGGGCCCATGGGCCCCACCCGGCTCGACCTCTCCAAGCCCGTGATCGCCGCCATCGAGGGCCACGCCGTGGCGGGGGGGCTCGAGCTGGCGCTGTGGTGTGACCTGCGGGTGGCCGCCACCGATGCCGTGCTCGGGGTCTACTGCCGTCGCTTCGGCGTCCCCCTCGTCGACGGGGGCACGGTCAGGCTCCCCCGCCTCATCGGGCAGAGCCACGCCCTCGATCTCGTGCTCACCGGGCGGGGCGTGGGTGGCCCCGAAGCCCTCGCCATGGGCCTCGTGAACCGTCTGGTCCCACCGGGGCGCGCCCTCGAGGCGGCCGTGTCGCTCGCCCTCGACCTCGCCGCCTTCCCCCAGACCTGCATGCGCAACGACCGCCGTTCGGTGCTGTGGCAGTGGGGGCTGACCGAGCCCGACGCGCTCGTCCTCGAGGCCCGCTTCGGCCTCCACACCATCGACAGCGGCGAGACCGCGCTCGGTGCGGCCCGCTTCGCGTCGGGAGCAGGACGGCACGGCACGCCGGTCGACGACGCCACCTCGGAGCCGGGCCGGTGAGCCTCGCTCGCGAGGACGACCCGTCGCCGGTCGGCGAGCGGATGCCGGGCCACGACGTCGTCGCCGCCTTCGACTTCGACGGGACCCTCACCCGCGGGGGGAGCGTGTGGAAGTTCCTCACCGCCCTGTGCGGACGCGACGCCGTGATCTCGGCCGGGATCGCGCTGTTGCCCAAGCTGGTGCGGGCCGCCCTGGTCGGTGGCGAGGCGGCCGACGAGGCCAAAGAGGCGCTCTTCGTCCGCACCCTGGCGGGGCGCTCCGCCGAGGAGGTCGAGCAGCGGGGCGCGGCCTTCGGCGTCGCCCACTACCGGCGGCGCCACCGCACCAAGGTCCGGGCCCGGCTCGACTGGCACCGTCGTCAGGGCCATCGCGTCGTCGTGGTGTCGGCCTCGCCCGAGTGCTACGTGGCCGCCGCGGCCGCCGAGCTCGCCGTCGACGGCGTGGTGGCGACGCACCTCGAAGTGGACGCAGACGGAAACCTGACGGGGCGCTTCCAGGGAGGCAACTGTCGGGGGCCGAAGAAGCTCGAAGGGCTCGAGCGCTGGATGGAGGCCTCGCAGGGCACCGCCCCCGACGGTGAAGGTGCCCACCCCTATGTGTGGGCCTATGGCAACAGCGCCGGTGACCTCGAGATGCTCGAGGCCGCCGACATCGGGGTCGACGCCGGGCGCCTGGGCCGGTTCGGGAAGCTGCGCCGGTTCCGGCGGCTCGGGGACGTCCTCACCGCCTGGTGACGGCTACCTCGTCGGGCCCGGGGCTGGCCCGACGTAGACGTAGCACTGCAGATCGGGCTCATCGGGCACCTCGATCGTCACCTCGCCGGCCCGGTCCCACCCGCACGACTCGTAGAGCGCGACGGCACCGCGCAGGTGGGTGGCCACCTCGAGGATGGGCAGCAGGCCGCGACGGTGCGCGTCGGTCACCGCCACCACCAGCAGGGCGTGGGCCACACCGACCCGTCGCGCCGTCGGACACACGAGCACCCGGGCCACCACCGCCAACTCGTCGGGCTCGGTGCGGGCGTGGCGCGACACCAGGCTCATCGTGACGGGTGCACCCCGGGTGTGTAGCGCCACGTGGCCCACCACCATGCCACCGTCCTCGGCCACCCAGGCCGCCACTTCCTGCGGGGGGGCGACGAACGACGAGCGGTCGAGGGGCCCCCGGGGCGGGTACCCGTCGAGCTCCTTGACCAGGTGCGCCATCTCCAGCAGCGCGTCGACGTCCGATGGTCGGCGGGGGCGGATGTCCACGACCGACAGCATGGACCACCACAGGCGCCACCCCGACCGGTGTCATGCTGGAGTGGTGCGCGTGCGCCTCGACCGCTCGCTCGACGGCGTCGACTGGGTACGGGCCAAGGTCGACCTCGCCGCCGACGATTTCGACAACGGGCGCTCCGCCGAAGCCCTGCGACGCTCCTTCGAGCAGTCCCAGCACGTGGTGGTGGCCCGGGACGACGACGACGGAACCGGTCGGGTCATCGGCATGGCCCGGCTCCTGTCCGACGGGGTGTGCAACGCCTATCTGCTCGACGTGTGGACGGCGTCCCCCTACCGGCGCCGGGGCATCGCCTCCTCGATGGTGCGCACGCTCATGGCGCGGGTCCCGGGACAGCACGTCGGACTGCAGACCGGCGACGCCCAGGCCTTCTACGCCTCGCTCGGCTTTCGCCCCCAACCCGAGTTCATGTCCTCGGTGGTGGGCGTGTGGCTCGACTCGCACGCCACCGCGCCCTGACACGCCCTCATCCCGCCGGCATCGGGAAGATGAGCTCCTCTGACGCCGTGGCGTGCATGGCGGCGAGCTTCTCCTCGTCGCCCATCGGCTCGAAACGGCTGGCGGCCTCGACGGTGGCGAGGGTGAGTGCCGGGTCGCTCGGCGTGCACAGGGCGGCCACGCCGGGGACGCTCAACACGAAACGCACGCCGCGCTCGATCTCGGCGGCGTCGGTGTAGGCCTCGTACCACGTCGCGGTGCTGTGGGGCCGGTCACCCCACGGCCGCGCCGCCACGGCCTTGATGGCCATCACCCCTACGTCGCGCCCCTCGGCCTCGGCCAGCAACGCCTCGGCGTCGTGGCGGTAGGCGGGATCCGCCCACAGGCGCGGGTTCACGGGGAACATCACCGTGTCGAGGTCGTATCGCCGGAGCGCTTCGAGCTGCGCCGCCGCGGTGGTGAGGTTGTGGCCGGTGATCCCCACGAACCGGCACAGGCCTTCGTCACGCGCCGCCACGATGGCGCCCACGGCGCGACCGCGGGCGTCAAGCTCGTCGAGGTCGGTCACGGCGTGCATCTGATAGAGGTCGAACGAGTCGCAGCGCAGCAGCGTGAGCGACTCCTCGAGCTGGGCGCGCACCCCGGCCGGGTCGTGACGCATCGTCTTGCACGCCACGAAGAGCCGGTCTCGCACCGGTGCGAGGACAGGCCCGAGCAGCTCCTGGGCCCGGCCGTAGCGTGGTGCCACGTCGAGGTGGTTGACGCCGGCAGCGAGGGCGGCGGCGAACGTGGACGCGGTGACGTCGGGATCGGTGCCCCAGAATGCGGCTCCGCCGAGCACCGCCACCGACGAGTGGTGCCCGGTCCGTCCCAAACGGCGCGTCAACATGGTCGACTCCTGTCCCGTCCTATCCCGCTACCGCGGCTCCCCCCACCAGGTGCCCGGTATAGCCCACCACCACGTCGGCCACGTCGCCGAACTGCGGTGCGTCGCCGAAGGCGACGGCTCGGCCGTCGGCGGTCACGACCAGGTAGCCGGCACCGGTGCGGGTGGGGAGAATCGCCACCCCCGTGGCGCTCACGCCGGCTCCGGGCAAGGAGCCCTGGAACGGTGCGTCGCCGAAGGAGAACACGCCCCCGTCGCTCGCCACCAGCCAGTAGCCGTGGGCGTCGGGCGTGGCCGCCATGGCCGTGACCGGCTGGGCCAGACGGAGCGCGCCCGTCGACCCGGAGAAAGCGGCGTCGCCGTAAGAGAACACGCCGCCGTCGGATGCCACCAGCCAGTAGCCACCGCCGTCGGGCGTGGCCGCCATGCCCACCACGGGTTTGACGAGCTTGAGGTTCCCGGCCGAGCCGTGGAAGGCGGCGTTCCCGAACGAGAACACGCCGCCGTCGGAGGCCACCAGCCAATAGCCGCCGATGCCGCCGCTCGCTTGGCTCGTCACCGCGAACCAGTTCGACTGCAGCCCGTACTGGGCGAACTGGGAGGCGAACGTGTCACCGCTGATGGTCACGCTGCCGGCGCTCCCCTGCAGGGTCATCTGCAGGACGCGGCCTCCGAGGTCACCGAGGTTGTTGCGTTGGGACACCCCGATCGACTGGAGCGTTCCGATCTGGGGATAGGCGCCGTCGATGGCCGCCACCGGCACCTGCGCCTGCCACGTGTGGTGCGAATTGCAGGCGCCGGGGACGCACACCGAGTCCCCGAGATCGGGAACCGCCGCGAAGGTGCCGCCCGCGCTGTAACCGCCCGTCGACGACGAGTAGGTGGTCCGCGCCACCGTCGTACCACCGGGCATGAGAACGGCCACGTTGGCGGTGGCCGTCGCCGCCGCGTCGGTGACGGGGTTCTCGTTGGCGATGCCGGGGTAGCCCTGGCATGCGGTGGAATCGCAGATATCGGCGTAGCCGAAGTAACCCTGCAGGGAGCCGTAGGTGCTCATGACATAGGAGCGCACCGCCACCGCCTGGGCGTCGAGCTCCTGGGCGCCCGCACCCCCGCCCAGCGCGCCCCACGACGCCGGGGACTCCGAGGGCGTCACGTCGGCCACGTACTGCCCGAGAGGGAGGACGTCGACGGTGCGCGCCGCATCGGCGGAATTGACCGTGCCCTCCAACGTGCCACGCACGGTGATGTTGGACGGGAGCGCACACAGCTGCAGCGCCTCGTTGGCCAGGTTCCCGTCGGAGGGGAACGGCTCGCCGCCCGGTGTGGCCGTGGGGGTGGCGACGGCGGTGGCCACTTGGGTCCAGGGGCCCGCGCAATTCGGGCCCGTGTACACCGTCCAAAGATTGCTCCCGGGAGTCTGCAGACTGAACCGGGCGCCGGAACCCGCCGGCACCGCCGTGCCGTCGACGGAGAACGCCGAGTTCGAGGTGACGAGGACGTCGTTGCCGGCGTTGGAGGTGATCGCGACGGTGACCAGTGTGGTGGCGTCGCTCCACCCGTTCGGCAACGCTCCCTCGGTCGTCGTCCCCCCGGCACTGAGCGTCCCGTAGTACGTCGACAGGATCTGCGGGTACGTCAGACCGTCGAGCGCGTAGCCCAGTGCACCCCATTGCCCCATGCCGGCCCCCGCACCGGAGCCGTGGCCGGCGAGCACCACGTTCGGCCCGGGATAGGCGGCGGCCGGAGAAGCCGGCGCCAGGGCGGCCAGACCTGAGAACCCCGTGAGGACCAAGGCGAGGGGAACGAGGCGTGCGAGGACGCGGCGCCGTCGGGGCGATGTGAAGCGGATAGCGCCGATGGTAGCCACGACGGCACCGACCGATGCGGACGTGGCCGTGCCGGCCGGGCCCCGGCTTCGGCGCCCGGAGCCCGGGCTGGCGCACGGGCTGGCATCTATATATCGTTGTACGTACTACGCCCGCCTCGGAGGGAGACCTGTGCCCAGAGTGGCCGACGACCCGAAATGGACCGACCCCGGGCTCCTCGTCATGGGGAGCCTGGCCGAGGGGCCCAAGCACGGGTACGCCATGGTCCAGGACGTGGTGGAGACGACCGGCGTGCGCCTCGGACCGGGCACCCTGTACGGGGCGATCGCCCGACTCGAGGGCCGGGGCCTGATCGAAGCCCTCGACAGTGGGGACTCGCGCCGTCGCCCTTACAAGTTGACGATGCGGGGCGTCGAGGTCCTCGAGCAGCAGCTCGCCGGCATGCAACGGTTCGCCGGCCTGGGCCGGCGGCGCCTGGCCCGTTTCACCCCGGCGCTCGGGGGCACGTCGTGAGCGTAAGGACGCGGCTCGCGCACGTGCTCGTGGCCATCTATCCCCCGAGCTTTCGCCACCGCTACGGCGACGAGCTGACGGCGCTCGTCGAGGACGCCGGTCCGAGCTGGCGCGACAGCGTCGACCTCGCCCTCGGCGTGGGCCGGGCCTGGGTGGCACCGGTCTTCGGGGGATCCGCGCTCGAGCAGAGACGGTCGCGGTTGCAGACGACCACGACCACGGTGCTGGGCACGTGGTGCGCGAGCCTGCTCGCCGCGGCCGCCTTCTCCAAGGCGGTCGACGATCCTCCCCTGCCGGGGCTGCACGGAGTGGCCTTGACGGCATACGACATCGGCACCGTCGTCGTCGAGGCCACCGCCGCGGCCGTGCTGCTCGCCGGCTTCGCCTTCTGGCTCACCGTGATCGTCCCCGCCCTCCGCGCCCGACGGCGCGACGTGGCGTTGCCGGCGCTGGCCCCCGCGCTCATCGTCGGGGTCTGGTTGGGCATCACGGGCCTCGTGGCGTTGCTCGCCGAGCACATCGTGCGCCGTCGGAGCATCGCGTTGAGCTGGCCCCGGGGGGCGCTCACCTTGACCGTGCTCCTCGTCTGGGTGGCCATCACCGTGGTGTGCGCGGCCGGCTGCGCGGCGAGCGCCGCTGTCGCTCTGCGCCGGGCGTACGTCGAGGTCACCCGCCTCCGAGTGTCGACCTTCGTCGCCGGGCTCGCTACCGTCGGCATCGCCGCCCAGGCCGCGGCCAGCGTCGTGTGCTTGGCGACCCTGCTACGCGCCCGTGATGTGGGGGGCGTGGGGCCGCGCGAAGGCTTCTTCTCGGCCGGATCCGTTGTCGTCGTGGTGGTCGTCACCGCGATCGCGGGGGTCTCAGCGGTGCGCGGACTCGGGGCGTTGCGCCCGGGACCGGGGAAACCGCTCGGCCACACCACCTGAAGGCCGTACACGGCGACTACGGTGGCGCAACCATGGTCGACGACGCCTGATGGAGCGGCCACGCTCCCCCCGATCCGCGGCGAAAGCCCTGGCCCGACGGTTGCAGGCGAAGGCGCTCGGAACAGACAGAGGCCTGGCCGCACTCGCGCCCGAGCTGCAGCTCAGCGTCCTCTACGAGGTCCTGCTCGGTCGCAAGCCTGACCCGGCGGGAGCGGCCTCGTACCTCCCGGGCCTCCGGGACGGGTCGATGTCGCCGTCGCAACTCGCCGAATGGATCTACGCGTCGAGTGAGTGGTGGACCGTGGCCCCGTTCACCGAGCTCGCTCCCTCTCTTCACTTCAGCCGCAGCCTGTTCGTCCGGTCCCTGCCCAAGGCGCGTCGCATCCTCGATCTCGGTGGCACCGCCCTCGGATCGGACAAAGGTGCCATGGTCCTCATGGGCTATCCCTACGCCTTCGAGGAGCTCGTCGTCGTCGACCTTCCGCCCGACGACCGCAACGACCTCTACAAGGAGACGGTGTCGCGCGACGTCACCCAGACCGAGCTCGGGCCGGTGCAGTACCGATATCACTCGATGTCGGACCTCACCCCGTACCCGGACGGGTCGTTCGACCTTGTCTATTCGGGACAGAGCATCGAGCACGTGCCGGTGGAAGAGGCCGAGCGCGTCCTCGTCGGCGCGGCCCGGATCCTACGCCCCGGCGGCTATCTCGCCCTCGACACGCCCAACGCCCGGGTGTGCCGGATCCAGCAACCGGGCTTCATCGACCCCGACCACGACCACGAGTACACCCACGGTGAGATGACCGAGAAGCTGCACGGGGTGGGCTTCGAGATCCTCGAGGCCAAGGGCCTCAACCTGGCGGCGCGCTCGGTGGCCGAAGGAACGTTCTCCATCCGGGAGGTGGCCACCAGACGGGGTCTGTTCGCCGAGATCGAGGACTGCTATCTCCTCAGCTACCTGTGTCGCAAGCCCGCTCGCTGAGTGCACGTGGTCCCCGTCGCATCGACGACCCCCTACGGGTCCCGGAGACAGAGCGTCGTAGGCTTCCGGTCCGCGAGGAGGACAATTGTTGACTGACGATCCGGGGCCCTCCGCCATGCACGGGTCCGACCACGACGATCACGACGCGGGC
>Ga0116219_10002386_pt1 | contig 15978 bp, 15 predicted proteins | sample Sb_taG_4_FD_91019 | JGI IMG/M metagenome (GOLD analysis project Ga0116219, IMG submission 91019) | Peat soil microbial communities from Weissenstadt, Germany - Sb_50d_6_BS metaG | ecosystem: Environmental > Terrestrial > Soil > Wetlands > Peat | place: Germany: Weissenstadt | collected 2010-09-21
GATGAGGCGGCCGAACTCGCTGCGCACGTCGGCCGAGCCGTAGTACGAGCCCAGCAGCTTCTTCTCCATGAAGAACAGCTCGAAGCAGTTGAACTCCACCTGCTTCTCCGAGCTGCCTGCGCCCACGATCACCGCCGTGCCACCCCGGCGCACGGCGTCGTAGGCGGCCCGGATGGTCTGGGGCAGGCCGATGCACTCGAAGGCGTAGTCGAACCCGTCGGCCGCACCGTTGATCTCGGCGTTGGCGGCGGCGAGGTCGTCAGGCTTCACGCCGTGGGTGGCCCCGAAGCGCTGGGCGTCTTTCAACTTGGAGTCGACCATGTCCACGGCCACGATCTCGGCCGCGCCGGCGATGCGCGCCCCCTGGATGGCGGCGATGCCCACGCCCCCGGCCCCGAAGACCACCACGCTCGACCCGGGCTTCACCTTGGCGGTGTTGAGCGCGGCACCCACGCCCGTGGTCACGCCACAGCCGATGAGGGCACCGATCTCGTAGGGCACGTCGTTGGGGATCTTCACGACGCCTTGTTGCGGGAGCACCATCTCCTCGGCGAATGTCCCGGTCCCCGCGAACCCGAAGATCGGCTCACCACCGCGCGAGAACTTCGCCGCGCCGGCGATGTTGAAGAAGATCTCCACGCACAGGTTCGCCTCGCCCCGCAGGCACGCCCGGCACTTCCCGCACGGAGGGGTCCAGGCCACGATCACGTGGTCGCCCACGGCCACCTGGTCCACGCCCTCGCCCACCTCGACGATCTCCCCCGCGCCCTCGTGGCCGAGACGGCCGGGGCCGGCTGGGGCAGCGTCCCGTTCATGGCGGAGAGGTCGGAGTGGCACACGCCCGCGGCGTGCAGCTTGACCCGCACCTCGCCCGGGCCCGGATCGGCGACCTCGACGTCGTCGTAGATCTCGATGAACTCCTTGCCGATCTCGTTGAAAATCGCTGCGCGCATGCGAGCTCCCTCCCTGGGCGTCGACCGTGCCTGAATGGCGGCGTCGACCCTGCCTGCGCATTCGACCATGCGCCGCAGTGGGCTGCAACATCTCTGTTGCGCCCGCCAACGGCGACGAGGTGGGACCTGCGGCCCCCTTACACCTCGCCTGGGGTGGGGGCCGGCCCGCCGTTGGGGACCAGGCCGTTGGGGAGCAGGAGGCGCACCGCCACCGCCAGCTCGTCGCGCACGCGGTTCATGTCGCTCCAGCCGTTGACCCAGCCCACCAGGGACGAGTACCACACGTGCCCGATGATCCGGGTGCGCTCGGCGTGGTCGGGAGGCTGGGGCTCGCCGATGGCCCTGGTGATGATGCCGTCCATGACCGCCCCCATCTGCTGCTGGCACTCGATGGCGGCCACGTCGGGGGAGGCGAGAGAGGCGAAGACCGCCGCCACGAGCTGGGGCTGGCGCCCCATGGCGCGCAGGGCCCGTTCCAGGACGTCGAGGACCCGCTCCGAGGCGTCGGCCCCCCGCGCCGGCACCTGGGCCAGGCGCTCGTCGAGCTGCTCGACCCAGAACACGAGGGCCGCCGCGAGCAGGTGGTCCTTGGACGAGAAGTAGCGGTACACGGTGCCCATGGCCACGTGCGCCTGGGCGGCCACGTCCCGCATCTGGACCGCCTCGTAGCCCCCCTCGAGGCCGAGCTCCATGGCCGCGTCGATCACCCGTTGACGGCGCGCTTCCTGAGCGCGGGTCAGGGAGCGGGGAAGCACTCGCTGCTGCACGAACATTCACGCTACTCCCGGTCCTGCCTGGAACGGAACCCGTTCTACTTCCTCCCGTGCGTCCCCTCCGTAGCCGGAAATCTGACGCGGCGTCAGTCAATGGGGGCTAGCCTTCGCTGCACATGCCCCCCGATTCGGGCGACGCGGCCCTGGACACGATCCTCGACGACGGAGAAGACCCGGGCGCCATCGCGGCCACCGACGGCCGGGTCCCGGGTCGGCGCGGCCTGGCCACCCGCACGCGCCTGCTCGAGTGCACCGCCGAGCTCCTGGCCACGACCCCGTGGCGCTCCATCAAGGTCATCGACATCGCCCGCCAGGCGGGGACGTCGCCGGCGACCTTCTACCAGTACTTCGAAAACGTGGAGCAGGCCATTCTCGTCATGGCCGAGGAGCTCATGCAGGGCGCGGGCGTCCTCGCCGAGCTGGTCGACGGCGACTGGTCCGACGACGCCAGCTGGACCACGGCGCGGCGCGTGGTGGAGGGGTTCATGTCCTACTGGGACACCAACCGGGCCGTCTTCCGCGTCGTCGAGCTCGCCACCGAAGAGGGAGACCTGCGCTTCCAGGGGCTACGCGTGCGCGCCCTCAACGCCGTCACCGTCACCTTGGCGCGCGTGATCGCGTCGGGCGCGCCCAACCGCAGCCCGGCAGGGACCGACGCCATGGCGGTGGCGGCCACGCTCATCTCCATGCTGGCCCACGTGGCCGCGCACCGCTACGGGTTCGAGTTCTGGGGCATCCGCACCACCGCCATGGTGGACACCCAGGCGCGCGTGCTGCACTGGGCGGTCACGGGCCGCCCCGCGCCCGCCAGCGCGCAGTCCCCCGCCGTGGCCGCGCCGCGCACCGGCCCGGTGGTGGGGGGAGGGGCGGCGCAGACCCGGGCCGGCCAGGCACGGCAGCGCCCGGGACCCGACGTCCCCGCCCGGCGCGTTACTTGAGCGCGACGGGATTGAGCGGCGAGCCGCACCCGTTGGTGAAGGGCAGCGGCGTGGAGTCGAGAAGGAACGTGTACTGGCCGTCCCCGGCGCAGTCGGCGGCGAGCTCGTCGAGCATCCAGTTCTGGCCCTGTGTCATCCCCATCTCGACGATGTGCAGGAGGTGGACGGGGAGATAGACCTCGGCGTCCTCGCATGGGATGACCTCGAGCGCCAAGGTGTCGGTTGCCACCGCGGCCACGTCACGCGCGTGGAACCACTCGGCGCTCGCCATGGACAAGCCCGACGACAGTCCCATGTAGCGCATCACGTCGCCGAAGCGCAGCAGGTTCGGGAGCGGGACCGTGGCCCCGCCGGCAGGGAAGCGCTCCGTCATGTGCAGATGGGCCATCTGCCCGGTGCGCACCAGCACGACGTCTCCGGGCTCGATGCTGACCCCGGCGAGCGCGCAGGCGGCGTCGAGATCGGCGGGCGTGATGGCATACCCGCCCTCGAGGACGTCGGTCTCCTTGGCCCGGGCCACGTCGAGGAGCACCCCCCGGGTGACCAGCGAGTCCACGAGGTGGATCCCCAGACGGCTCGCCCCCGCCGAGTTGACCGCCGTCGCCGGGTACCCGTTGTAGAGGGTGCCGCGGTAGCTCACGTGCGCCAGCCCGTCCCAGTGCGTGGCGCACTGCAGGGGCATCACGACCACGTCCTCGTTGGCGCAGATCCAGTCGGGGTCGTCGGACAGCGGCACGTTCACGTACGACATGGTGCGCAGGGGGTTGAAGCGCGCCGGCACGACGCCCTTCTGGATCCCCTCGGCCTCCGACAGGGCCAGGCCCAGGGGGAAGGCCCGGCCCGTCCGCACACAGCGTGCCGCCCGGAGCCGCACCTCCTCGGTCACGAAGTTGAGCGTGCCCAGCTGGTCGTCGTCGCCCCAGCGGCCCCAATTCCTCACCCGGCCGGCGATGGCCGTGAACTGCTCGGAGGCACCCATCGCCGCCGCAGGCTAGCGGCGGCGGCGCCCGGGCGGAGCCCCCCCTTGGAGCGCGGGCCGGGCCCGATCGCAAAGAACCCCTGGTTGGAAGCGCACCACGGCCGTAGACTCGACGACAGTCTCGCCACCCACGAGGCCGTCTGGCGACTCACGAGGAGGTGTGCCGGTGCGGATCGCAAGCCTGCTCGCCGGCAAGGGCGACTCTGTGGCCACCATCACCGCCGACAAGACGGTGACCGCGGCGGTGGACGCGTTGCGTGCACACCGCATCGGGGCACTGGTGGTCTCTTCCGACGGCGAGCACATCGACGGCATCGTCTCCGAGCGTGACATCGTGCGAGGCCTCGCCGGCGAGCGCAGTGCCCTTCTCGACGAGCCCGTCGGTTCCATCATGACGTCGACGGTGTTCACGTGCTCCCCCGACGACGACGTCGAGTCGCTCATGGCCGTGATGACCCAACGCCGGATCCGCCATGTCCCGGTGGTCGAAGACGGGCGGCTGTGCGGGATCATCAGCATCGGCGACGTCGTGAAGAGCAGGATCGACGAGCTCGAGAAGGACCGCAAGGAGCTCGTCGAGTACATCAACGGCCGCTGACCAGCCTGCCGCCGTTCCGCCTCCTGGCCATCCGCTACCTGGCCATCCGCTACCTGGCCATCCACCCCCTGGGCAGCCGCCTCCTGGCCATCCGCCGGCACAGGCCTCCGACGCGCCGTGTCGGGGGGCGACCGGTTGCCTCCTGACGCGTTGCCCATCTCGTTCCGACCGCTCGAACGGGCCGATCTCGCGCTCATGGCGCGGTGGCTGGCGTCGCCCCACGTGGCGCCGTGGTGGCTCGACGATCACAGCGTGGACGCACTCGAGGCGAGCTACGGGCCGACCGTGGACGGCGAGGACCCGACCGAGGTCTTCATCGTCGAGCTCGACGCCAGACCCGTCGGGTTCGTCCAGCGCTACCTGCTCGACGATTACCCGTCATGGTCCGACGCGCTGGGGATCGAACGCGCCGCGGGGATCGACTACGTGATCGGGGTGGCCGAGCTGACCGGCGTCGGCCTCGGCCCGGTCATCGTGGACTCGTTCACCGCCGCGACCTTCGAGCGCTATGCCGACATCGAGCGGGTGGCGGTGGCGGTGCAGCAGGCCAACTACCGCTCGTGGCGTGCCCTCGAAAAGGCCGGCTACGAGCGGGTGTTCGCGGGCATCATCGACTCCGACGACCCGAGTGACGCCGGGCCGAGCTACGTCTACGTCCGATCCCGGTGACGGCCTCCGGGCGCGGGGGCGGGGCCCCTGATCGCACCCCGGCGGGCATGAGGGTGCGGCCCGTCCCGAGCCTGAGGTCGAGCGGCGTCACGAGCCCCGGCGGCGCCGCCACCACGGCGGGGATGGCGTTGACGAGTCGCATGGCCGTGGCCAGGAGCCCGGTGCCCCCACCTCCACCACCGCCGTCACCACCGAGATGGAGGTCGAGGGTGAGCGACGGCTCACCTTCGATGTGGACCCTGTGCACCGAGCGCATGCCGGCGGGAGGCCGGGGCCACAGCGGCGCCGTGTCCGGGCGCATCCGGGTGACATGCTCGGCGACCAGGCGCCGGGAGCCGCCCACGATCCCCGCCACGCCGAAACGCACGGCGGCCAACGTGCCCTCCTCGATGCGGCCCATCGGCACGTCGAAGGTCTCCGGCGAGTACCACCGCTCACAGAACTCCTCGAGACCTTCGAGCTCCACACCGAGGATGTCCGCCAGCATCCTGACCATCCCTCCCCAGAACAAGGTGGGCACGCCGGGCGCGAGGAGCGGAGCCGGGGCACCCTCGGGCTGCCCGAACCCGTAGGGAGTGGCCCAACTCGCGTCGGGGTGGGTGCCGTAGTCGGCGAGCTCCTGAACCCGCACGACGTCGACGCGCGCACAGATCTGGAGCGCGGCCAGGGGAAGGGCGTCGCCGCTGAAGCCGGGGTCGATCCCGCTCGTGAAGAGCGTGGAACGGCCCCGGGCACAGGCCTCGGCCAGTTCCGCCGTCGCCCTGGGGTGCGCGGCGGGCGGGTACACCAGGTTCATCATCGAGCTCGAGACCACGTTGGCACCTGATGCCAGCACGGCGGCGATCTCACCCACCGCCTCTTTGGGGCGCGTCTCGCCCGTCGAGGCGTAGACGACACAGGCGGGCTCCGTCGCCAGGAGCGCGTCGACGTCGGAGGTAGCGCGAATGCCGGTCTCGATCCCGAGGCCGACGAGATCGCCGGCGTCGCGCCCGACCCGCGTCTGGTCGTGGGTGTACACACCGACCAGCTCGAAGTCGTCGCTGCGCACCAGGGCGCGGAGGGCGTGCCTTCCGACGCCTCCGATCGACCACTGCGCCACGCGGGTTGCCATCGCCGCCCGGTCAGGGCACTCCGGGCCGGACGACCTGGCCGGGAAGGTTGCCGGTGAGCACCTCGCCGTGACGCACGATCGGCACGCCGTTGACGATCGTCCAGTGGACGCCGCGGGGACGGGCCGAGTAGCGCGCCTCGCCGCCGGGGAAGTCCTTCACCTGCTTCTTGGACTCGAGCTCGATGGTGTCGGGATCGAACACGAAGGCGTCGGCCCAGTACCCGGGGAGGAGCATGCCTCTGCCCTCGAACCCCAGCAGTGCGGCGGGCACCTGTGTGAGCTGCCGCACCCCCTCCTCGAGGCTCCACAGCTTGCGCTCGCGCACCCAGAACGCCAAGAAGGCCGTGGACCAGTCCGACCCGTCGTCGCGATCGAGGTGCGCCCCACCGTCGGAGACGCCGATGATCATGGCGGGGTGGCTCTGGCCGTGGGCCACCGCCTCCTCCCATGCCCGGCTCTTGTTGACGTAGCGGAAGACGGTGCGCAGGTCCTCGTCGAGGGCCAGGTCGAGGAGCGCGTCCGCCGGCTCCTTGCCGAGCTCGCTGGCGATGTCGGCGATGGTGCGACGCAGGAACTTCTCGTTGTGCGCCTCGGCGACCTCGTCGACCTCCACCACGCTCCAGCGCGGGGGCGGAAGCGTGGACCCTTTCGACCCGTCGGTGTTGGGGTGCTCCACGGCGTGGCGCATCTCGTCGCGCGCGGCCGGGTCCCGCAGGAGGGCGAGTCGGTCCTCCCGCGCCACCCCGGGCCCCACGGCCTTGTGCCAGGACGGCACTCCCTCGTAGAGGTTGGTGCCGGTGTCGATCCGGAAGTCGCGGTCGAAGGGGTGGTTGCGCAGCAGCGAGAAGATGCCCACGCCCTTGCGCCCGACCTCCTCGATCCACTGCGACACCTGCTCCCACTCCGCGCCGGGGACGTCCACCTTGGAACGACCCCCCAGCCCCTGCAGGATGATGGGAAGGCGGCTGGCGGTGCCCAGCCGGAACAGCAGGTCCTTGTCGGGCTGGTCGAGCCCGCCGATGGCGCTGCGATGCAGGTAGCTGATCGAGCCGCCGTTGTGGCGGCCTGCCTCGGTGCACAGCGCCTCGAGCTCGGCCAACGACGCGAATCGGCTGGGGACGGGCCGTTCGTCGCCGTCGAGCTGTGTCGGGCCGTGCGAGGAGGAGAAGCCCGCCGCCCCGGCCTCCATGGCCTCGGCGACGATCCGGCGCATCTGCTCCACTTCGTCGTCGGTCGCCTCGCGCTCGGACCCGGCCTCGCCCATGACGGTGCGGCGCACCGCCGAGTGCCCCACGTAGCAGGCCATGTTCACACCGAGCTTTCCCCGCCGCGAGGCGAGGAACTCGGGGAACGACTCGAACTCCCACTTCACCGCGGACAGCGCCACCGGCGACATGCCCTCCACCTTGGCGAACATGCGGGCCAGGTAGTCGCGTTGGTCGGGGCGGTTGGGAGCGACCGAGAAGCCACAGTTCCCCGCCAGCACAGTGGTGACACCGTGATAACACGAGGACGTGGCGTGGGGCTCGAAGGTCAGCTGCGGGTCGTAGTGCGTGTGGGCGTCGACGATCCCCGGCGCCACGTGCAGCCCGTCGGCGTCGATGACCTGCTCGGCCTCCGAGGGATGCACGAAGCCGATCTTGACGATACGCCCGTCCTTCACGCCGATGTCGCCGCGACGGCGGGCCAGCCCGGTGCCGTCGACGACGATGCCACCCATGATGGCGAGGTCGTAGGTGCTCACGTGCCGCTCCTCCAGCCGGCCCTGAAGCCGGTCCTCATCCTCGGCCGGCGCTCTCGCCGGCGGTCCAACTGCCTTCCGCCTCAGCCGGTCCAGACGATCGACTGCAGCTCCGAGTACGCCTCCAGGCCGTAGTCGCCGCCGTCGCGCCCGACACCCGACATCTTGAACCCGCCGAAGGGAGCCTCGTGGTTGCGCTGGGCGGTGTTGATGCCGACGTGTCCGGCGCGAAGCTGCTGGGCGACGGCGAACGCCCGGGCGGTGTCGCCCGAGAAGACGTAGTCGTAGAGCCCGAAGTCGCTGTCGTTGGCGATGGCGACGGCCTCGCCTTCGTCGTCGAAGGGGATCACCACGAGGACGGGCCCGAAGATCTCCTGGCGCGCCACGGCCATGTCGTTGTCGGCCACGAAGAGGGTCGGCTCCACGTAGAAGCCCCGTTTCATGTGCGCGGGGCGGCCTCCCCCGGTGACGAGTTGGGCGCCTTCGTCGACGGCGGTGGCGATGTGCTTCTCCACCCGGTCGCGCTGGGCCGCCGAGATGAGGGGGCCGACCACCGTGTCGAGCTCGGTGGGGTCACCGACTTTGAGCGCGCCGGCGTACCCCCGCAGCATCTCGAGGACCTGGTCGAACACGCCCCGCTGCACCACCGCCCGGGTGGGGGCGGTGCAGATCTGCCCGGAGTGGAAGCTCCAGGTTGAGCCCAGGCAGCCGACGGCCTTGTCGAGCTGGGCGTCGTCGAAGACGATGCAGGCGCCTTTGCCGCCGAGCTCGAGCAGCAGGCGCTTCATGGTGGCGGCTCCCGCGGCGGCGATGCGCGTGCCGACCTCGGTCGAGCCCGTGAAGCTGATCATGTCCACGTCCGGCGATTCCACCAGTGCTGCCGCAGGGCCGGCGTCGGCCGAGTTCACCAGGTTGACGACACCGGGCGGGAATCCCACCTCTTCGAGGATGCGTACGAGCTCTACCACGGCCAGCGGATCCTGGGCGGCGGGCTTCACGACGACGGTGTTGCCCATGGCAAGGGCGGGAGCGACCTTGCCGGCCATGTTGACGAGGGGGAAGTTGTAGGACGTGATGCAGCCCACGACGCCGACGGGCTGGCGCAGGGCCAGCGCGCTGATGAGGCCGCCGGGGGCGAGGGGGGTGGCCTCGGCCACCTGGGGAGGAAGGGCCCGCTGGGCCACGGGCCGCAAGTCGAGCGAGTAGCGCTCGAAGCGACTCACCGCGATGGGCACCTGCAGGCTCGATCCCACCGCCGCCGTGGCCCCGGTCTCGGCGATCACCAGGGGGAGCAGGTCGCCGGCTCGCGCCGAGATTGCCTCGGCGGCCCGGGCCATGAGCTTCGACCGCTCCTCGGGAGGTGTCGCCGCCCATCCCGGCCATGCCTCCTGGGCGGCCGCGGCGGCGGCCCGGGCGTCGGCGGGGGTTGCGTTCGGGGCCGTTCCGACGACCTCTTCGGTGGCGGGGTTCACGACGTCGTAGGTGCCCCCCGAGGCGTCCACCCATTTGCCGCCGATGAACAGCTGGCTCTCGTCGACCTTTCCCATGCCGGTCCGGTCCTCCCTGCTCCACCGCCCAGGGGGGCGATCGTAGCTCTGATCTGACGACTCGTCAGAACCGGCTCGGCCGACGTGACCCGGTTGCGTCAGGTTGCGTCAGCCCGGTTGCGTCAGCCCCGTGCGGATTTCACCAGCACGACGGCTTCGAGGAACATCTCCGCGTCCATCGGGCCGGTCGGGCCGGCCACCCGCGGCCACAAGCGCGACGCCAGGTCCGACGCCAGAGCGCTCCGGGCGGCGGCCGTATACCCGCCGCGCCCGGCGAGAAAGCGCTGCACGATGGCAAGCTCCTGTGCATTCACGTTGGTGACGTCCCAGTGGACGAGCTCGGGCGGCAACCACCGCGGCGATGCCCGTCCCGGGCCGGGCGGACCGGGCCACGCCGGCGCCCCCGGGTTCGACGCGTCGGTCCAGGTGGGCCCGCCCCATTGCGCCTGTTGATTCCATGCCGTTCCCGTGGCCAGGCGCGACACCGCGGTGCGCTCCCGGACGACCAAGGTTCCCGCCAGCATGTCCCCGAGGCGTTGGTTGTTCCTCGAAGCCAGGATGAGTATGGCCCCCGCCGCGTACAGGCTGGGGAGCCAATCCACGAGACGGACGACGTTGCGCAGCAGACTGGCACGCACGCCCACAGGGCCACCGGTGATGCGCACCACCCGCAAGCCTGTCATCGCCTTGCCTGGGCTCCGGCCCGCGTTCAGTGACTCGAAGAGGACGAAATATCCCAGGATCAAGAGGACGCCGACCAGTGAGATGGCACCAGTGGTGACGTACTGCCGGGTGGGGGAGGAGAACCCGATCGACTTGATCAACGCCCAGACGATGATGACGATGGCCACCGCCTGGATGATCAGGTCCAGGAAGATGGCTACGAATCTCGACCCCAGGCCGGCGAGGACGAACTCGAGGGAGACCCCCTCGGGCGTGGCCGCCACGAACCGGTCGTCGATCTCCACAACATGAACGTAGAACGATTCGTCTCGGCACGAGCGGACGACTGGGCCGCCCTCGAAGCGCTGGCCCAACGGGCCAAGGGCCGGGGAGAGCGGCTGTCTCCATCGGAGGTCCTTCGCCTCGGGCACCTCTATCGCTCCGCCGCCGCCGATCTGGCCGTGGCACGACGGCGCTATCCCGACGCCCCGGGCACGGCCCGGCTCCAGGCCCTCGTCGCCCAGGGACACGGGCTCGTCTACGGCAAGGCGGGACGACAGGACCCGATCCGCCGGTTCGTGACCACGCGCTTCTGGCAGAGGGTCCGGGCCGGAGGAAGGTGCCTCGCCCTTTCCGGCGGCATCCTGGTGGGCTTCGCCGCCCTCGGCGCACTGTGGGCGGCGCTCGACCCGGTCGCCGCCGCCGGGATCCTGCCCACCGGATTCCACGCCTCGGCCCACCCCGGTGCCAACGGCGTGGTCGGCATCTCCATCCCGGCGCGCTCGGGGCTGGCGGTGGCCATCTTCACCAACAACATCACGGTCTCCCTGGAGGTGCTCGCCGGCGGCTTCACCCTGGGCCTGCTGTCTGCGTACGTCTTGGCCACGAACGGAGCCATGGTCGGCGTGCTCGGCGTCCTGGAGCTCAAGGCGGGCGGCTTCGAGCAGTTCGTTCGCCTCATCGTGCCCCATGGCCTTCTCGAGCTGTCGTGCATCGCGGTGTCGGGATCGGCAGGGCTGCTCGTCGCCCGGGCGCTCATCGATCCCGGTCCCCGGACGCGCGGTCAAGCGCTCACCGATCTCGTGCCGTTGATCGGCGACACCATCCTCGGCGTGGCGGGGTGCCTCGTCGTGGCCGGGTTGACCGAGGGCATCGTCACGACCTGGGACCTCCCCCTGGGGCTGGCACTGGGCATCGGGTTGTTCCTCGGCGGTGGGTTCTGGGCTCTCGTGGTGTGGCGCGGGCGCAGTGACCGCCGTGGTGCTGGCGCTGGTGCTGGCGCTGGCGCTGGTGCTGGCGCTGGCGCTGGTGCTGGTGCGGATTCGGGCACGGTCACCGGCGCAGGCATTGCGGATGGGTGGGGAGGTGGGCCCGGCGGCGCGGCAGCGAGCGCTACAGCCGGGCCCGCTGCTTCAACCTGACATAGCCCGCAACGCACGCTGCTCCGAATTGCTCGGGCTCGGCGTCGACCACCACCGCGCCCAGGGAGCGCAGCACGGCCAGTGCGCGTTGCCGGCTCTCCAGGACCTCGAGGGCGACAGCCGAGCGGTAGACGTCGAAGAGACGGCCTGGCATCGCCTGGGCGGTCGCGACCACGTCAGGATCGCGGCACGTCGCGATGAGCACGGCGTGGCGGCGGAGTAGGACGGGGACAGCCTCGAGCAGGGGTCGTGCCGCCGTGCCGTCCATGACGTCGGTGAACAGCGCAAGCAGGGCGCGCTTGCGGCCGCTGGCGACCTGGAAGGCCTCGTCGTAGGCCGACTCCTGCTCGACGGGCTCCAGGTCGTACAAGGCGCGCACCACGGCCTCGGCGCCGCGTCGACGGGGGGAGAGCACGCGGCGCACGGCGCTGTCGAAGGCGATGGCACCCACGCGGTCACCCGCGTCGTCCACGGCTGCGGCCAGCGCTGCCACCGCATCCAGCGCCACGTCGAGCCTGGTCCCGCCGGCGAGGGGGGCAGCCATCAACCGTCCGGTGTCGACCATGCAGAGCAGGTCGCGGTTCTCGTCCACCCGGTACTGATTGCTCATGGGACGGCCCACCCGCGACGTCGCCATCCAATTGATCTGTCGCACATCGTCGTCGGGCGAGTAATCGCGCACGGTCTCGAACTCCGTGCCGAGGCCCAGGCGTGCCCGGATGCGTCCCTCCTCGGCCGAGCGCGCCGTGCGACGCGCCATCGCCATGCGGCGGGCCTTGGGGAGGTCGGGGAAGACGGTGACCGGAATCGGCTCGAGCACGGCCCGGTCGCGACGGGCGAGCCCGAGCGGCCCCGTCGATCGCACCACGGCGGGCGGCACGACGTGGTTGCCCCGATGCCGGGCCGTCAACGTGGCGCGCAGAGAGCGTCCCGGTGCCTCGGACGGATCCACGCCCAACTCGGGAGGCACAGGCTGGCGGACGCGAACCGATCGTGCCGAGTCCAGCGTCACGTCCACCTCGAAGGGAAAGGTGGCTCCGCGGGCAAGCACCGGAGGTGGGGTGCGCGTGGCTTGTGGGACCTGGCGACTCAGGACGAGGGCGTCAGCCAGTGTGAGCCCGACCACGACACAGGCGGCCAGGACCACCACCACCGGTGCCAGAGGAAGCAGCGCCGCCATCAAGGCGACGAGCGCGAAGAGCGCGGCGCACCAGCGCGTCGGGGTCACGGCTGGTGCACGCCACGTCGCGGGCTCGCGCCTTGCACCGAGCTCAACGCGGCACGGGGACGCTCGACAGCACCGTGCGCAGGGCGTCGTCGGGCCGGAACCGGTCGAGCTCCGCTTCGGGTGTGAGGAGCAGGCGGTGCCGCAGGACCGGGCCGGCGATGTTGACGACGTCATCGGGCACGACGTAGGCGCGGCCCCACATGCACGCCACCGCCTTGGCTGCCGCGAGCAGGTGGATGGCGGCACGCGGGCTCGCCCCGAGTGCCACGCTCGGCACCTCGCGCGTCCGGCGCACCACTGCAGCCACATAGCCGATGACGGCATCGCTCACCGTCACGGCGTCGACCTGGGCCCGTGCTGCTCTGAGCTGTGCCACCCCGGCTACCGCCACCACGTCGTCGAGCGTGGTGGGGACGACACCGGAATGGCGGAGGCGCAACATGGACTCCTCGTCGGGCGCGCTGGGATACCCCACGTCGAGCTTCATGAGGAACCGGTCGAGCTGCGCCTCGGGAAGCGGATACGTGCCCTCGTATTCGATGGGATTCTCGGTGGCGACGACCAGGAACGGGTCGGGCAGGCGGCGAGCCACGCCGTCGACGCTCACCTGCGCTTCTTGCATCGCTTCGAGCAAGGCGGCCTGCGTCTTGGGGGGCGTGCGGTTGATCTCGTCGGCCACCAGCAGGTTGGTGAACACCGGGCCTTGCCGGAACACGAGCTCGGATCCCCGCAAGATGAGCGTGCCCGTCAGGTCCGTGGGCAGCAGGTCGGGTGTGAACTGCACACGGCGCACCTCGAGCCCCAGGGCCCGGCCCACGGCCGTGGCGAGCAGGGTCTTGGCGACGCCGGGCGCCCCTTCGAGCAACAGGTGCCCGCCGACGGCCATCGACGTCAACATGGCGTCGACGACCGGCTGCTGGCCGACGACGACCTTGGCCACCTCGACACTGACCCGGGCCCGCAGGTCGGCCAACGCCGAGCCCGCCGGTGGGCCCGCCGTTCCCGACGTCCCCGGCGTCCCCGGTGTCGCGGGTGGGCCTGGCGTTCCCCGATCCGTCATGCCTGCGACCTCCGGTCCTGTTCGAGCCACGCAAACGCCTGTCCTGTCGCCAACGCGCTCTCCTTGTCCGTCGGGGCCACCAGTGCCTCTCGTACCACCGAGTCGGACAACCCGGTCGACCTGGCGGCGGCGGCGACCGATTCGTCGGAGGTGTCGTCAGGGACACCCACGTACCGGCACAGCGACGACCGCGCCGCGCGGTGCACCGGCGCCACAGCCTCACCGATACGTCTGGAGTCGGTGGCGGCGAGCACCGTCGCCAGCCCCTCGACGTACTCGACGCGCGCCGGCGGGAGGACGCGCTCGGCACGCTGGGGCGGCCCGAACCGGCGGGCGGCCGACCACATCCACACCGCCACCGCCAGCCCGGCCACGACCAGGGCCCACTTCCAGTGCACCGGCAGCGCCCCCAGGCCCCCGACACCGAACCCATGGACGTACTCGTCGAACGCCACGGCACGCCCGGGGCCCCCGGCGAGGTCGAGGACGAAGGCCGCGTTGTCGGCTTGTCCCAGGAATTGGTTGCGCAGCGGCGAGGCCGACGCCAACAGCACGACCCGCCCCGCACCGGCATTCGCCACCAGGGCGAGGCTGGCCCCCCCGCTCCGCAAGATGGCGGTGGTGCTGCCGACTTCGTCCCACGCCCCGTCCGAGGGGTCGGCGGCGACGACCGACACGTCGCGCACTTCGGGCGCGTCTCCCACGGCGTGCGCGGAGGAGACGCCTACGGGCGAGAGCACAGGCACGTGTGCGGTCCCGAGCACGGTTCTCAGGGCCGAGCTGTTGAACGGGCCACCGGCCAGCACGACGCGACCACCGGCGCGCACGAACGCAGCGAGGGCGTCGCTCTGCGCCGTGTCCCACTTGACGGGGTCGGCCACGACCAACGTGGTCGACAACGGGATCGCCGAAGCCGAAAAGGCCTCCTGCAACCGCCCCACGGGATGTCCGAACCGCGCCAGCAGGTCGGCCATCGCCTCTGTGCCTCCGGGAGAGGCATCGAAGCTCGACGAAGTGCCCGAAGCGCCCTGGGTGCCGGTCGCCCCCATGCTCCCGGCCACGGCCACCACCGTGTCCACTCCCGCCACCGCGGCCAGGACCGCGAGCGTGATGCGCCACCGGCGCGGCATGGCCCGCCAGCGCTCTCCGACGCTCGGTTGGGACGCACCCGCAATGGGAGGCGGGGGTGCGGACGCACCCTCGTTGCCGTGCAGGTGCGGAGTCGCCGAGTCCATCGACGTCGGCTCCGTCACGACGCGGTGGTCGGCCCGGGAGGACCGTCCTGAGTGCCGACCACTGCCGCCTGGCGGGCCTCGACCGGGATCCGGGACCAACCCGCACGGGCCGAGCCCACGTCATCAGCGGAGGCGGGCTGCCCCGCGTAGACGATGCGGTCGAGCTGACCGGCCAGGGAGTCGAACGTCGGGGACCGCAGGACCTGTGCCAGCTGCGAGCTCGTATGCGTTCGGCGCCCGGTGATGAGGCCGGAGCGCTCGAGCCGTGCCAGCCCGGCGCGAAAGCGGAGGCGTACGGCGAGCTCGTAGTCACCCGCTTCTGCGGCCCGGTCCGCAGCGTCCTCGAGCTCACCGGGATCCTCGTCACGCATCACAGCCACGCGCCCGGCCCGGGCCACGCCGACGCGGGCGCGCCGACGGGCGAGTCGCATCCCGACGAACAGCGCCGCCGCGACCACGACGGCCCCCAACGGCACCGGCCACCACGAGCCGAATGCGAGTGACAGCTCGTGGCTCACTGGATGAAACAGATGGTGGAGCAGGAAGCGCCACACCGGGCCGACCACGTCGGAGAGCCAATGCCCTAGGTCGTGGAAGAAACGGTCGATTCCAGAGCGATGGGTGGCCGAGCTGAAGGGTGGTTGCGAGAGGATCTGCCGAGCAACGCTGCGCGCCTGGCCCGCCAGACTCGGAGAATCAACGGGCACGCGGTATCAACTCGAGGGTGCAGGCCCGGAAGGAGGTCCCGGTTCCGGCGGGGGGCCCGAAGGATGGCGTTCGGGTGGGTACCAGTTTCCGTCCGACGCCATCCACCACCCCGGGCCGGGGGGCGGCGGCGGCGAGGAAGGTGCCGAAGGATGGCGTTCGGGTGGGTACCAGTTTCCGTCCGACGCCATCCACCACCCCGGGCCGGGGGGTGGTGGCGGCGAGGCGGGGGGCGGCGGGGCGCTTTGCGTGGGCGGAGCGAAGGGCGGTGGCGAAGCTTCCTGCTGAGGCGGATAGCCCTGCTGAGGCGGATAGCCCTGCTGAGGCGGATAGCCCTGCTGAGGCGGACGGAAGGGC
>Ga0116219_10002391_pt1 | contig 15958 bp, 11 predicted proteins | sample Sb_taG_4_FD_91019 | JGI IMG/M metagenome (GOLD analysis project Ga0116219, IMG submission 91019) | Peat soil microbial communities from Weissenstadt, Germany - Sb_50d_6_BS metaG | ecosystem: Environmental > Terrestrial > Soil > Wetlands > Peat | place: Germany: Weissenstadt | collected 2010-09-21
AACCACCCTATCCCGCGGAGGCCCATTTGACTACCCGCCGGGCGGCCGCAACTCCGCTGCCGAGAACTGATTACGTCAGAGCGGGCGACCGGTTACGCCCTTCCGGTTTTCGGGCCCGGATCGAACCGACAGGTCTACGGACAGGATCGGTCCCCGCCCAGAGGTTTCGCAATTGTTGCGTTTGAACTGACTGGATTGTGTCATGAAATATGGCCGCGTTCTCCTGGCGGATAACCATCTGAACATGCTGGGAGGCGTGTACAGTTTGCTCGATGCCTTGTTCGAGAGCGTGCTGATGGTGGCTGACGAACGATCCCTCGAGGACGCGGTCAGGACTTTCAAACCCGACCTGGTCGTCGTGGATTTGTCGCTGCCGCGTGAAGGAGAAGCGAACATCGCAAGGCGATTGATGGGTAGGTATCCGGACCTGCGTCTCATCGTCCTCAGCGTCCACGATGAGCCGACGATCGTCGGCCAAATGTTGGGCGCTGGCATTGCCGGCTTCGTGCTCAAGCGCGCCGCAGCCACGGACCTGATCCCGGCAGTCGAGGAAGTCCTTCGAGGCGGCACCTTTGTTGGCCCGACTCTCCAGAAGCAGCTATCTGAATTTAGGGATCCTCCGCTGAAGTTGGCCGAGGATGCCCCGCCACAGGATTGATGGCTTCGACCTGCTCGTCAGTCAGCAGTCAGACACAGGCAAGCCTCTGTCTTTTCCCTGACACGTGGGGCCTGAAACATGCATCCGGTCGGGCAAGCCTCTCCCCTCGGAGCCACGGTCGTTGACGGCGGCGTCAATTTCAGCCTTTTCTCCCGAGGCGCTACCGGCGTTGAGTTGCTGCTTTTCGACCGAGAGGATAGCGCCACTCCAGCCCGCGTGGTGCCGATCGATCCCGCGACAAACCGCACCTACCACTACTGGCACGTGTTTGTGCCCGACGTGCTCTCGGGTCAACTCTACGGCTACCGGGTCCAGGGGCCTTCGGCGCCCGCGAACGGATTGCGTTTCGACCCCGCCAAGGTACTGCTCGACCCGTATGGCCGGGCCGTTGTCGTTCCGAAAAACTACACGCGCGAGGCCGCACGGCAGGAAGGCGACAACGCCCGGACCGCGATGAAATGCGCCGTCGTCGATTCGGGCGTTTACGACTGGGAGGGAGACGTCCCGCTGTGCCGGCCCTCCGCGCGCACCGTCATTTACGAGATGCACGTCCGCGGATTCACCCGCCACCCGAGTTCCGGCGTCGGCGAGAAGACACGCGGGACCTACGCCGGTCTGATCGAGAAGATTCCGTACTTGCAGCAACTCGGCATCACCGCGGTGGAGCTTTTGCCGGTGTTTCAGTTCGATGCGCAAGATTGTCCCCCGGGAAGGGTCAATTACTGGGGCTATGCCCCGATTTCGCTCTTCGCACCGCACCAGGCGTACAGCTCGCGCCAGGACCCACTGGGCCCAGTGGACGAATTCCGGGACATGGTCAAGGCGCTGCACCGGGCGCGCATCGAGGTCATCCTCGACGTGGTGTTCAACCACACCGCGGAGGGCGATCATACAGGGCCGACGCTTAGCTTCCGCGGCATCGACAACCTGACCTACTACATCCTTGAAGCGGGCGACTCCCGGTACGCCAATTACACCGGCTGCGGCAACACGCTCAACACCAATCATCCCATCGTCCGCCGCCTGATCGTGGATTGTCTCCGCTACTGGGTCGAGCACATGCACGTTGACGGCTTCCGCTTTGACCTGGCATCGATCCTCACCCGCGATGCGTCCGGGCATCCGTTGCCGAACCCGCCGGTACTCTGGGATATCGAGTCGGACCCGGCCCTGGCGGGCACGAAGCTCCTGGCCGAGGCGTGGGACGCCGCCGGCCTGTACCAGGTCGGCAGCTTCGTCGGAGACGCCTGGAAGGAGTGGAACGGCCGCTTCCGGGACGATGTGCGCGACTTCTTCCGGGGTGTGCCCGGGTCGCTGCGGCGGGTGGCAGACCGGCTGGTCGGCAGCCCGGAGCTTTACGGCCACAAGGAACGCGAGGCGGAGCAGAGCGTCAACTTCGTGACGTGTCACGACGGCTTCACACTCAACGACCTCGTCTCCTACAACCAGAAGCACAACGAGGCGAACGGCGAGGACAACCGCGACGGGGCCAACGACAACCGCAGCTGGAACTGCGGTGTGGAGGGGCCGACCGATGACCCGGCGGTGGAGAGGCTGCGCAACCGTCAGGTGAAGAACCATTTGACCGTGATGATGCTGTCGCTGGGCGTGCCCATGATTCTGATGGGCGACGAGGTCCGGCACACGCAGGGCGGCAACAATAATGCCTATTGCCAGGACAACGAAATCAGCTGGTTCGACTGGTCACGGGTCACGAAGCATGCCGACGTGCATCGCTTCGTCCAACTGCTGATCGCGCGGCGCCTGCTGCGTGACGTCGAACATGAGCGCAGGCGCGTGAGTCTGAACACGATGATCCAGCAAGCGAACAAGGCCTGGCACGGGACGAAGCTTAACCAGCCAGACTGGAGCGATCATTCGCTTAGCTTGGCGTTCGGCGCGAAGCTGCGGCAAGAAGGGCTTTTTTTCTATTTCATCCTGAATGCGTACTGGGAGCCGCTCGAATTCGAGCTGCCAACGCTGGAGGCTGGGGGAGCCTGGCGCCGGTGGATCGACACGGCACTCGATTCACCAGACGACATTGTCTCCTGGGAGAAGGCACTACCGCTGCCAGGCGCCAAGTATCGGGTCGCGGACCGCTCCGTGGTGGTGCTTTACGCGAGCAGCAAAGGGTGATCATCTCAGCTTTCGCCGCGCCGACATCGACTGACCCTGGTCAAGGTGAACCGTTGGCTGAGGTCAATTCGTGTCGCCCGGCCTGAGATAAGAGGCGAAGTCGGTGACAAGCGAATGGCCGATACACGTGAAAACCGCTGGTTTATTCTGCCGATCGTCGGCTGGTTGCCGAAGTACCAGCCTGCGTGGTTGCGATTTGACCTCGTCGCTGGCCTAACGCTCGCGGCCTATGCCGTGCCGGTGTCGCTGGCCTACGCCGGGTTAGCTGGGCTACCACCGCAGATGGGGCTCTATTGCTACCTGCTGGCGGGGTTGGGCTACGCACTCTTCGGATCGTCGCGCCACCTGGCCATTGGGCCGACCTCCGCCATTTCACTGCTCGTGGGTGTTACCCTGGCAGGTCTGGCCGCTGGCGATGCCGCGCGGCGGGAGGCACTGGCATCGTTGACCGCTCTGATCGTGGCCGGTGTGTTTGCGCTGGCCTGGCTGCTGCGGTTGAGCGTGCTGGTGAATTTCATTTCCGAAAGCGTTTTGACAGGCTTCAAGGCCGGCGCCGCGCTGGTCATTGCCTCCACGCAACTGCCGAAGCTTTTTGGTGTCAAAGGGGGCGGAGACGACTTTTTTGAACGCATGGCTCAGCTCGTCCAGCAGGTGCCGGGCACCAGCCTGCTCACGCTGGCCATCGGCGTGGGCGCGATCTTGGCGCTGTTGCTGGGAGAGAAGTTCCTACCCGGCCGGCCTGCTGCGCTTGCCGTCGTGCTGCTCGCGCTAGCAGTGGCTTCGCTGGGCCAGATCGACCAGTACGGTGTGAAGATCGTGGGCCAATTGCCCGCTGGGTTACCGCACTTTCTGGTTGCCGGCGCGAGCCTCGGCACTGTGCGAGCCGAGGAACTCCGGCAACTGATCCATCTGGCGTTTGCTTGCTTCTTGCTGGCCTACATTGAGAGTATATCGTCTGCGCGAACCTGTGCCCTGAAGCACCGCTACACGGTGGACCCGTCGCAGGAGTTCCTGGGATTGGGGGCAGCCAGTCTTCTGGTCGGCCTGTGGCAGGGCTTCCCAGTCGCGGGTGGGTTGTCGCAGAGCGCGGTCAATGAGCAAGCAGGGGCGCGCACGCCGTTATCGTTGGCTTTCGCATCCGCTGTCATTGCTCTGGTGCTTGTGTTCTTTACGAGCTTCTTCCAGCGCTTGCCGGAGACCGTTCTTGCCGCGATCGTACTCATTGCTGTAAAGGGTCTCATTGACCTCAAGGAGCTGCGATACCTGTGGCACGCCAGTCGAATCGATTTTGGCGCAGCCGGAGTGGCGTTGGGAGGCGTGCTGGTCATGGGCATCCTTGACGGAGTGATTGTCGCTGTTCTGGCCTCGGTTGTGATGCTCCTGTCGAGAGTCGCGCGGCCTCACGTGGCCTTCCTTGCCCGCATTCCCGGGACCCACCGATTCTCCGATGTCGCGCGCCATCCGGAGAATGAGCCCATCCCCGGCGTGCTGGCGTTCCGCGTCGAAGCGTCACTCGTGTATTTCAATGCGGATCATGTCCTGCAGACTGTGCTTCAGCGGGTTCAGAGCGAGTCCGAGCTGCAACGCGTGGTGTACGACCTTTCGACCACTCCCTATGTGGATGTCGCCGGAGCCCGGATGCTAAGGCGGCTGCACGATGAACTGGCCAGCAAGAAAATCGGGTTAAGGGTTGTTGGGGCGCACGGCGAGGTCCGGGACCGCTTGCGCTTCGAGAAACTGCAAGACTGGGTTGGCCCGATCAATCGCCACGTCTCGTTAGGCGAGGCGGTGGGCATGGGCACACTGCCCGTGGAGCCGCAGAGTCATGACGAGATCAGCAAATGATTGACGCCATCCCTTACTGGGAGCCGCTCGACTTCGAGCTGCCAAACCTGGAGGGAGGTTCGTGGCTGCGACGGATCGACATGGCTCTCGATTCACTGCGCGACATTGTCCCGTGGCAGACGGCACCAGAGGTTCCCGTCGATACCTACCGGGCCGAGGCGCGCTCCGTGGTGATGCTGTTCGCCAGCGGCCAGGGGGTGATTTCCTTGTGAGACCGTCATTTGAAACCCCAGCAGGGCGAATGCGCCAGCGCGTCTCAGGGGCATGGACGACGCCCGGCCGCTGAAATGCCTTGCTGAGCAACTCAACCCGTTCGCGTCTATCATCCGCCCTCGCGCCTTGGTGCCCGCAAGGTGGCGACTACGCAGGCCGACGGCGGTAAAGGAGCGTGTCGCCGAGTCGTACCGACTCAAACCCATCGACGATGCCATACAGGGTCTCCGCGGAGCCGAGCAGCAGCCAGCCGCCGTCGGCCAGCGCCGCGCGCATCTGGGCGACAACGCGGCGGCGCGTATCGTCGTCGAAGTAGATCAGCACGTTGCGGCAGAAGATGGCGTCGAAGGTCCCCAGGGCGCTGAACGGCTGCACCAGGTTGGCCCGGTGGAACTCCACGAGCCGCCGCACCGGCTCGCGCACCGCCCAGCGCTCGCCGCGCCGCTCGAAGTGGCGAGCCAGTTGGGCCGCGCTCAGGCCGCGCGCCGTCTCCTGCCGCGTGTACTCGCCGGCCCGCGCTATCGCCAGCGCTCGCGCCGACACGTCGGTCGCCAGGATCGAGAAGGTTCCCTCGCCGACCCCTCGCCCCCCACTGGCCTCGATGAACTCGGCGACGATCACGGCGAAGCTGTACGCCTCCTGCCCGGTGGCCGCGCCGGCGCACCAGAGGCGCACCCGCCGGCGGCGTGCCAGGAGGTCGGGCAGGACGTGACGGCGGAACGTCTCGAACGGGTGGCCGTCGCGGAAGAATGCCGTCTCGCCGGTGGTGATCGCCTCGACGACGACGTCCTGGAGCGCCGCGCCGCCCGGCTCGCGCAGCCGCCGCGCCAGTTCCTCGAAGCCGGAAAGTCCGCAGTCGCGGACGACGGGCTCCAGCCGGTGACGGATCAGGTACGCCTTGTCCTCGGACAACGTGACTCCGCACAGGCCCTGAATGAGGCGGCGCAGTTCGTCGAATACAGGGCGCGGCAGGTCCATGTCATCCGCCCTTCCGGTTGGCGACGAGCGCCCGCACGACGGCGGCAATCTCGCGCAGCGGCAGCACGGCGTCGGCCAGCCCGGCGGCCACGACGCTGCCGGGCATGCCCCAGACAACGCTGCTCGCCTCGTCCTGGGCGATGACGCAGCCGCCGGCGCGCTTCAGGGGCCGCAGGCCGGCGGTGCCGTCGGCCACGCGGTCGCACGTCATCCCGGTCAGCACGACCGCAACCGCCTCGCCGCCGAGCGCCGCCGCTGCCGAGCGGAACAGTACGTCGGCCGACGGTCGGAAGCCGTTCTCCTTCTGCTGGTCGTTCAGCACCGTGACGATCCCCTGCTCCGGCCCCGCGCGCAAAAGCAGATGCCGGTCGGCCGGCGCGATGAAGACGGTGCCCGGCACCGCCCTGTCCCCGTCGCGCGCCTCGACGACCGGGCGGCCCGTCTGGCGCGCGAGCAGGTCGGCCAGTGAGCGCGTGAACTCCCGCGACCCCGCCGGCATGTGCTGCACCACGAACACCGGCACGTCCAGCCCCGCGCAGAGTTCGGGCAGCAGTACCCCCAGCGCCTGCGGGCCGCCGGTCGAGGCTGCGATCAGCACCGCCCGGATCGTGCGCACGGCCCGGAGGGCGGGGCACGGAGCGCCGGAGGGAGACGGAGCCAAACTGCGCCCCGCGCCCGGCGCCCCGCGCTGGCGGCGCGCCATGAACGAGCGGATGCGCGGGATGAGTTGCTCGCGGAGTGTTCTTAGGTTGGCCTCGGCGGACGGGCCGTTGGGCTTGGTGACGAAGTCGAAGGCGCCGGCCTGAAGCGCCCGCATGGTCACATCGGCACCGCGGCGGGTGAAGGCGCTGACCATGAGGATCCCGACCGGCGGGTCATTGGGCCGTCCGGCGTTGAAGCGCTGGATGGCCTGGAGCGTCTCCAGGCCGTCGAGGCCCGGCATCTCAACGTCCAGGGTCACGAGGTCCGGCGGCGTGGCGCGGATGAAGGCTAGCGCCTTCTCGCCGCTGAAGACGGAGCCGGCGACCGCGATCCCTTCCTGCCCGGCCAGGGCTGCTTCCAGCGCGGCGCGGAAGATACGCGAGTCATCGACGATCAGTACTCGTGCGGTGTCGGACATCGATGGACACTCGGCGGGTCAGTTGGCCTCACTTCATTCTAATGCGAGCTGACCTTGAAGTGCCCCACCAGTCGGCCCAAGTCGTCGGCAATGGCGGTCAGCTGCGCCGCCGCCTCGTTCACTTGCCCCGCGGCGGCACTGTTCTCGCGCGTCGCCTGGCTGACGCCGTGGATGTTCGCCGAGATCGTGTTCGACGCCTGGGCGGCCTCGGCGGCGTTGCGCGACACGTCGGTGGCGGCCTTGGCGCCCTCGGCGGCGTTGCGCGACATGTCGGTGGCGGCCTTCGCCACCTCCGCGATCGAATGCGCAATGTGCTCGACGCTCTGGCGCGCCTCGCCCACATCGGCGGCGACCTTGTTGGCCGTCGCCGTTTGGCGATCCACCGCCTCCGACGCCCGGGCCGCCGACTCGTTGATCTCGGCGATCACGCCGGCGACGCTCTGGATGATGGCCACCGCCTCGCGCGTGCTCCCTTGCACGCCCTCGATCTTGCGGGCGATGTCCTCGGCGGAGCGGGCACTCTGGTTGGCCAGTTCCTTGATCTCGTTGGCCACCACCGCGAAGCCCTTGCCCGCCTCGCCCGCCGACGTCGCCTCGATGGTCGCGTTCAGCGCCAGCAGGTTCGTCTGCAGGGCGATCATCTTGATGACCTCGGTCACCTTGTTGATCTCGCCGGCGGCGCGGTCCAGCTGGCGCATGGCGTCGGTCGCCTGGTCGGCCATCTGGCGGGCTCGCGCCGTCCGCTCGGAGCCCTCCCGCGCCTCGTCCGCCACGTCCCGCAGCGACGCCGTGATCTCCTCCACGGCCTTCGCGACAGCGGCGACATTCTTCGAGGTGGCGTCGGCCGCGGCGGAGATGGTTCCGACGTTCACGCTGATTTCCTCGCTGGCCGACGAGATGCCGCTGACGTTCATGCTCATCTGCTCGGCGGCGGCGGCCATGCTGCCGACCGTGGCCGAAAGCTCCTCGGTGCCGGCGGCCACGCTCGCCGCCTGCCCCGCCATCGCCTCGCTCCCCTGGAGCAGCTCCTGCGACACGCCGGACAGGCCGCCCGCCGCTTTCGCCACGCCGCCGGAAGCGCCGCGGATGTCGGAGACGATCCGCGACAACGTCTCGGCCATGCCGTCGGCCGCGGCGCTGAGGTGCCCGACCTCGTCGCCGCGTTGCTCGCCCATGCGCCGCGTCAGGTCGCCCTCCGCCAGCCCCTGGAACACCCCGACGCCGCGGGCCAGTGGTCGCGTGATCGACCGCACCAGCACCAGCGCCAGGCCCACCCCGAGCAGGGCGCCGACGACTCCGGCCGCGATGATCATCCACCGCGCCTTCTCGTAGCTGGCCTGGCTGGCGGCCCGCCCCGTCTCCATGTGCTCGCGCAGCACGCCGAGCAGCTGCCCCAGGACCACGTTGCAGTGGTTGGAGTGCTCGTAAGTCTTCGTCAGTGTGTACTGCGCCGCCAGGTTGTTGCTGTTGACGTGCGCGTATTCCTGCACCTTCGGCACCACCCGGCGCAGGTCGGCGTAGGCGCCCAGGACCGGCCCGAATTCGGCCTTCTCGCCCTCGTCCAGGGTCGCCGAGAGCTGTTTCAACTCCGCGCCGATGTCCTTGAGGAAGGCGGCGATCTCGCCGTCCAACCGGTTCATCTCCTTTTCGTCGCCGGAATAGACGAGGCCGTTGAGGCGGTTCATCACCCCTGCCGTATGGGCGATCAGCCGCGCCGCCAGCCGCAACTTCTTCAGCTGCTGCGCCAGCCGCGTGGGGTCCTTGGCGGCGTCGATGGCGGTCAGCTCCTTCTCGGCGCTGTCGATGAGGCCGGCCTGGAACTCCCGCGTCGATAGGACGATCTTGAGGACGTCATTGTTGATCAGGGCCGCGGCCTTGGGGTTCGTGTTCAGTACCGCAAGGCGCAGCAGTTCCTTCTGCGCCTCCTGATACTTCTCCCACGAGCGGTTGAACTCGTCCAGCTCCTGCCGCTCCGGACTGCCGGGGTCGCTGCTGATGAGGCGGACCAGCTCGACCCGCAGCTTGTTGGCGCTGGCAGTTTGCTCGCGCGACTGGTTGGCGAAGGCCACCGACTCCTTGTCGTCGGCGCTGATGACGCTGTTCTTTTCGGCCCGCACCGCCGCGAGGACCGCCATCCGCAGCTCCGAGCCGACTTCGATGGCCTTGCCGTCGATCTCGACGAGCTTGCGCAGGTGGTCATTCACCTGAGCCAACTCGTTGACGCCCACTAGGGCGATGGCCAGGACGGTGAGCACCAACACCGCGACCAGGATTCCGATCTTCGTCGCCAGGCTGAGGTTTTTCACGACGCACCCCTTGCTTGCGCTGCGGGCCGGTTGACGGCATCGAGGAGCTGGTACGGGTCCACGAGGACCATCAGTTCGCCTTCGGTCTGGCCCACCCCCACGAGCAGGCCGCCGGCGCGGGCCGGGGCGTCAGCGGCGTAGCGCTCGACCTGCCCCGCACCGAGCCGCACCATGTCGCCGACGGCGTCCACCAGCACGCCGAACGACTCCCCGACCGCCGGCTTGAAGATGACCAGACGGCTATCGGGTGTCACCGCCGACTCGCCCAGGTGGAGCAGGCGCCGCAGGTCGAGCACGAGATGGAGTTGACCGCGCAGGTTCACCAGGCCGACGATCGATGGCGCAGCGTGTGGCACCGGCGTAACGGCGGTCCGCGTGTTGACCTCCTTGACTGCGCGCACGTCCACGCCGAACAGCCGCCCTGCCAGGCGGAAGGTACAGCAGAGCTGCTCGCCGCCGGCCGCGGAGTCATGCATCGCTCGCGACCTCCGGTCCGGGGAGCAGGGCGGCCACCGCGGCGAGAAAGCGCTCGCGGTCCAACTTGACCTCGTAGCCGTCGAAGCCGCAGGCCAGCGCCCTGTCGCGGTCGGCGGGGCTGTTCAGCGTCGTCAGGGCCAGCAGCGGCAGCCGCGCAAACGCCGGCTCGCCGCGCACCGCCCGCGCGAAGGCCCAGCCGTCCATCACCGGCATCTCGATGTCCGACACCACCAGGTCGAACGGTCCGTCCCGCAGCCGCTCCAGCCCCTCTGCGCCGTGGACCGCGATCACCACCTCGTACCCCTCGCTCTCAAGGTAGCCCGCCACCAGGCGGCGGAAGAACTGCGTGTCCTCGACCAGCAGGATACGACGTCGTCCCGCCGGCGCGGGAAGGGCGGGTGACAGGTGCTCGGGACCGCTCGCCAGGTCGGCCAGCCGATATAGGTCCAAAAACAGCGTCATCTGCCCGCGCACCAGCGCCGAGCCGAGCAGGCCGTCGGCGCGGTAGGCGGCGTCGCTGAAGTCGAGGAGGACCGTCTCCGTGTCGATGATCTCGGAGAGGAGGACGCCCAGCGGCCGGCGCAGATTTTTCGGGAGCAGCAAGAGCATGACGGGCCGGTCGGGGCAGGGCGAGAGGCCCAGCAGGTCGTCGAGGCGGAGCACGGGCGTCGGCACGTCCTCGACGGCAACGAATTCGCGGTCGCCGACGCGCTCGATGCGGCCGGCCTCAACCGTCTCGATGCGGCGGATCAGAGCCAGCGGGACGGCCAGCTGCTCGCGTGGGCCGTAGCGGAATAGCAGTACGGTGTGCGACTCGGCCGGGGTGGCGCCGCCGGGGCCGTCCGCGTCCGGCTGGGCCGCTGTTTCCCAGGCGACGCTGGCGTGCCGCGCGATCCCCTCGGCGGCGAGGATGAGCGCCGCCCGACCGTCACCAAGGACTGTGGCGCCCGAATAGATCGGCAGCGCCTTGAGGGCGGCGTGCAGCGGCTTGACGACGATCTCCTCCGTGTCGAGGATGTCATCAACGACCAGCCCGAAGCGCCGCGAGCCCACCTTGACGACGGCGACGTGCAGCGGGGCGGCCGATCCGTTCGCAGGGTGCTCCCCGCCGGCGTCCCCGTAGAGCACCCGGGAGAGTCTCACGAGCGGCATCAGCCGGCCGCGCAGCCGCACCATTTCCTGGTCATACGCCAGTTCAATCCGCGCCTGGGCCTGGCCCGGCCGGAGACAGACCAGCTCCTCGACGTCCTTCTGCGATATGGCATACGTCCGGCCGCCGCCGCTGACGAGCAGGCACGGGATGATGGCCAGCGTCAGTGGCAGATGCAGGGTGAAGACCGTGCCGCGCCCGGGCGCCGAGTCGATCTCCAGGGTGCCGCCAAGCTGGTCGAGGTTCGTCTTGACCACGTCCATGCCGACGCCACGGCCCGAGACGTCCGTGACCTGCTGGGCCGTCGAGAAGCCCGGCATCAGGATCAGCGACAGCACCTCGCGGTCGCCGAGGCGTGCCAACTCGGCGGGGGGGCGCAGGCCCTGCTCCAGCGCCTTGCGGCGCACGACGGCGGCGTCAATGCCGCGGCCGTCGTCCCGCACCTCGATGCGGATGCGGCCGCCGAGGTGGCGGGCGCTGAGGACGATGCGCCCCTCCTCCGGCTTGCCGGCGCGGCGGCGCTGCTCGGCCGGCTCGATGCCGTGGTCGCAGGCGTTGCGGATCAGGTGAGTCAGCGGGTCGGATAGCGCCTCCAGGATCGTCTTGTCCAGTTCGGCCTCGGTGCCGAGGACTTCCAGATCGATCCGCTTGCCGAGTTGCCGGGCGAGGTCGCGCACCATGCGGGGGAACTTGCCGAACAGGTTGCCGACCGGCTGCATCCGCATTCGCATGGCGGCGTCCTGCAAGTCGCTGGTCACCGCGTCGAGGCGCTGGGCGAGGGTGCCCAGCGCCGGGTCACCGGGTGCGATGACGCGCACCACCTGGTTGCGCACCAGCACCAACTCGCCGGCCAGCGTCATCAGGCGATCGACTAGCGGCACGGGGATGCGGATGCTGCTCGCGCGCTCGTTGGCAAGCGTCGGCGGCACGGCGGTCGGTGCTGGTGGCGCAGGCGCTGGTACCGCGGCAGGCGGCGCTTCGATCACGATGACCTCAGCTACCGGCAGCCCGAGCGCCTCGTGGAAGGGCGCCGGAGACAGGGCGACGGCGACTCTGGCCTCGAGCCACACCGGGCCGGCGGGCAAGGGTGCGTACAGGTCGCCGCCGGGGACGTCAATGCGAGCGTCGAGAAGGGTGCCGATCTCCTGCACGCGGCGGACAACGGCGACCGGTGCCTGCCCGTGCCGGTGGCAGTCGGCGAGATCGAGCCGCACCCGATAGACGAACTCCTGCCCAGCCGGCCGCGGCGCCCGCACTTCATCAGAGCTGGGAGCGGGGGCGGTCGCGGGCACTGGAAGGGAGGGCGACGGCAGCGGCTCCGGCGGGACGAGGCGCCGCAATCGGTCGAGGATCGCGCTCACGTCGGCGTCGTTGCTGTGCTCGACGTCGTCCAGCAGGGTCAGGATGCGGTCGGCGCCGGCAAGCAGCGCGTCAGTGGTGCCCGACTCCACGGCGAACGTGCCCTGGCGCATGCGCTCGAACACCGCCTCCATCGCGTGCGCCAGTTCCTCGACGCGGCGGCAGCCGAAGAAGCCGGCGCCGCCCTTGACCGAGTGCAGCGCCCTGAACAGGCGGTCGATGCGGTAGCGCGACGACTCGCCCTGGGGCTGCTCCAGCGCCAGCAGGTCGTCGGAGACGTTGGCGAGGTGCTCCTTGGCCTCGCCGACGAATTCGTAAATGAGCGGGCGCGGCCCGGACATGTTCAACCGTCCTCTCCGACTCGGCGATAGGACCGGTCGAGCCGCGTCGCCTGCAGGAGGAGGCAAAGCAGCGGCCGTGCGTTGATGATCTCCAGGGCCGTCGGCCCCGCCGCCAGCGCCAGCAGCGCCAGCAGCGCCACGCCGGCCGGCTCGACATCCTCCACGGCCGCAAGGTCGAGTCGCACCGCCGGCGCCTCAGCCCGCAGCAATTCCGCCAGCCGGGCGCGCAGGGCCTCGGCCTCCGCGGCGCCGAGGTTGCCAGTGGGCCGCAGCGTTGGTGGGCCGGCCTCGGCGGGTGCCGGCGGCCGTCCGCTACGGACGGCGGCCAGCTGGTCGAGCAGTCCGCGCAGATCGTCCTCGGTGACGACCCCCTTGTCAGAGGCGTCGGAGAGGGTGACCCGTTGCAGGGCATCGACGCCGCGCAGCAGCGCGTCGATGCCGTCGCTGCCCAGCAGCAGCTCGCCTCCCTGGGCGGCGACGAAGCAGTCCTCCATCGCGTGCGCGATGCGCACCGCCGGCTCGACGCCGACGATCTTCGCCGCCCCCTTGATGGAGTGGGCCGCCCGCATCAGCGACTCCAGCCGCTCCGCGGCGCGGGCGTCCTTCTCCAGCGCCAGCAGCCCCTCGCTGAGCGCCGGCAGGTGCAAGTCGATCTCCGCCCGGAACAGCTCCAGCAGGGACGGGTCATACGTTAACCTGTTTGCCTGAGTCATATGTGCCTCGCCGATGAGGTCAGGAGTCCTCTCAATGTACCACGGCCGTCGGCGGAATGGGACACGGCGGACGCGGATGCACCAGATTGTCACGGAGCAACTCTGCGCCAACCGCTCCCGTCCGCGCCATCTGCCTCGCATTTTCCGATAATGGCCACATGACCCCGACCGAACATCCCGTGACCGTTCTGCTCGTCGATGACCAGGCCATCGTCGGCGAGGCAGTGCGCCGCATGCTCGCCGCCGAGGGCGACATCCAGTTCAACTTCTGTTCCGACCCGGCACAGGCAATCCCGACGGCCAACGAGATCGCCCCCACGGTCATCCTACAGGACCTGGTGATGCCGGACATCGACGGACTGACACTGGTGAAGTTCTTCCGGGCCAACGCGACGACGCGCGAGGTGCCGCTGATCGTGCTGTCGAGCAAGGAGGAGCCGGTCGTCAAGGCGCAGGCCTTCGCCGTCGGGGCCAACGACTACGTTGTCAAGCTGCCCGACAAGGTGGAGTTGATCGCGCGCGTCCGCTACCACTCGCGCGGCTACGTCGCGCTCCTGGAGCGCAACGAGGCGTTCCGCAAGCTGGCCGAGAGCCAGCGGCAGCTCGCCGAGGAGGTGGCCCAGGCGGCGCGGTACGTCCGCTCGCTGCTGCCGGCGCCGTTGACCGGCGCGGCGGCGCGCATCGACTGGCGCTTCGTGCCCTCGACGACACTGGGCGGCGACTCGTTTGGCTACCACTGGCTCGACGAGGACCACCTTGCCGTCTACCTGCTTGACGTGAGCGGGCACGGCGTCGGCTCATCGCTGATGTCGGTATCGGCGATGAACGTCATCAGTGCCCGCAGCCTGCCCGACACCGACTTCCGCAACCCCGGCCAGGTGCTGCAACGGCTCAGCAGCGCCTTCCCGATGGAGAAGCACAACGGCCTGTACTTTACCATCTGGTACGGCGTCTATCACAGAGGGACGCGGCGGCTGTCCTACGCTGGGGCCGGCCACCCGCCGGCGCTTCTGATCAAGGGCCCCGACCGGGCCAACGCCACGCTGAGTCGGCTGAAGTCGCAGGGGCCAATGATTGGACTGATGGAGGATCTGCCGTACGACACCGACACGGTCCCACTCGGGCCGCACGCGTGGCTCTACGTTTACAGCGACGGCGTGTTCGAGATTGCGCGGGCGGGAGGGGACATGTGGACGATCGACGAGTTCATCGACTACTTCGCAGCGCTGCCGCCGTCTGAGGAGTCCCCGATCGACCGCCTTCTGGCGCACGCCCGCCGGTTGCACGGATCCGAGGTGCTGGCCGACGATTTCTCGATGGTGGAGGTCGAGTTCACCTGACGAACAGGTTTGCGGGTCGTTTGTCGATCCCGATATCTGGTGTGCGGCTTCGGCTCGCCGGTGGACGAATTCGCCCACCGGCGTTGGCCATTCCCTTAGCGGCCATCGAAGAATGACTTCCGTTTAGCGGCGGGTGGCAGACCCACGCGGGTCTGCCACCCGCCGCTAAACAGCGAACTTATTGATCGATTGCCGCTTAGGGTATGAGCGAGCCACGGCCAGCGACCACGCAGCGCATGTCTTCAGAGCAAGTGGGTGTACAGCGGGCGTCTGGGCAGAACCCATCTCTGGCGCGGGACTTGCTCCTATTTGTGGAAAATACCGAGGGACCCTGGAGCTGCTCTTTCCGCCTCGGAGAGAGGGCGTCTGAGTTATCCCTCCACGTTGTGATTGATCGCATCGAAGTGAACGGCTCAGGGCGCTGTCATCCGCGGAAGGGCGGGCAACTGAGGGAAGGAGACAAGTGTGCCAACCCCAAGACAAATCTTGCACGCGACCGACTTCTCGGAGCAAGCGGATGCTGCGTTTGATATGGCCTGGTCGCTCGCGCAAGCGCTCGGCGCCCGACTGACAGTGCTGCACGTGACGCGGCCGCCTGTAGTCGTGGACTGTGACGGATTGGCAACTGCGTTGCCCCAGGTGCATACCGCCCTTTCACAAGGGAGACTCCCATGAACGACTTCGCCAAAACGGCTTCTGACCTGTTCCAACTGGGTAACAAGGTCGCCCGCCTGTACACGCACAGAGTTCTGGCCGCTCAAAACGCCTTCTTCTCGACCACCCAGGCCGCGGTCGCCGAGACGTTGACCGCCCCGCCTGTCGCCGAGCCGGGGAGTGCCTGGCAAGCGTGTGCCACCTACGCCGCGGACTGGCTCCAGCGCTGGGTCCTGTTTTGGGACACGCTACGGCAGCGCGGCAACAACTTCCTCGAACACGAGCGCGCCGGTAAGCCGTCTGTGCTCGCCTTCGACTACGAAACCGTCGTGGACGGGCGCAAGCTGCCGCGGCCGGTCAACTACGCCCTCGTGCGCATCACGCCGCCGCCCGGTGTGGCGGTCGATGAGACGAAACGGCCGTTCATCATCGTGGACCCGCGTGCGGGGCACGGGCCGGGCATCGGCGGCTTCAAGCAGGACTCGGAGATCGGCGTTGCCCTGAAGGCCGGCCACCCCGTCTACTTCGTCATGTTCTTCGCCCGGCCGGAGCCGGGCCAAACGCTGCCGGACGTCTGCGAGGCCGAGGCGGACTTCGTGCAGGCCGTGGCGGACCGACACCCGCACAGCCCCAAGCCGGCCGTGGTCGGCAATTGCCAGGGTGGCTGG
>Ga0116219_10002396_pt1 | contig 15943 bp, 16 predicted proteins | sample Sb_taG_4_FD_91019 | JGI IMG/M metagenome (GOLD analysis project Ga0116219, IMG submission 91019) | Peat soil microbial communities from Weissenstadt, Germany - Sb_50d_6_BS metaG | ecosystem: Environmental > Terrestrial > Soil > Wetlands > Peat | place: Germany: Weissenstadt | collected 2010-09-21
CCGGTCTGGAGCTACGCGCACGTCCCCAACGGTTACGCCGGAGACGCGACCGAGGCGATCGTCACCCAGATCGAGCGGTTCGCCCCCGGTTTCCGGGAACGCATCATCGGGTACCAAGTCCGCTCGACGACGCAGATGGAAACCTACAACGCCAACTACGTCGGAGGCGATATCGTGACCGGCGCCAAGGACATTCGCCAGCTGACGTTCGGCCCGCGAATCACGTTGTCGCCGTATAGCGTTGGAGTGCCGGGAATGTACATCTGCTCGGCGGCCACCCCGCCGGGGCCCGGCGCGCACGGCATGTGCGGCGCCAACGCCGCCCAGCTCGCGCTCGCCCACCTGGCCCGGCGAGCGTAACGCGGCTGCGAACAACCAAGCGGGCGCCGGTTTTCGCAGTGGCGTTACTCTCGCGCGCCAGAAAGGCCAGAAGGGTACTTGTAGAAGCCCTCGCCGGTCTTGACGCCGAGCTTGCCCGCGTCGACATAGGCCTGCAACAAGTCCCGCACGTTCTTCGGTAGGTGCGGGAACTCTTCGGCGTAGTGGTTCTCGATGTCGAGCACAACGTCGAGCCCCACCAGGTCCATCATCTGGAACGGCCCGGCCGGGACGCCCCAGTTGACCTTGAACATTCCGTCCACATCCTCCGGGCGGGCCACGCCCTCGGCAACCACGGCCAGCGACTCGCGTTTGATGGCTGCCCAGATGCGATTGAAGATGAAGCCGGTACTCTCCCGGCGCGCCTCGAAGGGGTACACGCCGAACTCGGGCAGGACGCCCAGCAGGGTGTCAAGCAAGGCGCGGTCCGTCTCACCGTCGGACATCAGGTCGACCGCGTTGACCTCAGGTGGCATGTAAAAATGCATGTTGCACAGTCGCCGTTTGTCGCGCACATCCTCGGCCATCAAGCGCGACGGGTACGACGACGAGTTGGTCGCGAAGATGGTGTCGGGCGGCGCGGCGCGGTCGATCTGGCCCCACAGCGGGATCTTGATCTCAAGCCTCTCCGGGACGGATTCAACGGCAAGCCACGCGTTGTCCAACGCCTCGTCGAGCGAACTTGCGCCCATCGCGGTGCCGACTTCGCCAAATCCTCTGCTCTGCACAGCTTTTGGAAGGTTCTCCGACACGTACTGCGTCGCGGCGGCCAGTTGTTCGGCGCGCCGCGCGTAGATCCGAACCGTTCCACCACGGCTGGCGAACATCAGCGCGATCCGGCGTCCCAGCGTCCCCGCCCCGATCACGGCGACCGGTCGGTTGCGGATGTCCTCGAAGGTGTAGGTGTAAGAGCCAGTCACACACGCATACTAAGGCGCGCACGGCAACTTCGTTCGCCCAACATCGCCGCCCATTCGCGTTGAAAACGGCTTTGCCGAAGTGCGAATTGGCCTAGTGTGTGAGCGCAACTCGAGGGTTACGGACGATTTAACGGAGTCGAGCGTGTTGAGTGGCCAGTTGATGACAAGCGCCGGGGGGTAGGCGGTGTCGTTTGTGCTCGTGGCGACGGACGCGTTGGAAACGGCGGCGGCGGATGCGGCGCGGATCGGTTCGGCAGTGCGGGCCGGCAACCTGGCCGCCGTCATCCCGACGACTGAGCTCGCAACGGCGGGGGCCGACGAGGTGTCGGCGGCCATTGCGGCGGTGTTTGGCGCGCACGCCCAGGAGTATCAGGCGGCGGCGGCGCAGGCAGCGACGTATTACGAGCAGTTCGTGGGCACCTTGAGCGCAGCGGCGGCGGCGTATACAAGCACAGAGGCGACCATCGCCACCTCGCTGGCGGGAGCGTTGGGCGCAACGAACGCGCCCGCGCAGGTGCCCCAGGGGCTGCAGGCGTTCGTCTCCGACCCACTCCGCACCGTCGGCGAAGCCTGGGTCAACAGCCCCCTGGGCCAGGAGCTCGACCCCATCATCAACGCGCCCACCGACGTGCTGTTCGGACGGGATCTGATCGGCAACGGTGTTGTCGGGACGGCCGCGCCCTCCACCAAGATCGTCATCGACTTCGTGCGGCACGGGGAGTCGATAGGCAACGCGTCGAATCTGATCGACACGGCGGTGCCCGGCACCGGGCTCACCGCGCTGGGCGAGCAACAAGCGCTGACCGTCGCCAACCTGCTCAACGGGCAGGGCCCCTTCGCCGGGATCTTCTCGTCGCAGTTGCTCAGGACGCAGGAGACCGCCGCGCCGCTGGCCGGCCTGCTGGGCATGAGCGTGCAGCCGTTGCCCGGACTGAACGAGATCAATGCCGGCATTCTCAATGGCTTCCCGGAGGTCCCCCTGGGTGTCCTGTATCTACCGGGCCCGCTCGCGTGGACGCTCGGGCTGCCCCTCGTGCCAATGCTGGCCCCGGGCTCCGGACTCTTCAGCGGGTTGGCGTTCGACCAGGGCTTCACCAACGCGCTGCAAACGATGTACGCAGGTGCCCTGGCTCACCCGGTCCTGGCGGCAAACGGCCAGATCACCGACGTCGCGTATTCAAGCGAATTCGCCATCGAGGTGGGGACGCTGATGAGCGTCAAGAACCCCGATCTCTTACTGATGCTCACCCACCCACTCGCCAACACTGGCATTGTCGTGGTGCAGGGCGACCCCCGGGACGGCTGGAACCTGGTCAGTTGGGACGGGGTGCCCGTCCCGCCGGCGTCATTGCCGACCGAGCTGTTCGTCGACGTGCGGGACCTGGTCATGGCGCCGCAATTGGCGGCCTACAACGGGTGGGAGGCCCTGCTCACCGGCAACCCGACGACGATCGTGAACTCGATCGCAACCGGTGTCGACCAGGTCGGCACGGCGACCGCTCACTTCCCCGTCGCGGTCACCCAGGACGTCGTCGACGCTCTTGGCGGCAGCCCGGCAGATTCGTCGAACCCGATCATCAACGTCTCGACGTTGTAGGGACCCTAGAGCAGCCGGGCCTGCTCGGGCCGCGGTTCGGCCGGCTCGATCAGCTGCGGCCCGTTGTTCCGCACGTTATTCACCAGGGTCGACACTTCGCGCATGCGGATGCCGTGCACGTCGGGCGGCCGGGACAGGAGCCGCTCGTCGACGGGGGCGTCCGGGTCGAGCCAGCGGTCCCATTCACTGTCCGGCACTACCAGTGGCATCCGGTCGTGGATTTCACCGAGCGCGCCGGGGGCGTCGGTGGTGATGATCGTGCAACTCAGCAGGGGCGGGCCGTCCTTGGCCGGTCTCCAGACCGACCACAGCCCCGCCATGAAGAGCGGCTCGCCGTCGTCGCGGTACATGAAGAACGGCGTCTTGCGGGACTTCTTCCCCTCGCCCGCATCGTTGACGCGCCATTCGTAGTAGCCGTCCATGGGGATCAGGCAACGCTTCGACTTCGCGCTCGACCGGAACGCGGGCGAGGTGGTGACCTTGTCGGCGCGGGCGTTGATCAGCATCGGCCCCCTGGTCTCGGGCGCGCCGTCGGCGCCGGCCTTAGCCCACGGTGGGACCAAACCCCAGCGCATGAGCCGCACCCGCCGGCTCGGCTGGTCGTCGGGCTCGGCATGCCGGCTCACCACGGTTGCGATGGTCGCGGTCGGTGCCACGTTGTAGTTGGGCGCCGGGGCGCTGGGCGCGGTGCCCTTGGAAGCCCACATAGCCTCGTCGATCGCCTTGATCTTCTGAGCCAACAGGGCCGGGTCGGTAGTGACCGCGAACCTTCCGCACATAACTCCCATAGTGGCAGAGCCACAAAACTCCTATTGGTGGCAGAGCCCGGTGACAGGCAATGATGGACCGGTGACTACCTGGGCGGCCCCACCGGCGACTGCGCCGGTGCGCGCGACCGTGACCGTCCCGGGCTCTAAGTCGCAGACCAATCGTGCGCTCGTGCTGGCCGCACTGGCGGCCGCGCAGGGCCAAGGCATTTCGAGGATCAGCGGGGCGCTGCGCAGCCGTGACACCGACCTGATGATCGGAGCGCTGCGGAACCTGGGCCTGCGCGTCGACGAGGCCGGGCCCGACCTGACGGTCAGCGGTCACATCGCCCCCGGGCCCGACGCGCGAGTGGACTGCGGCCTGGCCGGCACGGTTCTGCGTTTCGTTCCCCCGCTGGCCGCGCTGGCCGACGCGGTGGTGGAGTTCGACGGCGACGAGCAGGCCCGGGCGCGGCCCATCGCGCCGCTGCTGGACGCGCTTCGCGGTCTCGGCGTCCGTATCGACGGCAGCGGTCTGCCGTTTCGGGTGCGGGGCAGCGGATCGGTTGCCGGGGGCACCGTGGCGATCGACGCCTCCGCGTCGTCGCAGTTCGTGTCGGGGCTGCTGTTGTGCGCGGCGTCGTTCACCGAGGGCCTGACCGTGCAACACACGGGTTCGGCGCTGCCGTCGGCGCCGCACATCGCGATGACGGTGGCGATGCTGCGGCAGGCCGGGGTGGGCGTCGACGACTCCGTGCCCGACCGCTGGCGGGTGGGCGCCGGCCCGGTCGCGGCCCGACACTGGCAGGTCGAACCCGATCTCACCAACGCCGTCCCCTTTCTCGCGGCGGCTGTCGTCACCGGCGGAGCGGTGTGCATCACCGGCTGGCCGGCGATCAGCGTGCAACCCGCCGAGCACATCCTGGCCGTCTTGGGCAAGCTGAACACCCTTGTCACTGAGGCTGATTCGTCGCTCGAGGTGCAGGGGTCCGGTGATTACGCCGGGTTCGATGTCGACCTGCGCGCCGTCGGCGAGCTGACACCGTCGGTGGCGGCGCTGGCCGCGCTGGCCAGTCCCGGGTCGGTGTCGCGTCTCTCCGGCATCGCCCATTTGCGCGGCCATGAGACCGACCGGCTCGCCGCACTCAGCACCGAGATCAACCGCCTGGGCGGCGACTGCGCCGAAACGCCGGACGGCCTGGTGATCACCGCGACCCCGCTGCGGCCCGGCACCTGGCGCGCGTACGCCGACCACCGGATGGCGATGGCGGGCGCGATCGTCGGGCTGCGTGTGCCCGGAGTCCAGGTGGACGACATCGGCGCCACCAGCAAGACGCTGCCGGAGTTTCCGCAACTGTGGGCGCGCATGCTGGAGCCCGGCGTTTGAGACCGGGCGATTACGACGAGTCCGACGTCAGGATCCGCTCCGGACGCGGCTCGCGCCCGCGCACCAAGACCCGTCCCGAGCACGCCGACGCCCGGCCCGCCATGGTGATCAGCGTCGATCGAGGTCGTTGGGGCTGCGTGCTGGGCGGGGATCCCGATCGCCCGGTGACGGCCATGCGCGCCCGCGAACTGGGCCGCACCCCGATCGTCGTCGGCGACGATGTCGACCTGGTCGGCGACCTGTCCGGGCGACCGGACACCCTGGTGCGAATCGTACGGCGCGCCGAGCGGCGAACGGTGTTGCGCCGCACCGCCGATGACACCGACCCCACCGAGCGCGTGGTGGTCGCCAACGCCGACCAACTGCTGATCGTGGTGGCGATGGCCGACCCGCCCCCGCGCACCGGCCTGGTCGACCGGACGCTGATCGCCGCCTACGCGGGCGGGCTGACGCCGATCCTGTGTCTGACCAAGACGGACCTCGCCCCGCCGGAGCCGTTCGCTGAGCAGTTCGTCGACCTGGACCTGACGGTCGTCGCCGCGGGCCGCGACGATCCCCTGCTCGCGGTCGCGGACCTGCTTGTCGGCAAGATCACTGTGCTGCTGGGGCATTCCGGGGTCGGCAAGTCGACGTTGGTGAACCGGCTTGTTCCCGCGGCGGATCGGGCCGTCGGCGAGGTGACCGACATTGGCCGGGGCCGGCACACCTCCACCCAGTCCGTGGCACTCCCGTTGGAGGGTTCCGGCTGGGTGATCGACACCCCGGGGATCCGCTCGTTCGGGTTGGCCCACATCCAGCCCGACGACGTCCTGATGGCGTTCTCGGACCTGGCCGAAGCGATCGGTGACTGCTCCCGCGGCTGCGGACACATGGGACCGCCGGCCGACCCCGAGTGCGCGCTGGACGCGCTGTCCGGGCCCGCCGGTCGCCGCGTTGCCGCGGCACGGCGACTGCTGGCGGCGCTGCACGAGAGTTAGACGGCGCTGGGCGCTTCGGCCTATCCCGCTACTGGGGGCCGCTTGGCGACGTGCGCGCCGTCCTTTCGATGCACATTCGCACCTTATCATGCGTATCTGCATGATACGATGCCGTCATGCCTAAGACGGTTCAGATTCGCGACATTGATGATGGCGTGTATGCAGCCCTGGTGCGTCGTGCCGCGGATGAGGGGATAACGGTTCCCGAGCTGCTGCGCCGGGAGGCGGCCCGGTTGGCGGCGAGGCCGTCGGTCGCGCAGTGGCTGGCCCGCACCGGCCGCCGGCCTTCGGAGATATCCACGGCCGAGGTGCTGGCGACGTTGGACGAGTGGCGAGGCGAGTGGCCAGATGCTGGTCGTTGATGCATCGTGCCTGTTCGAAGTAGTCGCAGACACGCCAAGGTCAGGTGAGGTCGCGGCTCGCCTAGCCGCCGACGTCGACCAGGTGGCGCCGCACGTGATCGACGTTGAGGTGATGGGCGTGATCCGCGCTCAACACCTGCGCGGGCGGTTGGACGGCACGGCAGCCGGGCAGGCGATAGCTGATCTGCGGGACTGGCCCGGGCAGCGGTTCGGGCACCGCTGGCTTCTGGAGCGGGTGTGGCAACTGCGCAATTCGGTGCGGGGATGGGACGCGTTCTACGTCGCGTTGGCGGAGGCGTTCGATGCCACACTGCTGACGTTGGACGCGCGACTTGCGCGAGCGCACGGCCCGAGTTGCCGGATTGAGGTCCTCGATCACTGATCCAAGGGCAGCTCGCACGCTGCCGCCCGAGGCTTCCAGCGATTAGTGTCCGGCGTTGATTTCGATGGAAAGCGTTGTTGGGCAGCTAATTCCGGTGATGGCCTTCCAGGGGCAGCTCGCACAAGAGGCGAGTCGTCATGGCTGAGCACGCACCCGTCAGCGGCCCTCAATCAGCCAGACCTGGCCAGCCGCATGCCGAGTTCATGAGGCGACACCAGATGCCCTTCGGTGCAGCGCATCTGGACTTCGGCGTCGGCGCCGCAGCCCAGATGCGTCAGCCGCAGCCGGCTGCGTCCCGGCAGGTGGCGCCGGCCCCATTCGAACAACGCCCACACCACCGGCATGAATTCGATGCCGGCCTCGGTGAGCACATACTCATCGCGACTGCGCTGCCCGGGCTCCCGGTAGAGCTGGCGCTTCAGCAGCCCCAGCTCGACCAGTTCGGCCAGCCGCGCCGACGTGGCGGCCTTGGTGATGCCCACGCGGCGAGCGAAGTCGTCGAACCGGGTGGTGCCGTAGTAGGCCTCGCGCATGATCAGCATCGCGGACTTGGTGCCAACGACCGTCATGGTCTTCTCGATCGCGCACTCGCCGACCGCCGACCAGGCGTCGCGGTCGGCCAGCGGCCCCTGCAGCAGTGTCATGCACATCACCTCCCGGTCTGGGTTGCTTTAAGCATACCTAGATGTTTACCTAGGTACACCTCCATATACTCAGATTCAAGGAGGAGCCATGGCCGCAGGCCGTGATGCCGTCATCGTCGGGGCCGTCCGCACCCCCGTCGGCAAGGGCAAACCCAATGGCGCGTTGCACGACGTGCTGCCCGCCGACCTGCTGGCGCACAGCCTGCGGGAATTGGTAGCGCGCACCGGCGTGCAGCCGGCGCAGGTCGACGATGTCATCGCCGGTGCCGTCACCCAAGTCGGCGACCAAGCGGTCAACATCGCGCGCAATGCCCTGCTGGGCGCGGGACTCCCCGAGTCGGTTCCGGGCGTCACGATCGACCGGCAGTGTGGCAGCAGTCAGCAGGCCATCAGCTTCGCCGCCCAGGGCGTGCTCGCGGGCGCATACGACCTGGTGATCGCCGCAGGTGTGGAGTCGATGGGCCGCGTCCCGATGGGCAGCTCGGTGCTGCCGGGCAGCAACCCCTTCGGCGAGGACATGGCGCGGCGCTACCCGGACGGCCTGGTGCCCCAGGGCATCAGCGCCGAACTGATCGCCACGCGGTGGGGCTTCTCCCGCACCCAACTGGACGAATTCTCCGCCGGCAGCCACGAGAAGGCCGCCCGCGCCACCAAGGAGGGCCTCTTCGAGGACGAGCTGATCCCGATCGCCGGGCTTTCCACCGACGAATTCATCCGGCCAGGGACGACGGTCGATACGCTGGCCGGGTTGCGGCCGTCGTTCTACAGCGATGCGATGAACGAGCGCTTCCCGCAGATCAATTGGTCGATCACGGCGGGCAACTCGTCGCCGCTGTCCGACGGCAGCGCCGCGGTCTTGATCACCAGCAGCGACGTCGCCAAAAAGCTGGGCCTGCGACCGCTGGCCCGCATCCACACCGCCGCTGTGGTGGGCTCCGACCCGCTATACATGTTGACGGGAGTTATTCCCGCCACCGAGAAGGTGCTGCGTCGCGCCGGGCTGACGCTGGCCGACATCGACGTGTTCGAGGTGAATGAGGCGTTCGCGCCAGTGGTTCTGGCCTGGGCTCACGACACCGGCGCGGATCTGGCCAAGACCAACGTCAACGGCGGCGCCATCGCTATCGGCCACCCGCTGGGCGCCAGCGGTGCCCGCATCATGACCACGCTGGTCAACGCTCTGGAGCAGCGCGGAGGTCGCTACGGCTTGCAGACCATGTGCGAGGGCGGCGGGATGGCCAACGCCACCATCATCGAGCGGTTGGGCTAGACGAGCCGTACGACCCGTCCTGTTGACCGGGTCGGGGTTCCGCTCACCCCCCGGATTGGCGTCCCAGACCGGCGAGCAGCGCGGTCAAGGTCTGCACCGCTTCATCACGGGCGGCGTATGGCTCTGTCGAGTTGGCGATCAGTAGTGCGGCTTCGTCGGCGGAAGCCAAAAGAACGTGGGCTAGGACTTCGACCGGCTGGCCCGGCGGGAGGTCGCCCTCTTCGACGGCACGTTGCAGCATCGCTTTGATAGCTCCTAATCCGTATTGGCTTTCTAGCTCTCGCCAACGTCGCCAGCCAAGGACGGCAGGTCCGTCGATCAGGAGGATCCTCTGAACATGGGCGGTAAGGGATGCGTCCAGAAAGCCGAGTAGTCCTCGCGTCAGCAATCTGAGCGCCCCCTCATTGGGGTCCCAGAGGTTCTCGGCGGCGGTGACGATCAGCTCTTCTTCAACGCTGATGAAGACGGCTTCGAACAGCGCCTTCTTGTCAGCGAAATGATGGTAGAGCGCACCCCTGGTGCCGACTCCCGCAGCGGCGACGATTTCCTCGGTACCGGTTTGGTGGTAGCCCTTCTCGACGAAAAGCGCACGGGCTGCACTCAGCAACGCGGCACGCGTTGCTGCTGCCTGCGAGGCCCGCCGCGCTTTGGTATCGAGGCGCTCGCCGTCGTCGGCCATTTCATCAGCGTATTGCATACAGGTTGCATGTCACCTACAGTCTGTATGCGAAGTCGCATCCTCTTCCCCATTCGACTCGTGGAGGCTGTCAATGTCCGATCCCATCGAGGTGGTTCGCCAGTTCTGCGCAGCGATGGAAAAGCGGGATCCCGAGGCGTTACGCCCATTCCTTGCTCCCGGCGTGGCCTATCAAAACGTTGGCATGCCAGCGTTTACCGGCGTCGATGCGGTTGTGGAGAACATGGGCGCTCAATTCTCGATGTTCCCGGACGCCTATGCATTCGAGGTTGTGAACATCGCCAGCGACGGTCCCGTTGTATTGACCGAACGGCTTGACTACATCCAAGCGCCTGACGGCACGAAGCCAGCGATTCCCGTCATGGGCACTTTCGTACTCGACGCCAGCGGGAAGATTACTCGCTGGACCGACTACTTCGATGTCTCTTTGATAGTCAAGCTTTTACAGGGCGAAGACATTAGCGCGTTGGTCCCCGCGACCGCTTAATCGCGGCGGAGTCTTTCCGGTCGTGCTCGCCTGGGCCCATGACACCGGAGCGGATCTGGCCAAGACCAACGTCAACGGCGGCGCCATCGCGACTCAAGAACCTCACGCTGCCCTGGGGACACCGGCAGAGCCGGAGCGGGTCGCCTCATGCTGTGAATCATACAAGATAATCGCCAATTATTTGCAGGACACACCACTAGTTGGGCCACTGCCATTCGGTCGGTGATGTCACAGCGCATCTTCGTGCAGTCGATGCGCATGGCGGCGAGTTGAGCCGCGGCGGCATCCAGGCGGTCTTTGCTGCCGTCGCAGATGACGACGGTGCGATGCCGTCCGATCAGCTTCGCAGCGGCAAGCCCCATGACTCCAGCCCCCCAAGTGACGACGGATACCTGACCCACTAGTTGCTCTTTCTTTAGGTAAAGGTCACGACGACCTTGCCGGCGGCCCCCGGTGTCGATGCCAGCCGGAGGGCGTCGTCGACGTCGGCGAAGGGGATGGTGTGGCTGACGATGAGCGCGTACTTCTCCCAGTTGGCGATGAGGTCTTTGGTGACTTCGAAGATTTCGTCGGGGTAGCCCATGGAGCCGACGATGGTGATTTCGTTGCTCATGACGTTGACGAATTCGACTGGGACAGGTTCTTTGTGCACGCCGACGATGCAGAGGGTGGCGTTCTTCTTGGCTGCGGCGAGCGCAGTGTCGACGACCGGTTTTGCGCCGGCGGTGTCAAGGTAGATGTCGGTGCCTGCTTTGCCGGGGAACATCGCCTCGCCTTCGCCGTGCAATTCGATGAGGCGGGCGACGACGTCTTCGTCGGCGGAGTTGATCACGGCGTCGGCGCCGATCTTGAGGGCCTTATCCAAGCGTTCCGGAATGAGATCGGTTACCACCACGTGGCTCACCCCGAGTGATTTGAACGCCAGTACCGCGCCGAGTCCAATCGGACCCGCGCCGAACACGACGACCTTGTCCCCGGGTTGTGGTTTGCAGCGGTTGACGCCGTGGCGGGCGACGGCCATCGGTTCGTTGAGGGCGGCGACTTCGAACGGGATGTGGTCGGGGATGACCTCCAGACTGGTTCCCCGGACGGCGTCTTCGATCAACAGGAACTCGGCGAGGGCGCCTGTCGCGCCGCCGTTGCCGATGATGCCGCTGGGTGCGGCCATGGGGTTGACGACAACGTGGTCACCGACGGCGATGTCGGTCACGTCGGCGCCGACTTCGACGATTTCACCGGCGGGTTCGTGACCCAGTGGGGTGTGATTCTGGCGGGGCGGGATGCCGCCGATGGTGATGTAGAAGGCGTCGGATCCGCAGATGCCGCAGGCCCGCATGCGGACCAGCACGTCTTTGGCGCCGATGGTGGGTGTGTCGGCGTCGACGACCTCGGCCGAGCCTGGGCCGGTCACCATGGACATCTTCATCGATGACTCCTCAACGAGTTGCGATTCATGCCTTCATCATTTCCAGGAAGCCGGGCCAGTCGGGGAACAGTGCGCGGTCGACGACCTCGATGCGCACTCCGGCGGGGTCGGTGTAGTAGGCGAAGGTGGACAGCTCCTCGCCAATGGGGCGGGCTTCCTGGCGGTAGCCGGCGCCTTCGAGGGTGCTCGCAGTGGCGGTGATGTCGTCGACCCAGTAGCCCAGGTGGTGTGCCGCCATGCCGGGCCTAGCGGCCCAGATGGTGCCCGGAACCTGTTGCACCAGTTCTAAATGTGGTGCTTGCAGTGAGTAGATGAACTTGAACGGCACCTCGTAGTCCCCTTCGGCGGTGGTGACCGCCAGGGCGTACTCGACCGGTTTGGTCCACTCATATCCGGACACGGCGGTCAGTCGTTCCGCGGCGGCGTCGATGTCGTTGACGATCAATCCGACGTGGTAGAGATCGGTCGGCGGTAACGCGCTCACGCGCCGGCCTCGAGTTCGATGTCGAACGTGGAAAGGTATTCGGCGAAGACTGGTTTCAGCATGTCCACGGTGAGGCCGTACTGGTCGAGGCTGTAGGAGTTGATCCCGAACAAGTCCTGGGGGTGTTCGGCGAGCCAGCTTCGCATTGCTGCTTCGACGTCGGCGCTCAGCGGGTCGTCGGCCCATTCGTAGATGCGGCGCATCACGTCCAAGGGATCGCGCATCATCTCGTGGTAGTACATGTGGAAGAAGCGGTCGTCGCCGATGCGGTCGCGGGCCCGCAGAGGCCGTTGGACGTGGTAGCTCATCTGCTCCATGGCGTTGCGGCCCATGGCTTTCAGGTCGACGGCTTCGGGCTGCATGACCAGACCCTTGGGCAGCTTCCATAGATTGGCCAGTGAGCCCGTCGCCTTGTAGGGGTCTCTATGCGCCCAGATCAGCCGGGCGTCGGGGAACACTTCGAGTAATGCGTCGATGTGCACCGAGTGTGACGGCATCTTCAAATTCCAGGCGCCCGGCGCGGTGGACTGCAGGACCTGCAGGTATCGCTTCTGGTACTCGTAGGTGCTGCTCATGTCAGCTTCGTTGAATAGCCATTCGGCGTAGCGCGACGTCGGTAGGAATGAATCCCAGGACAGGGCCTTGAAGTCTTGGTTATGGATGAACATGTCCTCGGTGGGGCCGTCGGCGTCTTCCCAGTGCGGAAGCGGTAACTCGGCCTGCTTGATGAAGTTGATGATGTTCTGCTGCTCTTCGAGCAGGGCAAGGCAGCGCGGGTCGGTTCGCAAAGTGTTGGTGGTGGCCGGCGGGACGGGATGCACGCACTCCCAGTTCAACAGTGAGCGCCGATTCGGATCCTTGTCGAGGAGATAGCTGATGACGGTGGTGCCGGTGCGTGGCATGCCCAGGATGATCAGTGGGCGTTCGACCTGGGCGTCTAGCACTTCGGGATGGGACTGGATGTAGTCGTGGACTTGTAGTCGACGGCCAAGAGCATTGGTGGCGTCGTCGAGGATACGTTCGCGGCCGTACGGGGTGAACGCCGACGAGGTGTTGACCTCGTCGAGGATGATCGCCAGCCCCTCGCGCCAGGCTTCGGACTCGACCTCGGTCAGCCCGGTGCGTTGACTGGCCAGTTTGAGGACGTCGTCGGGCGTGGTGATGTTGTCGTATTCGCTCACTTCTGTTGCCTTCCTTGTGAGTTCGTGGCTCAGACCGTGAGGTATCCGCCGTCGACGGCGACGGTGGTGCCGGTGATGTAGGAGGCCGCGTCGGTACACAGGAACAGCACTGCACCGGCACAGTCCTCGGGAGTGCCTGGCCGCCCCAGCGGGGTGTGGAAACCGATCTCGACGTCCATAACTTCGGGGATACTTAACGCTGGGTGTGTCATGCGGGTGTCGATCAGCCCGGGTGCAACTGCGTTGACGCGGATGCCGTCATTGGCCCAGCGGCGAGAGAGGTTCATGGTTAGCGCGATCAGGCCCATCTTCGACGAGGCGTAGCCCGGGACGAATACCGCTGAGCGAAAGGCCGACATGGAGACGATGTTGATTACGCTCGCGCCGCCTGGGGCGTTACTGGACTTCAGGCGGTCGTAGCACTTCATGGTCAGCCGCATCGGCCCGAACATGTTCTGAGTCACCGAGGCGACATAGCCGTCGGGGTCGTACTCATCACCTGCCGGATAAGGTCCGCCGGCGTTGTTGACGAGGATGTCGAGCTCACCGAGTGAGTCGGCCAGCGCATCGATGGAGTCGGGATCTCGTACCTGGCATTGGTGGTAGGTGAACGCACTGAGGTCGTCTTCGTAGTCCGACCGCGCCGTGCGCGTGCCGGTGATCGTCACGGCGGCACCAGCTTTGGCGAAGGCGTTGGCGATCCCGTTGCCGATACCGGCGGTTCCCCCGGTCACCAGGACGTTGGCGCCGGTATAGTCGAAAGTCACGCTGTTCATTCGATGGTCCTCAATTCGTTGATCGATTTGGTGAGCCAGGCCTTCTCCCAGAAGTTCTCGGTGCCGGCGAGCAGTGTTTGGTGCGCGTCGACCGCAGCCGCGCGGGCCCGGCCGTGGGCGGGATCAGCGGTGAGCACCAAGTCGGTCAGATGCAGCGCCTGCACGGGCCGCCCGGCGGCGGTGTGGGTGCGGGCCGCCTCGACGAGGGCCTCGGCGCCCGCGGCGTGCACGACGTCAGCGGCGACTGAATGCGGTGCGACACCGTAGAGCTCGGTGGTGGAGCGATGCTGAAACCAGCCGGCGTACATCTCCCAGATCGCCCGCACGTTCCAAGATGTCTTGCCGTAACCCTCTCCGACATCGAGGTGCTCGGGTACCGAGACCTCGCGCATCGCGGTGTAGAGGTCGGCGCCGGTCACCATGTGCTCGACGGTGCGGTCGTGCACGGTCTGCATGGCATCGCGCATCGCGGTGACTTCCTCGGTGATGCGCTCAGCGCCCTCGATGGGGTCGAAGTGCCCGGTGATCAGCCGCTGCGGCCCGAAGTTCAGCACGGCGTTCAACGCTTCGATGTAGAGGATGGGGTCGCGGTAGCGGTCACCGCGGATCGTCATCAGGTTGGGCACGTGACCGAACAGCGGTCCAAACAGGTTGCCGGTGAACAGTGTTCGGTGCTGGGGCAGCCAGACCACCAGTGAGTCGGTGGTCTCACCACCGGGGGCCCAGACCAGCTCGAAGTCGCGGCCACCGACCGTGAAGTTCAGTCGCCGGTCGAAGGTGGTCGTGGGTTCGGGAAACGAGAAGTCGATCGTCGCGGGGTCAACGTCTTTGAGGTGCTCGATGACGGCGTCGGTGAACTTCTGGAACGCGAACGACGTCTTGGGCGCTCGATAACCCCCGAGCCGTTCGTTGTCATCACGCCAATAGCGGTAATTGGCGTGCATGACCACATCGGTGTGGGCTTCGCGGAGCGCGTTGACCCCGCCCCAGTGATCGGCGTGGCCCTGCGTGACGACGATGGCTCGCGTCGGGCCGGCAACGTCGGCGAAGGCCTTCCGACGCTGCGGGCCTTCGAAGAACAGCCCTCCGTTGACGATGACGCGACCGTCGTCGGTGGCGATTGCGTAGGAGTTCGACACTCCCGGCGACATCCAGATGCCCTCACCCAGCGCAACCGCGGGGTCGCCGGTGGCGACCGCCAGATCGGCCGCGCCGGGCCGTTCACGATGGATCCCTGGCACCTAGCCCTCCTCACTCATCCTCTACAACTATAGAGGCCAATACTCTAGGACTGTAGAGGTAAAGTTCCGGGCAGGGAAGAGGACCGTCGTGATTGGTCGGGTCGCGCCCTCGACGCGGAGGAGTCCACGATGGGATTGACCGGATTGACCGACAAGGTCGTAGTCGTGGCCGGTGGCGCCACCGGCATCGGTGCGGCAACCGCAGCACGACTGGCCGACGAGGGCTGCCTGGTTGTGGTCGGTGACGTCGCCGTCGACGCCGCCCGCCGGACGGCCGACGACATCCTCGCCACGGGTGGGACCGCGACCGCTGTCGGGTTCGACCTCGCAGATCCTGACTCCGTGGCTGCTCTGCTCGACACCGCCGAGCTGACCTACGGCGGCATTGATGCGGTCTTCGCCGTTGGCGCCGACATGGGAGCTATCCGCGCCGACACCGACGTCGTCGACATCGACTTCGACGTGTGGGACCGCGTGATGTCGGTGAACCTGCGCGGCTACGTCGCGACGATGAAGTACGCCATCCCCCGGATGCTCGCCCGCGGCGGCGGAGCGATCGTCAACATGTCCTCGGCGGCGGCATTTCAGGGTGAGCCCGCGCGACCGGCCTATGCCACCGCGAAGGCCGGAATAGGGGCCTTAACAAGGCATGTCGCGTCAAGGTGGGGTAAGGAGGGCATCCGGTGCAACGCCGTGGCGCCCGGCTTCACCGCCACCGCGGCGATCCAGTCCGCTCCACAGTGGCCAGAACTGCAAACCGCCGCGCTGAAACGCATCCGCGGACCCCGCGTCGGCGCACCCGACGACGTCGCGGCGCTGGTCACGTTTCTCCTCTCAGAGGAGGGCGAATGGATCAACGGTCAGGTGATCAACATCGACGGCGGCACCGTTCTGCGATGACCGACGCCGATAAAGCCATGTCGATCTCTACGCCACGAAAACGCGACGGTGACGAACGGCGACGCGAACTGTGCGATGCGGCGATTCG
>Ga0116219_10002411_pt1 | contig 15882 bp, 13 predicted proteins | sample Sb_taG_4_FD_91019 | JGI IMG/M metagenome (GOLD analysis project Ga0116219, IMG submission 91019) | Peat soil microbial communities from Weissenstadt, Germany - Sb_50d_6_BS metaG | ecosystem: Environmental > Terrestrial > Soil > Wetlands > Peat | place: Germany: Weissenstadt | collected 2010-09-21
CTCGAGTTCCTCGATATCTACGTGGCGGGACAGGTGCCCGCCCAGAATCCGTTCCTCACGGTGCTGGCGCCGGTCGTCTATGCCAAGGTCACCGGGGGGGCGAAGTCCCTCACCCCTCCCCCCGTGCGCTTCACGACCGACACCTCGGTGACCCAGGCTAAGTCCGACTTCGCCGCCCATGACCCTCGCGTCAGGGTGCTCTTCGACAACGGCGGCGGAAACCTCGGACCGGGGGCGATGCAGCCCACCTACGAAGCCGACTACTCGCAATGGCCGCCGCCGGGGACCGTCACCCAGTACTACCTCGGCCCCGACGGGACGCTCGGCACGGCCAAGGATTCGACCACCACCCAGGTGGCGTTCCACCCCGACCCCTCCGTTCGTCCCGCCACCGACCTGGCCGCCTCGGCCAACGCCTGGGCGGCCCAGCCGCCCTATGACTGGACGACGGTCCCGGCCCCCAACGGTGTGGCGTTCGAGACCCCCGCCTTCACGTCGCCCACCACCATCGTCGGCCCGGCCAGCCTGGACCTGTGGCTGCGGTCCACGACGCCGTCCACCGACCTCCAGGCGACGGTGACCGAGGTGCGACCCGGTGAGACCCAGGAGGACTACGTCACCTCAGGATTCCTGCGCAGCTCGAACCACACGCCCGCGGCGGCGTCGACCGTTCTCGACCCCGTTCCCAGCTACCTGAAGTCGGACCGCCACAACCTTTCCTCAGCCGGCTACACCCTGGTGCGGATCCCGATCGACCCCATCGCGCACACCTTCCGGGCCGGCACGCGGTTGCGCATCGTGATCTCGGCACCGGGCGGCGACCGGCCCGAGTGGGCGTTCGCCACCCCCTCCACCCATGGCTCGGTCACCGACACGGTGGCGCTCGGTGCCGCCATGGCTTCGTCGCTGGCGGTCGATGTCGTCTCGGGTGTGAACGCCACCGCGGCGATGCCCGCCTGTGGGGCGCTGCGGGGCGAACCGTGCCGGCCCTACTCGAAGCTCGGCAACCAAACCTGAGCGATCGGGTCCTCAGACCTCGTCGATGGCGAACTCCGGACAGTTGGCGATGGCGAGACGGGCCCGGTCCTCGAGCTCGGGCGGCACTGAGCCGTCGCCCACCACGGTCGACAGGCCGTAGTCGTCGACCTCGAACAGCTCAGGCGCGAGCCCGTAGCAGCGGGCGTGGCCCTGGCATTTGTCGGGATCGACCCGGATCTTCACGGGAAGACCACGGGCAGCAGCCGTGGCCCCCGTACCTGGCCGCCGGCCCAGGTGACCTCCTCGCCGTCGGCCAGGCGGAACTCGGGGATCCGGTGCAGCCACTCCTCGAGGGCGATGCGCAGCTCCATACGGGCCAGGTTGGAGCCGGCGCAACGATGAATGCCGGAGCCGAATGCCACGTGACGGTTGTGGGCGCGGTCGAGAATGACCTCGTCGGCGTCCTCGAACACCTCGGGGTCGCGGTTGGCGGCCGGGAAATTCATGAGGATCTTGTCGCCCGCCTTCATGTGACACCCGGCGTACTCGACATCGGAGGTCACGATGCGCGCCATGGTCACCGGCGAGTAGGCGCGTAGCAGTTCCTCGACGGCGAGTGCCATGACATCTGGGTCCTCCGCCATGCGCTTGCGATCGTCAGGGTGTGTCGCCAGGTGCCACAGCGACGAGCCGATGGCACTCCATGTCGTATCGACGCCGGCGATGAGCACGAGGGCGGCGGCTCCCAGGACGAGGCTGTCCTCGATGGGTGCCCCGTCGACGTCGGTCTGCAGCAGCTCGCTCAACAGGTCGTCGCCGGGTTGGGCGCGCCGCTTGGCCACTTCCGCGATGAAGTACTGCAGCAGGCCCTGGACGCCGTTCACGCGTCGGTCTTGATCGTCGGCGAATTCCAGGACGTCGCGCACCCATCCCGTGAACGTGTCGGCCAGGTCGGGGCTCACCCCCAGGATGTGGGCGATCACCCGTACCGGGATCTGCTGCGCGTAATCCGAGGCGGCATCGGCCCTCCCGTCGGAGATGAACCCGTCGATGAGGCCCGAGCACAGTCCCCGCGTCATCGGCTCGTAGGTCTCGACGCGGTTGTGGGAGAACCACGGCAAGAGCAACCGCCGTGTCCAGGTATGCAGGGGCGGATCGGCGGAGATGGGCGGCAGCCCGTAGGGGAGGACGGGCTCTTCGGGCTCTTCGCCTTCGAAGGGGATGACGGCGACCTCGAGGGAGCTGAAATGCTCGATGTCGTGCGCGATGGCGGTGACGTCCTCGTAGCGGGTGGGCAACCACGTGCTGCCCCGCCGCTCGGTGTGGGCGATGGGGCACGTCGTACGGAGCTGGTCCCAGATCCCGAACGGATCGGCGATGTACTGGGGATCGAGCACGTCGAAGTCGCTCCCCCACTCGCTCACCGGCGCTGTCGTTCTCACGGCTTCCCCTCCCCGGGTATGGCCCCGGACATCGCCGCGTCAGTTCGGCGGCTTGGTGTCCATCATGGCATCCATACCTGGCCGGGGCTCCCCGGCTCGGGGTCGGCGCGCTAGCGGGCCGCCTGTTTGGGCGGGACCACCCACAGCGGAGGTTCCTGGGTGAGGTGGGTGCGCAGGAAGATGTCGAGTTGGGTGGGAGACAGCGGCCGCCCGTAGAGGAAGCCCTGGCCGGTGTCGCACTGCTCGGCGAGCAGCGGGTCCATCTGCCCTTCCTCCTCGATCCCCTCGGCGATGGTCTCGAGGCCGAGGGTCTTGCCGAACTGCACGAGGGTGTGGATCAACATCGACGAGTCGCGCGTCGTGGCCAACGAGCTGATGAACGAGCGGTCGATCTTCAAGATGTCGACGGGGAATTGACGCAGGTAGGCGAGCGACGAGTACCCCGTGCCGAAGTCGTCGATGGCGATCCGGACCCCGAGGCCCTTCAGGGCGATGAGCCGGTCGACCATGAGGGCGGTGTCGCTCATGATCGTGGTCTCGGTGATCTCGAGCACCAGTGCCGTCGGCTCGAATCCTGACGTGGCGAGAGCCTCGCGCACGTCGTCCACCAGGTTCTCGGACTCGAGCTGGCGGGCCGAGAGGTTCACCGACATCGAGATCAGGTAGCCCTTGCCATGCAGGGCGGCACCTTGGCGACATGCCTCTTGGATCACCCAACGACCGAGGGGAATGATGAGGCCGCTCTCTTCGAGCAGCGGCAGGAAATGATCGGGCGGGATGACGCGCCGGGTGGGGTGCTGCCAACGCAGGAGCGCCTCGACCCCGGTGGTGGTGCGCGTCTCGATGTCGAAGATGGGTTGGTAACGGAGGAAGAACTGGTCCGTCGCCACCGCGCTGCGCAGCTCGTTCTCGAATGCCAGACGGCTTTCGATCGCCTGCGGCATGTCCTGGCCGAACAGGGCGAAGCGGCCACGGCCCGCCTCTTTGGCCTGGGTCAGGGCGATATCGGCGTCATGCAGCAAATGCTCGGCGTCGACCCGTGGCCCGAGCGCCACGCCGATCGAAGCCGACACGCTGAAGGGCTCGGGGTGCGAGTCGCCCAGATAGAACGGCTCGTGCAGGACGTCGAGGATTCGTTCCGCCACGAGCTCGGGGCCCGCTGCCAGCGATGCTCCGTCGGTCAACACGATGAACTCGTCGCCCCGCATCCGGCCGATGGTGTCGGCTTCGCGCAGCACCGTGCGCAGGCGGTCGGCCACGGCTCTCAGGAGCTCGTCGCCCGTCTGGTACCCGTGCGAGTCGTTGAACTCCTTGAACCGGTCGAGACCGAGGGTCAACGCCGCCGTCGGCATTTGGCTCCGGCGACTGCGGATCAGCATCTGCTCGGCGCGGTCGACCACGAGTGTCCGGTTGGGCAGCCCCGTGAGTGGGTCGTGCAGCGCCATGTGGTGCAGCTCACCGGTCTGTTCGGCTGCCTGGTCCAGCGCACGCCGGCGCGTGACCACGAGCGAGCGCAATACGAGGAAGAGGATGAGGGTCCCGAGCGCGATGGCCCCCCCGAGGACGATGCCCTTCGTGCCCCCCGTCAGCGACCCGGCCGCAAGGGGCTGGCGGACGGTGACGATCCAGCGCCCGTTGGCGCTCGTGGGGATGGCGTCGACGAGCCCCCCGGTGGCGTTGGCACCGTCACTGGTGGCGATGACCGCGGGTCTCGATCCGGCGTTGACCCTCGACAGGGTCACCTGCAGGTTGCTGTGGGGCCCGGCGGCGGCGGCAAGGATCGGCCCGACGTCGAAGACTCCCCCCACCCAACCCTCGAGCGCGCTGCTGCGTCCCGCCACCGTGGTGGGGGTGGGCCCCTCGTAGACGGGCGCCACCACGACGATGGTCGAGCTGAACGCCGTGTCCACGGACTTGAGGCTCTCGATGTCGGCATTGCCCGGCGCCGTGCCGGCCTGAGACCCGAACCCGAGGAGCCTTCCCTCGTCGGAGCTGAGCAGCTTCGTGACCTCGAGGCGACCCGTGTCACGCGCCGTGGACAACGCGCCGGCGGCCGACGTGGAGCACCAGTCGAGACCCGGGGGCAGCGCGACGTCGCCGACACTCGTGAGCGAGCTGCGCAATGCCAGGAGCCGGGTCAAGCAATATGGCGACTGGGCCGTGTTCGGCGTGAGGGCGAAGGACCCGCCGGCCGACAACGCGCTCGTCGGGTCGGCGCCGATCGCCACCCGGAAGTAGTAGAGCTGTGCGGCGGTCACCTTCTCGATGTAGGCGACCCCCGAAGCATTGGACGGCGCCGACGGCCTCAGCGAGGAGAACCACGACCCGAGCTGGGCGTTGGTCAGGTCCGGGTTCTGCTCGATCAGCGCCCGACTGGTGGTCGTGAGGTCGGTATCGCGCTGCAGCGTCTTCGTGACCCTGGCTGCCACGCCCGATGCGTGCTGGTCGAACGCCTGACGGGTCTGGCGGGCCTTGATGTTCTTCCACTGCCAAGTCGCCCCCACCGCCGCGGCGAGCCCCACCACGAGAAACAGTGCGAGCAGGACGCGGGCCACACCTCGGCGCGGCCGCGCGCTCGCGACACGCGGCTCGACGGCCGACTCGACGGCAGGCTCTACGGGCTGCTCGGTCGGCTGCTCGGTCTCCGTGGCCTCAGGGACCTTGGTTGCGCGACGTATCCCCATGGTGAAGACCATCGGCACGGGCCCGTGCCCTCATTAGCCCCAAAGGCCGGGGCACGCTTTGGATCGGCCCATCGGGGGGGGCGGCGGAGAGACGCCCGTCCCTACCGCCATCGGCCCACATTGCCATCGGCACGTCGGAGGGCTGGCCTGAGGGGAAACCTGAGGGGGAAATCGGTTCAGGCACAGAAACGCCGGCTTCGGAGGACCGCGTGTGGCGATGCTCCCTTTCCCCCTCCCTCGCCGCGTCACCTCCCCCGACGGCAGGGGGAGCGTTCAACGCATGGTGACTCGGAGGCGGGTCGGTGATCGCCCGAGTACCGCCCACACGGGATGCGTGCGGGGTCTTCGGCGAGCCGCGCCGGACGGGGCAGATCGAGCATGGCACCTGCGCATTCCTCGATGGTGAGCCGGGCCAGGGCCGCCCCCAGTAGTGGTGCGGACCCGCTCCGAACGTGAGAAGGAACGGCGTGCTGGGGTCGGCGAATCTGGCGGCCTCGAAGAGGTCGGCGTTCTTCCAAACAGAAGGTTCTCGGTTGGCAGCCGCCGTGCAGAGGAAGACCATCGAGCCCGCAGGAATCTCCTCGCCGGCGACGGCGATCGGGGCGACGACAGTCCAGGGCATGGCCGGGATGCTGGGCTGCAAGCGAATGGTCTCGGCTACCGCGCTCGGTACGAGGCCTCGCCGGGCGGTGTCCGGGCCGCCATAGACTGCGCGGCGTGGAAGAGCGAGAGCTTTCGAGGCGCCTTAGCGGCCTGGAGTTGGCGGTCGCCCACCTCACCGAGGCCGTGGAAGAGCTCGCCAACACCCTCGACGGTGAGGCGGCCCCTTCGATCACGCGCATCAGGTCGCACCTACGCGACGTGCGCGAGAATTTCAACCAGATCGCTCCACGCTCCGGAGGAGACTGAACCGGCGTCACTCGCCGGGCCGCGTCATGGGATGCCTCGTCGTCGTCTTCCTGTTGCTGGCGATCCTCTTCGCTGGGGTGGGGTTCGCCGTTCACCTGTTGTGGATCGCCGCGCTCGTCTTCTTCGTGTGCTGGCTGGCCGGCTTCGCCTTCGCCCGCGGACAGCGACGGGCCCGACGGCGCCGCTGAGCGCCCGGGGCGCTCTCGAGACGAGCCGTGTGACGCGCTACGCGTAGATGTTGGGCGGGGCTCCGGCCCCGAGCACCGCACCGTCGGCGCGACCCGTGGTGACCAAGACGAACTCGAGGGCGTCGCCGGTGCGCTTTGCCCCTCCCGCGCCCACGGGAACCTCCTCGATCCCCTCGAACGCCAGCGTGGCTGGGCCCCAACCACGCTTGTCGAGCTCGTGCGCGACGTGGTGGACGCTGGCGCGCAGGCCCGGCCCTCGCAACGACGCCCGGTCGAGCGCGGCGCGCACGTCGTCGGCGTGGAGGTACGTGTCGTACCACAGCGCCTCGACCCCTTGGCCGAGCGTGCCGTCGTAGTCACCGGGGCCCGGGGCCTCCCACGCCTCGTCGTCGAAGACGGCGGCGAGGTCGGCGGCGAGCTTCGTAACCGCCGCCAGCTCCTCGGCCAACTCGGCGGGGCTGCGACCTCGGCGCTCGTCCACCTCGCGTGCGGTGACCTCGGGTGAGCCGAGTCCGTCGAGTTGCCCCGACACCACGTCCGCGATCGACCCCACGACGTGCGAGGCCACCGCGCTCACCGCCCAACCTGCACAGCGCGTGGGGCGCGCCCAGTCGGCATCGTCCAGGGGGCCGATGAGCGCTCCGAATGCCTCGAGCTCGGCCAACAGGCCCGGGACCACCACGGTGCGGGACAGTGTCATCAGTCCTCCTCGGAGAAGACACTTACATGCGGGTTACACGCATTTATACTTTGGGGTGCCGTGGGTGTCAACGAGAATTCTCCGAAGCGGTCCGGGCGCCGGACTCAGGCCGAACGCCGGTTGGCCACACGCCGGGCGCTGCTCGAGGCGGGACGTGAGCTCTTCGCGGCGCGCGGCTTTGCCGGCGCCGGGCAAGAGGAGATCGTCGAACGTGCCGGCGTGACGCGCGGCGCGCTCGCCCACCATTTCGCGACCAAGCAGGGGCTGTTCCGCGCCGTCGTCGAATCGCTCGAAGGCGAGCTCGCCGAGCACATCGCCACCGCCGCCATGCGCGGCCACGACCCGATGGGCCATCTCCGGCTCGGGTGTCTCGCCTTCCTCGACGCCGCCCTGGACCCGGCCGTGCGCCGCATCGTGCTGCTTGACGCGCCCGCCGTCCTCGGGTGGCAGGCATGGCGCGAGATCGACACCACCTACGGGTTGGGCCTCGTGTCCGAAGCCCTCGACCACTGCATGGAGGCCGGGCTCATGGCACCGCGGCCGGTGCAACCCCTCGCCCACATCCTGCTCGCCGCGCTGAACGAAGCCGCCATGCTCGTCGCCAACGCCGACGACCCCGTCGCCACCCGGGTGGTGGTGGGCGAAGAAGTCGAACGCTTCCTCTCGACGCTCTGAGCCCTGACCGGCACACAGATCACACCAACCACACTGGGCGCTAAATCCTCACGGCGCGTGAGAGAGCGAACGCCTCTTGTTCTGGTACCGGTTGGTTCCTACGCTTTGATGTCGTGGGAATCCCTGCCATGGTCTACGCAGACGAGATGCCCGACCTGGCCCCGTCGATTTACCGGCAGCGTTTGGTGATCGAGGGGACGTGCGACAGCCCCGTCTCCGACGCCGACATTCGCGACTATCTGGTCGGTCTGTCCGCGGTCTGCGACATGAAGATCCTGCTCGACCCCGTGACGCACCGGTCGGACCGCTTCGGATGGGCGGGCTGGGTCCACTGGGAAGGGTCGGGGGCCCATGTATATGCCTGGGACCGGCCGCTGCTGTTCTTCAGCGTCGACGTCTACACGTGTAAGGCATTCGACGTCGGGCAGGCCGTCGAGTACACGCGCCGGTTCTTCGCGGCACGCCAGATCGTCGCCAAGGCGTTCTGACCATGGGCAGCGCCACGGTCATGGGCGACGCCGAGCTGCGTCGACGGGCCGGCGCGCTCGCCGCGCCCGGGACCCTGGCGCCGTTGGGTGTCTATCTGTTCCGGTCAACCGACCCCGCCGCCGAGCTCGCCCGTCACGTCGAGCGGGTCGTGTTCCTGGAGACGTTCGGCAACACGCCCGAGCTCCTCACCAAGGAGTACGCACCGTACGACGACGCCAGCGTGTTCTTGTGCGTGGTCGACCATCTCCGTCGCGTCCCCGCCGGCACCATGCGAATCGTGCTTCCCTCGCCCGCCGGGTTCAAGACGCTCGACGACGCCCCGTCGGTGTGGGGCGAGCCCGTGGCCGCCATGGCGGCACGCACCGAGATCGACATCGACCTGACTCGGACGTGGGACATCGCCACGTTGGCGGTCGCCCCCGAATACCGGGGCAAGGCCACGATGGGGCTGGTCAGTATGGGCCTCTACCAGGCCCTGGCCATGGCCACGACCCGCTGCGGCATCGCCTGGCTGCTCGCCATCCTCGATGTCCCGGTGTTCCGCATGATCCGGTGGCGGCTGCGCATGCCCATGGCGGGCTTCCAAGGCGTAACGGCCCGGCCCTATCTGGGGTCGCCGGCCAGCATGCCGGTGTGGTGCAACGTGGGCGACACCGAACGGCGCCTGGCCGTGTCGGACCCCGATCTGCACGCCCTTTATTTCAAAGGCGTGGGCATGGAACCGGCCTTGCAACCGCTCGACCTTGCCGTCACGGCCGGCCTTCTCGTGGAGCCCCCGCTGGTCAGGGCACCGAGGTCTGCAGGACGTTCTCGTCGCTCTGCTTCCAGAGCGAGTTGACCACGTAGGGGAGCCCGTCGGCCCGGACCGGCCGGGAGTACAGATACCCCTGCAGGGCGTCGCACCCGAGGTCCATGAGGCGATGCGCCTGTGCCGTGGTCTCCACCCCTTCGGCGATGGTGGTGATGCCCAGTGCGTGGGCCATGGCGACGACGGCCGCGATCAGGGTGGCATCCGAGCTGTCGTCGTCCTCGAGCGTGTCCACGAATGACCGGTCGATCTTGAGGCTCGTGACCGGGAAGCGCTTCAGGTAGGCGAGCGACGAGTACTCGGTGCCGAAGTCGTCGATGGCCACCCGCACGTCGAGCTTCCGTAGTGCCGTGAGCACCGCCGCCGCGGCCAGGGGCTTGTCCATCACTACTGATTCGGTGAGCTCGAGGCACAGCGCGGTGCCCTCGATCCCGTGACGCGCCAACGCCGCTCGCACCCGCTCGACGAGCCGTTCGTCGTGCAGCTGGGCGCCCGAGAGGTTCACCGACACGTAGAGGTCCTCGAACCCGGTCGTCTGGTGTCGCCATGCGGCCAGTTGGCGCAGCGCCTCTTCGAGCACCCATTCCCCGATCCCCATGATGAGTCCGCTCTCTTCGGCCAGCGGGATGAACTTGACCGGAGGGACGACACCTAGGGTGGGATGGGCCCAACGGACCAGCGCCTCGACCCCTTCGATCGGCCCGTGGGGGATGCGGATGATGGGCTGGTACACGAGGTGGAGCTGGCGCAGCTCGACCGCCCGGCGCAGGTCGTGTTCGAGCTCGACGCGCTCGGACACCTTTGTCCGCATCGACTCGTCGAACACGGCCACGGCGTCGCGTCCGGCGTCCTTGGCCTGGTACATGGCGGTGTCGGCGTCCCGGACGAGGACCTCGGCCGTGGTGTCTGGATCGTCTCCCGACGCGAACGCCAAGCCGATGCTGGCCGACACGTAGAACTCCATCTCGTTGACGACGAACGGGGCCCGCAGACTGGCGCGCAGTCGGTTGGCCAGGTCGAGGGCCTGCGACACGCTCACCACGTGGCCGAGGACCACCATGAATTCGTCTCCGCCGATCCGGGTCACGAGATCGGACGGCCGGACGTGCTCGTTGAGCCGTCGGGCCACGGCCACGAGCAACTCGTCGCCATGGGTGTGCCCGAGTGTGTCGTTCACGAGCTTGAAGCGGTCGAGGTCGAGGAACAGCAGCGCCACATGGGTTTCGTCCACCGACGCCCGGTGCAACACGCTCGTCAGGTGCTGGTGCATCATCCGACGGTTGGGCAAGCCGGTGAGGCTGTCGTGCATGGCTTGGTACGCAAGATCGGCCTCGGAGCGCTCCGCGATGTGCAGGGCCTGGATGATCCGCACCACCGCGGCGATGGTCAACATGATGATGATGGTGAACAGCGCCACCCGGTCCTGGAGGGAGCTCGAGGGGTGTTGCAGGGTGATGACGGCGGGCACGAGGAGGGCGACGGCCACGAGCACGATGCGACCCGGCGACGAGGCCTGGGGGCGGTTGCCGGCCGGCTCGGTGAGGGCGCGCATCGACGGGTGCAGAGCCATCGTGCCCGTCGCCACGAACGCCAGCGCGTAGGGGAGGTCGAGAAGACGGCCCGCCACGCCGATCAGATCGATGTCGGCGAACATGTACAGCGTGTCCCCCACGAACATGCACGTCATGGCGGCGAGCAGGAACCAGAACGAGGGGACGCGGTTCTGTTCGGGGCTGAAGGCGATCCGCACCGTCACCACCACGAGGAAGATCGACATCGCCGGATAGCACGTGAGCACCAGTCGGATGGCCAGCGGTGTGTGGTAGTGGAACAGCACCGGGTCGATGACGTAGACCCATGCCACCGCCAGGATGGCCAGCGCCGCGATCACCGCGTCGAGGATGATCCCGAAGTGCCGTTGGCGCCCGCGGTCGCGAGCGCGCGAGAAACCGAGCAGACCCGCCGCGCCGAGGCCGTAGCCGGGAAGTGACAGCAGGTCGGGCACGAGCGAGCGGCTGGCGGTGATATTGCCCAGGGTGTGAAAGTCGAATCGAAGCGCGCCACCGACGAGGAAGAGGGCCATCGACGCCGAGATCGCCCACCACGGCCAGGTCAGTGCGGGCCGATGGTGACGAACAGCGAGGACCAGGGCGGCGAGGGTGATGATGCCGACGGCGAACACCGCCATCGGCTCCAGCCCGCCGAGCAGGCCCGACACGGCCACGGCGACGAGCCCGAGACCCCCCATGAGGAACCACGCCCACGGTGGCACCGGACCGATGTCCTTCGCTCCCCGCTCCCGGTCGGCTCGGGCGGCGCCGGACGCTGCTGCACCAGGCTTCACTCTCAGTGCCTGCGCATGTGACATTAGTGAGAATACTGGCCACATCCCGACAACAATACAAGACTTTTGCCATGTTTCACCGCTTGTAGCAGCGTTGTAAACGTGGAGAGTGATATTTGGCCACCGCCGCCGTCTCGCCAAGGTCCGCTCCGGCCCTTGCCGGGACCGTGTTGGTCGGGCCGGGGCGGGCCGGGCTCAGGCCCCGTTCACGCCCACACCTGGGCCAGGGCGGACCGAGCGCGCCCGACCAGACCGATGCTGGGCCGGCGCACCAGGACATAGAGCGAAGGCGTGACCCGAGGCAATCGCGGCACGCGCCCGTAGTAGGCACGCAACCATGCGTCGAGCCTCCGGCCGAGCTCGGCGTCACCCCGGTCGGGTCGGATCTGGAGCCGGTCCACAATGCGGGGATCGAGGGTGGCGAGGGCGAGCGCCCTCTCGACCTGGACGAGCGGGGAGGGGACGATGCGGTGGTCGAACCACAGGACCTGGCGGGCCACCGACCGGCTCTCCTCGGTCGTGCCGAGCAGGTCCCCCGACAGCATGTCCTCGAGGTAGGAGGCGAAAGCCTTCCGATCGGCGGGGAGCAGATGGTCGGGAATGCCGAGAAAGCGCGCGAACGACCGCATCTCCGCGTAGAAGGTGTCGGCCTCGGTGGCGTCGAACGGGCGAACCCAGCGCGTGAACGCCATCTCGGTCGTGTCCATCAGCGTCGCCCACACCCATGCCAGGAGCGAGGCGTCATGGGCGGTGTACGCCTCGTCCTCGGGCCACAGCCCATCGGGGGATTCGACGTACCTGTGGATGTGATCGTTCACCCCGTAGATCTGGCGGGCCGCGCCCCGCGCCGTCCGCTCGTTACCGAAGACCAACCGCAGGGCGGTGTCGACGGTGACCCAGGCCCGGGTGAGGGGGCGCCGTTGGAAGTGGCTGTGATGGGCGACGCGGCCGCCACCTTGGGATGGGCCACATCCATGACGAGGGCACGCTGTACGAGCAGAGCCGCCACCGGCTCGGCCACCGCCGCCCGGACGAGGCTGTTGCGCCCGAACGGGAGCGGCGCGTCGAGGTCGAGCGCACCCAACACCGAGGGCGGCACGGTCATCGTGCGATCGTAGGGCCGCCACGGGCCGGCCTCGGACGGCCACTGGCTCGACGACGTCCCCCGACGCGAGAAACCCCCACCAAGGTGGTGGGGGTTCTCGACATTGGGGATGCTGGAGTGTGGGGTTGGAACTGAAGGTGTCCGTGGAGAATGATCGGCGCCGGCGGCCAGAACTTGAGCGCGTCGGCGGCCAACAGGCGAACAACAGTGCGCGGCGCCCCGTCAGGCTGCACCCCGTGCACCGGACAGGAGAATCCCGTGGAGCTCGGCGAGCTGAAGGTGACCCGCTACGAGGCCTCCGACGCGGTCGCCACCATCACGCTCGACCGCCCCGCACGACTCAACGCCTGGACGGGCCGGATGAACACCGAGTACCGGTCCCTGCTGGCCAGGGCGGCCGCCGACACCTCGGTACGGGTCATCGTGGTGACCGGGGCCGGCCGGGGGTTCTGCGCCGGCGCCGACACCCGGGCCCTCGAGGGCCATGTCGAGCGCGGTGGCTATGACCCCGGGACCGGGCCCGCCCTCGAGAGCCCCGGCTACGGCGTGCGTCCCGAGTTCGACGCCGAGTTCGCGTACCACTTCGGTATCCCCAAGCCCATCATCGCGGCGGTGAACGGCCCGGCCGCGGGGGTGGGCTTCGCGCTGGCGTGCTACTGCGATCTCCGCTTCGCCGCCGCGGGCGCCAAGCTCACGACGGCCCACGGCCGGCTCGGCCTTCCCGCCGAGTTCGGCCTGTCGTGGCTGCTGCCCCGGCTCGTCGGCCTCACCCGGGCCGCTGATCTCCTGTTGTCGAGCCGGGTGGTGCTCGCCGAGGAGGCGGCCGCCATCGGGCTCGTCAACATGGTCACACCGGCCGCCACACTCATAGACAGCGTGGGCGAGTACGCCCACATGTTGGCGACGCAGGTTTCGCCGGCGTCGCTGGCCGCCACCAAGCTCCAGCTGTACACCGACCTGCACCGCGACAGCGCCACCGCGGCGCGCGACGCCGACGAGCGGCTCCGGACCATGATGACGGGCCCCGACTTCGCCGAAGGAGTGGCCGCACTCACCGGTCGTCGCCCCCCGCAGTTCGCCGATCCCGCGGGCCCGAGCGGTCCGTCCGACGAGGCTCGGTAGGGTGGCGGTCGTGTCACCACGCAGCCGACCCGGCATGGCGCTGGCGGGGCGACTCACTGACCCCGAGCTCTACCGCAGCGACCCCCACCCGCTCTACGCGCGGTTGCGCGCCGAGGCCCCCGTGGCGTGGAACGAGGAACTGTGTTTCTGGGCCATCGCCAAGCACGCCGATGTGTCGGCGATCGAGGCCGACCATGCCACGTTCTGCGCCGGACGCGGCATCCTCGTCGACGAGATCGGGACGACCTACACGACACCACCGACGATGATGCACGCCGATCCCCCCGTCCACACGCGCTACCGGCGACTGGTGCAACCGGCCTTCAAGCCCTCGGTGGTGCGCACCCTCGAACCCTTCGTCCGGGCGCGCGCCGCCGCCCTCGTGGCCCGTATCGACAGCGGCGCCGCCACCGATGTCGTGTCCGTGTTGAGCGTGCCGCTCCCCCTTCAGGTCATCAGCAAGATCCTGGGCGTGCCCGACGACGAGTGGGAGCGCTGCTACGAGTGGTCCGAGGCGGTGATCCCCGGCGCCACGGACTGGCCCGAGGAGCGACGGACTCGCTTGATGACCGAGATGATCCAATACCTCGTGGGGACGGCCAAGGACCGCCGCGCCCAGCCCCGCGACGATGTGCTCACCCAGCTCGCCCAGATCGAGGCGGACGGGGAGCGCCTCAGTGACGACGAACTGGCGATGTTCCTGGTCCAGCTGCTCGTGGCCGGCAACGAGACCACCCGAGACCTCATCAGCTCGGGCCTGCTCGCCTTCGCCGACCACCCCGGGCAGTGGGACCGACTCGTGGCCGACCGGTCTCTCGTGCCGAGCGCGGTGGAAGAGATGCTGCGGTGGTCTTCGCCGGTGGTGTCGTTCATGCGGACCGCCACCCGTGACACCGAGGTCCGGGGCGTGCCCGTCGCCGCAGGCGAGCCGGTCCTCATGCTGTTCGCCTCGGCCAACCGCGACGAGGACACCTTCGGCGCCGGCGCCGGTGTCTTCCAGGTCGATCGACATCCCAACCCCCATCTCGCCTTCGGGCAGGGGAACCACTTCTGCCTGGGGGCCGCCCTCGGACGCCTCGAGGGAAAGGTGGTGCTCGAGGAACTCCTGGGGCGCTTCGCCGCCATCGAGCGCGTCGGTGCGATCGAGCGCAGCCCCTCCTCGGTGATCAACGGCGTCCGGCGCGCCGAGCTGCGCTTCGTGGCGGCCTGAGCGGGGCCCGCCGGCCCCCGCCACCTGGGCTCGGGGGGGATGCCACCCCCACCCGATGACACCAGCCCTCACCCTTGGGCTGGGCGAGGACAGTCGGTACGGTGGGGACAGCGAGTCGAAGCGGGGAGGCACCATGCGTATCGAGTCCTCAGTCACGTCCCTGTCCTGGATTCCCTCCGAGGCCGTGGGTGGCATGACCAAGATGCCGTTCGAGACGGGTATGGCCCACTACGACCAGCCGCCCCCCGACCTCATCGAGGACCTCGACGCCCTGCAGCGCGACGGGCGCTTCCGCTTCGCCAACCGGCTCTCGGCCTGGATCGAGGTGCAAGACGGGGCCATCGTCGACCACGGCGAGTCCGGTGGGGGACTGCTGTGCTCGACGCTCATCAATCTGGGCAAGAAGCAGGTCGCTTTCGAAGCCATCGCCCTGCCCGATCTGCACCCTGATCCCGAGGTCGGCCCCACCGAGGTGACCTTCGTCCAGACGGCGGGGGGCCGGACCGGGGTGCCCGCCCCGCGCCGGGTACGGCGGGCGCCGTTCGTGCAGTTCTCCGCACCACTGGCGTGGACGACACTGGCACTGACGATGCGCGCCGACGGCACGTCGTCGTTCGCGTTGCTCGGGGCCAGTTCCTTCCCGCGGCACTGGGTCTACGGCGGCGACAACCGGCTCGCCCTCAAGTCGGGGATGATCGACTTCTCGCACTGGTACCGGCGCGCCTTCGGCAAGCACAGTCCCTGGGGGGACCAGGACTCCCAGGCGCTGACGACCGAGGTGGAGACCGCCCTCGAGCGCCAGATGTCGTTGACGCTCATGTCGGGTGGCGCCAAGCCCAAGGTGAAGACGTTCAAGGCCGGTGCCGCCATCACCGAGCAGGGTGCCGCCGAGGACGACATCTATCTCGTGCTCGACGGCGTCGTCCGCATCGAGGTCGACGGGGAACGCTTGGCGGAATACGGCCCCGGCTCGATGCACGGGGAGCGGGCCGTGCTCGAAGGCGGCCGCCGGACCTCGACGATCCGGGCCGTCACGGCGTGCAAGCTCGCCATGGCTTCGGCCGCCAGCATCGACAGGGAGGCCCTCCAACAGCTGAGCACCGGTCACCGCCGGGAGGACCAGAGCGCATCGTGAAGTTGCCTTCCCCTCGCGGGCTCGCCTAGGCAGGCCCGCGATGGACGATGTCGATGCGGTGGTGATCGGGTCGGGGCCCAACGGCCTCGTGGC
>Ga0116219_10002416_pt1 | contig 15849 bp, 16 predicted proteins | sample Sb_taG_4_FD_91019 | JGI IMG/M metagenome (GOLD analysis project Ga0116219, IMG submission 91019) | Peat soil microbial communities from Weissenstadt, Germany - Sb_50d_6_BS metaG | ecosystem: Environmental > Terrestrial > Soil > Wetlands > Peat | place: Germany: Weissenstadt | collected 2010-09-21
CCGAAGCATCATGAACACGTCAAGAAGTCCACTTCTCCCACGCCCAGTCCGCCTCGCCGGGCAACTCCTCATGGCCTCGCTCAAAAGCGCGAAAATGGCTCTGTTTCAAAGCGCGGTTAACATCAACCGGCGCAAAGGACTTCGCCAAGTTGTGCTCAACGCCTTTCGGCATCACGGAGTTTCGCGGCCCATACCTCTTCGGCTTTCGCCAGCATCTCTGGACTGTGCTCAACGCCTTTCGGCATCACGGAGTTTCGCGGAATGCCGCGTGATTGATGATCCGGCCAACGAAGTAGTGCTCAACGCCTTTCGGCATCACGGAGTTTCGCGGGTCACGATTTCCAATCTAACTGCTGGTGGTGTCGCGTGCTCAACGCCTTTCGGCATCACGGAGTTTCGCGGGCTTACATACCTGGAAATGACCCACGCTTAGCTTCGTGCTCAACGCCTTTCGGCATCACGGAGTTTCGCGGCTTTCACGATCTCCAGGAACCGCCGCATCGGCGCAGGTGCTCAACGCCTTTCGGCATCACGGAGTTTCGCGGCCCAGAACTGCCAGAGGCTCCGCCGCCAATGCCCTGTGCTCAACGCCTTTCGGCATCACGGAGTTTCGCGGAAGACCAACCGCAACATCAACGGCGAATGTGCCGTGTGCTCAACGCCTTTCGGCATCACGGAGTTTCGCGGTTCCTCCGGGTTGACGTCGCCGCTCGCGTCGTCGAGGTGCTCAACGCCTTTCGGCATCACGGAGTTTCGCGGGGTTGTCCTCGCATCGGAGATATGGACTTCGCCAGCGGTGCTCAACGCCTTTCGGCATCACGGAGTTTCGCGGCGTCACGATTTCCAATCTGACTGCCGGCGGTGTTGCGTGCTCAACGCCTTTCGGCATCACGGAGTTTCGCGGCGGGCAAGATCAACTGCGAAGTATTTTTTTCCATGTGCTCAACGCCTTTCGGCATCACGGAGTTTCGCGGCTCCCGGCAAAGGTGCAACTGATCACGCAGGAGATGTGCTCAACGCCTTTCGGCATCACGGAGTTTCGCGGCGTTCGGCAAGCCGTAGCGAAAGAAAGCTACGTCCTGTGCTCAACGCCTTTCGGCATCACGGAGTTTCGCGGCCGGAAGGTTCTGGAGAACTATCCAGAGGCAACCATGTGCTCAACGCCTTTCGGCATCACGGAGTTTCGCGGCTCTTGGACAAGTCCAGTGCCCTGACAATCCGGGCAGTGCTCAACGCCTTTCGGCATCACGGAGTTTCGCGGGTCTTGATCGTGTTGCTAATCATGTATGCCCGGCGGTGCTCAACGCCTTTCGGCATCACGGAGTTTCGCGGGAAACTACCCATGCTTTGTTGCGGCTGCTGCTTGTGCGTGCTCAACGCCTTTCGGCATCACGGAGTTTCGCGGTTGCCGATACGTTCTCTCCAGTGGCCACATTCGTGTGCTCAACGCCTTTCGGCATCACGGAGTTTCGCGGGGGCTGCGCATGCTGCCAGGAACGGGATCATTTGGGTGCTCAACGCCTTTCGGCATCACGGAGTTTCGCGGGTAAGGCCCCGACGCAGACCGACGCCTGCGGGTAGTGCTCAACGCCTTTCGGCATCACGGAGTTTCGCGGAAGCTTCAGTCGCATCATGCAATAAACCGTAAAGTGGTGCTCAACGCCTTTCGGCATCACGGAGTTTCGCGGAACCCGGCCGAGGGCGATGAAAACGGCCACTACACGGTGTGCTCAACGCCTTTCGGCATCACAGAGTTTCGCGGCGGAACCAAGGCCGCTCAAGGAACCGCAACGCCAAGTGCTCAACGCCTTTCGGCATCACAGAGTTTCGCGGACAATGCTGGCCTCGGCGTTGTTGTGGGAATTGTTGTGTGCTCAACGCCTTTCGGCATCACAGAGTTTCGCGGACTCCCTTGTCACGTTCGGCGTCAAAGCTTGCCTTGTGCTCAACGCCTTTCGGCATCACAGAGTTTCGCGGCCTCCATACTGGCGGCTCCGTTCCTACTTGCCCAATAGTGCTCAACGCCTTTCGGCATCACAGAGTTTCGCGGGAGAGATGCTCAAGCGACTGGGAGATGCTGCTGATGTGCTCAACGCCTTTCGGCATCACAGAGTTTCGCGGTCCCCTTCGACCACCCACCAGCGGTCGCAAAACCTGGTGCTCAACGCCTTTCGGCATCACAGAGTTTCGCGGTTCACCGACGAGCGCAGAACCTGGCCCATAGTCATGTGCTCAACGCCTTTCGGCATCACAGAGTTTCGCGGGCACTTCCGCGCAATGATGGCAACCCCGCAGTGGTTGGTGCTCAACGCCTTTCGGCATCACAGAGTTTCGCGGGCCTAGCGAATGTCCGCTAAGAACAATTTCGCGCGGTGCTCAACGCCTTTCGGCATCACAGAGTTTCGCGGAGGCGTAACCAGGGACTCAGTTAAGGAACTTCGATGTGCTCAACGCCTTTCGGCATCACAGAGTTTCGCGGTCTGGAATGCAAGTCGCTCAAGTCGCGTCCTCTTCGTGCTCAACGCCTTTCGGCATCACAGAGTTTCGCGGGTAGGTTGGGGATACAAGACCGACTTAGATAGTCCGTGCTCAACGCCTTTCGGCATCACAGAGTTTCGCGGTTCATCGTGTAGGAAATGTTCGGCCCGGACGGTTCGTGCTCAACGCCTTTCGGCATCACAGAGTTTCGCGGGGCGCTCATTCGGAACAGCGGCTTGGAGGGTCGGACGTGCTCAACGCCTTTCGGCATCACAGAGTTTCGCGGCCAGTCGCGCAGCTTGATCTTGCCGGATTTGAGTTGTGCTCAACGCCTTTCGGCATCACAGAGTTTCGCGGCTAGAGCAAGCTGCCCGGAAGCAGGCCAACATCCAGGTGCTCAACGCCTTTCGGCATCACAGAGTTTCGCGGCCCATTCGCGGCCGGCCTCGGGTTCGCCGGGAATGTGCTCAACGCCTTTCGGCATCACAGAGTTTCGCGGGCCGAATGTGTTCCCGAGCTGGCCAGGCGCTGGATGTGCTCAACGCCTTTCGGCATCACAGAGTTTCGCGGATTAGCATTCCGAAGGGCAATTACATACTTCGCTCAGTGCTCAACGCCTTTCGGCATCACAGAGTTTCGCGGGCGAAGAGGATATGGAGGCCGCGCCGTATTACGAGGTGCTCAACGCCTTTCGGCATCACAGAGTTTCGCGGGAGCGAGACTGGGTTACTCTTCGCCGGCCTGCCGAGTGCTCAACGCCTTTCGGCATCACAGAGTTTCGCGGGAGATTACAAGCTGATCTGGCGGAAGCCTGTCGATCCGGTGCTCAACGCCTTTCGGCATCACAGAGTTTCGCGGCACCATGAATGAGCATGAAGCTAAATCTCGCTCTTTCGTGCTCAACGCCTTTCGGCATCACAGAGTTTCGCGGGGCGTGGCGATGATCATGCCCAAGGTGATTTCCGCGTGCTCAACGCCTTTCGGCATCACAGAGTTTCGCGGCAAGATCCTTGTGAATACTAAATGAGATCGTGGCCGATGTGCTCAACGCCTTTCGGCATCACAGAGTTTCGCGGCGGGCTACAGCGGCTCGGCCAGCAACTCGGGCTAGTGCTCAACGCCTTTCGGCATCACAGAGTTTCGCGGAAATTCCGCCACGCGAAGAGAGAAGAGGATATACCGTGCTCAACGCCTTTCGGCATCACAGAGTTTCGCGGCTGGGAACCATACAGCAAACGCCGGCCGACGCAACCGGGTGCTCAACGCCTTTCGGCATCACAGAGTTTCGCGGGGATCCGTTTGGCACCAGCTACCGCAACTCATTCAGTGCTCAACGCCTTTCGGCATCACAGAGTTTCGCGGAACAACAGGCGAAGTGGTATCCAATCCTGTTGCGATGTGCTCAACGCCTTTCGGCATCACAGAGTTTCGCGGTACTGCGCGTCGATCTCCTCACCGTTGTTGCTATCGTGCTCAACGCCTTTCGGCATCACAGAGTTTCGCGGACATGGCTTCTGTGTTAAGTCCGCGATTTTGGGCATCGTGCTCAACGCCTTTCGGCATCACAGAGTTTCGCGGTCTGTCAATCGTTTACGACTTGCAGGACCTCGTAGAGTGCTCAACGCCTTTCGGCATCACAGAGTTTCGCGGGCGGGGCGAATTCCTCGTCGAAGCCCTGCACCGTGATCGTGCTCAACGCCTTTCGGCATCACAGAGTTTCGCGGTTCATCTACCGCGGCAAGGGCGGCAAGGATGCCTATGTGCTCAACGCCTTTCGGCATCACAGAGTTTCGCGGTTTGCCCCTGCTGATCTCGCACCCGGATTTAGGCGTGCTCAACGCCTTTCGGCATCACAGAGTTTCGCGGATTCGGAGTAGTGCCAGAGGTAAACTGAATCCGTTGGTGCTCAACGCCTTTCGGCATCACAGAGTTTCGCGGGACGCACGGCACCGAATGGGCTTTCCTCGGCTTCATGTGCTCAACGCCTTTCGGCATCACAGAGTTTCGCGGGTCCGGGAGATCGGCGAGCACCACAACATCAAGTCGTGCTCAACGCCTTTCGGCATCACAGAGTTTCGCGGGCCTGGGCTTTTCGATCTCCATGGCGGCGTACAGCGTGCTCAACGCCTTTCGGCATCACAGAGTTTCGCGGGTTGACGGTGTGGGCGGCCCGCGATTCCCAGAACGGGTGCTCAACGCCTTTCGGCATCACAGAGTTTCGCGGCAGGCCCTCAGGGCCGCGCGTGAGAAGAGGATCAAACGTGCTCAACGCCTTTCGGCATCACAGAGTTTCGCGGACATCCTCGGCGTGCTGAAGATCACCAAGCCGGAAGGTGTGCTCAACGCCTTTCGGCATCACAGAGTTTCGCGGCCGGCGATCAGTTGGCCGCTTCCCCGGCACCCACGTGCTCAACGCCTTTCGGCATCACAGAGTTTCGCGGGCGTTCTGGTACTGGAGCAGGATCCCCAGGGCGGTGTGCTCAACGCCTTTCGGCATCACAGAGTTTCGCGGGGCCAGCGGCAAACGGATGCCGACGCGCTGGAATTCGTGCTCAACGCCTTTCGGCATCACAGAGTTTCGCGGTGGGCACCACGGTGGAGCACAGCACCGAGCCGATGCGTGCTCAACGCCTTTCGGCATCACAGAGTTTCGCGGGGCGTCTAGGGCTGATTGCTCCGAGTCCGGGCATCGTGCTCAACGCCTTTCGGCATCACAGAGTTTCGCGGGCTATTCGCCGGCGCAGCCAGGGCTTGCGATCTACGTGCTCAACGCCTTTCGGCATCACAGAGTTTCGCGGAGCGGTCGTCCCAAGGGCTTGTCCATTAGCAGTTTACGTGTCCTCCTTTCAAGGTTGCCCTGTTGGATGCCACCCATCTCTGCGAAATGGCTGTTTCTAGCACGCGGCTCAGCCTGACAAACCCCTTTCCCAATCACGTTTTCCACCTCCCTCAAGCATCTGTCGAGTTGTCAAAGAGCAACAACCTCTGATCGGCACAAAGGTTGAGGCCGTTAGACTCCAGATGGGCCGAAAACACCCGGACATCCTTGATTGACTTGTCAAACAATCAGATGGCCCGGCGGCTCGTCCGGCCAGTCCGGGGCTTTCAAAGCAGAATGAGCCCCTTGGATCGCCTCCACACAACGCAAGCATAAGGGAATCAGCAGCAAATCGTCCTCGGGCGCCAGGATTTCGGTCAACTCCCATCGGAGACATTGCACCTGCTGCGGCGTTAGCCAGCAACGAAAGATCGAGTACTGCATCCGCTCGCCGTAGCCTTCCATGTGCTTGGCCGTCCGCCGCAATCGTTTCGGATCGTGGACATCGTAACAGATCAGCCACCAGTGGGTACCCTGCATGTGACCACCCGTTGCGAGGGACTAGGGAGTAGGGGCTAGGGATTAGGGGCTAGGGGCTAGCGAAGAGAGGATGAAAGATTGCGCTCGTATCTCCTTCCCACCATCCCATACCCTTAATCTTCTTCCCTATTCCCTCGCCGCTCGCCACTAAGCGCTGGCCCCTAACCACTGGCCACTCGCCCCTCGCCACTACCTTTCACCGCAGGCGCGCTTGGGCGAACAGCCCTGGCTCGCCGGTCCATTCCTTTTCGAGTAAGCGCGCCTCCAGTTCCAGCGTCCGCGCATACGAGAGTGAATAATTCACCACCGGATGCTTCCACGTCTCCTCCAGCCGGCTTTCGAATAGGCCGATCGCTTTCTTTCGGCCGGTATCGGAAAGCCAGACCTTTGCTTTGGTGACCTCGAAGTCTGCCTCCGGGTCCCATTGGCTCCGGTTCAGCGAGCCGAGCACGACGAGGTCCCAAAGCGGCACGCGGAACAGCTCCATAAGATCGAGCACGAGCGGGTAGGCAGCACTGCGTGGCGTGTGAAAGAAGCCGAATGCCGGCTCCAATCCCACCGCCAGAATCGCACGCATGACGCCCGTATGCAGCAACCCGTAACCAAAGCTCAAGATCGCGTTGAAGCGATCGCGCGGCGGCCGGCGGTTGCGCTCCGTCCAGCGAAATTCCGCGGGCACGCGCTCCCCAAACAGATTTCGCAGTCCCTCGAAATAATGAACGGCCGCCGACCCTTCATGGCCGCGCAGGCTCGCGCGTTCGGTCGCCTGGCCAGCGCCGCGAAGAGCCTCCTGCATACCATCAAGGCTGCGTTGCACGAGTTCGCGAACGCCGTCTTCGCCGCGCGAAGCCCGCAGCAAATAACGATGCTGCCCCTCAACCTTGGCCAGGACCAGCGCCCGTGCCAGCCGCAGACAGGTTGCTTCATCGCACAGGGCTTGGTACTGCCTGATCCGTCGTTGTACCTGCCCGGCCGTGCTGGTGAGGCTCGCCATGTGGTGTCCAGACATGCTTAGCCAATGCACGGGCACTTCGTAATCGACGCAGGCACGCAGCGCCTGCGTCGATATTTGGACATAGCCATGTAGCACGACAGCATCGACGGCATTGAGCGGATGGTGGCTTTCAGGACCCTCACGCGGGCGCACGGCGAGCGTGTCGGCACAACGGCCGACTTGCGTACCCTGGGAGACGACGTGAAGGGTCGTGCCCTCGCGCTCCGGCGGAAAGAGTCGGGTCGCTTGATGCCCCGGGTCGTGCAGATGCCGGACTTCCTCCGGGAGGCAGACCGGAGCGAGTGAACAATGGGTGCAGAGGCGTTCGTTGGCGGCGATGGGCGGCCGTTCGACCGACTCGCGCAGCCGTCGGGCCGTTGTCAGTGCTTGCTGCAATTCCTCCCGCGCCGCGGCATCGATGGGCACGCGCACGGTGACATTGGCGGCATGATAGCGCACGCGGCCTTCGGGAATGGTCTGTCCATGCGCCTCTTCGAGCAACACTGCATAGGCGACGACTTGCAAGCGATCCGACGGCCAGGCCTCGGCCGCGCCATTGGCATCTCGCGCGGGCTTCCCGCGCTTGTGCTCGTAGGGAATATAGGTGCCATCGCGCCGACGAATGCAATCGACCTTGCCGACGAGCCCGAGGACTTCACTGGCGAGTTCGAGGCTGAGCGCCTCACCTTCTTCGTCGGCCGCCAAGCCGGCATGCAGCTCCCGCCCGGCGAAAACACGGGCATCCGCGACCCGGATTTCCTCGACCTCCTCCAGATAGAAGAGGCGCGGACAATACGCCAGCGCATGCAGGGCCATGACGCGAACGGGGGGGAGGTGGGAGTCGAGGATGGGGAGGGGGGTCATGGGGCGTGCCTCCTTTCGGATTTTGGAGCCAGCGGGGGCGGAGCAGGAGGATTGATGGAAGTCCAGGCGTTCGGCGGCGGCACCGTCGCCGGCTTGGATGCCGGCGCGAACAGTGCCGAGGCTGTGCGCGAGAGGTCGGCGCGGTCGATCCAAATGGTGAGTCGCGTAGTACGCTCGTGAGGGCTCTCCGCGGTCTCGTCGATGCGTTCGTACCAGTACGCCTGCGGTTGATCGTCTGGCGGGCTATTGATCTCTATCAGCCTGTCCAACATGAACTGATTATCGCCAAGGAACGGGAGTCCATACCGCCGCTCGGCGAGCGTTCCCGCAAGACCGTGGCGCACACGGTCTTCAAGTCCCGTCTCGGCATCGAGGTAGATCAGCGCACGCACGTCCGACAGAAACTCACGACGGACGGGGCTGATGTTGTTCTTGGAGCCACGGGCGAGTGCCACGTCGATACCTGCGTCCTTGCCGACGGGGTAGTTGTGCAACTGCTGGTAGATCGTCTGTACGCGCGGGTACTCATCGTCGGTTGCGTGCCGACTGGCACGGACGCCCATCGCAATACGCACAGCCGGCAATCCAGGCGCGGTGAGGCTGGCGGGTACCTTTCCATCATGGCGAGGGTCCTCTTCGCGTAGCCGGCTGTCAATCCCGGCAATGTTAAGGAGTAACCCGTAAACCGCTGTGGGCGTCAAGAAGGTCGCCGTAGGACGATACCACCCGGCCGTAAAGGTCCGGCACACCGCAAAAGGCGCATCCAATTCGAGACGGAGCATAGGTCACCCCTTCAATGTTTTGTTGGCGATGATGTCCAGCAGGCGGCGTGGGTCGCGTTCCAGCGTGACGCCGCGTTCTTGCAAGTTCTTTGCCGTCTCCGGCTTCATATCCTTGATAAGTTTCCCGCCAAGGAAAAATTCTTTGCCCGGGTAATCAGGGATAGGATCCTGTAAGATACCCTCGATAACTTCAGGGAAGGTGAACTCACCTGGGTTCGACTTGTCGGCTTTGAACCCATACATGGCGTAACCGGCAACAAGCGAATTCGTGAGTCGGATGACGATACTGGCAGGCGCCATCTCGAAATAGCTGCGGGCATGATTGCCAGCCACGTCGTTCAGTTCGCCAATCGCTTTGAGCAGGCTGCGCGTCCACTTGCGACCCTCGGGGACCGCTGTGCAGTCATCAAGATTGAGAGCGAAGGGGTATTGGAACGCACTGACGACGGTTTCGCGGTGTAGCAGCGCGGAGGTCGCCGCATTTTTGTATTTGCTTTCCCCGGCGGCAAGCGGCGACTGCGTAAAGACGGCGTTGTGGCGGTACGGCTCCAGGGCCTTGGCGAGGTTCATCCGCAGGATGGAGTCCCGCTTAAACGTGAATCCATTATTGCGTCCGGCCTCCTTCAACTCTTTCTCAATCTTTTTCCGTTCGGCGCCGCTTGCAGCAACGAGGTAGCCGAAGAAAAAGTCATCCGCATACTTCGTCGGATCGGGATAGTCCTTGAAGACGACGGCCAGTTGTTCTTCGTCGTGTAGGCGTGAGCGATTACAGGGCAGACCGTAGCCGGCGAGAATCTCGCGAAGCGCGTTCCGCATTGCCTCTGGCGAGATGATTGGGTAGTCAAAGCGGCCGTCGGTGACTTTTTGGATCACCATGCGGTTCAACTCGCTCTCGCCGCGGTAGTTGGCCGACGGCGCGGCATAGGTCAGAACGGTTGCGAACAGATTCATGAGGGTCGCTCCTTTCGGTTGATGGTCATGAGTTGGCGGAGAGTGCAAGCAGGGTCAGGGTCTTTACGTCGTCAGGGTTCTTCAGTAACGCTTCGGCGACAACCTCGTACTCGCGTTCCGGCAGATATTGCTTGATAGAGCAGAACGTCGCCGTGAAGTGTTCCACGAAATCCTGTTCGCGGCGCGACCTCATTTCGAGAAACACGCTCGACGCGATTTTCTCTTTGGCTTTGCTGTAGCCTTCGGGAATATCGATCCGTGTCCGGCCACTTTCGTCTGTCTTCTTCTTGTCCTTGAAGTCTTCCCATTTGTGGCCGGACTTGTCTTCCGCCCTCCGTTGTACGTACTCGCGCACCAAGCGGTGAACGAGCAAGGGAAGTTCAGGGGTCGTTAGTGTTGCACCATCCCGCTGTTGTTCATTTAGAGGCATGTTGTCCTTCCTTTCCTTCTCATAGCGCTCCCACTCGGAAGCGAACTTGTGTGCGGCGTCTGCGGCAAATGCCCGCTGCAGCCAAGGGCTATCCTCCGCATGCACGAAAAACGACCAGGGGCGCTCGATGAGCAGCGGTCCCATGAACTCGTACCAGCGCCGGTCGCTCCGGCCGCGCAAAAGGGCAAGGAGAAGGGCAGCGCGGAACAATGGGTTGCGGTATGGCGTCGGCTGCTTCTGGCCCCCGGCGATGGCAAGGTAGCTATCGAGCAGCGAAGATCTCGGTGCGACCCGGCCAGAGGCAGTGAATTTGATATTGTTGCCGATCTTCACCAAGTTCACGTATTCGACGCTACTCACACAATCGTGGATGGTTTTCTTCCGCACACGGTGGGCTGCAATCCGCGTCAGGTTGGACATGAATTCCAGAGCGGCCTGATCTGGCAGGTCGATAATCGCCTCTGTCGGTCGATATCCGCGGATCTCGGTGCTAAGGTTGTGCAACAAATCCACGTAGTCGTTGCAGAAATTCTCCAGATGCGAGACTTCTGGGATGGCCAGCGTGTAACCGGCGAACTCACTTTTGCCGTCATTGTCGATCCGTTGCGGCACGAAAATAAGCACGGTGAGTGGCCAGAAATGGAGCAGCAGGTTCTGTTCGGCGCGACCGCGGAACGGGACCCCCTCTGCGTTGAAGGCCTGCGCGCCCAGCCACAAGGAACTGGCCACTTCCTTCGTACAGAAGCCGTTCTCCTGACGGGCGCGTTGCACCGCGAGTAACTCCTTCCAAGCGTCTGCACCCTCACGACACGGGCGCCCTTCATGGCGTTGCTGGAAAGGAATGCGCGTCGTCGGCCGCCCGCGCGGGATATTCCACAGCATGTCACGCCACAACTTGTGCCAGTCTTTGGTGCGATCCATCTTGTCGGGCAAATGCTGCCGGAGAAATGAGCCTCTTGGTTGGAGCACTTCATAGACGAACAACGTTGCTTTTTTGATCTTTCCCGTTGCCGGGTCAGTTTCTTCTATCTCACGCGGCGGCTCCACGGTCTCCGCATCTTTCCACTTGTTCTTGACCTGGACGCGTTCCATGCAAGAGTCATAGAGGTCGTCGAGCAGCCCCTGTATGGATTCCTCCGTGAAGCGAATGGTGGCTGAGGTCGGCGTGATCTCGACGATTTCAGGGATCGCATGCGGGTTGACTCTGCGGTTGGGCTCCTGCATGTGGCGTATTTGGAGAACCAGTCCAGCCAACCCCGCTTTATGCTGGGCAGTTGGGAGGTCGAAGAGGTCGTAGCGGATCGTGACGCTCTCGACCTGTTTCGCTGGGTCGTTTTTCTTCACTTTGCTCATGACTCTAGCCCTCCAGGTGGGATCGTATCCCAGAAGCCGGTTTGAGGGTCGTATTGATCGTTGGGTGCGACCGCGAGGTACTTTGGCAAGCGCGGATCGCGCAGTTTGCCCCATCGGCGCGGGATCGGGACTATTAAGCCTGCGGTGGAGCGGAGCTGCTGCTGCAATGCAACGAAGTCGGGAATCCTCCCCGCGAGAACGGCAGGGACCGTGAATTCCTCGATGTCGCGAAACGACTCGTCGCCTTGGGCATAGCCACTGTTACCAGTGAAGGCACACCAGCGATCCGGTTCCCCGAGGCGCGGGCCGTGTTGCTTGAGGGCTTGTTCCAACATGCTCTGACTGACGTTGTTTTCCGCAAGGTCACTGCAGAGGGAATTCAAAAACTCGTCCAGACCGCCGAGGTGCTCGAACCTGTACGGTCGCGGATCTTCGGGGTCGTACACGAGGATTTCCCCGGCGCCGGGGCGCAAGTCCCGGCTTCGGTGGCAGCGCCCCATCCGCTGGATCAACGAAGTAATCGGGCACGTCTCCGTCACCAACAAATCGGCATCGAGGTCGAGCGACATCTCACAAACTTGCGTTGTTAAAGCCAGCGCCACGACGCCGGGCGTCTGGAAGGCCCGCACGACTTCCTCATGTCGCTCACGTCGGTTTTCTAGTGTGAACCTGCTGTGATAGCAGAACATTCCTGCTTCGGCGGGCCAATCTCGTCGCAGATCCAAGATGCTCTGCTGAGCGCGCTTGACTTGATTCACGACCCACAGAACACGCTTGCCCTGTGTAATCGCGACACGCACGCGCTGGCATGCTTCACCCGCACGGATTCGGCGTAACCGGTACCGCTTCGTGTCGGCGGCGGCTTGAAGGTCTAGTGGGCGTGCATCCGAGGGCGGCTTCAGCCCGCACTCGGCCGTCAGCTGTTCGCGTCGCTCCTCCAGGACGGTCGCGCTCATACCCAGCACAGGAACGGCGAATTCCTTCAGAAAGCACTTCAAGGAAGAGAGCATCGCCTGATCGAAACTATGGACCTCGTCGATCACCACGACGGAATCAGCCAGTACCGGCAGCATGCACACGGGGCCGTAGCTGTACTGCATGAAGGCGAGGAACTGATCGACCGTCGCCGAGAAAACGCGCTTCTGCCAGAAGCCAACAGCGAACAGCCGCATATCGGTCTCGAAGTCTTTCTCGTCACGTTTGTCCCCTGGGTCCTGCGGGTTCTCGAACATGCCTTCCAGGTCGTAATCTGCGGTCCCATGCATGAGTCCAGCCGCATCCTCTGGTGCCCACGAAACGTAATCGCGAAATCCCTCTGTCGCCGTCGCCCGCGTTGGGTAGAGAAAAATCAGCCGCATCGCCTTGCGGGCCCCTCTCAGCCGCGACGCCATCCACCGCCAGGCCGCTAGCGTCTTGCCGGCCCCGCACGGCTCCAAGAGCAAGGCACGGTCCTCGAGCTGTTCGGCCAGCTTCTGGAAATCGCTCCAGTCTTTCCACTTCCCGGCACGGCGCAGCTGGTCAACTCGGGGGTTGATGACGCGTTCCCAAACAAACGCTTCGTCACATAAGCAGCTTTCATCGAAAGCATCGCCAAGAAAGCGCCGCAGGTCATAACCCTCGCGGTATAGCCCCGAGGCTGCGGCATCGGCGGCAATCAAGGCGGCACGCACTGCTGTGACAAGGCGACGCACTTCGGGATTATTTTTCATGGTACGTCCAAGATCACGTATCCGACGGTTCGTCCGCTCGCGAAGTGGCTCGATAGTGCATGCACCCTGTTTCTCCTCAAATGTCCAGAGTTGCTCGAATTGGGGACGCGGCCCCTGCAAGCCGACACGGCGACCAATGAGGTCGAGCAACTGGGCGAAGTCCGGACGATCAACGAGAAGCCGAAAACTGATTTGGTCAGGCGGTCGTGGGGCCACTGCTTCAGGGTCGCGCGCCTTGAGGTGATGCGTGAGCACCGCCGACAGGATTACGTCGCGGTTACGATGAACGCTTGGGGCTGACTCCAGCCAGGCTTGTACAGCCTCTAAGACAAGCATCAAGGCGCTGAGATGCTCGTGGCGGATCAGCTGTGGCTTGCCGTGGAGAATCGCATCCTCGAAGCTATCGCAGGCCTTCCCCAAGTCGTGGAAGGCGGCTGCCGCGGTCAGGCAGCTATAAAAATCGTCCGTTTGGTCCGGCTTCAGCTTGAAAAACCGCGTCCACTGACGACCCAACCGAGTGGGGTTGGCCGCGATGCCGAACATCCAGCCAATCGCATTGAAGACATCCTCGGTGTGGCGCACCAATGTCAACTCCGACTTCGATTTCGCCAGGATCGGGTTCATGACTACCTCGGCTGTACGGGAAGAAAAAAGCCACACCCCATGCGAGAACGACCCCCTAACCCGTTCTCCTGTAAGTTCACCGACTCCTCCGCACTCAAGCCGCTTACGATCACAGGAAAGCCAACTACTCGCTTGTCCTTGACACGCAGCACATGCCGACGAGGCTGTCCCGCGCGGGCGCCTTCAGTCAATTGCGGAATGCCGGGTTGGCCGGCAATCTCTAGTTTGGCAAGTTGGCGGCCAACCGCCTCCAAGAATGGCCCAGGCTCCGTGAACCCTTTGATGGTCACCAGCCGAGCGACCAGGTTCGGCGCGGGGATCAAGTTGCGCACCTGAGGTACACCGAGGCGCAAGCGATGGCCGCCTACGTCGATGGCCTTGCCCGCCAGTTGGAGCACCAGCGGAATCTCCTCCGCTGCAAGCCGAAGCCGCAACCGAGAAAATCGCGAGTCGAGTGTCAGCGAGCCATTGCCGGCATAACTGCCCCGAATCGGCCCAACGCGAATCTTGCACGCTGCTTCATGCAGCTGCGGTACAAGGCGCGCCAACGCGCCGTACAGGTCATAGCCGTGGTCGACAGATAGCGAGCTGCCGAGGACTGGAAAGTGCAGGTCAAGCATGTTTCGCTCACCTTCTCACTAAAGCCATTGACTCACTGTCCTTTTCTATTACATTAGTTCTCGTTGGACAAGCAGGGGTGGGCACGCCCAATTACCTTGAACGCCCTTGGCGTTGAGCACGCTTTCGTGAGAAGGTGTCTGGTTGCTGCAATTCTTCTTCCATGATGCCGAAAGGCGCTTGCCATTCGCCCCAAGACTCCCTTCGTCCCCGCCGCGAATGCGCCCGGCCGGAGATTCCGCATGAGCAGAGTCCCTTCTTTGAGCTACGAACGGATCATCGCAGCACTGCAGCGCTTGGGATTCTCTCAGATTCGGCAGCGTGGCAGCCATATCCGGCTCCAGAAGCAACTGTCGGACAGACAACTCAGGATCACCGTGCCGGCTCACCGGCCGGTCAAGCGTTCCACGTTGAGTCGCATCTTGAAGCAAGCTGAGGTTTCTCTCGATGATTTTCTTGCCCCCTTGTAGAATCAATGTGGCGTTTCCGAACTCACACGCCCGGCGCCAGCATTGAAACCGAGGATCTCCATGCTCTTGAAGGTCTACTTCGAACCCTCCGACGAAGGCGGATATACGGTTCATGTTCCCTCCCTGCCGGGATGTATCTCCGAAGGGGATACCCTCGAAGAAGCCCGCAGAAATATTGAGGAAGCGATTGCCCTGTATCTCGAATCGGCCGAGGAACAAGCGCCGCCGGCCGGCGGGTTCGCGGAAGAGATCGTTGTGTGATCAGCCGTCATCCGCGCGCGACAATCGCTTCATGATGCTCTGCAATTCAATCGCTATCTCCTCCCGCAATTCCTCCGGCCCCAGCACCTCGCAGTCTGCCCCCCAGGACAGCGCCCAGCGTTTGACCTCCACGAGGTGATTGACACGTAGCGTCAGCACCAACCCGCCATCGGGTTCGTCGTGCAGTTGCTGGGTGGAGTGCCAGGTTCTTTCCTTCACGTAGCGCGCAGCGACTGGGCTGAAGCGCAGCCGGATTTCTTGCAGCGGACCCTTGCCGCGCACTTTGCGGAAGCTGACATCGAGGAAATCCGTGATGCGAAACTCGTCGGGACGTTCGCAACGCTCGCCGGTTTCGCGGAGTTCGCGGATGCGGCCCGAAGCGAACATCCGCACATCTTCACGCAGATGGCAATACCCCACCAGAAACCAATCGCCGTCGATGGCCGTCAGATGAAACGGATCCACCACGCGGCGGTTGGTCTCGTCGCGGGACGCCGTCCAGTAGAGAAGCTCCAGTTGCCGGCCGTCGCGCACCGCGTGAATTAGCCGGCGGAAATGCTCGGCCTGGCCGGCGTCGGTCGGTTGCGTCCGAATCGAGTATGCCTGCGCCAGCTGGTCCGAGTGCAGGGAGATAGGGTCCGGCAGCAAGACGGTGATCTTCTGGAAGAGCCGTTCCAAGTCAGCGGCCAGCGGCAGACCATTGTACTGCTGTAGTAGGCGCTCCGCGAGAAAGAGCGCCAGGCACTCCCCTTCGGTCACCTGCGGAAGTGCGAGACGAAAGCTTTCTTCCCGGTAATAGTAGCCGTGCCGGCTGGAATCGTACTCGATGGGCGCGCCAGGGCGAACGCATCAAACTCCACCTCAATTATTGAGAGGGCCTTGATTGGGACAAGTGTACAGGCCTACGATTCTTCCGGACTTTCACCTATTTCCCGGAGGAACGCATGGTTGCTACTA
>Ga0116219_10002420_pt1 | contig 15833 bp, 19 predicted proteins | sample Sb_taG_4_FD_91019 | JGI IMG/M metagenome (GOLD analysis project Ga0116219, IMG submission 91019) | Peat soil microbial communities from Weissenstadt, Germany - Sb_50d_6_BS metaG | ecosystem: Environmental > Terrestrial > Soil > Wetlands > Peat | place: Germany: Weissenstadt | collected 2010-09-21
CATCGAGGCGGTCGACGGCGGCTTTCATGCCCGACATCAGATAGGGCGAGTGCAAATGGAAGAGAGAGGGGGCGAGGAAGCGTTCCGCCGTTTCGGTGTCTTCAATTCCTCGCATGACAAGCAGACGAGCGAGAGTGGCGGCAAGCTGGGGAGTTTTGAGACTGAGGCTGACATTTGAATTCAATTCTTCTGCGAGGAGTTCGATGCGGGCTGCATCGGCAGTTTTGGAAACCCAATTCATTTCGTAGACCAGATTCTCCGGGAAGGATGATTTTACTCGCAGTGAAGGGTTGGTGGCGCCGCCGTCTCGGCGGCTGTCATGCGGGCGTCTCGCCCGCACAGCGAGGGCAAGCTGCCCTCGCGACAGCTGGCAGAGCCTGCCCCGAGCGAAGCCGAGGCGATATCGGCGCTACAAAACTGCCGAGCTTTGCTCGGCTGGACGGGTCAAAGACCCGTCTCCACACAACACGTTGCTAGTGTTACGGTTCGTCGTCCTGGTCGGGTTCGTCGATGGAGAGGCCGGCGAAATCGTCCGTCATTTCGAGGATGGTCTGGTAACGCTCGTACCATGGCGTCGAGACTTCGTAAACCATCATCACCCCTTGTTGGGCGAAGCCGAGTTGCACAAAACCGGTCTTGCCGACGTAGGTACGCAGCCAGCGTGCATCTTCCACGTCATCATCGCTGCTGAACTCCGCCGTGCTCACCCGCTGGATCATGGCATCGAGTTCCTCACGCTCCAGACGCCACCAGTCCATGGTGAGGAACGGTGCCGCCGCTGCTTTGGCGAGCTCGACGAAATCTTTCCAGCTGTCAGGATTATCCTGCGACTTCCAAGTTACGCTCTGCACTTGTTCGTAATCGACGAAGCCGGGAAAGCGGCGCATGCCATGGCCTTCGATGAAGGCGACCATGTCATCTCTGAGGCTGCTGAGATCGTCGGGGGTAGGAGGCATAATGGGCTCTGGATAGATGCATTGTATGCCTGAATGCGGGGGAGAGAGCAAATGGCAGGCGTCAGGCTCCGGCATGAACGCGGGCACTACCGTCGTCATGTCGCGCTTGTGATACCTGACGCCTGAAGCCTGACGCCCGTTCCCCTGTGCTACACTATTTTTTCACGACGAACCTCCGATCCGCACCATGCTTCTGTCCAAAGATTATGTGGGCTATCTGGCCCGCGAAGTCACGAAAAAACTGATTGCAGGCAACTTCATCGAGACCAAAGCTGTGGCTGCGGTCACGGAGAAAGTGCATGCGGCCATCCTCGAGGAATTCTCGCTCGAGGATCGTATCAATGACGAGGTGCGCGTGATTTTGGAAACCTATTCCGCCGAAATGCAGAAAACCGGAGCCAATTACCAGGAAATGTTCCGCAAGGTGAAGAACGAACTAGTGCGCAAGTACAAGGCGGTGTTGTGAGAGTCAGCCGTGACAAAGTGAATAAAGTGGCGCACATGGTCACGGACGTGCTGGCCGAGATGGATGAATTGGATTTTATTGAGGATCGGAACACCATCCGGCTGGAAGTGCGCAAGATTCTGGAAGACGTGCTGAACCAGGAAGAGAAGATTGATCAGGCAGCGCGGCACAAGATCGAGAGTCAGAAGCGGACCATCCTGGAGGGCAGCCAGGAATGGGACATTCTGTATCGCAAGTATTACAACGAAGAAGTGAAGAAGCTGGGAATGTAGAGAGTTTGGCTCCGCCTCGACCCTTCGACTGCGCTCAGGGCCGGCTCGCGAGGACGCGCGTACTCAATAAAAGCCCCGCACCGAAATGCGGGGCTTTTGTTCAACCGCTAACAGATCTATGCTGCCATCTGGCGGCCGCGGAGATGTTGCATCCGTCGGCGATATTCCTCGGCGCGATGAGTGATCTCCTTGTGGGTATGGCTCACTACCCATTGCTGCCGCGGCGTGCGCCGGCGCTCGCGGCGGCTGCCAACGTTGCCGCGGTTGAGCGTTTCCGTTGGCTTTTTCTCCGCGGTTTGCTGCTGCCATCCGCTGCCGGAGTTCACATCGAACACCCCGATATAGCCGCCGGCGAGCAGTTGCAGCGGGTTCTGGATCTGCTTGGTCTGATCAAACTGGGTCGACCCCATGGTCCGGAAGCTCTCGAACCAGGACGGAAAGACGAAATCCGAGACCAGCACGTTGCCGATCTGATAGCCGAAGTTATCGGATTCGCAGGCATCGCACACTTCATAGGCGTAGAGGATCCCCGTACTCTGGTCGTTCTGCACAAACACGGTCAGATTGATGTTGGGATCGCCTAGCATCTCGAGCAATTCGTGGCTGGCGGTCACCGACCATTGCGTGCCATATTTCAAGTCGGTGCCGGCGAACACCTTGCCCAAAGGAAGTCCGTCGGGGGTAATGTCGTGATAGCCCAATGCGCCGGCCTGATCGGAATCGTCGAGGATGCTTAGCCACCAGGTTCCCGTCGGAGGCGTAGTGCCGGTGGGAATGAAGCTGAGCTGAGCGTTGACTCCCCAAGCGGGGAAAAAATCATTGGTGACTTGCTTTTGCAGGGCGTCCACGACGGGGCGAACATCATCGTCCGTCACCACCGTGCTCGCGTTAATTACGGAAATCTGAATCGGAGCTAACTGAGACATGTGCTTCTCCTTTGCTGGAACAGATTCGGAGAACGCGCAAGTGACGTTGCGTGACTCTTTGTCAGGGATAGTCCTCTCCTAGGCGGGAACGCAAGCACTTTAGGCAGAAAACGGGTGCCCAGTTCCCACTTTGGGCAAAAATGCACCCGGACATGAGAAGCAAAAGCTTGACCGTCAGCAGCTTCTGCCTTCTCCGTACCCTCCTATAGTGCTATCCGTGGTCCGGTCGTTTCACAAAAAAGTGCGGATTTTGGCCCTCTGACGGGGTACGATTATCACGCTTCCGGGTGATGCAGATCACAGCAGAAATCCCGGCGCAGGACTTAAATGGAGGGTTGGCCAAGGTTTTATGACCTGCGCAACGTTCCAACCAGTAAATTCTGAAAGCCTTTCTTACAACCATTGGAGGAAAATCCCATGAGCGTCATGACACCGCCCGGAATCAAAACTCCGGGCGATTACCTAGAAAACGTAATGACCATTGTAAAAGCCAAGAACCCGGCGGAGCCTGAGTTCCACCAGGCAGTTCAAGAAGTGTTCGATTCTCTACGGCTGGTTTTGCAGAAGCATCCGGAATATAGATCGTCGAAGATTCTTGAGCGTATCACCGAACCCGAGCGCGTCTTCATGTTCCGCGTGCCCTGGTTTGACGATCGCGGTGAGATTCAAGTCAATCGCGGCTTTCGCATCCAGATGAACAGCGCCATCGGCCCTTACAAGGGTGGGCTGCGTTTCCATCCTTCAGTCAACCTCGGCATTTTGAAGTTCCTGGCCTTTGAGCAGGTGTTCAAGAACTCGCTGACCACGCTGCCCATGGGCGGCGGCAAAGGCGGATCGGATTTCGATCCCAAGGGTAAGAGCGACAACGAAGTCATGCGCTTCTGCCAAAGCTTCATGACCGAACTGCAGCGGCACATTGGGCCGGACACCGACGTTCCGGCAGGCGACATTGGAGTTGGCGGGCGCGAGATCGGCTACATGTTTGGCCAATACAAACGTCTGCGAAATGAATTCACCGGCGTGCTGACCGGCAAAGGCCTGAGCTGGGGCGGTTCGCTGATTCGTCCCGAAGCCACCGGCTACGGCTGCGTGTACTTCGCCGCCGAAATGCTGAAGAGCAAGAAAGACACGCTCGAAGGCAAGCTCTGCCTGATCTCAGGCAGCGGCAATGTTTCGCAATACACGGTCGAAAAGCTGCTTGATCTCGGAGCGAAGCCGCTCACCTTCTCCGATTCCGACGGCGTAGTTTACGATCCGGACGGGATCAATCGCGAGAAGCTGGCTTGGGTCATGGAGCTGAAGAACGTCCGCCGCGGACGCATCCGCGAATACGGCGAGAAGTTCAAGAAGGCGATCTTCATGCCCACCGACATCAAGCTGGAGCACAATCCGATCTGGAATATCAAGGCGGACTGCGCGTTCCCCAGCGCCACGCAGAATGAGATCAAGGCGAAAGATGCCGCGAACCTCATCAAGAATGGCTGCAAGCTGGTGGCCGAGGGCGCAAACATGCCCAGCACTCTGGAAGCAACCAAGCTGTTCCTGGAAGCCGGGATTCTCTACGGCCCGGCCAAGGCTGCGAATGCCGGCGGCGTAGCAACATCCGGCCTCGAAATGGCCCAGAACAGCGCACGGCTGAGCTGGACTCGCGAGGAAGTGGACGATCGGCTGCACAAAATCATGATCGCCATCCACAAGAACTGCTTCGAGACGGCCGAGAAATACGGCACCCCGGGCAATCTGGTGAACGGCGCCAACATCGGCGGCTTCTTGAAGGTCGCCAATGCCATGCTGGATCAGGGATTGGTGTAGCAGTTGCGGTGTGGCGCGGGCGCCCTCGCCCGCGTCTCTGTAGAGACGTTGCTCGCAAAGTCTCGCGTGGCTATGATGCGGGGTGGAAGAAGTTCCACCCCGCACGTTCTTGACTCGGACCCAATGGGTTACCGCGAAGACCAACACTAGTGACACACGGGGACCAGCCGTCCGGCGCTTTCAGGGGTTGGTAGCATCTCACAATTGCGCTTGGCACCATACGATTGACTGTTACGCTCACGGGCTTCGTCTATCTCGCGTTGTTGCTGGTCACGGCGCTCTTGATTGGCCCTCATCTCTTCACGGCAGGAAGCGTACTCGTCGATCTTCTGTTGATTTTCGGCACGACAATCGGAGCTATTAGCAGAAAGACTGCAGTTTTGGAGTGTCGGCCTCATGCAGAAGCTCTGAGCCATTGCCGGAACGCTGAGTGCGATCAAAGTGATAGCGATTCTGAATCCCATTGCGACTGGCTCCTCCTAGAAGCTAAGTACATTCTCCTAGATACGTGGTAACTGGCACCAGATAACCCCGATAACCGGTTCTCGGTTACCCAGTCGAGCGCCAACATTGTGGAGCCCAGGCAGCCGAGGATGACTTCCGTAATTAGATTGGTTCTTGATTCCATGGTGAAATTCGAGGGGGGAAACGCAAGTTTGCGACCCGGTGGGAAGGGATCTCGCTCATGAAGTACATAGCGGCCGTTCTGTTACTGGTGGCGGCGATCTCGGCACAGAACGTGCCAATCACAATAGACCCAAACAGCATTCGGTGCCTCGACGGCACCAAACCCCCTTGCACGTTAATGTCTGACGGACACGGTAATTTGGTACCCATTCCAAAGGATGCAATAACAGCGCCAAGCACGAACAAAGGACGGCATCTAGATATCACAGCGATAGCCCGAGACGCGAATGGCTCGGTCGTTTCAATCGTCATGTCGGACAAGGAAGGGCATTTTGTCGCCCTAGGCAGCGGCTTCCTGATAAGCAAAGATGGCTGGATCATAACCAACTACCACGTCATCAAGCGCGGCACGTCTGCAGTCATTAAAATCGCTGACGGTCCTTTGTTCCCTGTCGATGGGGTGCTTGCAGCCGATAAGGATCGCGATGTGGCTATCATCAAGGCACATGGGAACGACTTTCGTCCGTTGACTCTCGGAAACTCCGATCTACTCCAAAAGGGAGAGGAAGTTGTGGCGATAGGTAGTCCGCTTGGGCTCGAATCGACGGTCTCAAACGGCCTCTTCAGCGGAATCCGAACTTTCGATAAAGAAGGCAGATTCTTGCAGATCACTGCGCCTATATCCCACGGCAGCAGCGGCGGCCCGTTGTTCAACAGGGCAGGGGAAGTAGTTGGTATCACAACTTTGATGTTTACAGACGGACAAAACCTGAATTTTGCTATCCCGATCAACGATGTGAAACCAATACTTCCGTCCGTAATGTCCAACACTCGCACTTTTCCCAATGAAGCGGAAGACGAAAAGAACAAACCAAGTCCCGAAATCAAAGCCGAAGCCGATCCAGCCAAAGTGCAGAGCGCGTTCGTGTGGGGCGAATGTGGACCTGCAATATTTTCTACTGCCATCGATCCCTTGACGGGGAACAAGAGTCGCAAACTATCTTATCAGGGTGTTGAAGTCGGGGAACGTGTCGAGATTGTTGGTAGTGACTATAACTGCAGTTTCTGGGCATGCAAAGAGGGCGGTGGCGTTATTGCGTTATTGAAAGTCACGTTTACTCTTGTGAACAACACTAAGCTTCCACTGCAGGTTCAAGAATACAGTTCCACGCTGCCGTTCTTAACTGCGAAGCAGGCCAAAGAATATTTTAAGTGCGGCAGTAAACACTGCGGCGTAGCAGAAGTCAATCGAGATATCGCCGCGACTCCAGCGGGAGAGGTCACACAGTTTGAACTGTACCTTTCCAACACCAACTGTGGAAACGAATCCATTGACAACGGCCCTTTACACACGGTGTGTAGCGGTCCGTTTCGAGTTCAAGTAAAACTGCGGGGCAAGAACTTTGTATTCGTGGAACCTGCAGGCTAACAAACACAGGTGGGGCCTATGAAGGAGGGCATGATGGCTGATGAACAGCGTGCGAGACTGCGACAAATGTTGGTCAGATTACGAAAACGCACGAAAGAATATCCGCAGCATTTATCGGCACTCGATGCAGAGATAAAACAGAACGTCAAGACAGCCCAATTCTTCTTCAATTTGGCAAAGGCGAAGTACGTAAGTCCTGACTTGAAACTGACTCAGCGTACTGTAGCTCGCGGTTTTAGGAGAAGCGCAGCCGTCGCCAAGAGACAGAAAACTCGGGTGCAACAGCAGATGCAGAGGCACCTGGACTTGTGCGAGCAGGTCACCGGAATTCTAGCTGCGATGAAGACATAGGGGAGGCATGGTCGTCCAGACGAGGCCGCCTCGGCCCACGTGTTATGGCCGGTCTATACTGAAAAGTTGAAGACGGGCCATGGTCGTAACCCACTCCCCCCGAGCGCCTCTTCGAGTTCTTCGAGAACCTGACGCCCACTGGCCACACCCAGCGACTCTTGCGTACCGTCATAATCTGTCATATTATGAAGCTATGCCGATGACCTCCCTGAACATCTCCCTCCCCGAAGCCCTCAAGAAGTATGTAGAAGGGCAAGTTGCTACGGGCGACTGGGGTACGCCAAGCGAGTATGTCCGCGAACTGATTCGCCAGGACAAGGAACGCCGCCTTGTAAATCTCGAACAAGAGCTCGTGGCTGCCGCCAAGGGACCGAAAATCGAGATTTCCCTGGCCGAAATTCGCCGCAAGGGCCTGATCTCCGCGCTCCGCGCGCGCGCCCGCAGCCGATGAGAAGGCGTCGCCTTGTCTTCAGCTCGTCTCTAGCCTCTACGACTCTTTCATTCTGCGCGGGGAATCTCTCGAACTCGAACAGCAGAGGCGTGCTTGACAGGTGACAAGCATTACTTTACGGTGCATCTTGATGATTAAGAGCTTCAAGCATCGGGGCTTGAAACGACTTTATGAACGTGGTGACCGGAGTGGGATACGATCAGATCTGCTGGATACAGTTGAACGAATTCTGACAATTCTCGACAACGCCAGCACGCCGCAAGCTATGGAACTTCCCCGATATCGACTCCATCCCCTTAAAGGCGATCGGAGGGGCTTCTGGTCTTTGACGGTACGGGCCAATTGGCGCATCGTGTTCCGGTTTGAAGGGACCGATGTTTTCGACGTAGAACTGATCGACTATCATTAGGATTAAGGAGAAAGCGGCAATGTCTATGAGAGACCCCGTGCACCCCGGTCGAATCGTCCGCTACGACTGCCTTGAGCCTCTAGGTTTATCTGTTACCGAAGGCGCGAGAGTCCTCGGCGTAACCCGGCAGGCGCTCAGTAACATCGTCAACGGCAAGTCTGGCATCAGCCCCGAGATGGCTATCCGGCTGACCAAAGCGTTTGGCAGCACGCCGGAAACGTGGCTGCGAATGCAACTGGCTTATGATCTCGCGGCAGCGCGCAAGAACGAAAGCAAGATCAAGGTTCGCCGTCAGCATGTCGAAGAAATACGTGCGCTATAACACAATGCTAAGGCTCGTACTCCATGGCAGTTATCCACACCCCCGACCCCATCGTCGACCCCGAGCGCCTCTTCGAAGGCTTCGAGAACCTCATGCCCTTCCGGGTGCAGGATATCCTGCTCGTATCCAGCCTCTACGACTCTTTCATTCTGCGCGAGGACGGGCGGCTGAATGAGCTGCTGATCGGGGAATCTCTCGAACTCGAGCAGCAGTAGATTCCCGGGATCACCCACGTTTCATCCGGCGCGGAAGCATTGAAGCTGGCGCGATCGCAGCCGCGATTCAACCTCATCGTCACCAACCTCGAAGTCGAGGACATGGACGCCGCACAGTTGGCTCGCGAGGTCAAGGCGGCAGGGCTGGACGTCCCCGTGATCGTGCTTGCCTATGACTACCGAGAGATCAAGAAGTTCGTCGCGCGCAACCCGGTCACTGATATTCAGCAGATTTTCCTGTGGCAGGGCAATGTCCGCATTCTGATTTCGATCGTCAAATACATAGAAGACAAGCGCAACGTTGAACACGACACTCACGCCATCGGCGTGCCGGTCATCCTGGTGGTCGAAGACAACATTCGCTATTACTCCTCGTTTCTTCCCACGATCTATACCGAACTGATCACACAGTCCCGCCGCCTGCTCAGCGAAGGTTTGAATGTCGCGCACAAGTTGGTGCGCATGCGGGCGCGGCCCAAGATTCTGCTGGCATCGAACTACGAAGACGCGGCGCAGCAGGTGATGAAGTATCGCGAGTATCTGTTGGGGGTGGTGTCGGACGTGGAATTTCCGCGCGATGGCGAGTTGAGCCCCGACTCTGGATTCGACTTGGCCCGCATGGTTCGTGACAAGGTGCCGGATGTTCCCATCGTCCTGCAGACGAGCCGGACCGAATTTAGGGCGCGGGCGCATGCCGAGGGATATTCGTTTCTGCGGAAACGTTCGCCAACCCTGTTGCGGGAGCTGCGGCGTTTCCTTACCGAGCAGTTCGGGTTCGGCGACTTTGCGTTTCGCCTGCCCAACGGTCGAGAGGTGGCGCGGGCCAGTGATTTGAATGAACTCGAGGCGCGGCTTCACGAAGTCCCGGCGGAGAGCATCGCGTATCACAGCGCGAGAAATCATTTCTCGCGCTGGCTGCGGGCGCGGACCGAGTTCGCGTTGGCCCAGAAACTCAGGCCGCGGAAGGTCTCGGATTTTGCCACGCTGGAAGACTTGCGGCGCGATCTGATCGATTCGATTGCCGAGTATCGCAGTGAGCAAAGCCAGGTTTTGATCGGGGATTTCAACGCCTCCACCTTCAAATCAACCGATGCCTTCTTTCTGCGGATTGGCGGCGGTTCGTTAGGCGGAAAGGCGCGCGGCCTGGCTTTCATCCGCCACTTGCTGCACAAATACCAGACGGCGCGCCGCTTCGCGGAGGTCCGCATTACCGTGCCGCCGAGCGTGGTGCTGGCGACGGATGTGTTTGACCACTTCGTCAGCGAGAACAACCTGCTCGACTTCGCCATCGGTAGCGCTGATGACGCCGAGATTCTGCGGCGGTTTTTGGAGGCATCGCTCCCAGCATCGCTTCGCGACGATTTGCTGGCGTTTCTCGCCGAGGTCCATTACCCCTTGGCGGTACGATCTTCCAGCTTGCTGGAGGATTCGCAATACCAGCCCTTTACCGGTGTGTACGAAACTTTCATGCTGGCCAACCAGCATCCCGACCTGTCGGTGCGACTGGAGCAGCTTATGGAGGCGATCAAGCGCGTCTATGCTTCGACCTTCAGCCAGCACGCCAAAGGGTATGTGCGGGCCACGCCCTACCGCTTGGAAGAGGAGAAGATGGCGGTGATCGTGCAGCAAGTCGTGGGCACGCTTCATGCTTCTCCTGACGGAAGGCGGTTCTATCCCGATTTCTCCGGAGTGGTGCGATCGCATAACTTTTATCCGGTTCCGCCGATGAGCTATGGAGACGGAATTGCCGCGGTGGCCTTGGGCCTGGGGCGGACAGTTGTGGATGGTGGAAAATGCCTGGCTTTCTGTCCGCGTTATCCTCGAAACATTGTGCAGTTTTCCTCGGTGGAGGATATTTTGGCCAACTCGCAGCGGGAGTTCTGGGCGCTAGAGCTCGATCACATCGAGCGTGGCCAGGATGAATCCGTGTCCGACCCGTTACTGGAACTTAAGGAAGCCAGGTTTGGTTTGGACGTGGCGGAGAAGGACGGAACCTTGAACAATCTAGGATCGACCTACTCCGTCGACAACCACGTCATTTACGACGGGCTGAGCCGGCCGGGCACTCGCATCGTGAGCTTTGCTCCGATTCTCAAGCACGGAGTGTTTCCGTTGGCCTCGATTCTTGAACGGCTCACAAAAATCGGCGATGAAGCCTTTGGGCGGCCGGTGGAAGTGGAGTTTGCGGTGCGCCTGCCGCATCGACCAGAGGAAACAGCCGAGTTTGGATTTCTGCAGATACGTCCGCTGGTGCTTTCGCGCGAAGGCGAAGAGCTGCGGATGGATGATGTGAATCCCGAGCGGCTCGTCTGCCACAGTTCACAAGTGCTGGGCAACGGACGCGTCCGGGATTTGCGCGACGTGGTGGTGGTCGATTTTCATCGCTTCGAGCGGGCCCGAAGCCAGGAAGTGGCCGAAGGGGTGGCCCACCTGAATGCGAAGCTGAGCGAAAGTGGAACGCCGTACCTGTTGATCGGAGTGGGCCGCTGGGGTCGAATGATCCCTGGCTCGGAATCCCGGTGGAATGGGACGAGATTTCCGGAGCCCGCGTAATCGTGGAGGCCGGATTCCGCGACTTTCGCGTCACTCCGTCGCAGGGCAGCCATTTCTTCCAGAACCTCACCGCCTTTCAGGTGGGATATTTCACGGTCAATCCGGATGCCGGAGAAGGCTTTGTGGACTGGCAGTGGCTTGGCGCGGTGCCGGCGGTTGAGGAGCAGGGATGCGTGCGTCATCTGCGATTTGATGAGCCGCTGGTGGTGGTGATGAATGGCAGGACCAGCCGGGGGATGGTGTTCAAACCAGAGGCGCCGATGTAAATGCAACTCGTTCCCGCGGTCGAATTTTGCTCACATCCTTGACATTTACTTGTGCCATTACTTTGAATTCTTTATGACATCAGCCAACAGGTCACTGCAGACAACTGCCGCTAGAGTCCGCAAGGAAACCGACGCCGCGTTTGCTGGTATGGCGGAAGACGCGAGCTATCAACAAGAAGCCCACAAACTCGCCGAAGAGTGTGCCTTCAGCGACTGGGAAGCCCTGAAACTGCAAGAATAAGGCGGAGAAATACCCCGTTGACTTTCGTATTTCGTTCGCCTATAATCGCGCCTCTGTAACTTCCAATATCCGAAGGAGCAATTGCATGTCACTCAGTCAATCTCTTCTCCCCGAGTTCGATCACGAAATGGCCAATACCCGCAAAACATTGGAACGGGTCCCGGACGAAAAGTTTTCCTGGAAGCCGCACGAAAAATCCGGCAGCATGGGATGGCTGGCCGGACATCTGGCCAATCTTGTCGGATGGACTGTCGATACGATTAAACACGATTCATTCGACATGTCGCCTGGAGGCAAACCATTCACGCCGCCACCGGTGCCCAAGTCTCGTAAAGAGCTGTTGGAGTTGTTCGACAAAAACGTGGCCTCGGCCCGCGCAGCTCTCGCCGGAGCCAGCGATGCCGACCTCGCCAAGACCTGGTCATTTCTCAACAACGGCGCGACCGTCTTCTCCATGCCGCGATTGGCTTGTCTTCGCACTTGGGTGATGAATCACACCATTCATCATCGGGCGCAACTGGGCGTCTACTTGCGTTTGAACAATATCGCCGTGCCTTCGATCTACGGGCCGTCGGCTGACGAGGGTCAGATGTAAGGGCTGCAAGTCGCGCGCAGGAGCTAGTAGCGGCTTTCCCTAATCCAAAGGCGGACTTGTTCCTCGACGGAGAAACTCTCTAAGGCATTACGAGCGAACCTTGATTCCAGCGCGAAGGCGTGGGCCTCCAGCGGCACCGCGAAGTGCGCATTGGTTCTAAGGAAGCCGCGAACCAGCAGGTCGGCGTAACGTTGCAATCCGAGGATTTGAAACTGGACTGAATGCACCAGCCCGTGAAACAGGGCGCTATCGGTCATTTGGTCGCGGAAAACGACCACGTCCAGGAAGGTCAGCGAGGGCATCTGGGAGAAGTTGGGCAGACTCAAAAATCCGAGGTCCCTCGCCTTGGAGTAAAACGGGGGGTCCGGAAAGCATGCGCCTTCAAGTTCCACGGCCCGAATGCGGCCCAACAGGGCTGGGGGAAAGAAAGGCTGCATGATTGCCTTGCGCTGTGCGCCCAGCGGCATTGCAGAGGGAAAGTAGCGGTCGCGTTGCTCCCGCACGTAGGCGGAAAGGGAAGCGCTGATTTCAAGGGCCTGCTCTTCGTTGAGCTTGGGCCCGCTGGGTGGGGAGAATTGGCCGGCCTGTGGAATCTGCCGCTCGATGGAGGCGTAAAAATCGTTCAAAGTAGCGGCGGAGTGAATCGCCTTGCGCAAGAGATCCGGCTCGGCGTAGCGGGCGATATCTTCGGTGGAGAAGCGGAGACGAAGTTGGTGGGTCGCGCATTCCGCGCTAAGCAGTTCCAGCCGTGCGTGACGGAGCTCTGAGTTCATTTGCACAATGGCAACCCGGTCGTCCGGATTTTCCCAGGAAAACATCGATGGACTCCTGAATTCAGCTATACAAATGCGGGAAAGAGGCCTATAGTTATTATGTATACAGCGTTACGTTTACGCTGTCAACATAAATTATTAAATCGTTTTTATGTAGGCAAAGGACAGAAATGCCACGGCAACCTGATCCTGATCTGCAAGAACGCATTTTGAACGCGGCCCAGCGGCTATGGAAAAAGGGAGCGGAGAAGACTCTCACCATGCGAGCTGTAGCCAAGGCGGCGGGTACCAACACGCCCGCGGTTTACCGGCGCTTTCAAAACCGGCAGGACATTCTGCGCGCCCTGCTGCGACGAATCCAGCAGGATGTCGTCGACGCGCTTCGGCCCTGCTCATCTCCCGAGGAAGCCTGCGAGCGCTACCTTGAGTTCGCGATGAGTCATGCCCATGAGTACGAACTCTTCTACAGTCATGCGCACGAACTCTCTCCTTCTGCCCGGTCGGATCATGCGTCTCCGCTGCGGGAACACAGACCGACCATGCAGTTCATGGAGAACAAACTGGCCGAACGGCTGGGCGGAACCGCCGCGGATCACACGCGCTTATCGCTGGCCTTGTGGACGATGGCGCACGGAACGGCCATGCTCCTGATTTCGAGAGCCATCCCCGCGGGCCATGTCGCGGAACTGCGTTCCGTCTTCACGACGGCTGTGGCGACTCTAATCAACAACTCATCGAGTTTGTCGGGTGGGAATTGATCGAAGCGCGATCGCGCCGGCTGGAACCACTGCCGCCAGACTAGGTGTCAGAGACCACTGGGTTCGTCTACAGTGTTCATTTGCGAACATGATTGCGTGTTTGCGCACATTCTTGTCCTCCAGCAAGCGGTATTGGTCCGCGCTTTCGCTCCGCTTGTCACATTCTTGTAAATTGTCTCACCTTTCCTGAGTCGTAACGTCCAACTAAGCAATCCGTTCGATGTTGGACAGATTCCGATCTTGTCCCGGAAACGAACACTATGCACGGCTCGCGCGAGCAGATCTGTTTCGATGGAACGAGTGAGTACATCGCTGCGTATCTAGGCGCAGGAGTGGTGTGCACGGGCTAGAGGGAATCGGCACGAACCGGTCAGGGCAAGTTTGGAGGTGGGGTTATGCAGGGCGGAGCGAATGGCAGCAACGGGACGGGCAATGGAAGCCTTCTGCGCAACGGGGATCCTCATGTCCAGGAAGTGGTCAAAACAGCCCATGAAGAACTGCGGCAGCTGATGCGTCAGCGGGCTGAAATTATGAAACGCATCGGCACTCTGAAGCAAACCATCTCAGGGTTGGCCAATTTGTTTGGCGACGATATCCTGGGGGAGGACTTGTTGGAGTTGGTCGACCGCAAAACCGGAGGTCGCCAGCCAGGTTTTACGAAAGCTTGTCGCATGGTTTTGATGGAAGCCGGACGACCTCTGGCCGTGCGCGAGGTCTGTGAGCAGATTCAGCAGCGTCTTCCAGCCGTACTGCTGCGGCACAAAGATCCGCTGGCTTCGGTGACCACGGTGCTCAACCGGTTGGTGGAATACGGCGAGGCCCTAAGCGTGGTTCGGGAGAATGGACGGCGGGCGTGGCAGTGGGTGTCCGATCCGGTTTCTGTAGAGCAGGCGAATCCTGCGAACGTGCCGCTTCCTCGGCTGTAGAAACACAGCTTGCCGCGTGTCAGACGTTGCCAGCTAGACGTTGCCGGCAACGTCTCTACAGCCATAGGTCTGTCGGCTATGCTGGCAGCAGCATTCCTTTTTCCAGGTGCCGGGTCACGTGCGCGTAAGACGCCGCGTGGGGATCGTGCGTCACCATCACCACCGTCTTGTGAAAGTCCTGATTCAGACGCTTCAGGATTTCCAGCACCTCGGTGGCGGAGTGGCTGTCGAGATCGCCCGTGGGCTCGTCGGCTAGCAGTAGTGTGGGATCACTGACGATCGCCCGCGCAATCGCAACTCTTTGTTCCTGTCCGCCGGAGAGCTGTTTAGGAAGATGGTTCACTCGTTCCTCTAAGCCCACCAGTTTCAGCGCGGTCATCACGTGATCGCGCCGCTGCTGGGCATTCAGCTTGGTGAGCAGCAGCGGAAGTTCGACATTCTCGAACGCCGTGAGCACGGGAATCAGGTTGAAGGTCTGAAATACGTATCCGATGTGGACGTTGCGCCAGTGGGCGGACTGGGAATCGCTAAAGCGAAACACATTTTCACCCAGCACCAGCAGTTCTCCCGACGTGGGCCGGTCGATGGCCGCAATCATATTCAGCAAGGTCGTCTTGCCCGAGCCGGATGGCCCCATCAGGGCCAGAAACTCGCCGCCTCCGATTTCGATGGAAACGTCGTCCAGGGCGTTGACCTCAAAAGCGTCGCGCTTGAAGATCTTGCTGACGTTGCGGGCTTGAACCACCTTGGTTTGAACTGCGGTATGGGGAACGGTAGCTGCGCTCATGACTGTCCTTTGATCTTGATTTTTTCGCCGTCTTTCAACTCTTGTGGCGCCGAAGTGATGACATCTTCGCCGCCGTTGAGGCCCTGCACCACTACGCCGCCGCTGCGTTGCGCCTGAATTCTCACTTCCCGTGCCCTGGCCTTGCCGTCAAACGCGAGGAAGACGAGTTTCTTGCCGTCACGATCATGAATCGCGGCGGTGGGCACAAAAACTCCCTGCGGCTGTGTGCTCGTAGGCTTGGATTCGTCCGCCAGAAATTTTACCGTGGCGTTCATGTCCGGCCGCAAATGGGCATCCGGATTGAGGATTTGCACTTTCACCTGCACTGTCGCCTTCGCCCGGTTGGCCTGAGGCGAGATTTCAGCAATGATTCCATCCCACTTGAGGTCAGGGTACGCGTCCACGGTGACCACGCCCTTTTGCCTGGGGCTCAGCCTGGCAAAATCGTCCTGTGCGATATCGAGTTCCACTTGCAGATCGTTCAGATCGGCCAAGGAAACCACCAGACCTTGCGGACCGCCCTCGGCGGTGCTGGCAAATCCCGAGGTGACAAGCTCGCCTTTTTCGGCGGCACGCTCAAGAATAGTTCCCGTGACCGGCGCGCGGATCAGGGTAGCGTCGAGCAAGGACTTGGCATAGTCCGCCTGCCCCTGAGCCTGTTCGAGAGCGCCTCGTGCGCGCGCAATCTCCTCCTTGCG
>Ga0116219_10002428_pt1 | contig 15787 bp, 10 predicted proteins | sample Sb_taG_4_FD_91019 | JGI IMG/M metagenome (GOLD analysis project Ga0116219, IMG submission 91019) | Peat soil microbial communities from Weissenstadt, Germany - Sb_50d_6_BS metaG | ecosystem: Environmental > Terrestrial > Soil > Wetlands > Peat | place: Germany: Weissenstadt | collected 2010-09-21
AGGCCTGCCTTCCGACCTGATCTGGAGCATCCGGCGCGACCGGAAAGGCGCGCTCTGGGTAGGCACTTCCCTGGGCTTGGCACGGCTGGAGGGGCAGGGCCCGCCACGGACCTGGACCCGGAAAGACGGCTTGGGGGGCGATAACGTTCGATGGCTGGGCGAGACTTCCGATGGCGCCATGTGGGCGGTTCTGAAGCCGGGCGGCGTGGCCCGTATCGATCCGGCAACCGGGAAGATTCGCCTGTTCGGCCGTGCGGAAGGGCTCCCCTGCGGGACTTCGCACCGCGGTTTCGTCGACCATCTGGACCGGCTGTGGGTCGCCACAGCCTGCGGCATCTTTCGCAACGACGGGCCGCCTGCCTCCGAGCGCTTCCGCCGCATCGATCAACCCGAATCGCTGCGTCGCGTGGTGTGGGCTTTTTCGGAAGACAAACAGGGGACCATGTGGATAACCAACCCCGACGGGTTGTGGAGATTGAGCGATGGCCGGTGGCGCCAGTACCGGAAAGCGGACGGGCTCCTGAGCGACGACCCGTACATCCCGGCAATCGGCCCGGCCGGCGCTCTCTGGCTGCACCACCGCTACGATGCCGGAATCGAGAGAGTAGAGTTCTCGGGAGACCGCATCGTTCGCGCGACGCCGGTCCTGCCTGCCGATGCCTCGTCGGTCGAGGTCACGGCCTTTCACGGCTTTGACGCGTCGGGGCGCCTCTGGCGGGGCAGCGCCAACGGAGTGTCTGTCCTGGCCGGGGGTTCCTGGAGGTACCTGAGTACGGAAGACGGGCTGATCTGGAACGACACCGACGGGGAAGCCTTCTGGGCCGATCCGGACGGCAGCGTGTGGATCGGTACCAGCGGTGGACTGGCGCACTACCGGCCTTCTGGCGGTGGCTGGTCCTCGCCGCCCGTTGCCAATCCCATTCTGACCAGGCTCGAGGTCGGCCAGAAATCGCGGGTTGTCAGGGCCGAGTTCTCCACGCTCGGCTACAAGAGCGAGCAACTGGTGCACTTTGCCTACCAGTTGGACGGCGAACGCTGGACCGACGCCACGGAGCGGACCATCTCGTTTGCCGGGCTGGCCCCGGGCCGGCATCGGCTGGAAATCCGGTCGCGGGTTCGGGATGGGCCAGTATCGGCGAAAGTGGCTGTGGCGGAGTTTCAGGTCGAGCCGAAATGGTGGGAGACCTGGTGGTTGCGGTCGATTGCCCTGCTGCTGGCCGCCGCCGCCGTGTGGGGTGTCATTCTGTGGAGGAACGGGCTGCTGCGTCGCAGAAACCGCCAGTTGGAACAGGCGGTGCGCCAGCGGACGGCCGAACTGGAATCGGAACGTACCAAGGTGTTGGAAGAGAAGCGGCGCGCGGACGCGGCCAGCGAAGCCAAGGGCCGCTTCCTGGCAACCATGAGCCATGAGATCCGGACGCCTATGAACGGCGTGATCGGGATGACGGGGCTGCTGCTGGATACGGAGCTGTCGGCGGAGCAACGTGAGTACGCGGAGACGGTGCGACGGTCGGGCGAGTGCCTGCTGAGTGTGATCAACGACATTCTAGACTTCTCGAAGATCGAAGCGGGACGGATGGTAATCGAATCGTTCCCGTTCGACCTGCGGCTAGTAATCGAAGAAGTCAATGAGATGCTGGCGCCGAGGATCGAAGACCGCAAGCTCGACTTGGTGCTGGAGTATCCGCCAGACGTGCCGCGGCATTTCATCGGAGACGCGGGGCGAATCCGCCAGGTGGTTACCAATCTTGTGGGCAATGCAGTGAAGTTCACGCCGGGTGGCCACGTACTGATCACGGTGAACTGCGAATCGCAAGGCGGGGAGAAGGCGCAAATCCGAGTTGCGGTTGCGGATACGGGTCTGGGGATTGCGGCAGAGAAGTTGGACCAACTGTTCGAGGAGTTCAGTCAGGCAGATGGCTCGACGACGCGGAAATTTGGCGGCACGGGGCTGGGGCTGGCGATCTCCAGACAACTGGTGAACCTCATGGGAGGCGAGGTGGGAGTGACCAGTCAGGTGGGCAAGGGCTCGACTTTCTGGTTCACGTTGCCTTTGCAACTGGATGCGCAGCCGCACGCGGAACCGGTGCCCGTGGCCGACCTGCAGGGCTTGCGCGTGCTGATCGTGGACGACAACGACGTGAACCGGCGCATGCTGCACGAACAGATCACCAGTTGGAAAATGCGCAACGGCAGCTATGCGAGCGCGGCGCAGGCGCTCCAGGCGCTGCGCGAGGCGAGGGCGGCGGGCGATCCGTACCAGGTGGTACTGCTGGATTACCAGATGCCCGAGATGGACGGAGCGACGCTGGCGGCGGCGATCAAAGCGGACCCGCTGTTGAGTGACACGGTGGTGATCATGCTCACGTCGGTGGGTCACTCGAGCGAAGTGCGGCACATGCAAGGAGCCAGCATCGATGCCTGCCTGGTGAAGCCGGTGCGGCAGTCGCATTTGCAGAACACGCTGGCGACGGCATGGTCGAAGAAGCTGCAGAGCGGGTTTGCGACGCGGACGAAGGCGCTGCACGAGATCGCGACGCTGAAATCGAAGCTGGCGGGTAGCTTTGCCGGGGCGCCGGTGCGGGTGCTAGTGGCGGAAGACAACGTGGTGAACCAGAAGGTGGCGGTGCGTATGCTGGAGCGGCTGGGGCTACGTCCGGACGTCGCGGGCAGCGGGCGCGAGGCGGTAGAGCTGTGCGCGCTGCTGCCGTACGACGTGATTTTCATGGATTGCCAGATGCCGGAAATGGACGGCTACACGGCGACGGCGGAGATTCGGAAGCGTCAAGGGGCGAACGCGCGCGTGGCGGTTATCGCGATGACGGCGGAGGTGATGGAGGGCTGCCGGGAGCGCTGCATCGCGGCGGGGATGGATGCCTACATCGCGAAGCCTGTGCGGCTGGACGACATGATCGAAGCTCTGAAGAAGTGGGTGCCGACGGGGATCTCGGCGGCGAAGAGGAGCTGCCACGGCTGTAATCATAAGCGCCAGGACCGCACTGGAACGACGCTCCAATCGAGGGGACAAGGCACGGGGCTTCAGCGTAGTGGCCCGCCCGGTGGTTCTCTGATCACCCTGTGGAATAAGAGAATGATCGAAGCGCCGATCGCATCCTAGCACATCCAGTCGGCGTTACAATCGCGCATATGCGACTGCAGCGAGGTGCCCTGCTGGGAGTCTACGAGATTGTCTCGGCGCTCGGCGCAGGTGGCATGGGTGAGGTCTACCGGGCGCGGGATTCGCGTCTGGAACGGGCCGTCGCAATCAAGGTGCTCCCCGAACGTCTCGCGGCAGACCCACAAGCACTCTCTCGCTTTGCACGCGAATCCAAAGCTGTAGCGGCCCTGTCGCACCTGAACATCCCTGGCTATATATGATGTCGGCGCCGAGCAAGGGGTAACGTTTGCGGTCATGGAACTGCTGGAAGGCGAAACGCTACGAAAGCGTTTAAGGCACGGAGCCGTCCCTTGGAGCAAAGCTGTCGAAATCGCCGTAGCGGTCGCCGATGGGCTTGCGGTTGCCCACGCCAAAGGCATCATTCACCGGGATCTAAAGCCGGAAAACATTTTCCTCACTTGCACCGACCACGCAATAATCTTAGATTTCGGGCTGGCGCGGGTCAATCGTGGCGCGCCGGCGCAAGATGAATCGTCCATCCCGACGGAGAGCTACTGGCGGTGCTCTCCGTCAACTGGTTCAACTGGTCGGACCGGCCGATTCGATTCTCTCGCCGTGTTGCCGTTCGTCAATGCGGGCGGCGACCCCAATGCCGAATACTTGAGCGACGGCATCACCGAGACCCTGATCAACAGCCTCTCCCAACTGAAAAGGCTCCGGGGCACGGCCCGCAGCCTGTCATTCCGCTATGATACGTCCAATTTGATTGTTCGTCCAATTCTTATCCTGGCGTCTTCTTATCCTGGCATTGCAGTACGGTTAGTACCGGTTAACATAGGTCACCGGCGAACTCCGGCGCGCCTGCCGCCCGGGCGGGATCATCACCGTGCAAACTGGACCGAGCAAGGTTTCGCCACCGCTTCAGTAGGGAGACCACCTGTGTAGCTCACGGCGCATCCTGCCGCAGAACACTCCTGTATTGAGCGATGAGGCGGGGTGGTTAACGTTCACCCGTACTTCCCTTACCATATCCATATCCGTTCCCCTTGGAATTAGATTCCTCCCAATTTATACTACTTTCTGTCATGCCATTCTTTCTTGCGCTACTGCCCTGGGAGGGACTGGCGCTCATGGTCCTGTTCAGGCACAAACTCCGCTCCAACCGCCTCAGGGCATCCGAGAGAAAGACACGCCTCCTGATCCGGGCGCTCAGCACGGAACCGCAGGATTGAGATCGGATCTGACCTTCTCATCTCAGGGTCTGCACACGCTACAGGGTGTAAAGCCGCTTGCTCTGGCAGTCCTAACCTAATGGAGATAGGGATGCGGCTCTTGAAGAGATACACCCAGAAGTTGACACAGTTATGTCCGCGAGCAAGATGCCGGCCACACGATGGCGGGAAGACGATGAGTGCGGCGGTGGCCGGGGCATACCCCAGCGCGTGGTTCACCGTGCGGGGAACAGCACCTCTGGTATGGCGTAGAGGCCTGGATGTGCCCACTCACGGGGCGAGTTGCTCAAAGCCGAGCGTACGACCGGGAAACCCAGTGAGGGTCCCCGGCTTGTCGCGAAGGCTAGGCGGCTACTTTCAGTTTAGGACTTGAGGGGACCCTTGCGCTAATCGGGGGCCGCCCGGCTAGGTGGTCCACTTCGGCTCCCGCGTCTTGCAAACGGGTCGGGGGTATGGGCCGTCGGTTAACCAAGGTCAGCGTTGTCCGGGGGTCGTTGCCAGATTGATACTAGGCTTTGGCGCTTACCTGCAACTTCGAAAATGGGCCATAGTTGATGACCCCTTCCCTACCAGCAAAGGACCTGGCAACAGAGTGCAGGCACTCATTCCACCAAGACTGGTCGCCACCAGCATTGCTTCTTGAATTAGCATCGGACGACGCTGGTTTAATAGCCGACCTGTACCGACGCTCGAATTAAGGAAATCCGCGAAGCCTTGGCAGCTCTCAATTTTGCAAAGATCCGTGCTGAAGCCCACACGATCAAAGGTGGCGCCAGACAGGCGGGGCTGACGCGGTAGCCCAGGCCTGTCAAGAACTCGAGATTGTATCCGACCTTCAGGAGGCAATGCTCGTCGCCGCTCGGCTGGACCTTGTCCCAGAACGCTTTGAAGAAACACGCAGTGCGATGGCCGCGTATTCGAGTCGCAGAGAAATGGGCCCCTACAAATGTCTTTGACAACGCGGATCTGGATAACCAGCCTCGGGTCGCTGCTTTGTGCGTTGAATGCACAGGCACAACACTGGTCATTCCAGATGTATGGAACCGATCAAGGCTTAACCAATCCCACCATTCTCGCGTTGCACCAGGATCGCCAAGGTTTTCTTTGGGTTAGCACGGAAGGCGGCCCTTTCCGCTACGATGGCGATCGCTTTCAACCCTTCGCCGTGAAGTCCGCCACGAAACACGGCAACTGTAACTCCATGCATAGCTCGGCGGACGGCCAATTCTGGGCGGGATCGAATGCCGGCCTATTCCGCTGGGCTGGAGATGCCTTCGCTGCGGTTCCGGGGTTTGAAGACGTCGAACTGATGAGCGGCCAGGCGATCGGCAGCGATGCCGCTAACCTCTATGTGGCCGCTCCATCGGGGCTTCGCTCGATGCCCCTCCAGGGCCACGGGCAGCCGCGCCTGGAGTCGCCGAGGCAGTCCTATAGCGTATTCGTGGCATCCGATCAAACGGTGTGGTTCAGTTGCGGGCTTGCGCTGTGCTCGCTCAAAGGCGGTCGTGAACAGGAGTGGGCCGAAGATCGCGGCGTGACCGGCGGGCCCTGGAGAAGTATCGTAGAGGATCGTGCCGGGCGCCTGTGGATTCGTTCGCCCGAAAGAGTGCTGGTACGCGATTCGGCTGGGTCGCTGTTTCATGGTGTGCCAGACCTCCCCAACTTGAACTCCACCCACAACGCGCCCCTCGTAGCCAACCGTCTCGGGGAGGTCCTGATTCCGCACAGCGCCGGGTTGATGATTTGCGACGGCGGCCATTGCCGGAACTACGGCGCGGAGAGCGGCCTGCGGCACGCGGAAGTGACCAGTGCGTTTGAAGACCGGGAGGGTTCGCTTTGGATTGGTTACAGCGGCCACGGAGTGGCTCGCTGGCTCGGGCGCGAAGAATGGCAGAGCTTCGCCGAGGAAGAGGGGCTTGCCAATCCGTCCATCTGGCGCATCGTACGCGACGCCGCCGGCGACCTGTGGATCGGTACCAGCCGTGGCTTGTTTCACGGCGCACAGACTGGTGGCCGCTGGCAGTTTCGGCCAACGGATGCCGTGGGCGAGTTGTCCGTTTATGGACTGGCGGCGGAAGCCGATGGCTCCATCTGGGTGGGCACGTTTAAGAGCGGGGCGAATGGGCTGGTGCGATATAACCCTAGAACCCATCAGCGGTTGGTCTATTCTCCGCGCCAGCCTGTCGGGCGCTTCTCGGTCAATGCGATCGAGCGCGATGACAGCGGCGCGGTTTGGGTTGCGACGGCGCACGGCGTGATGCGCCTCCTGCCGGGCACCAGGTGGCTTGAACCCGTTCCCCTACCCATAGGCGACGCCGGCATCACGGAGGTCAGGTCCACGCAGCAAGGCCTCTTCGTAGCCAGCAGCAGGGGGCTCTACATTCAGGAGGGGCAGGTGCGCCGTGTGCTTACCGTGGCAGATGGCCTGAAGGATAATTGGATACAGTCGGTCGTCATCGGCCCCGATGGGGCGCTCTGGATTGCCTACTTCGCGCCCGTAGGGATCACACGCATCGAAATCAAGGGCGGGAATCTGCGGATGCGCCACTTTACAACCGACGACGGACTCCCCAGCAACGTCGTCTACTCAAACTTCTTCGATACAAGCGGCCGGCACTGGCTGGGTACCGATGGCGGCGTCGCAGTCCTCGACGGCGAGCGGTGGCGACACTACGATACGTCGGACGGACTGGTCTGGAATGACTGCAACGCGCACGCGTTTCTGACGGAGGCCGACGGCTCCGTGTGGGTGGGAACCAGCGGTGGCCTGGCCCGCTATCACCCTTCCGGCCGGCCGAAATTAGATGCGCCGGCCATGCTGATTACTTCGGTGATGCGCAACGATGCGCCGGCCCGGGGCACGGATTTCGATTCCTCTACTCGCTCCCTGGCCCTTCGGTTCACGGTGCTCTCCTATCAAAGGCAGACCGAGGAATTCCGGTACCGAATCGGGACCGGCTCCAGCCCGTGGGTGCGGACGCAAATGCATGAGGTCCGTTTCGCCGAACTTCCGGCGGGCTCATACCGGTTCGAGGTTCAGAGTGAAACGGAGACCGGAAAGTGGAGCCCGTCTGCTGTCCTGGATTTCCGGATCCATCCGCCATGGTACCTTTCGTGGCCGTGCCAGGTTAGTCTGTTCATCGTGGTCTGCGGCTTGGTCGGGTTGTGGTGGCGGCAGCGGGAGATTCGCCAACGTGCGATTCGAGCGACGCTGGAAGCGGCAGTCGTGGCACGGACACGGGATCTGGCCGAAGCCACGGAGCGGGCCGAGCGGGCCAACCGCTCCAAGGGGGAGTTCTTGGCGAACATGAGCCACGAGATCCGCACCCCGATGAACGGAGTGATCGGTATGACGGGCCTGTTGCTGGATACGGATCTCACGCCCCTACAGCAGGAATACGCCGACATCGTGCGCAGATCGGGTGAAACCTTGCTCAGTCTCATCAACGAAATACTGGATTATTCCAAAATCGAGGCCGGCAAGCTGGAGATTGAGTCGTATCCGTTCGACCTTTGCGAGGTTCTCGAAGATGTCAACGAGATGCTGGCCTCCAAAGCCGACGATAGAAAGGTCGATCTGCTCATGGAATATCCCGCGCGGACGCCGCGCAGGTTCTTCGGAGACGGTGCCCGTATTCGTCAGGTGGTAACCAATCTTGTCGGCAATGCCATCAAGTTTACATCCAATGGCTACGTTCTGATCTCCGTGAACTGTGCGGGGCAGGATACCTGGAGTCCGCAGATGCGGATCTCCGTGCGGGACACGGGCGTAGGGATTCCCCAGGAGAAGATCGGATTGCTTTTTGAGAAGTTCAGCCAGGTGGACGGCTCGACTACCCGGAGATATGGCGGCACTGGACTGGGCCTGGCCATTTCCAAACAGCTTGTGAACCTCATGGGAGGGTCCATTGGAGTGGAGAGTCGCCTGGGCGAAGGATCTACTTTCTGGTTCGACGTGTCTCTGCGGCTCGATACCGAACCGCAGACCGGCCCACCTCCGATGGCTGACATCAGCGGCCTTCGGGCCCTAATTCTCGATGACAACGAGGTCAACCGGCGTTTGCTACATGAACAGATCACGGGTTGGGGAATGCGCAATGGGAGCTTTGCTACCGCTGAGCAGGCGCTGCAGCAAATACGTGTAGCACAGGAAGCCGGCGACCCCTATCACTTCATCCTTCTCGATTATCTGATGCCCGAAAAGGATGGGATCGCACTCGCCCGGACGATTCGCTCCGATACGTCGCTGCGCGGCTGTGTGATTGTGATGTTGAGCTCAATCGGACAATGCCAGGAAGTCAACCAGACACAGGGCGTCATCGATGCGTGGCTTAGCAAACCGGTGCGTCAGTCGCAACTGTTCAATACGCTTACCAGCGCCTGGGCCAAGCGACGGGGATCGGAGCTTTCCTGCAGTTTCCGGCCCGAACAGAACTCGACGGTGCTGAAACCAGCCGTCGCCGGGGAGTTTGCAGCACGCCACTGCCGGGTGCTGGTTGTGGAAGACAACGTCGTCAATCAGAAGGTTGCGTGCCGGATGCTGGAAAGACTCGGCCTGCACACGGACGTGGCGGCCAACGGCAGGGAGGCGGTCGCAATGTCCGCACTGATGCCATACGACCTGATCCTCATGGACTGCCAGATGCCCGAAATGGACGGCTACGAAGCCACCCGTGAAATCCGGCGCCGGGAGGGTTCGGCGCGGCACGTTGCTGTGGTTGCATTGACGGCCGAGGCCATGGCGGGCTACCGCGAAACGTGCCTAGGAGCGGGAATGGACGACTACCTCACGAAGCCCGTGAAACTGGACGAACTGCGTGTGACCCTCAACAGATGGTTGCCGCAAAAGCAATTGATCCCGGATCTCACCAAGCCCGTAGCAATGTCAGAGTTGGAACGAGTCCTGCGAACTGAGCGCTCCGGGGTGGCAGCGCAACAGCAGCCTCGGATAATCTTAGCAGACGACGATCCCGCGAGCCGGATGCTGACGGAGATCGCACTTCAAGAACTTGGCTACACTGACATCGTGATGGCGGACGACGGCATGGCGGCCATCGAGGCCTTTGGCCGCGGGGGCGCTGACATCATCTTGATGGATGCGCGAATGCCGCGCCTCGACGGCTTCGACGCGACGGAGCGGCTGCGGTCGCTTGGATGCGGCAGTCCGATCATTATTTTCTCGGCCAGCGATTTCGAGGGAGAGCGGCAAGACGGGTTCAGAGCCGGCTGTACGGAGTACCTCTTGAAACGTGGCGACGTCGACGCGATGAAGGACCCATTGCGGCGTTGCTTGACAAAACACCTGCCTCGTTCAGGACACGTTTCAGAGGGGAACGACACGGTGACAGGGCAGCAGTCGGGGCTATGGACGCCGGGCCGCCCAAACTGAGGGCGTGAGTTTTGCGAGCCGCCGAATTGAGATGTCAGCCGCGCCGCCCAGCCGCAGGGCGCCTCCCGGCGCCGAGAGCGCGGTTGACGTCGGCGAGGCGCGGTGTGCCCGCGCGATAACGCCTTGCGCCGGATGCAAGAGGATTCCCAGATGCTCTTAACATGGTGATACCTCCCCCGCTGAAGATCAAAATCGAAGCCCCCGGCGATCAGCGCGATGGGCCCGCGGGCGCGCTCTAGGCCCGTGAACCGCGACATCGGGCGACGCGGCCGGGATTCTCATGCGCGTCCGCTAACGAGCCCCCATTGACTTGAGTCCGCGCCGTTTGAAAGCAGGCACGGGCAACCCCATGCCGTCAGCACCTGCTTGTTGCAAGTCCTGGAGGGCGACAATCGCTCGCGCCAGGGCTCTCTTTCTGGCACGCAGCCGAGAGAGGAGTTCGCACGTGTTCTCATCGAGCCCGCCGATGTCTAGCGAGGTCTTCGACCTCAAACCGACGAGATGCCAAACCCGTAGCGTCACGTGTTTTCTTGGCGCCCTTGCGACTTTGCGAGAGATTCTTCTACCAGTCCATTGACGATGCGGGTGATGCCGTCCTTGATCAGGGCCGCGTTGAACGGCTACATCGGCCCCTTGGCGACATCCGGTGGGTTGGTGACGTTCATGAGGGAGCAACTGGGCAAGCCGATTCCTTCGCCGGTCGTGCTGGGGCAAGTGACGGAGAAGTTCCGCGAGGCGGTGAAGATGATGGCCGCCCGAGAGCGGGTTCCCATCTACCAGTTCCATCACAAAGAACGAAAGGATGATGTAGCCAACGATTTCCGGCGTAAGCGCGGGATCCGTGATGGGGTGGTGTTCGTGGGCGTGGCGCAGGAGAAGGCGCAGGCCTTCCAAGGCAAGAAGATCGACGGGCAGTTCGTGTTCACGCGCGACAAGACGGTCTACGTCAATCACTACTATTTCTACATCGACGACGACGACTTCGGCCCGCTGTTCCTCAAAGTGTGCAGCTACGCGCCCTGGTCCACCAAGCTGTGTTTGAACGGGCACGAATGGGCCAAGCGTCAACTGGAGAAGAAGGGGATCGCCTATGAGGCCCTGGACAATGGCTTCTTATCGTGCGGCGAACCGGAGCAGTTGCAGGAGATCTGCGATTCGTTGGGGCCGGAGGACATCGATCGGGTGTTCCGGAAATGGCTGGCGCGGATACCGTTGCCGTTGCGGCGGGAGGATCGAGGCCGGCTACGATTGGAATCTCTCCATCTGGCAGATGGAGGTGAGTCTGACGCAGATTTTCGACCGGCCCCTGCGGGGGCGTGAGTTCTTCGAAGAAATCATTCGCGACAACCTGGACCAGGGCCGACCGGACCGGGTACAACTGGTGTTCGATCGGGTGGTGACCAAGAAAACACCCGGAGAGTTCCGCACCCGCGTGATTCAGGACGGCGTGCATCCGAGCCTGCACATCAGCTACAAGAACTTCGACCTGAAGCAGTATTTCAAAGAAGGCCGCGGATGCCGGACGGAGGGAACCTTCCGCAACCCGAAGGACTTCGATGTGAATAAAGGATTGGCCAATCTGCCCTATCTGCAGAAGATCGGCCGCGAGATTAACCGGCGTTTGCTGGAGGTCGAACGCATCAGCCATAACAGCGGCTTGAGCGGCGACAGCATCCAACACGTGGTGCAACCGACCGTTACCGAAAACGGTGAAAAGGCGCCGGCGCTGAAGTTTGGCCAACCCCGAGTCATGGCGTTGCTCCTGGCCTTGACCCTGTTCCAGCACTTGATCGACGGCTTCCACAATCGCGACTTGCGGCACTTGGTGGCCGACCTTCTGGGCGTCACCATCACCGAATACACCGGCGCCCAGATGACCTACGACCTACGCCGCCTGCGCCTGAAGGGCCTCATTTTCCCGTCCGCCCCGCACCCACAGCGCTTCTTATAGAACAAGTCGACGTTGAATTCACCGGTGAGATCCCGGGCTGCAACCGCCGACCACCGGGGATTGATCGCCCATTCCATCCGGATGATCTGCGAATTGCCCTGTGTGACGTCCTGTATGTAAGTAAAAGTGACCTCTCGAGTGATCTGCTGCTTGAGCGTGAGAGTGGCCTGAGGCGTTCCCGAAGTCCCGGACACCTGCGGCTCGATCTTGAGCTGGCTCACACCGAAGAAACGCTGCAACCGGCCCGCAACGGGCCGCATGCGGCCCGCAAACCGCGGCGATAACAGCACTGCCGCGGGCACACAGCGCTCGTGCTCCAGATACGGAAACCGCGGTGCGTTCGCCATGCGCCGGTACGCGCCTTCGACACGCATCCGGTCCGGACTGGCCACGCTTCAACCTCCCGAAGACTGCTAAGACGGGACTGTCACTGTCGATTGGAGGCCTGTCACGTACTCAATCTCGACGATCGTATGTTCTTCACGCGTGGGTCAACTGGATTCCGTTGAACGAAGGGACCGCCATCGGGTTTCCGGCGTCGTCCACCATCGTGAACAGCGTTCCGTCATTAATCGTGAATGGCTGCGAGCCGGTACCGCCCCCTCCAACCATGAACGTCGGCCCGAAATCCGGAAGATCAAAGATCTGACCCTCTGCGTTCTTCGGCCGCTGAAGGAGCCACTCGACCGATTCGCCGCTCAACGCGACACCCGCCGGAGCATTCACCGCGACCACGGTTGCTATCCCTTTCGTTTGGTTGGCCATGTTAATCAACCCGCCGGTGGGACTCAAGGCTTGGAGCAAACACGAGACCAAATCGCCGGGTGAAATCGGGAAGTTGGTAATCTCAACCAAGCCTGTGCTCGCGGGATTATTCTTGATAAACCATTCATACCACGCGAAGTAGAGAGCGCTCTGACCGGCGAAGTGCGCCGTGCCCGCGTGAAAAACATCGTTGCCGCTGGGAAAACCGTCAATGCCCACCGACATGATGGTGGCGTACCCGGAACTCGAGCCTCCGGCAGGGACCGTGACTCTGGGACTTGAAAGTGTTGTGCGGCGGGGCCTGGTACTTCGATGCCGGGGTCCGGCGCGTTTCGTACCGCAACGGGATCGAGCCTGAGGTCCGTAACGACGTTCTGGGGTTTTGTTGCGCCCGGGGATGGCGGTGAGGGAGGAAGGGCCGGGGCGCAGCCAGCGTCGCGGTGGCAGTGCTGCCGGGCACCTTGGGAGATCACAGGATGGCGGCTGGGTGTTTACTAACCCGAACCGGTAGGGCAAACTGATATAGCGGTTCAGGTGAGGATGCTTAACTGGAAACATTACGAAGGCGAAGTTGTCAACGGGGAGCTCCCGCTGGAGCGGTATCTCGGCGGCAGTGCAACGCGGGCAGTCTTCCAGACCCGGTTTGGGGAGGACAGGGCAGTCATCAAGCTGGAGGCCGCCGAACCACTGCTGGCCGGAGAACTTGTGGAGCGCTGGAATCTTGCCGCCGCCCTCCGCCACCAGCACCTGGCCGGGATTCATGCGGCGGGAACCTGGGTGCTGGACGATGTGCCGCTGGCATATCTTGTGACGGAGCATGCCGAGGAGAACCTCGCGGAAGTTCTCCGCGATCGTCCGCTCACGACGGACGAAGCCCGCGAAATGCTCCCGCCAGTCGCGGATGCACTGGCGTACCTGCACGGCCAGGGCCTGGTGCACGGCGACCTGAAGCCCTCGAACATCCTGGCGGTTGGAGACACCGTGAAAATCTCCAACGAGACGGTGTCGGCGGGCGATCCGGCCGAGGACATCCGGGCGCTGGGAGCAACGCTGGTACAGGCCTTGACACAGCGAGCGGATCCCGTGGTCGAGGCGCTACCCTTTCCCTTCCGGGAGATGGCGGACCACTGCCTTACGCACGACCCCCGGCTTCGATGGTCCGCCGACAAAATCGCGGCCTGGCTCCGTTCGCTGGAGCAGCCGGCATCGTCCCCTGCGGTGTCCGCGGCGCCGGCCGCGGCATCCGCGGAATTGGCCGCGAAACCCGCGACGGGGAAGCCGAGGGCCCGGTATTATGCCGCAGCGACCAGCCTGGTCGTCGTGGGGGCGGCGATTGTCGGGGGCGTGGTGATGCACCGGACGGCTGGTCCGGTACCGTCTGCCAGCGCGCCCGTGCAACCGACACCCGTTTCGGTGGCACCTGTACCGACGCCGTCCGGGCAGACCGCCACTCCGGTGCCACCTGTACCGACGCCCTCCGGGAAGACGGCCGCTCGGGTGCGACCTGTACCGATGCCGGACAGGCATACGGCCTCGCGGGAGATTATCCCGCCGGTTCCGGCGGTCCGCGAAGCGAAGCCCCCGCGGGGCAAGGGAGCAGCACAGGATGGAATCACGCACCGCGTGCTTCCCGACATTCCCGCCAAGGCCCGGAATACCGTTCAGGGCAAAGCGACGGTGGTGGTCCGGGTCACGGTGGATTCGGCGGGAAATGTAACCAAGGCGACATGGGAGCCAGGCGGCTCGCCCTATTTTGGCAAGCTAGCGCAAGAGGCGGCCCGACATTGGAAATTCGCCCCGGAGGAGGGTGCGAGGCCGCGGAACTGGATCCTGCGTTTCGAGATCATGCGAACCAATACGCAGGTCATCGCTCGCAGGGCGGGCCGGGAATAGGCCTCACGCGACAGCAGATTCAACGGTTGGAGGAACGTATGACCCATCGGAATCCCCGGATGGGCGCTATCTCTACTACGGCAGTGTATTCTCTTCTGGAATTTGGCGGATGCCGCTCACACCCCGGTTGCCGGATGGAAGTCTGGCTAACCAGCACGAAGAGCTGATCCGCGAAACGCTGCCTGTAACAGGCCATCGTTTCTGGACGCTGGGTCAGGGCGGGATCTACTTTGTGGACGCACGGGAGACGCCGGCGGTATTGAAGTTCGTCGATCTGGCATCGCGCAAAGTGACCGTTGTGGCCACGCTCCCCCAAGCCACCGGCAAAGTTCACAAGAGGTCTTTCGATCTCGCCCGACGGGCGTTACGCGTTGTATTGCGAGGACGACGTGGATCGGTACGAAATCCGCGTGGTGGGGAATTTCCGTTAGCCGGAACCCGCCCCGAATAGGGGCAGGCTTTTTCTTTATAGGAGTAGCGGCAGCAACGGCGCAGAAAGGAGTTATTGTGCCGCATATTGCGGTGGTGCAGTTTCCGAGTCCGGATGGGGTTCGCCCGGCTCTGTCGCCGAGCGCGCCGGTATCAGCAAGCAGGCCATGAAACAGCTCCTCCGGAGCCTCGAAGATCTCGGCTATATCAATCTGGTTCGATGAGACCAGGGCCCCGTAGGAATTTACTGCTTCACCAAACGCGGACGGGCCGCATACTCAAAAGTCCACAACAGCCTGCGCGACATCGAGCGCGAATCGAGCACTGAGCTTGGGCCCAAGGATTTCGCTCAACTGGAGCGCATCCGACTGCCCCTCCCACTGCCCCTCCCACTGGCATTCACGCCACGGCGGGGTCGTCCTCTGAGTTGCCTGATCCTTGCCTGTTAGCAGGCCGATCGCGATCGCGAAGACGCGTGAATCTCGATCTTGTCCCTGGTCTCGCGCACCTCCACGCGTCGGCCGCAGCGCCCGGAATCGCCGGGCGTGCAACACCAGATTGGGTGTGGTGTTCGTCCGCCAGGGATTCGGCGGGCGAACCCGCCAGTACAACCCCTCGGACGCAACGGCGCCCGCATATGTCTAACTCCAGGGGACAGGCTCGAGACTGCCCGGCGGGGGTTACACATCCGATCGATCCGCTTTCAGGCTTTGACGCCGAACGTCTTCTCGGTATATTCGCGGCTGCGGCGCAGATTTTCTTCCAGGGAGCGGGTGCGCAAGAACGCATTCGTTGATAGTGCTCGTGAGAAGCCCATCCTCTCAACTATTTTTCCCGGATGCGGTCGGGGCGATTTCCACATCCTGTCCGGACATTAGATTCTTACGCCTTAAATCGTAAACAGGAATACTTGAACAAAGCTCAGGCGGCCTCAAGCAGTTGAATGACGTTGGAGATTGAGGCGTCGGCTTTGTAATAGGCGGCCTCAAGTTTGCTTTTGGGCCGGGCCG
>Ga0116219_10002429_pt1 | contig 15784 bp, 11 predicted proteins | sample Sb_taG_4_FD_91019 | JGI IMG/M metagenome (GOLD analysis project Ga0116219, IMG submission 91019) | Peat soil microbial communities from Weissenstadt, Germany - Sb_50d_6_BS metaG | ecosystem: Environmental > Terrestrial > Soil > Wetlands > Peat | place: Germany: Weissenstadt | collected 2010-09-21
CGAACACCATCCCGCCCTGGCCTCGTCTCACTAATTTATTCACCATCAACAATTTAGGCATTGGTCCGCGGACTGCTCCCTGATTTGGCGTAAACGTGAACACCCAAGGGAGGACGCAAAATGCAAACTCTAATGACAGCAGTCACGATCGCTACAGGGATGGCTTTCTCCCTGGCAATCGCAATCCTGGTGGAGGAGTGGATTTTCGGTAAAGTGTTCGGCCTGTTCTTTGCCCAGCAGGCCGTACCGGTCAAATCTGGGCAGGAACGCTGAAGAACACGAGGAGGATATATGTTGTTCCTGAAGTATTTGCTGATGCTGGGCGGCATCGCGATGATCACAGTCGCCGCCGCAATTCTGGCTTACGACATTTACCTGGAGGTGAAATACAGGCAGGCGCTTGCAGTGGCCAATGCTGGACCGCTGCCGCCGGTTCCGCAGATGCGCTGGCGAAGCTCTCTGGCGCTGGTGCTGCTGGCCTGGGGCCCGATCCTGTTGTCGCTGGGCATTGTGGTTGTGCCCAGTGGCATGGCAGCCGTCCGGGTCAGCCAGACCAGCGGAACCTTGCCGGGCGCGCTGTATCCGGGTGCGCACTTCATCGTCCCGCTCGCAGAAAATATCGTGCTCTTCGATACTCGCGACCAGTTGTTTACTACCGGCATGTTGGGGGATGCGAGTGCCGGCTCCGGCAAAAGTATGAAGTCAGAACTATTGAACGTACAGGCCAAAGAGGGGCTCACTCTTGGATTGTCCATCACTGTGCGATACCGGCTCGATCCCAGGCACCTGGACTACATTCAGAGCAACCTGCCTCAGCCGGTCGAAAAAGAAATTGTGCCAGCGGTTGTTGCGAGTGCGTGGCGCGAGCTTGTGCCCAACTACACGGTTCGGGATGTGTTCGCAACGAAGCGCGAGGAAGTGCGCAAGCGCGCGTCCGATGTCATCACCCAGAAACTGGCCGCCGACGGACTCATGGTGAAAGAAGTGATGCTGCGCGACATTCAACTGCCGCCCGAATATGCGAAGGGGCTGGAGAGCCTGTTGCTGAAGGAACAGGAGAGCGACCGCATGGGGGTGCAGACTGACATTCAACAGAAGCAGGTGAGAATCTCGGAACTTGAAGCCGAGGCTACGAAGGCTCAGCAGGTAAAGCAGGCGGAAGGCGAGGCGCAAGTCCGCGTGCTGCAGGCAAAGAGCGAAGCCGATGCAATGCAGTACACTTTGCCGCTCAAACAAAAACAGATTGAGCAATCGAAGCTGGAAGCCGAAGCCCGCAAGGAAACCACGGTTAAGAATGCGGAAGCGCAGGCAGAAGCCAAAGTGATCGACAGCAAGGCGGAGATGGAACGTCGAAAGTTGCTGGCCGAAGCCGAGGCGGATCGCATCCGCGTGACCGCCGCGGCGGATGCGGTGCGAATGCAGAGCGAAGGCGCGATTTTGAAACAGAATCCGCTGCTGATCAACAAGATCGTGGCCGAACGGCTCTCGGACAAGCTGCAAATCATGATGGTTCCGGCGGACGGAAAGTTCTTCTTCGCCAACGACGTGCTGCGCAGCATGAGCGTGGCAAACCACGCTAGTCAAGCGGAAGAGTCGGATGAGCAGCAGCCGAAGTGAGTACCGTGAAGCTCAATTTTCACAAGCCGGTGTCTACAAACAGTACAGTGCCCTATGCGAAGCGTCACTGACAATGCGGTTTATAATGCGCGCATCCCGCACATGCGTGCTTCGTCATCACGGTTTCCGCGTGTAGCCTGTCTGCTCGTGCTGATATCGATCCACGTGCCGACTATCTTGGCGAGTGAATGGCGAGCGCCCGAAGAGCAACTGGCACGAAAGATTGCCGCGGCTACAGGTCCGGGGGCGGTAGCTCTTGACTTGGTAAGTCGATCCTCTCTCAGCCACCCAGACGCCGAAGAGATTCGTCGCGGGCTGATGGCCGAGCTGGCCGCGCTCGGAGTTCGATTTGTCACCACAGACCAAGCTGCTGTCACGGTGCAGATTACCCTTTCGGAAAATCTGCAGAACTACATCTGGGTCGCCGAGATTCATCAGGGGAACAACGAATCTTCGGTGGTCATGGTGGCCGTGACCAGGTCGAGTCCGGCCGCGGTCGAGCATTCAGCCGCAGGACTCACGATTCACAAAACGCTGCTGTGGACGGATGAGAATCGCATTCTGGATGTTGCGCTGGTGAACAGCAATCCGCAGCACATGATTGTTCTCCTGCCAGAGAGTGTAGTACTCGCGAAGTTTCAGGACGGCCGCTGGCAGCAAGAACAGTCCCTGCCCATTTCGCACTCGCGTCCGTGGCCGCGCGATCTGCGGGGCCGATTGATTTTGCGGAAGGACCACTTGTTCGATGCGTATTTGCCGGGCCTATTTTGCCGAAGCACCACGGCCGCTCCTCTGGGTATTAACTGTTATGACAGCGATGATCCCTGGCCGTTGGGAACAGATCAGTCGGGATTGAGCGCGTTTTTCGCTCCGACACGAAATTTCTTTACCGGCGCGCTCTCGCCGGGAATCGAGAAACAAACCACCGTGAAAGCATTTTATTCGGCTGCGATGCTGCCGCGAGACAAGTACAAGCTCTGGATTTTCGCGACTGTCGACGGGCAAGTTCACTTGCTGGACGGAGTCACGGATCAACCCGGCGCCAAGTTCGGATGGGGCAGCGACATCGCGACTCTTCGAAGCGGCTGCGGGCTGGATTGGCAAGTACTGGCTAGCGGCAACGGAGATGGCGCTTCCGAAACAGTCACGGCCTTTGAAATTGCGGATCGCGAACCTGCCGCCGTGAGCCCGCCGATACAGCTCAGCGGCGAGATCACGGCGCTTTGGTCCGATTCCGACGGAACCGGCGTCATCGCAGTTTCCCAGAATTCAGGAACGGAAAAATATGAGGCTTACCACCTTTCCATTACTTGTAGCCAGTAGTCTGCTTTTGGCTGCTGGATCCAGCCGGGCCGCGCACCCGCATTACGGCGGAACTCTGCATATCGAGATGCGGGCTGCTCCCACATCGCTCGACCCGGCCGATTCCAATCAGACGGAGTGGCTTGGGTCGCGCAATTTGTTTAGGTTGATCTTTGACACTCTGATTTCATTAGACGAGCAGGGCAAGCCCGAACCCGCGTTGGCAACTTCATGGCAAGCTGAACCGGGCAATCAGCGTTGGCAGTTTTTCTTGCGCGGCGGCGTTACGTTCCAGGACGGTGCGCCCGTTACGGCGGACACGGTCGCCGCTTCTCTGCGAAGAACCAATCCAACATGGAAAGTGTTTTCTCAGGGAGACGCAGTTGTCATCGAGCGCGATTCGCCCGCTCCGAATCTCCCGGTAGAGCTGACGTTGCCGCGCAACAGCATTGTCAAACGCGATGGCGGAAAGATTTCTGGCACCGGGCCCTTTGCTGTTTCCCAATGGGATCCTGGAAGGAAGCTGGTTCTGTTTGCGCGCGATGAATACTGGGGTGGCCGCGCGTTTCTGGATGCGATCGAAATTGCGATGGGAAAGAGTTTCCGCGAACAGATGATCTCGCTCGACCTCGGAAAGGCTCAGGTCATAGAAGTCGCACCCGAGCAAGCGCATCGGGCGACTGCGGAAGGCCGCCACGTCGAGAGTTCAGCCCCGGTGGAACTGATTTTGCTGGCCTTTAACCGAGATACGCAGTCACCTGGAGATGGACGCCAGCGTCAAGCTCTTGCCCTCAGCATTGATCGGGTGTTGCTGAATACGGTTGTGCTGCAAGGCAGCGGAGAAGCCGCCGGCGGACTTCTGCCGAATTGGATGACTGGCTACGGTTTTCTTTTCCCCGCGTCGATTGACCTGGCGTTGGCGCGGCAGGTGCGGAGCGATATTCCGCACACTACCTCATGGGCTCTCGGTTACGACCCTTCTGATCCGACGGCACGCGTCATCGCCGAGAGAATCGTTCTCAATGCCCGCGATGCCGGATTGGGGATGCAGATCACGAGCACGAGTGGCGCTGACCTGCGCGTTGTGCGAATTCCGCTAATCTCGCCGGACGCTCAGATCTCTCTCAATGAACTCGCCGCGGAGCTTGGACTTCCTCAGCCTAACTTTTCTTCGAGTTCAATTGACGACCTCTACGGCGCGGAAGCGAGGTTGCTGCAATCGCAACGAGTGATTCCTTTGCTGCATGTGCGGGTGGCATACGGGGTGTCTGGCGCGGTGAAGAGTTGGCGGACCATGCGTGACGGAAGTTGGCGTCTACCCGACGTCTGGCTGGCTGCGGAGAAACCATGACGTTCCGACGCAAACTCCTGGTCGTGTGTGCGCTGACCGTTCTCGTGTCGGTCGTTGCAGTTGCCTGGAGCATTTCATTATCGACGCGCCGGGCTTTCGAAAAAGTCAATGAGGAACGCACCGCCGCGCTGGTTGCTCAATTTCGGCGTGAGTTCAATCGTCGAGGTGAGGAAGTCGTGCACCGTGTAGAAGCCGTTGCTGCGAGCGAAGGCGCGACCCACATGGCTCTAGCCTTAAGTCGCGGTTCTCCGGACTACGGCGCGTATCTCAACGAAGCCAGAACGATTGCTGATAATCAGCAACTGGATTTTCTCGAGTTCGTCGACAGCCAAGGGACGATCATTTCGTCCGCACAATGGGCGGCCAAGTTTGGCTACAAGGAAACGGTCGCCCTTGTATCCACAATTCCTAAAGACGCCTTCTTGAAACAGGAGGAAATGCCGGACGGCGCAGCGCTAGGGCTGTTCGCGATCAGGGCGGTAAACATCGGAGAGAAGCCACTTTTCGTGATCGGAGGCCGACGGATTGACAAAGAATTCCTCGCCAGCCTTGAGCTTCCACCAGGAATGCGAGCCATGTTTTATCAGAATTTGGGGCTTGGCTTTTCGCCCCAGTTCTTGATCAACGCTTCAGGCACAGTGCAGAAAGCCGAACTGATTGCGCCGATAATTCAGCAGCTTCAACAACAGCGACGGGAAACGACGACGTTGGTGCATTGGTCTTCCGACGCTGCCGATGACGAGACGATCGACGCAATCCCACTCGCCGGTCGTGATAACCAATTGCTCGGCGCCCTGCTTATTGGTAATTCGCGTCGCCCGTACGTTGAGCTTCGCCAACGCATCCGCTCGGCGGCACTGCTCTCAGGTGCTGCAGGCATCTTACTGGCTATCCTGCTCAGCGGATGGGCGGCGGCCCGTGTCACGCGCCCGGTGGAAGAACTCGCTCGGGCCGCGCGTAACGTCGCTTCTGGCAACTGGAATACGCAAGTGGCAGTTACTTCATCGGACGAAATCGGCGAGTTGGCGGAATCGTTCAATCGTATGACTCGTGAACTGCTGGCCCAAAAAGAGCATCTGGTGCAGGCGGAACGCGTCGCTGCATGGCGTGAGTTAGCCCGCAGACTGGCGCACGAATTGAAGAACCCTCTTTTCCCGCTGCAATTGACGGTTGAGAATTTGCTGCGGGCACGACAGCAGAGTCCGCAGCAGTTCGAGGAGATTTTTCAGGAAAGCTCATCAACCTTGCTGGCTGAGATCGCGAATCTAAAAGCGATTATCTCGCGCTTCAGCGAGTTCTCGCGAATGCCCCAACCGCAGTTCCAGCAAATACAGCTCAATGATGTTGTGCAGAATGTAGCTCGGCTGTTTCAGGCGCAACTGACCTCACCGGAGCGAGCGCCTATTGAATGTAAACTGGAATTGGCCGAACCTATGGATCCAATCGCCGCCGATGCTGACTTGTTGCACCGAGCACTCTCAAACCTCGTATCGAATGCGATGGACGCAATGCCTCAGGGCGGCTCGCTTACGCTGCGTGCACGCCAGAACGGCAATCTCAGCTACGTCGAAGTTTCGGACACGGGCAACGGGCTCACGCCAGAAGAGTGTTCCCACCTGTTCACTCCCTATTACACTAGCAAGCCGCACGGCACGGGGCTCGGCCTCGCAATCGTGCAGTCCGTGGTCAGCGACCATGGTGGTCGGATCAGCGTTCATAGTGAACCCGGACGCGGGACGACCTTCGTGATCGAATTGCCGCGCAACGCTGACAAGCTACAACCTACCGACCACGCATCGGGCGCAAGCGCGAGGAACAATTAATGCCGCAGAAGGCCAGCCTTTTGATTGTGGATGACGAGCCCAATACCCTAGCTTCTCTTTCACGCGCATTTCGGTTGGCGGGCCATGAAGCAACGGTTTGCGACAACGTGTCCAAGGCACTCGAATTTGCCAAAACACAGAACTTTGATTTGATATTCTCCGACGTGGTCATGCCCGGCAAGGACGGTCTTTCTTTTCTGGAAGACCTCAAGTCGCAAGGAATCACGGTTCCGGTGGTCATGATGTCGGGACAGGCACATATTGAAATGGCGGTCCGCGCCACCCGCCTGGGAGCTCTCGATTTTCTGGAAAAACCGGTGTCTACGGAAAAGCTGCTGCTGACCGTGGAGAACGTGCTCAGACTCCGGCGTCTGGAATCGGAAAACCGGCAGCTACGGCAGCGCCTGGGTAAGCACGAGATGGTTTGGACCTCGGAGGTCATGCGGAAAGTAATGGCCCAAGTCGAGCGCGTGGCCGCGAGCGAGTCGCGGGTTTGCATTCTGGGAGAAACCGGGACGGGAAAAGAATTAGTTGCCCGCACCCTGCATGAACGCAGCCCGCGGTCCGCCGGTCCTTTCGTCACGCTGAATTGCGCAGCGGTTCCGGCAGAGCTCATCGAGTCGGAACTCTTCGGACACGAGAAGGGCTCATTCACCGGCGCGGCCGCACGCCACACCGGAAAATTCGAGCAGGCGGAGCACGGCACGATTTTTCTCGACGAAATCGGCGACATGCCTCTATCCATGCAAGCCAAGCTGCTGCGGGTTCTGGAGGAAGGCGAAGTGGAACGCGTCGGCGGAGACAAACCCATTTCCGTGGATGTACGCGTCCTGGTTGCAACCCACCGAAATCTGGAGATTCTAGTGCGCGAAGGAAACTTTCGTCAGGACCTTTTTCATCGGGTATATGTGTTTCCGCTTACTTTGCCGCCTCTCCGCGAACGTCGCGACGATATTCCGTCGCTGGCGGAACATTTTGCGGGGCAGATCTGCGCCCAGAATAGTTGGAAGCCGATCCTCTTCGCTGCGAATGCGATTGAGGCGCTTGCTGCCTATCCATGGCCGGGTAACGTCCGCGAGTTGCGCAACGTGGTGGAGCGGCTGATGCTACTGGCAACCGACGATGAGGTCACGCTGGAAACAGTTCGCTCTTCACTGCCTTCTGCACCGACCAGTCTGCCTCTGTCGGGAACGAACAAAGGAACTTTGGCTGAGCGGGTGCAAAACTTCGAGCGTGAGGCGATTGTCGGCGAACTGAAGCGGAACAATTACCACATCACCAATGCGGCTAAGTCACTCGGCCTCGAACGCAGCCATCTCTACAAGAAAGCCGAGCAACTCGGCATCGATATTCAGAAGCAGCGCCGCGAAGAAGAGTCGGACATATCCTAGGGTCACAGGTCAAGCCATTCACCCAGCGGCTCATTTGATTTATGCTGTCCCACTCAGACATTTTGCTCGGAGGGCACGTGATTCGATCTCATCGCCTCATTGTGATTTTGCTCGCTGCCATTTTTGTTCTCTCGTTGCTTGGCGTCAGTCAGACCCAACAATATCCCGAGAGCATGTATCAGGAAATGCGCTGGCGCATGATTGGGCCTTTTCGCGGCGGCCGAACCCGCGCAGTTGCCGGAGTACCGAACCAGCCCAATCTTTTCTACATCGGAGCGGTGAACGGAGGAGTTTGGAAGTCGGACGACTACGGCCGCACCTGGACGCCGATCTTCGATCAGGAACCTACTCAGTCGATCGGCGCGATTGCGGTTGCTCCGTCCGACCCCAACATCATTTATGTCGCGAGCGGCGAAGGGCTGCATCGTCCTGACCTCTCGGTCGGCAACGGAATCTATAAATCAACGGACGCCGGCAAAACGTGGACTCATCTCGGATTGCACGACGGGCAACAGATCCCCGCACTTGCCATCGATCCACGCGACCCGAATAAGTTGTTCGCCGCGGTGCTCGGACATCCGTATGGTCCAAACGACGAGCGCGGAATCTTCCGCTCGACCGACGGAGGCAATACCTGGCAGAAGATTCTTTCCAAGGATGAAAACACGGGCGGTTCCGATATCGAAATGGACCCCTCGAATCCCGACGTGCTCTACGCGTCGTTGTGGGAAATGCGCGCCGGACCGTGGGAAGATAACAATCAATTTCAAGGAACCGGCGGGGGCCTTTTCAAATCGACTGATGGTGGGAACACATGGCATCCACTTATCAAAGGCCTGCCCAACGACGTCACGCAAATCAATGTGGCGATCGCCGCGAGTGAACCGAACCGGCTCTATGCCAGCGTGGCAACAACCAAACGGGGAGAGTACGGTTCCGGCGCTGGCCTGGGAGTGTACCGTTCCGATGATGCCGGCGAAAACTGGCACGTGGCTAACAGTGACCCGCGCCCGGCGATGCGCATCGGCGGTGGCGACCTTTCTATTCCACGAGTGGATCCTAAGAATCCCGACGTGGTGTACAGCGTCAGCATCGTGACCGTCCGCTCCACCGATGGGGGCAAGACTTGGATGAGCATTCGTGGCGCCCCCGGCGGAGACGACTACCAGAATCTCTGGATCAATCCCAACGACCCAAACATTATTCTGCTCGTCAGCGATCAAGGCGCTATCGTGACCGTCAACGGCGGGCAGACATGGGGCTCGTGGTATAACCAGCCGACAGCGCAGCTTTACCACGTCGGAGTAACGAATACTTTTCCCTACCGGGTTTGCGCCGGGCAACAGGAGAGTGGTTCGGTGTGTATTTTGAGCCGCGGCAACGACGGCGAAATTACGTTTCGCGACTGGCATCCCGTCGCAACCATTGAGTACGGCTACGTTGCGCCCGATCCGCTGGACCCCGACATCATTTACGGAGGCGGACGGAGCGAGGTCTCGAAATATCACTGGTCTACCGGGCAAGTTCAAAACGTAACCCCGATCCCGGTGCGTAGCGAGAAGTACCGCACGGATCGCACTGAGCCCACCCTCTTTTCGCCGATCGACCCGCACACTCTCTACTTCGCTTCAAACATCTTATTCAAGACCACCGATGGCGGACAGACCTGGCAGGCCATTAGTCCGGATCTAACGCGCGAGAGTCCAGGAGTTCCTGCGAGCATCGGTGCGCTTGCCGCCAAGAATCCCGATGCTGGGAAACAGCGCGGAGTAATTTATGCGCTCGCGCCGTCTTTTAAGAACCTAAACACCCTCTGGGCGGGGACCGACGATGGACTGATCTGGATAACGCGAGACGGCGGCAAGAACTGGACCAACATTACGCCCCCTGGATTAACAGCCTGGAGCAAGGTCACTCAGATCGAGGCTTCACATTTTGACGATCAATCCGCCTACGCGTCGGTGAGCCGATTTCGGATTGACGATTTGCACCCTTATATCTACCGCACTCGCGATGGAGGGAAAACATGGAAGCTGATCTCGGGAAGTTTGCCGCCCGATGCGCCGGCCGACACGGTACGCGAAGATCCGGTCCGCAAAGGCCTGCTGTTTGCAGGAACTGAAACCAGCGTCTGGGTTTCGTTTGACGACGGCGACAACTGGCAATCTCTGCAACAAAACCTGCCGCATACTTCGATGCGGGACCTGGGGATTCACGAGAATGATCTCATCGTCGCCACCCATGGCCGATCGTTCTGGATTCTCGACGACATCACGCCTCTGCGCCAACTCGCCGAATCGGTTACGAAGGCAGATGCTTATCTTTTCAAGCCTGAGCCAGCCTATCGCGTGTGGCGCAGCACGAATCCTGACACTCCCATCCCGCCGGACGAACCCGCCGGCAAGAATCCTCCAGACGGCGCGATCCTCGACTACTTCCTTGCGCAGCCTGCTCCGGGCCCGGTCACGCTTGAAATCGCCGATGCGCGTGGAAACGTCGTGCGCCGCTTTTCGAGTACAGACAAACCAGAAGTCAGCCAGCAAGAACTGGAGAAGCAATTGATACCGCTCTACTGGATCCGCATGCCGAAGACCCTCTCACAAACTTCTGGCATGCACCGCTGGGTCTGGGATTTGCACTATCCGTCGCCGGCGTCGATGCAGCATCCGTATCCGATTTCCGCGGTGCCTTACGACACGCCGCGGTCGCCGCTCGGACCGCTCGCGCTTCCCGGAGAATATACCGCACGCTTGACTGTGAACGGTCACACTTCCACGGCGCCGCTAACGGTAAAGATGGACCCCAGAGTGAATGTTGTTTCGGCTGGGATTGAGCAACAATTCAAGTTGGAAACGCGTCTCGCCTCTGAATTGACGACAAGCACTGAGGCCGTCACGCGAGCAAATTCAGTTCTCGATCAACTTCACAAAATTGCCGCTCAGCCGTCTGGCGCACTCGCGGACTCGATCAAGGCCTTCGATCAGAAAGTCGGGACAATGTTACGAGGGACGACGCCACCCGTTCCGGGAGCCGCGCTCGAAGTGACGCTGACGCGAGCAAATGGCGCAGTGGGCATGCTCTACGAGAGCATTGGACAGGCCGATGCCGCGCCGACCGCGGCCCAAATAAATGCGGTCGCAGATACCGAACGTGACCTTTCCGATGTAATGAAACAGTGGGAACAAATCAAGCAGTCCGATCTGGCAGCGCTCAATCGGCAACTGAAGAGCGCCAACCTGCCCGAGATTCATCCCGAATCCGAGGTTCAGTCGAATGAAGTCCAGACAGATGTCGAGTAGGTTCCGCGGATCACTCGGCGATTAAGAGGTTTTCGGCAAACGGCCATTCCTCGTCGATCCACTGAGCATCGCAGCGGAAGCCTGCCTTCTCCGCAATGCGGAATACCTCTCCGAGAGAATACTTATGACTGCTTTCCGTCCAGATGGTTTCGCCCTCGCAGAAGGTGACTGACAATTCCGCCGCAGGTATGGCAACGGTTTGTTTCTTCAACGAGCGAATATGCATTTCTACGCTGCCGACGTCCTGATTGAATTTGGCGACGTGTTCGAATTGCGAAAGAACAAAGTCGGCGTCGAGTTCGCGATTGATGCGCGCCAGCAGATTCAGGTTGAACGCCGCGGTCACGCCCAGCGAATCATCGTACGCTCCGAGCAACTGGTGAATCGGTTTTGACAAGTCGGTACCCAGCAGCAGCGCGTCCCCCGGTTGCAGAATTTCGCGCATTTGACGCAGGAACTTTACGTCCGCCGGATGCTCAAAGTTTCCAATCGTGCTGCCCAGAAACAACACCAGCAGTTGTTCGCCTGTCCGTCGTCTAGCCGCCACTTCAAGCAGTCCATCCAGGTATTCGCGTTCAAAGCCAACGATGCTGACGGAATCGATGTCGCTGAGTTCGCGCTCGCACATGGTGAGGGCAGCCCGAGAAATTTCGATGGGGCAGTATGAAATATGCTGGTGCCGGCTCAGTGCTTCGAGCATCCAGCGCGTCTTCTTGCCGCTGCCGCTGCCCAGTTCAGCCACTGTCGTGGGCGGAGTGAGTCTCGCCACGATCTCCTCCGAGTGGCGTCGCAGAAGACGCTCGTCCGCGCGAGTCAAGCCGTATTCCGGCAGCACGCTGATGACCTCGAAAAGCGCGGACCCAACGCTGTCATACAAATATTTCGAAGGCAATTCTTTCTGTCCGGACTTCGTGAGACCGAGTCGAACATCGGCGATGAGTCCGGAATTGGTGTGAGTCGCAAAGGCCTGCGTCCGCATGCTCTCCTCCGAAATTGATCAGTTGCTCACGCAGCGGAATCCCGCGTAAACGTACTGGTAGTGGGGCTGGAACCAGTTACGAAACGAACGGCGAAGCATGCACGCGGCAGTGCGTGCCGAAGCACCTTTCATCACGAAGTGTTTTCCATCGAAGAAGTCGGCAGAGTATCCCGGATAAAACGAAAAACGCTGGAAACCGGGAAACGGCTCGAACTGACTCGATGTCCACTCCCATCCATTGCCCAATAAATCGGCTACTCCGAACGCGCTTTCGCCGTCAGAGAACGTGCCAACCGGAGTTGGATCGAAATGATGAAAATCGAAATTGCCCTCGCTCTGGCTCGGAGTCGCAGCGCCCCAGGGAAATGTCCTCTCGGGTCCGTTCTCCGTTCCATAGGCCGCACGATGCCACTGCGCTTCCGTAGGCAACGACTTCCCTGCCCAGCGCGCATAGGCGCTCGCCTCTGCCTGGCTAACGTATACAGGCCAATCCAAAGGCAAAGGAACCTCATCAAACATGGTCCGGCAATACCACAGATTGCGATTCCGGCTCCAAAATACGGGATGGCAAATGTTCTGCGCCGTTCGCCATTTCCAATCGTCTTCTGTCCAAAAGGCAGGAGTTTCGTATCCACCCGCGGCCACGAAATCGAGGAACTGGCCGTTCGTCACCTTATATTTGTCGATGTTGAAACCCGCGACATCCACAACCTGAGTCTCATATTCGTTGTCCCAACCAAAAATGCTATCGTCAGAGCGCGAGAGTCCGAGCGTCGCGCGCCCATCTGGAATCTCGATCATTCTCGGTTTTATGGGTGCAACGATCAGCTCAGGTTTGCGCGCTCTCCGAACTTTTCGATCGAGCGGTAACTGATGCAGCATGTACGCCAAAGTCTCCCCGTGCATGAGTCGATGTTCGATCGCAACGTTGAGCAACGTCTTGGCGGTAAAATCTGCGCCTATGGGATTTGAATTCCAATCCGCCGATTCGAGGATAGCCAGACCTTCATCGATGCCCGCCCGCACTCGCTTGACGTATTGGCGCGCATCCGCCACAGACGGCCAGTCTATCGGCTGGTCAGATGGAAGCGCTCCGTTCAAAGGATCGATTCCGAAAGCGAATAACTTGTCGTAACTTGAGTCGAAAGCTCTCTGCCCCAGAACCCGCTCTCGCAGCAAGTTCCAATCGAATGCTTCCAAGTGACCGAGGTAAAAAATGATTCGATGTCTTTCCGGAATCGGCCGCTCGTACAAAGAGTCGGGTCTGACCAGATCAAAAATCTCGTCGGTTCGAACCCGAGCCTCGGCCAGCCGTTCGATAAGTTCTCCACCGGAATCGTTGGCCGCAGATGCCGCCCAGCCGCGGTCGAGCGTGGACCCAGTTTTATGGTCTGCCATAATTCTATCTCCTCGCGACCAGAATCCTTGCCACGAAGCGCGCAGGACTGCACTTGAGAATTCGACCTACCCCACCATCCGACACAACAACCTCCCCCTTAGATGCAGGTTGGGAGCAGTTGGTACAATGATTTTCCGGGTCGAGCCCGATTCTTTTGAACTCGTTGGAAAATTAAGTAGATAGGCCGGGATTGAGCTGTGTTTGTCGACTCGACTCTGACCACGGTGAATTGCATCTCAGGCTTCCGGAACCGTCAGGAGTTTCACATGAACTCGGAAACCATCACGCCCGATCTCTGGCCGGAATTGCCGCTTGACGCGTGGAAGGATACCTACGCGACCCTCCACATGTGGACTCAGATCGTAGGCAAAATCCGACTGGCCCTCTGTCCGAAAATTAATCATTGGTGGGGAGTCCCGCTCTATGTGACGTCGCTTGGACTGACGACTTCTCCCATCCCGTACGACGGCGGGATTTTTGAGATTGAATTCGATTTCATCCATCACAAGCTGCTCCTGCGAACCAGCCGAGGCGAGGAAAGATTCATGACGCTCGCACCGCGATCGGTTGCCGATTTTTTCAGCGAGTTCATGCAGCATTTGGAATCGCTCGGTATCCATGTAAACATCTGGAAAATGCCGGTCGAAGTTCCCGATCCGATCGCTTTCGACCGCGATACTGAACACGCTTCGTACGACCCCGAATACGCGAACCGCTTCTGGCGCATACTGGTGAGCACCGATGAGATATTCAAACAGTTTCGTTCCCGCTTTATCGGCAAAAGCAGCCCCGTGCATTTCTTCTGGGGCAGTTTCGATCTGGCGGTCACGCGCTTCTCAGGCCGCCGCGCGCCGCCGCGAGAAGGGGCAGACCTGATCACGCGAGAAGCATATTCGCACGAAGTGATCAGCGCGGGTTTCTGGCCTGGTGGAGGCGGCATCAATGGTCCGGCATTCTACGCCTACGCCGCTCCCGAACCAGCGGGTTTTGCCGAGGCCCACGTCGGGCAGGCAAAAGCTTTCTATCATCCGCAGATGCACGAATTTCTTCTGATGTACGACGATGTTCGGCGCGCCGCCTCGCCAAGAGCTGCGCTTCTGGAATTCCTGCAAAGCACTTACGGGGCCGGAGCCGTCTTGGGAAACTGGAATCGCGCAGAACTGGAAAGGCCCGCAGCCTGAATCGAAATCTCAGCTGATCATGGCAAACTACGGCTGTACGCCCTGAGCATTCAGTGTGCGCACCAACCACGGAATAATCACCTGCTTGAAGATGAGAGGATCTGGCCAAACCTTCACCTGTCGCCCCAGGTGGCCGCCCTGCGGATTGATCCACGCATCTTTTGGAACGTCACCTTTGCTGAGCAACAGATAAATGTCTGATATCGGCACCTGCGTATCCAGGACTCCGGCAAGAATCAGCATCGGCGTAGTTGGTTTGCCGAGGAGACCTTGCTTCACAAGAGACATTTTGGCAAGGCTCGCGGCCAGGTCGTCCAAGTTCTTGACTCCATCGAAAATGTTCATCAGCGCAGGTACCTGATCGAACAAATATTCTCGATTGCCCAACAGCGAATTCATAAGAAAATCTTTTTGAAAGAAAGTATCTACGGGCGGCGACTGCGCGCTGGCGCCCTTCAACCTCGCGCGCTCGACAATCGCAAGTTTGGTCGCCCAATACGCGCCCCAACTGACTCCGTGGACGGCGATCCTGTTCTTGTCCACTTCCGGCCTGGTCTGAACGTAGTCAATTACGCGCGACAACATTCGGTCCGCGGTTTCGCTGACCTTGATCGGCGCCTGGCCAGTGCCCGGCCCATCCACCGCGAGAAAGCCAACGCCGTAAGGCAAAATTGCAGCGAAGCTTTCCGAGAGATCTTCCTTGCGGCTGTCCAAACCATTCACCGCAATCACAAGCGGCACTGGACCCTTTGCATTTTTCGGAAGCCGCAAATACGCGACGATCTCAGATCCTTCAAAAGGTATGCGAACGACTTCCAGCGGCGGATCCCAGAAGCGAGCATGCGCGAGAAACGCCTCGATCGCCTTCGCATACGCGCGCTGTTTTCCCGGAGAAGCCGGAATCGGCCAGCGCCCGAAAGAGTATAGGCGCCACGCCCGGATGTAGTCCGCGTTAGCCTTGGTGGGATCGCTTTTCTCCAGCAACTTCGCTTCGTTGAAGTAGCGGTCGCCAACGCCCATGAAAGCCGCCGCCCATTCATCTTTATCCTTGGTGTGGATATGGTCGCAAGCTTCTTTCACATCGCCGGGATCAAGCCCGATCAGCGGATACTGCCCAACCTCAGCGCGATGAATGGCCTCAGCTTTGATTTCTTCGATGGTGCGCTCAGCCCGCTCCTCCGCAAGAGCAGCCGAGACAACCAGCGCAGATATCAGTAGAAGAGCGAAAGCAAAATAACGGTTCTGCATGATCAGTAGTCCATTCGGGATTGGTCGTCAAACGAGGTTTCTTCTGTCCGAAGGGACGGAACACCTGCCCAGCCCTCGCCCATTTTTCAGTGCTACGGCTAGAACGCGAGCTTCAGTCCCAACTGGACCGAGCGCGGACCGCCCGAGCCCACAGCCGGGTTCGCCGCTGCGATGTCCGGCGTGGCGCATCCACA
>Ga0116219_10002431_pt1 | contig 15779 bp, 31 predicted proteins | sample Sb_taG_4_FD_91019 | JGI IMG/M metagenome (GOLD analysis project Ga0116219, IMG submission 91019) | Peat soil microbial communities from Weissenstadt, Germany - Sb_50d_6_BS metaG | ecosystem: Environmental > Terrestrial > Soil > Wetlands > Peat | place: Germany: Weissenstadt | collected 2010-09-21
ATAGCGCGAGGCAGGCTGGCCAGGCTGGACTTGAACCAGCAACCGGCGGATTAACAATCCGCTGCTCTGCCAATTGAGCTACCGACCAAAGGGTGGCGGCCACGGAACTGCGGGAACCCCTGGGCCGAGCATTGCAGGCCGGCGCCGCGCTGTCAATCAGTTCTGGCCGGCCCGGTCCTCCAGGCGGGTGATCCGCTTCTCGTGGTCGAGCAGCTCCCGGCCGGTCTCCTCGCTGAACTTCTCGTAGGCGACTGACAGCTTTGCCGTGGCCGCGGTGTTGGCGTCGATCGCGCTGACCAGCTTCTCGCTCGACACGCCCTGCCGGTAGATCCACCGCAGCCCGAGCGCGATGACCATCGCCATGGTGAAGATGGCGCCGATGCCGCCGGCCAGGGCCTGGAAGGCAGTCAGCCTCATACCGGCATCACGTCCAGGAACGCGTGGTTCTGCACGGTCCACGTGTCGCCGTTGGTGCCCTCGGCGCCCTGCAGGCTGATCGTCCCGGCAGTGCTGATGACGATGATCCCGTCGAAGACGGCGGACTGCAGGCCGCCGTTGAGGAGGGTCGGTCCGGCCGAGGCTGTCCCGAGGGCCGTCAGGTGGTCCAGCGTGGCGCCGTAGTCGATGGCGACCTGCATGCTCGACGTGGCCAGGCCGCCGCTGGCGGTGAACCGGAAGGTAGGCGTGCCCGCCGCCTGGCCGCCGGCGTAGAGCACCCGGCCGTACAGCCGGTACTTCCCGGTGCCGAGGGCGCAGGTCAGCTGCCCGATCGTGGCCGGCGTGGTGGAGCTGATCGTCTGGGTGCCGCTGGAGTGGTCCAGGGTCAGCCGCTCGGTGTCGTAGGTATTGCCGTCCAGGCCGTCGAGCACCTGGAGCCTGCCGGAGCCGTTCTGCAGGACCGGGCCGCCCGCGCTGAGGAGCAGCGTGCCGGTGATCGCGACGTTCTCGGCGAAATGGAATCCGGCGGCCGCGGCGGTCGCGAATTCCATCGCGGTGCTGCCCACATAGATCTGGCCCTGGGTGACGTACGCGCCGCCGTAGGTGGGATTGGACAGCAGCAGCAGCGTGCCGTTATTCAGGGCGGTAACGAAATAGCCGCCGCCGGCCGGCGTGTAGGAGGCCGTGCCCTGGACATACGCATTGCCGTAACTGTCAGTGCCGGCGATTGTGCTGACCGATCCGATCAGGGTGCCGAGCGCGCCCGGGCTGGTGCTGTAGGAGAGCTGGGTGCCGGAGACGATCTGGCCATTGCGGATGACGACATTGTTGAACTCGGCGGACCCGTCCTTGTTGATCGACCAGCCAGCCGAGCCGGCGACGAAGCCGGGCGAGTGGATCGAGGGATACTGCAGCGCGCCGCCGCCGCCAAGGATCGGGTTGCGGAAGCCGCTCATACGATCCTGCTCCCGGTCACGACCACGCGGCCCTGAGCGCCCGCGTCGCCGCCGGTCCACACCGCCCAGACGTACTCGCCGCAGTCCAGGACCTGGCCGGCGACATCGCTGGTGGTGTCGCCGGTGGACCCGGACAGGGTGCCGCCGGCGAAGTTCGGGTCGCTGGCGTCGGCGCCGCAGTAGATCTTGCACTGCGCCTCTTTGACGATCGCGGCCGGGGCCTGGTTGGTCTTGACGGCGAGGCTCGCCAGGATCCAGTGCTCCCGCATGCCCGCCGGGCCGATCTGCGCGGTGCCGTTCCCGCTGGCGTCCAGGATGACCGCGGCGGAGGTGCTCAGCGAGACGGTGGCCACGGGTCAGCCGATCCGGCGGCAGACGATCGTAGCGGCGTAGACCGAGCCGGCGGTGGCCGCGCCGATCGCCTTGATGTTCACCGTGTCGGCGGCCGACAGGTTCAGGATCAGCGGCGGGTAGGACGACTGGAACGGCGCGCCGGTGACGCCGGGCACGATGTAGGAGATCGGGTTCAGCCGCGCCGTCGCGGTCTGGAACAGCTCCATGTTGGAGGAGTCCGCCGCGGCGACGGTGGTACCCAGGACCGACGTCGTGAACGTGACCTCCCACAGGCCCGCCGTCCCGGGGGTGACCGTCGCGATCGTGGCCCCGCCGGCGGGCGCCGCGGCCGATGAGCTGACCTGGGCCGTGATGGCGGAATCGCGGAACAGGCTCACCTGGCCGATCGCGGCCGCGCCCGCGCCGAGGGACACGGTGCCGCTGACCGGCTGCGCCCCGGTGAAGCTGACCTGCTCGGTCGCCGGGATGCTCATCTCAGCCCTGCACCTTGTTCACGAGCATGACCGTCACCTGAGCCGGGAAGGCAGCCGCGGCGATCCAGATCAGGTCCGAGGAGTCGATCCGGGTCGGCATTACGTTGGTATGCCACAGGAGATAGCCCTCCGGATTCGGCAGCCCCGCTACGGCGTTGGCCGCGTCCTGCGCCCTGGACTGCGTCTCGCATAGCACCACGTCATTGGTGAACGCCTGCACCATCAGGTACTCCCGCGACGGGTCCGCCGCGCACAGCGGCCGGATCGAGTACCCGACCCCGCCGGCGGTCAGCACGATCGTGCGGAACGTGATGTCGTAATGGCACTTCCCGGACTTCAGGTGCCCGGCCAGGGCCGCCAGGTCCTGGGGGTGCAGCCGGACCGGGATCGGGACCATCTCGTCGATGCTCTGCGTCATGCCGCCACCGCTGCCATTCCCGCCTTCTTGGCGATTGCCGTCGCAATGGGCACTGCCCGTGTCAGCCTGGCCAGGCCGATGGAAATCAGGATGATGCCGAGCACGATCTCCCCGGCGCGCTCCCAGAACTTGGCCTGGGTCATCCGCTGGAAGAAATCGCCGATGGCGGCCAGGCCGGAAAGCGGCCCGGCGACCTGCCCGCCGGGGGTCACGTTCACGCCGGGGAATACCGAGACGTTCTTATTCTGCGGCTCGGCGTTCGCGACCTTGTCCGCGGCGGCCTGCGATGAATAAGGACCGGAGATGCCCCCGCCGTCCGGGAGATTGAGCGCGTCATTCTGGGTGCCCTGCACCACGGTGTACTGCGTGACCGTGTCAGCGGTCGCCGCCGGGCTGGTATTGACCACCCACCACTGCCCCGTCTTGTGGGCCGTGACGTGCTTCACGATGATGCCGCTCATGCGACCATCCTATTGCTTATCGCGGTCACGGCCTTCAGCCGCCGGATAATGAGGACGCCGCCCGCGGTCCCGGCTATCTGAGTTTCCTGCACGCCCTGCGCCGGGTCGAGGTCGGAGACCATTCTCCCGCCCCCGGTCGCTATCCCGATATGCCCGGTGGGATTCATGAAAATGCACAGGTCGCCGGGCACCGCCTGCGCCGGGTTATTCCCGATGGTCGTGCAGCCCGACCACGCGGCCCAGATAAAGGATGACGGCCCGTGATTGCTCCTGGAGAATGTCCCGGCCGCGTAACCGGGAATCGCCATTCCCTCATCGCCGCCGATAACGCCATTGGCGAATCCGGAGCAGTCCGGCTTGCCGCTGGCCAGCGAGCCGCCCCAGCTGTAGCCGAGCTTCCCGACATAGGACAGGGCGTCCTGCGCGATCGCGTCGCCGCTCGCCGAGCCGCCGGTCACCGGCCCGGACGCGGTCGCCGCCGTCCCCGTGATCCCCGAGGTCACCGTCTGGCCCGCCGGGGGTTTCCCGGTGATCAGGTCCTGCACCGTCTGCGGGATCGAGTAGCCCTTCGCGCCCGTGTACAGCGAGACAGTCCCGGCCAGGATCAGGCCGATGCTGACGCCGTCAATGCGGGCCACGGGACATCAGCTCAGCTCACGGCCGAGAGCTGAGCCGGCAGGTACGCCGCCGGTCCCGCCGCGGTCACCTGCCCGGTCTCGGAGTCCGCGGCGATGTGCTCCAGGAACGCCGAGTGCATCACGATCACCGCGGCCAGGCCGAGGATCGCGATGTTCGCGTCCTTCGCGAGCAGGCTCGCGCCGAACACCAGGATCAGGCTGGACCAGCCTGCGGTGTTGTTCGCCTGCTTCGTCAGCGGGTGGTTCGCCTGGGTGGCGCGGACGCCGACGCCGGTGCCGTTGTGCAGGTTGTAGTTCGCGATCACCAGGCCGACCACGGCGAAGCCGGCGATCAGGCTGTTCTCTGGCTTCAGGATGGACATCAGTTTCTCCTCAGTGGACCGGGATGACGACGTGGGTGCCCCTGGGGACGGGCTTTCCGGTGCCCTCGTACAGCGCGGCCAGGTGCGGGTTCGCCGACTTGAGCTCCGCCTCGGTCACGCCGTTGCTGTTCGCGATGGCCTGGAAGTCCTGCTTCCCGTCAGCGGTCACGGTGTGCTTCGGCTTCTTCTTCGGCGGAGGGGGCGGAGGAGGCGGAGGGGGCGGCGTGGTGACCAGGTTGATCGACGGCGGCATGCCGTTCGCGCCGTTCACCGGAGGATTCCCGGCGAAAGCGATCGCCTGGTTGATCACGTCGGCCTGGGCCTGGGTGACCTTCCCGCCGGTGATGTACTTCCCGAGCGCGTTCCCGATGGTGTTCGGGTCGCCGCCGAGCTGGTTGACCATGTAGGCCTCGGCGTACTGCGCCCAGCTCGCGTTGTCCGAGAACGTCGGGACGCCGCCCGACCCGGTCCCGGTCGGCGTGACCGGGTAGGCGATGGGGACGCCGCCGGAGCCCTGGGACTGCTCGTAGGCGATGTCCTGGGGGCTGCCGATCGGGTACCCGGCGGCGTCGTACCCGCCGGTGCCGTAGGAGGCCCCGTAGCCGCCCTGGGCCTGCTCGTCGCCGTAGGTGATGCCCGTGGCCGGGTCCGTCGAATTCGGGTCCCCAGGGTTGCCCGTGGTGCCGTCCGGAGGGTACAGGTCGCCCGCGGTCGTCGTGGCGGCCGCCGGGGTGCCGCCGGCCGCGGTCTTCGCCTTCCGGCTGCGGTAGACCGCGACCGCGATCACGACCGCGCCGACAGCCGCGCCGGCCATCGCCGTGTTCTTCTTCACCGTGTGGCCGAGCAGGTTCACCGTGTCAGCCATAGAGATCGAACCCCCACGGCGCGGGCACGGCCGGCTGCGACGACTGCACTGACGGGGCGGTCGGCGGGTCCGGGGACGGCGCGTAGTCCGACGGCAGGCCGGTGTACCCGGCGGAGTAGTCCTGGCCGTAGCCGGGGACCTGGCCCTCGAACGGGGAGCCCGCGCCGACCGGGTAGTTCCGCGCCGACGCCGGGCTGATCCGCATCGGCCGCTGGTTTCCCTGCGTCGAGTTCGGCGGTGCGGGGAAGCCTCCGGTGCGGGCGTAGCGGGACACGTGCGCCGAGTCCATGCCATGCTCGTTGAGATTCTCCCAGCCGCCGTCGCGCCGGTGCCCGGTCATCTGGTTGCCGAGCAGCTGCTCCGACGGCGGCTCGAGGCCCGAGGTCCCGGCGGAGACGTAGCCGCGCCGCAGCCAGGAATCCACCGGCGGGACCGGCTGCAGGGTGAACGCGGCCGGGTCCCCGGAGTCGGTGCTGTGCAGCGCCATGTTCGCCTGCGACTGGGCCGCGGCGGCTTCCCGGTCCGACACGCTGCCGATGTTCGGGACGCGCTCGTGCGGCCACGGAGCGCCGTGCGACATCGTCGACGTCGGGTCCGCCCAGGCGTTCGGGTCGGTGCCCGCCGGGGCGCTGGCGGGCACGTCGCCGAGCAGCGCCACATCCGCGGTCGCCGGGGCCAGGCCCGGTCCGCCGGGCACGACCTCCCACGGCAGCCACATCGTGCCGTCGGGCTCCCACGTGTACTGGGAGTGGGCCGGGTTCGCCGCGCCGCCGTGGATCTCGGGCGCGGTCGCGCCGGGGGAGGCGATGACGACGGAGACGGCGGGCGTTACCGCCGGGGCGATGCCCTGCGGGCCTGCCATGGCTTATGCACGACCCATCGCCGTCTTGTCGGTGCCGCTGATGAACTTCTGCCCGGCGCCGAGCGCTGACGCTACCCCGGCGGGGTTCGCGGCCACGACGTAGAGCGCGCTGATCGCCAGGATGCCCATCAGCCACTTCTGCACGATGCTCATGTCAGTACCCCATCACCTTCAGCACGTTCTCCAGCGGCGTGGGCGCGTTGCCGAAAGGCACGACCAGCACCGTGAGCATCGACAGCCACGCCAGGCCGACGGCCAGGCCCGGCGCGGCCCTTTCCAGCAGCCCGAGCGCCAGCGCCAGGCCCAGGGTGGCCGGGATGACCCGCCAGTTCACCGTCTGGCTCCACGACGGCTTCGCGCTGGCGTTCCTGCTCAGCGGCGCGAAGATGACCTCGTTGGCCAGCGTGATCCCGCCGACCGCGAGGACGATTCCCGTCGACTGAGCCACGGCAGGCTCAGAAGCGCGGGATCTTGGAGCCGACGACCGGCGTCGCGCGGATCTTGTCGGCGAAGATCACGCCGGCCAGGATCAGCGCCGCGTACAGCAGCCACTTCTTGTCAGGCATTCCGGGAGCCTCCTAGCTCAGAGCGGGAACGACGGCGCGAGTTCGTAGGCGCCGGACACGGCCACGACGCGGCCGTCCTCCAGCGCGTAGTGGGTGGCGATCGAGGACCCCTGCAGGATCGTCCCGTCGGCCAGGTGCACGTGGTGGGTCGGCGCCTGCAGCCGGGCAGCCGCCGCGGCGGCCTCCTCGGCCGCGAGCCGGTCCCGTTCCTTCTTCTCGGCCCGCAGCGCCCGGAACTCGGCGATCTCCTCGGCGGTCAGCTGCCCCGAGTTCACCACCGCGGCCTCATGTGCCGCGGCGAAGTCGTCGGGCACCCCGGTCTGCACCGGGACCCCGGCCTCCGACAGCGAATAGGCCGCCGTCCCGGCCTGCGGCGCCTGCGCCTGGCTGGCGAGTCCCTGCTCCCGCGCGGCCTGCTCGCGTGCCAGCTTGGCCGCGAGCCCGTAGAGCTGCTCCGTCATGTCAGGTCACCCCTGGACGATCGAGTAGTAGTCGGCCGTGACCGGCGCGATCCAGTTGGTCAGCACGTTCAGGCTGCCGGCCGCGCCGAAGGTGCCGGTGAGGCGCACCAGCTGGTTGGTCTTGGTGTCCAGGTACCGCTGCCGCAGCTCGGCGCCGGGCTGCAGGTCGAAGTCCTGGGTCCGCCACCACACGTAGACGCCGTACTCGCGGCCCAGCGCGGTGTCGGGGGTGGTGCTGGCGAACCCGAACGGGCGGCCCATCTCGGAGATCCACCGGGCCGCGGTCTTCGCGAACTGGATGATCTGGCCGTACTGCAGGGTGACCGGCGACGGGAAGGCGAGGTCGCCGCCGAGCCGGGTGCCCGACGCGGTGTCGAGGTACTTGTAGATCAGGTTCCTGATCGGGAACCCGATGCCGTTGACCAGGTCGTAGTTGCTCGACGACGCAGGCATGGCGCCGTTCTCGGTGCGCCAGTACTGCAGGGTCCCGACCAGCGGCGGGGTGGAGGCGAACGAGCGGCCCATCGGGCTCGCGCTGACGGGCGAGCTGTACGACACCGGGAAGGCCGCGATGGTCATCGTGCCCATCACGCTCGGCACCTGGTTGTAGGTCGCGGCCTGGGAGTTCAGCCACAGCTCCACGGTCCAGCCGGGCTTGGACTTGTTCTCGGCGGTCCCGATGGCGTCGCGGGCGCAGAACTCGAACGGCAGGTACAGGCTGAAGGTGAACGACCCGGCGGTCGCGCCGGCGCCGGCGACGGCGGTCCAGGTCAGGTCCGCGCGCGGATCCCCGATGTTCTGATATGCCCCGAACTTGCACAGCGTGAGCCAGTCGTAACCCCCGATCGGGCCGATGACGGCCTGCTGGCCCAGGTCACGGAGCGTCATCTTCTGCACGCCGCTGACGGGGTTGTCGCCGGAGTAGGTCACGACGTTGGCGGCATTCGCCGTCACCTTCATCGTGAAATCGAACCAGACACCCCTTACGTAACCGGTCGGGGTGATGTTGTAGATGCTGTACTGCTGCGGCGCGGTGGTCTGCAGCAGCGACATCGTGCCGCCGTCCTGGGCCTCGTTGTCGTACATCCCGACCGGGTACGGGTACGGCCGGGGCGCGGGGGCCGCTGCCTGCCCTGCCTGGTGGCCCGCCGGCCTGGCTGCCACGGCTGCCTGCGGTGTGGTCATCTGCTGCTCCTCAGTTCGACAGCGCGGCGAGCTGGCGCGCGTAGTGCTCTTGCGTCATGCGGGGGATGATCTCCATGCTGGAAAGCCGGGCGTCGTCGCGGTCGGCGAAGACCAGGCCCTTGTCGTGGGCCTCGCGGTGGAACTTCAGCACCGACTCGGCCTGGCACACCGACATCACGTACCGCTCCACCCGGAAGTAGGCGTAGAACTTCTCGTTGTGGTGCTGGTGCCGGATCGCGTCGAACCGGGTGTCGTACAGCACCCCGTCGGACGTCCCGTCGGCGAGCGCGCACGCGAAGATCCTGTTCAGCGTCGAGTCGATGCCGAACCCGGCGCCGTGGTACCCGGCGGCACGGTGCAGGTTGTAGGTGTCGCAGACCCGCCTCGCGGCGTCACTGTGGCCGCCGCCGTCGGGCCTCGCCCACTCGCAGCCGTAATCGTGCGGCACCAGGACGGTCATGTCACCGGACCCCGGCGCACAGGCACAGGCCCGCGGAGGTCGTCGACACGATCGAGGCCGGGACGATGTTGACCAGCGCGCCGGTGGTGGCGGCGATGCCGAACCGGGAGTGCGCCACGTCGGTGCCCATGTTGATCCCGAGGCTGCCCGAGGTGCCGGGGTTGGACGCGGCCAGCGCGGTCCCGGTGGTGCCGGTGACGACCAGCGCGACCCAGTACCGGCCGCCGGGCAGGACCGCGGGGGCGGTCGCCACGGGGACGATGGTGGTCGAGGTCAGGCCCGCGGTGGGCAGCACCGCCACGCACGAGGCGAGCAGGGTGCCGGGGGCGTTCTGCCCGCACTGGTCCTGGCAGATGATGCCGGTCTGGACCAGGGTCCACGACCCGACGACCACGTTCGGCAGCAGGATCTGGGTCGGGAACGGCGCCACGTCGAACTCGGGCCGCCAGTAGAACGACGCCAGGTACTGGGTGGTGGCGACGAACGACCCGGAGATGATGCAGGCGGCCGGGTCCAGGGTCCACGCGCCGAGCCCCACGTCGAAGCACTCGGTGACGCCAGCGTTGTAAGCCAAGTGATCCTCCCGGGTGCGCCTGAGTTATCAGGCAGTCCCAGGAGAAATAGAAGGTCAGTCCCGATCCCCTGGGACTGACCTGGGCCTCATTGTACGCGCACCCGGCGGCAATTCAAGTCACGGCCCGATAATGCACATGGCGACGCCGCCGTGGCCGTCAGAGCCCGCCTTGGAGATGTACAGCTGGTCGGAGATGTTGTTCCGGCCGATCCTATGTATCTGAAGGTCCATCACGACCTGCGAGATGTATTTCGGGTCGACGCCGCCCATCTCGCCGAAACGGTCCCGGTTACGCTCGTCGGTGTCTTTCCCGAAGAAGTAATGGGTGGGCTGATTCCAGAAAAAGGACGTGACCGAGCCGTCCTTTGTCCCCGATGGCTTGGTGTTGCATCCAAACAATCCGAAATCCATCGACCGCCCGTCGCTGAGCACCTCGGAGAATAGCGCGTTCATGTGCAGGTACACGGCGGCCTTGTAGATGTCGTCGGCGCAGAAGATGCACTTGCCTTTCTGGTAGCCGTCCATGCAGCACGCTTTCAGCTGCTTCTCGATGTGCGCCCGGTCCTTCACCAGGATCACGTCCGGGTCCTGGCCGGGAGCGGCGGTCAGGTGCTTAGGCCAGACCGCCCAGCCCGCCGGCTTGCGGCGCAGCGACGGGACGGGGGGCCACACGGGCGTCTCCCGCAGCCCGAGCGCGGCGTTCCACCGGGCGGCCTCCTCGTCGCGGCGCTTGGGGATCGCGACCCGGTACGACAGCGCGTCGCCGTAGTGCGCCATGGTGACCTGCAGCAGCTCGTACATCCACCGGGACTTGCCGCCGCCGGTCGGCTGGGCGAAGACGACGTGCTCGCCGGGCTCGTAATCCCAGTAGCCGTCCTTGAACTCAGCCCTCGACAGGTGGTCAAGCATCCCCGGACGCCTTCGCTATCGCGTGCAGGTCCCGCGCGGCGTAGTACGCCTGCCGGGCGATCAGGCCGCAGACCATCGTGAACAGGATCCCCGGCAGCGGCCGCATCTTGCCGCCGCCGAGCCCGGCGCCGATGACGCAGCCCGCCAGGTACGCCTGATTCTCCGGCTGCCGGTAGAAATCCGCCAGCCCGCGGACCACGTTCACGGCCACGTCCTCCGGTGTCTTCTCGCCCGGGAGCAGCAGGAACGGCTTGCGGGTGACCGGGGTGCCCGGGAAGATCGGGGGCTCGGGGTTGCACGCGGGGCAGCCGATCCTCACCAGCGCGGGCCCGAAAAGGCCCTGCGACGGCGTGGACACCATGCCCCGGTCATTGCACACCAGGCAGGAGAGAGCCGGGCCGTCCATCAGTTCACCCCCGGGTGCCAGCCGCCGGAACTGCCGGGACTGAGCAGGGACCTGCGCGCGTCGTACAGGGCCTGCAGCGCCGCCCGGACATGGCGCTCGATCTGCTCCGGGGTGGGGTACGCGTCGTCGATCAGCTGCGGCGCGGCGATCCTGGGCGGGCTCATCAGCGGCGATTTCATCGACAGGATCAGGAGGTACGCCGCCTCGATGCCGCCCTGGGCGTTCAGCTTCGGCGTGGCCGTCAGGCTGAACTGGACCTGCGCGCCGACATGGTTCTCGCGGATCTTCCGGTACACCACGGCCCGGAGCACGGCGTCAGCGTCCGACGGTTCCGGGTTGCCCAGCAGCGGCGCCAGCTGGCCGGCCTCGCGGGCCGTCTCCACGCCGTCAGGCCCGCTCATGGAGATCCTCCGTCTTCCGCGCGAAGATGATCAGGTCCTGCCAGCACTTCCCGCACGCGGGCCGCCTCGATGCCGGTGGCGAGCGCAAGGTCGGCGGCGTTCATGGTCGCGGTCAGATCGCAGCGGTGCGCGGGAGCGGTGGTGCCGGGGGCGCAGAACTCGAACGGCAGGTACAGGCTGAAGGTGAACGACCCGGCGGTCGCGCCGGCGATCGAGAACCGGGCACAGGCGGAGCTGGCCGGGCAGTCCGCCGCGATCGTCGCCAGCCACGTCAGCAGGCCGGCGTCTGTGAACGTGGTGCCCGGATTCACCCAGGCTGGCTCGAGGCGGCGAGTCCGGTACCGCTCGAACAGCGGAAGAGCCGGATAGGCGAAGTAGTAGTCATGCTCGCGCTGGCCATCCGGCTCGATCACCAGGATCCCCGCCATGATCTGGTGGTCGCGGTCCTCCAGATAGAGCATCTTCATGCTGCCGCCTGCGCCGCGGCGCGCTCGGCGAGCAGCTCCGCCTGGGCGGCCAGCTGGGACGCCTCGGCCATGGCCCGGATCTGCTCGGCGCTGAACGTCTTCCAGTCCGCCTCGGTCTGCCTCGCCAGCTCGGCGAGTTCCGGGTCGCCGGCCTTCGTCCGCCACAGTTCCGCGGTGCTGGCGACGAACGGGGTCAGGAGGAACATCGCGGGCAGCACCCACGAGATCGCGCCCGTGGTCAGCGCCTCCACCTTCGCCCGGACCTGCTCATTGTGGACCGCGCCCAGGTTGACCGCGTTCACGATCCCGGCCTGGTTTTCCTTCAGGATCGCGGCCTGGGCGCGGATCTTCGTCCTGAAGCCGGCGAGCTTCTTCCACGGGACGGGGGTCCCGGCCATGACCATCCAGCAGCCGTCGGTGAACTCGACCAGCTCCCGCGTGTAATCCGCCTTCGCGGCAGTCCCTGCCGGGGTGACGGCCTTGCCCGCAGGCTGCGTCCTGGCCTTCGCGTCCGCGTGACCCTTCCCGCCGCGGCCGGGGCCGGGCGGGTTCTGCCTCGGCTTCCCGTTCGCGCCGAATCCGTGCGGCGCGACCGGGGACCCGTCGTCGTTGCGGCCGAACGGGGCCTCGGGATCCTTGCGCCGGCGCGGCCTCGGGTAGTCGGGCTGCTGCCCGTTCTGCGGCTCCGGGGCGGCCATGGCCGCCGCGAACTGCTGCCCGGCATGGTCCAGGTCGACTGCGGTCCCGTCAGCCAGGGAGAGTCCCTCAGGCACGCGCCAGCCTCCGGATCCGCGTCAGGCTCAGCAGCGCGAGCAGCAGCGCGACCACGCCGACGATCAGCGCGCCGAGCGACACCCGCATCGAGGTGCCGATGGACTCGCGGGCTTTCGCCACCGTCTCCCGCGCTTTGGCCAGGCTGACCTTCATGCTGGCAGCGTATCATCAGTCTCATCGATCGGTCGCACCTGAACCATTAAGGAATCCGATGCCCCGAGGAGTACCGCCGGAGTGGAACAGCCGCGACTGCTCCCAGGATCACCTCGTGGAAGCCGCGACGAAGGCAGGACCCGGCCAGCCGCTCGTCTACCACGGCATCGAGGACGAAGCGCGCGCCGCCGAAATCCGCAAGGGCCTGTACCGCTGCGCGCGGCACCGCGGCCTGTCGCTTACGGTGACCTGGCCGTACGGCGGCGAGATGACGAGCAAGACAATCCAGTGGCCGCCGGACAAGAGCAAAGACGGAACCTACGCGCTCACATTCACGATCTTCGCCAAGGGACACGGGCGGAAGCACGTCGTGCAGACCATGGGCACCGACCGGAGCCAGTGGCATTACAACCCCCGCCAGAGGAAAGAGGCAAGCTGATGTACTGCCCGGAATGCGGCCAGGACCACCACGCCGGCGAGCGCGAGGAAAGAGCCGAGGCCGACCGCGCCGTCGAGATAGCGCGCCTCGAGACAAAGCGCGATATCGAGGTGGCGCGCATTCAGGCCGGCGCTTCCCGCGATACGACCGAGACCTATGCCGAAACCGATGTCGCCATTGCCGCGATCGACGCCGAAGCCGGCGTGGAAGCGGCGGAGGCAGTATCGGACGCGCTTATCGAGGTCCTGGCGCCCGAGCCGCCCGAGATGCCCGAGCCTCCCGCTCCGGTGGTAATCGACGCGGGCACCGATGAGGGCAGCGGCAGCATCGAGCCGAAAGACGAGACGCACCTTCCGCCCCCGCCGAAAAAGTCGAGCCTCAGCTACTGGCCGTCGTAATAGGCAGGCAGCCGCTTCACCATTGGCTGTCTGCGCACGTCAGGAGGGGTCTGTGCTGCGGCGAACGGGCAAATTTTGCCACGTAACTTACGCCGTTCCTCCGCATTTGCCCCTTTAGCCTCGCGCGCGCGCGCGAGGGCACATGTCTGGCTGGCTGTCAAGAAGCGGAGGTCCCGGTACGGGTTACCGGGGTCCTGGCCGGGAGTACTCAGCTCACCGGGCAGCCGCGTCCCGCACAGCCTGCGCGACTGCCGACCACGATCCAGATCTTCACGCGATCTCCCTGAGTTCCGCCCAGATGGCACCGCTGTCCAGGTCGGCGGGCGTCCACACCCGGTAGGGCAGGCCGAGCGCGAGGAGCCGCCACGCGATATCAGTCTGCTCCGGGGTGCGGCGGCCGCGCGGTCCCTTCAGCTCGGCGAGCAGCCAGCCGCGCGAGCCGAGCATGACGAGGTCGGGCCAGCCGGGCGTGGTGCCGCGGCTGTCCCGCTCGTGGTGCCACCAGATGCCCAGCCGGGCGCAGAGGCCCGGCCGGGTCCTGGTGCCGCACGTGACGGCGGTCAGCAGCTGGGCCTCGGTCACCGCCTGCGGTCCCGCCCCAGGCCGAAGCCGACCAGCAGCCACACGACGGCCACGGCGGTCACGGCGGTCACGATCCCGGTCAGGCCGAGCCCGGTCACGGTGATCACCGGTGCCACTGGTCCTCGAGGACGAGCGAGCCGTCGGCGTGGATGCCGAGCATGGCCGCGCTGAAGCACTGGACGGCGGCCGGGGCGCGCAGCGGCGTGAAGCCGGGCAGCGCGCATGTGCCGTCCAGGGTCGCCAGCCATTTGAACCAGGCGAGCCCGGACAGGGCTCCCTCGACGGCGGGCAGCCAGTCACGGGAGCAGTAGACCGTGATGTCCTGGATGTGCTGCGCGGTCTTGCGGCTGTGCCATTCGCGGATCCTGCTCACGCTCAGCGACCCGGTCTCCACGTCGGCGACGCTGGCCAGGCCGAGCGGATCGCCCAGGCCGCGGTCGATCAGGATCACCTCGCTGTCCGGGTGCCTGTCGGCGAGCTGGTTCAGTGCCGCGTGAGTGGGCAGCAAATCGGAGTAGGTGGCGAGCAGCGGCGCGATGCCCGCGGGCAGGTCGAGCAGATTATCGCTGTCGAGCATGAGCCTGATCATGATGTGCCCTTCTGGTTAGTGCGGCCGAAGCCGAACGGGGTGGCGGAATCGTACTGATCGGAGCGCTCGGTCTCGCCAGCCGTCGTGCCGTGGTCGGCGAAGTGGCTGCGGTACAGCCGCGGCGAGATGAGCAGGCCGGCCAGCAGGCCGAACACGAAGCAGGCGATGGCCAGGCAGATGACCGCCGCCATCAGCGGGCTCATGGCGTCTCGATGATGATCGTGATGCCGGGCAGCCGGCCGAGATCCTCGACCACCTTCACCCGGTGCGCCACGCACATCGGGACGGCGTCAAACGGATCGGTTGCCTCGGACTGGCAGCGGTTGACCCCGTGCCGGCGGCTGACGTCGATCACGTGGCAGCGGACGATGCGGGGAGCCGTCAGTGATGGCTCAGTGAGGTGTGGGTGGGTGGTCATGTTGTCCTCCTGATCGTGGCGAGCGCGCAGGCGATGCAGATCCAGCCGCCGCCGCGGTTCACGATCTGCTGGCCAATCGTGACGTGATGGCCGCAGCACAGCAGCGAGGATCGCCGGGCCTTCCTGACACGGGCAGTCACCGGACGGCCTCGTTCTCGCGCCGCAGCGCCTCGGCGCAGATCTCGACGAGGACGGCCCGGCGCCCCGAGTCGTTCCGGGTCCTGCCCGGCACGGCCCGGGTCGGATTGGGGAAACCCTGGACATCATGCAGCCGCTCGGGTTCCTGGTCCTGGCAGAGCGCGGGCGGCACGTAGCCATTCCACTGCTCCGCCCTGGCATAGCCAAGCTCGCCGGTGAGGCGATCGCGCAGGTCAGGATGGGCGAGCACGCGGGCCCGCCGGGCAGCGACCACCGCCGCCGCGGCGGCGAGCTCGGCACGGACCAGGGCAGCGCCGGCCAGGATCAGGCCAGTCTCGGCAACGGATTCGCTGAGGGGGACCGGATCGCTCATGACGGGCACCCGGCCGCGGAGTGGCCGCCGGTGCCGCAGTGCCGGCAGAGGCTCGCGAAGGCGATCGCACCGGGCCGCTGCGACGGCAGGTCGCTGCGTGCCGTGGCCAGTTTCGGCCAGTTCGCGATGCTTGTCCTGCGCTCTTCGCGTTCAGCGGCCGCGCGCGCGTTACCTCCTGTAGATAGATCTACTACAGAAGGGCTAGGTCCCTTCGGGTCTCCCTTAATCGCGGTGCCATCCTGGCACTTTCGCAGGTCAGAGAACCGCGGGTGCAGCACGATCCGGGTGTGCCGCCAGCAGAGCCGCCTGATCCGGTGCCAGGTCGTGAAGGATTCGCGGACGATGATCTGCGCCTGCTCCAGGATCGCGATCGCCCGGAAGTAGGTCCGGCGGCTGATCGCCCCGGCGCGGCGGCACAGCTCGGCGATGGTGAGCTTGTCCCGCCAGTGGCGCGGCACGGTGCCGTCGGGCAGCATCGAGCCGAGAATCGCGCCGCCGAGCGCATTGGCCGCGGCGCCTTTCCCGAGATCGCGCAGTGCCCGCTCGGCCTGCCACCGGGGTGCTATGGTTGAACTGTCAACTACGGGCTGGCGGCCTTTCCGGGGGCCGCCTTTCCCGTTCATGCCCCCGCCGCACTGGCGCTGATGCCATCGCTGCCA
>Ga0116219_10002448_pt1 | contig 15729 bp, 17 predicted proteins | sample Sb_taG_4_FD_91019 | JGI IMG/M metagenome (GOLD analysis project Ga0116219, IMG submission 91019) | Peat soil microbial communities from Weissenstadt, Germany - Sb_50d_6_BS metaG | ecosystem: Environmental > Terrestrial > Soil > Wetlands > Peat | place: Germany: Weissenstadt | collected 2010-09-21
CGGGGATACCCCGGTCCGGCTCTAGATGCGCTCAGTTCCGATCCCACCATGGCAATAAGCGATCAACATCAGCAAAGGAATTGTGCGGCGACAGGCGCGCCAAGAGCTGTTCATTTCCGTAAACCTTGGTCAAATGAAAATCGAGCCGTGGGTGGCCTTGACCCTAAACGGCAAGAGTCTGTGCTCGCACCCGACCCCTCGCTCGCGACGTCGGCCGCTGGCGCTCACCCGACTTCGCTGTGTGTCACCGGTGACTCGCCCATCCACTCGCGCAGGGTGTTCTTGAGCTTGGTCTGTTGGATGAAGATGTCGTGCTCGGGTGGAAGCGCCGGGTCGGCGGTCTGCGGGCTCTTGAAGTAGAAGCTGAGCCACTCCTGCACCCCCTTCTCCCCCGCCCGGGCGGCAAGGTCGAAGAACAGGGCGAGGTCGAGCACGAGAGGCGCTGCGAGGATCGAGTCGCGGCACAGAAAGTTGACCTTGATCTGCATCGGGTAGCCCATCCACCCGAAGATGTCGATGTTGTCCCACCCCTCCTTGTTGTCGCCGCGGGGCGGGTAGTAGTTGATGCGGACGACGTGGTCGATGTTGCCATAGAGCTCGGGGTACTCATCGGGCTGGAAGATGGTGTCGAGGACACCGAGCTTCGAGACCTCCTTCGACTTGAAGTTCTCGGGATCGTCGAGCACCTCCCCGTCGCGGTTGCCGAGGATGTTGGTGGAGTACCAACCGCGCATGCCGAGCATCCGCGACTTGAAGCCGGGCGCCAGAATCGTCTTCATCAGCGTCTGGCCGGTCTTGAAGTCCTTGCCGCCGATCGGTACGCCGTTACGGTCTGCGAGTTCGAGCATGCACGGCAGGTCACACGACAGGTTCGGGGCGCCATTGGCGTAGGGCACCCGCGACTGCAGCGCGGCGTACGTGTAGATCTGGCTCGGGCTGATCTCGACGTGGCTGTCCATGAGACCCCGCTCGAACGTCTCGATGCTCTGGTGCACCGTACCGGGCTCGCGGTAGGCCTCGGTCGAACCACACCACACCATCACGAGCCGGTCGCACCCATTCTCGGACCGGAAGCGTTCGATGTCATCCATCAGCGCCTCGGCCAGCTCCATCTTGTTGGCACCGGTCTTGACCCGGAATCCGTCGAGACGCGACACCCACTCGCGGTCGAACACCGCTTCCATGGCGACGATGCCTTCCATCTCGCTGCTGATCGGCGCCAGATCGCGCTCCTCGAGCACGCCTGACGTGCGCGCCGCCTCCAGGGCGTTCGCCGAGATCGGATCCCAGCCGCCGAACACGAGGTCATCGAGCGAGGCGAGGGGCACAAAGTCTCGAATCAGCGGGTTGCGACCCTCACTGCGGCTGCCGAGGCGGATGTGCGCCATCTGCGAGACCGAGCCGATCGGCGCTTCTCCGGTGCGGCGAGCGGCGAGGACACCGGCGATGACGGTCGACGACACCGCGCCAAGGCCGGGGAGCAACACTCCGAGCTTTCCGGTTGCGGGCGCGATCTGATGGGCTTGGGGCATCAGACCATTGTTGAGCAAATCTTCTTCACATGCAACTATTGTTCAGGACTCCTGAACTAATCTGCGACCGTGGCGAGCAACCTGCCGAACCTCACCGTGCAGCAGCTCGACTACCTGGTCGCGGTTGTCGAGGCGCCGACCTGGGCCGATGCTGCGGGCCGTCTCGGCGTCACCCCGTCGGCGCTGTCGCAGGGCATCGCCGAGCTCGAGCGGCGCGTCGGCGTCCAGCTCTTCGAACGTGACGGGCGGCGCCGCGTCCTCGCCGCGCGCGCCGCGCCCGTACTCGAGCACGCTCGCGACGTGCTCGCACGCACGCGCGATCTGGCCGACTGGTCGGCCCGCACGCGCGCCGGCCGCGCCGGCGACCTACGGGTCGGCATGATCGACGCCGCCGCCGTGCACCACTACCCCGACGCGCTCCGTCGCTTTCGCCACCAGCGTCCCGACGTCGAGCTGCGGCTCACCGTCGCGCCGTCGGCCTCTTTGCTGGCGGACCTCGCACGTGGAGCGCTTGACGTCGTTGTGTGCGTCGAACCGCCGTCGCACATCGACGCGCTCACGGTGCTGCGCGTTCGGACCGACGAGCTCGCCGTCTACGCACCGGCGTCTGCCTCGCGGGGCGCGCCGTCGACGTGGGGGCCATGGGTGACGTTCCCGGCGGGCTCCCACACGCGCGAGCTGATCGACGGCGCCCTTCGCAGGCTCGGCGCACCCGTCGACGTCGTCGCCGAATCGCATCAGCCTGAGGTCCTCCGAGAGATGGTCGTGCTTGGCTTCGGTTGGACAGTGCTCCCCACCGTCCAGGCCGGCCGGCTCCGCCCCGTCCGCTCGCTCACCAAACGCTCCCTCGTCGTCGCCCGCCGCAGCGCGGCCGCGCCCAACGCCGCGGCCGACGCCCTCGCCGCGCAACTTCGGCCGTCGGAGTCTGGATCCGCTCGCTGAACGCCGGGCTGAGGGGTATCCGCGAACGCCGGTTGGCGGCGGGATCTTCTGGCTACCCATTCGGATCGAAACGGTCATCCCAAGGAATGGTGCTCCGGCTCGCTGACTTGCACGAAGCGCCCACCCCGGAGCACCCATCGCATGTCCTCGCTCACGTTCGGGCAACAAATGGCTGCCGCACCCGTCACGCCACGGGAGGGGAGCACCACCGCGTCCTCCGAGATCGAGAGCCCGGTGGCGTACCAAAGCACCTGTGCCAGGGGCTCTGGCGGGGCGAGGAGCGTCTGGAGCAATTGAGGCTCGCTGGACCCCGGCTTCACCGTGAACGCGTAGAGCGAACTCGGTGTCGGTGTGCCGGCGTCACACTTGACCAAGACGAGCGCTATAGGAGTGCCCTGCGCTGACTGGATGTAGGAGACCTGCTGCACGTCGACAGTGAAGCCGTACGCAGATCCCGGGTTGCACCCGATGTTCCCCGGGAACGTGACCTTCGAGAAGTTGAGCCCCGGGTAGTCGACGTGCTTCCACACCACGTCTTGGAACGCGGTGCCAGATGTCACCTCGATAGCGGTGCTCGACGGCGGGCCTTGCTGATGCGGGAGCGACAGGCCGAGGGGCACGGCCACCGCGCAGATCACCAGTGCCGCCAGTGATACCCGCAGGGCCATCGTGCGCCTGCGCAGCTGGGTCCCCCGCCGCACAGTCCGCTCTAGGAGCTCGGCCATGTGCTCCCCCGACATCTCGTCGAACATCTCATCGTGTCGCGTCATGGCGACTCCTCCTTCGACATCTGATCCCGGAGGCGCAGGATCGCTCGGTGCAGATGGGTCTTGACCGATCCAGCGCTCATGCCGAGGACAAGCGCGACTTCTGCTTCTGGCAGATCGACGATGTAGCGCAGCACGACGACCTCTTGTTGCCTCCTGGTGAGCGACCGCAGGGCGCTGACTAAGTCGTCCCTCTCGACGATGTCCGCCGGAGCGTCCCGGGCGACGATGGCGGGGAGAAATCCCTTCTTGCGGCGCACCTCATCGAGCGCAGCGTTGGTGGCCACCCTGATCACCCAGCCCGCCGGGCTGTCCATCTTGGAGACCCGTCCCCAGCGGGCGAATGCCCGAGCGAAGGCCTCAACGGCCAGGTCCTCAGCGAGATCGGGACCGGTGATCCGGGCGGTGGCGGCTCGAACTTTGGCAAAGGCCGACGTGAAGAAGCCCTCGAAGCTCAGCGTGCCCGCCGATTCATGCTCCTTGACCTCAGCTTCGCTCATCACCACTCAGTAGACGGTTGGCGGCCACAATCGGTTGACAGTCTCGACGGGATTCTTGCCAAGCGCCGGTGCTCGTCACAGATGGAACCTGCCACCCGTTTGTTGCACCATGTCTCTCCCAGTCCCCAGAACCCGGGAGCCAGCGGGCCTACAGATCTAGATGGTCTCGGCCTTGGACCGGGCCTCGTGTCAGCAGCGCACGATCTGTTTGGCGTTGACACCCTGCCCCCGCTGCCGGGTAGGTGGGACACCACGAGTGGGCACCTCATTTCGGGACAAGTAACGGCGGTCCGCAGGTGACCCGACCAGAAACGGACTACCGCCTTCGAGGAGACACCGACACGGTGGCATTCGCCACGGCAACATCCAGATCGACGTTCACCTGGCTGTGCCCGTGGAAGCTCACCTCACATGCAATTCCGGCGTCGTTCCAGACCAGAAGAGTGTGGCCTTCCACGATCTGTATCTCTGTGAGCGAGTTCGATGCATCTGTGCATTGATACAACTTGACAAGGTGTCCATGCACGTGGATCAGGCTGGAGGGGTCCAGAGGTAAGCAATAGGGCGGGACTGGCGCGACACCCTTTCCACGCCTGTTCGTCATGACGTGCTGCATATCGGTTCCAGACATGAACACAAAATGGCCGAGTGGTCCACCGCTGATTGAAGTTTCAGGGACCACCGCCCCGTTGTTCTGCTCATAGGACACGCCGACGTAGCCAGGAGGCACCTGGAAGTTGGATTGGCTGAGCTCAAAGAGGTTCCCGGTGACTTCGATGCCAGCCGGTCCGCAGGAGCCTTCACCGAAGGCTCCGTAGTCGCCAGGACAGAGCGTCGCGGCCGACGTGGGAGACACAGGTATCGGATCGGGCAGCAATCCTGGACATGGCACAGGCCTCTTGAGATGGTTGGCAAACCTCTGACACTCGCCTCGCTGTTCCTTTGTCGTTGGGACGAGCGGCACATTGTCGACCACTTCTGCTCTCGGTCCGGAAGCGGTCAAGGCGACCTCGGAACTCTGTGCCTGCGCCATGTTTGGCGGCATCAAGGAGGTCAATAACGAGGCAACGATGAGGAGGCATGCCAATAGGGGCAGGTGGAAGCAGGAAACCCGACTAACCCAGGCGCTTCGCACCGAATTAGTCCTCATCATGAGAAAAGTCTGACAGTTAGCTACTGACCGAAACGGTCACATCCCGGATCATCCGGTACTGCCCCACTCCGCCGGGATGGGGGAGCTCACTCCCGGTGAAGTTCGCCGAGGTCGCCGAAGGGCCCGAGGCCCGGGTGCCGTGGCTCGGTGAGCACACCGACGCGGTGCTGAAGGCCGAGCGGGGCTCGGGCCCGACGAGCTGGCGCGGCTCCGGGCCGACGGCGTGATCGCCTGAGGCGCGGCGCCGCCTAGTAACGCGGCAGGGCGATGAAGACGACCAGGTAGGCGAACAGCCCCGCACCCACGAGGGTGCAGGCGTGGAACACCTCGTGGAAGCCGAAGACGTCCGGCCACGGGTCCGGCCGCTTGCGGGCGTAGACGAGCGCCCCCGCCGTGTAGGCCAGCCCCCCGGCGAGCATGAGCCCGAAGCCCGCCCAGCCCAGGCTGCGCACCAGCTGGGGCGACACGACGACGGGACACCAGCCCACGACGACGTAGGGGATGGCGACCACCCACTGGGGCGCGTCGAGCCACACCTGGCGCAGCGCGATGCCCACCACCGCACCCCCCCACACCATGGCGAGCACGAGCACCCGGCCCCAGCCGGTGAGCGCGAGCCCCGCCACCGCCGTGGAGGTCCCGGCGATGCCCACGAAGATCGCGCTGTGGTCGGCCCGCCGCATGCGGCGCCACGCCGGCGCCGACCAGCGCAGCCGGTGGAAAGCGGCGCTGGTGCCGAACATGATGAGCATGCCGGCCACGTAGACGGACAAGGCCGCCTTCGCCCAGGCGTCTGGGCCGGCCGCGATGAGGAAGGGCCCGCCGATCAACCACGCGGCGAAGGCCGCCACGTGCAACCAGCCCCGCAGCAGCGGGCGGGCGCCGCGGTTGTGGGCCAGCTTCCCCTGTTCGCCCTGCGCCTGCACGGTCATAGCGCCACGTCCGGTTCCAGGCGGTCGGCCAGCTCCACCTCGCGCCGCGAGATGCCGAGGAGGAAGAGGATGGCGTCAAGGTAGGGCACGCTGAGCGCCGTGTCGGCCGCCCGCCGCACGACCGGCTTGGCGTTGAACGCGATGCCGAGCCCCGACGTGGCCAGCATGTCGATGTCGTTGGCCCCGTCGCCCACCGCGATGGTGCGGGCGAGCGGGACACCAGCCGCCTCGGCGAAGCGGACCAGGGCTGCCGCCTTGCCCGCCCGGTCCACGATCGCCCCGTCGAGCTCGCCGGTGAGGACCCCGCCGTCGATGACCAGGACGTTGGCCGCCAGGTGGTCGATGCCCAGCTCCTCCACCAGCGGCTGAATCACCTGCGTGAAGCCCCCGCTGACCACGGCGAGCTCGTAGCCGAGGCGCTTGAGCGTGCGCACCAGCGTGCGGGCGCCCGGAGCGAGGAGGATTCCGTCGCGCACCGCCTGGAGGTCGGCCTCCGTCAGGCCGGCCAGCAGACGCACCCGGCGCCGCAGTGCCTCCTCGAAGTCGACCGCGCCTGCCATGGCCGCCTCGGTGACGGCCGCCACCTGGGGGCCGCAGCCGCCGCGCTCGGCGAGCAGGTCCACCACCTCGTGCTGCAGCAGCGTGGAGTCGGCGTCCATCACGATCAGGTGCTTGGCCCGACGGTGCAGCCCGGCCACCTGGACGGCGATGTCGACCTGGCGGCGCGCGGCCTCCTGGGCCAGGGCGCGCCGCAGCCCGTCGAGGTCGGCGCCCGCCACGGACAGCTCGTAGCTGTGCACCGGGTACGCGGACAAGCGGACAATCCGCTCAATGTTGCCCCCGCACCGCGCGATGCGGCCCGCCACGCCCTCGAGCGTGCCGGCGTCGATATCGGGTGCCAGCACCGTGACGAGGTGCCGCTCGGTCGTGTGGCCCACCTCCGCCTCGACGAGCGGATCGACCGTGACCTCGACGCCGGAGCCGTTCAGCCGCCGCGCCAGCTCGGCGTGCACACCGTCCACCTCGCCCGGCAGCATCGCCACCTCGACGCAGAGCAGCAGCCGCCCGTGCACACGCACCTGCTCCACATCTTCGACGTCCACGCCCTGCTCGGCCAGCGCGGCGAAGAGCCGCTCGGCAATGCCCGGCCCGTCCTGGCCGCTCACCGACACCAGGTGCGGCGCCGGCGAGCCCACCGGCGTGCTCATGGGAGCGCCACGTCATTCTCGGCGACCCATCCGGACCCTTCGACCCAGCGGCGCACGATGCGCGCCGGCACGCCGGCAACTACACAGCGGTCCGGGACCACCCCGCGCACCACCGCCCCCGCCCCCACCACTACGTGCTCGCCGATCTGCGCGCCCGGGAGGATCACCGCGTTGGCGCCGAGCCAGCTCCCCGATCCGATGCGCACCGCGGCCTCCGTCGGCCACTGCCGCCCGATCGGCTCGACGGGGTCCTCGTAGCTGTGGTTCTGATCGGTGATGTAGACGTAGGGCCCGGTCTGGATGTCGTCGCCGATCACGATCTCCCAGTGGCCGACAATGTGCGATCCCCGGCCGATGAGGCAGCGGCTGCCGATGGAGACGACCGGATTCGTCGGCATCTCCTGGCCCGGCGCCATCCCCGCCGAAATGGATGCGCCCGGTCCGACGATGGTCTCGGCGCCGATGTGGATCAGGTGCTCGTTGTAGAGGGCGCCCTGGGGGAACAGCAGGCAGGCTCCCCGGCCCATCCGGCCGAAGCGCCGGCCCCACGGATCGTCCGGCCCGATCGCCCCGAGCTCGGCGGCGCCGTCCCAGGCCGCGTGCACGAGGCGGGACAGCGACCGGCGCAGCGGTCCGGGGAGGGAGCGGGCCCAACTCACCCCGGAATGGTAGGTGGTGCCGCCACCACCCCGTGACGGGCGCCGATGAGTCCAAGAGGGGCTGCTGAGTAGACTCGTTCCGTGCAGCCACCTCCTATGGACGGCGGCTCAGACTCTGCGCCGACGCCGGAACCCTCGGATCGCCGCCGGCTGGACCGGCGGCAGTTCCTGCAGTTCTCCGCGCTCGGCGCCGTCGGGCTGGCGGGAACGCGCCTCGGTACCACGAAGGCGAAGAACCGCGTGCCCGCCCGGGCTCGCCGCCACGAGCGCGACGCCGGCCCCGCGGTCGTCGACGCCACGCTGCCGAGCGGCGTCATCGTGCCGACCGCGCCCTGGCTGATCGCCGAGAACGCCAAGCCCGGCACGCTCGACTGGATCTGCAACTTCGTGCAGCCCGACCACGCGCTCGAGGGGTTCGCCAGCCAGGTCAGCGCGGTGCCCGGCGACGACGTCGCCCTCTTCGTCAACACCACGGCGAGTGCCGTGCAGGTGCAGGCGTACCGCATGGGCTACTACCAGGGCCTGGGTGGCCGTCTCATCTGGCAGAGCGACTTCGTGGCCGCCAAGGCGCAGGCCGCCCCGGTGGTCACCCCCAGCACGGGCATGGTCACCTGCCCGTGGTCGCCCACCGCGACGATCAGCATCACGAAGGAGTGGCTGCCGGGCTGCTACCTCCTCAAGCTGGTGGGGAGCGGGGGCGAGGAGCAATTCGTGCCGCTCACGATCCGCGACGACGCATCGACCGCGGCCTACGTGATCCAGAACAGCGTCACCACCTGGCAGGCCTACAACCTCTGGGGTGACTACAGCCTCTACTACGGGAAGACGGCGTCGGGGGGTCAGAACTTCGCCAACCGGGCCCGGATCGTCTCCTTCGACCGCCCCTACCCCCAAACCTGGGCGTCGGGCGCGGCAGACTTCGTCGGCAACGAGCTGCCCCTGCTGTTCCACCTCGAGAGCCTGGGGCTCGACCTGACCTACTGGACCGACGTCGACTTGCACGTCCGGCCGCAGCTGCTGGCGGACCACCGCTGCCTCTTCAGCCTGGGCCACGACGAGTACTGGTCCCAGCCCATGCGCCAGGCCGCCGCCCAGGCCAACGCGAACGGCGTCAACCTGGCCTTCCTCGGCGCGAACGCCTGCTACCGGCAGATCCGCATGGAGCCGAGCTCCGTGGGACCGAACCGCCTGGAGGTCTGCTACAAGAGTGCGGCCGAGGACCCGTTGGCGCTCCAGCAGCCGGAGCTCACGACGGTCAACTGGGACCAGGCGCCGGTCAGCCAGCCCGAGTCGACGCTCATCGGCTCCATGTACCAGTCGGTGCACGCCAAGGCCGACATGGTCGTCACCGACGCGTCCTCCTGGTTCTATGACGGCTGCAATCTCAAGGACGGGCAGGCGTTCCCCAACATGATCCTTGGGGAGTACGACCGCTACGTCCCGTCCATGCCGGGCCCGCGCAACGTCGACGTGCTGGCCCACTCCCCCGTCCCGGGGCAGTCCAACTGGTCCGACGTCACCTATTACACGGCGCCTGCCAACGGTGGCGGCGTGCTGGCCAGCGGCTCGGCCAGCTTCGTCTCCATGCTGTCGACGACCGGTGGTATCCCCTCACTCGTGATCCCGGGGCCCTTCCCGGGCATCACCGATGTGATCCGCCGGGCCATGGAGAACGTGTACGGCCGCTTCGGGCTGGGGCCCGCCAGCTCCTACGGCAGCTCGGGCGGCAGCTGGACCGAGGTCTACACGGGGGCTGCCGCCGCCGCGGGCACAGCGGCGGGTACGGCATCGGCCTGACGGGCCTGAACGGCCGGCCACCGGCGCCCGAGCCGCGGCATGCCACCACTCGCGGGCGCCGCCCCCCTACGATCGAACTGCAGAAATGGGGAACTCCGAGGAACACCGCTCCCGGGCGCGCCGTCCGCTCGCCTGGAACGTGCTGGCGGCCGCCGGACTCGCAGGCCTCGTGGTGAGCGCCTGCTCCTCCCCCGCGCACAAGGACGCGGCGCCCAAGCCCAAGCCGACCACGACGACGTCCACGGCACCACCGCCGGCCTGCCCGCTCACCGGCTTGCCGGCACCGCGTGGTTCCGTCCCCCAGCGGCCCGCTATGGCGGTCAAGATCGACAACTACCCCGCCGGCCGGCCGCAGTCGGGGTTGGACAAGGCCGACATCATCTTCGAGGAGCCGGTCGAGGGCGGCATCACCCGCTTCGCCGCTGTGTTCCAGTGCCAGAACGTGGCGCTGATCGGCCCGGTGCGCTCGGCCCGCAACATCGACATCGGCATCCTCGGGCAACTGGGCAATCCGCTGCTGGCGCACGTGGGCGGCATCAACCCCGTGCTCGCCAACATCGGCGCCTCCCCGATCGTCAACGTCGACATCGGCGCGAGCAACTCTCTGATGATCCACCCCCCTAACCATGTGCCACCCGACGCCGACTACACCTCGACCGCCATCGTCTACGACACACACCCGACCATGACGACGCCACCCCAGCCGCTGTTCACCTACACGACGGCGCCGCCGGCGGGGGGCACCCCGGCCTCGCTCGTGCACATCGACTTCTCGGGCACGTCGGATGTGACCTGGAAGTGGAACACGACGACCAGAACGTTCCAGCGCTACTACAACTACCTGACGCCCGACATGCTGGACGACGGTGTCCAGAACGCCGCCGCCAACGTCGTGGTGCAGTACGTCCAGATCAGCTACGGCCCCTGGGCCGAGAACTCCGGGGGCGGCCTCGAGGTCCAGGCCGACCTCTACCCCAACGCCAGCGGGACGGCCACGGTCTTCCGCAACGGGGTGGCCATACCCGCCACCTGGCACCGGACGACGCTCGGGTCGCCCACGCAGTACCTGGACGCGGCGGGCAACCCCATCCCCATGGCGCCGGGCCGGACCTGGGTGGAGCTGGTGCCCAACTCCATCATCGCCACCACGACCCCCTAGGCCCGGCCGCCTCGCTGTTCCTAGCCCGTTGGCTTGCGAGCCACGACGGCGAGCAACAGGCAGTCCTCCGCCGCGGCGAACACCCCCGGATGCGCGCTGGCTTCGGCCTCGTCGAACACGCCGGCAGCCGCGCCCTGGCGCATCAGGTTGAGGCCCTTGCACTCGGTGACCTCGAAACCGGCCCGCTCGAGCTTGGCCACCAGCTCGCCCGCCGAATACTCGATCTCATGGTCCTCGTTCATCAGCGCATCCGAGCGCAGGCGCCACACCGGGCCGTTCGGCGTGTCGAGGCAGAACCACCCGCCTGGGGCCAGCACCCGGAACGCCTCGCGCGCGACCGCGTCACCGTCCGCTTCGGTGACGTGCTCAATGGACTGGCCGCTGTAGACGAGGTCGAACGAGCCGTCCTCGTAGGGGCCAAGGTCGACCATTGAGTGGAACGCGAACTCGACCGGGCCGAGCTCGGAGAGCACGGGCGCACCGGTCGAGCCGCCCTGGTAGATCTCGTGGCGATCCTCGACCGGGAGGTCGACGACCACCAGGCGCTCGAAGGGGTAGGGATAGCCCAGGTGCACCAGGGCACCGTCGGGCAGCCCCTGGTGGGTCCCTCCGAGGTCCAGGATGCGGGCGGCGCGCGGCAGTCCGGCCACGAATTCGCTCCGGCTCACGTGCATGGACAGCAGTACGTCACGGATCGGCACGCGGCGGCGGAACTCCTCCGAGTGGGCCAGGGCCTCGGCCACGCCCCGCCGGGTCAGCTGCCCCCCGGCCAGCCTGCGGGTGTAGTCGGGGCCACCCTCGGGGTCGGGCTCGCGGTCGAGGATCACGTTGAACGCCATGCGCACCGACTGCTTGGGCGGCAGGTAACGGAAGGGAATCGTGGGGACGAAGCGATCGAAGGCGCGGTAGGCCCGCTCTTTCCATTCTTTGGCCGGCATCACACCATTGTGGCCGCTGCTCTCGCACCCTCCCGGTCCCGAACGCAAAGCGTTCCGGACCGGTCACCCGCGGGAGTGGCGGAGACGGCCCGGAGGCTTCGGCGCCGTGAGGGGCGGGGGTGCAGCTAGGAGTCGAGCGTGATCGGCAGATCGTCGGGGTCGACGGCGATCTCGGTGGAGAGGGCGTCCTCGGGGTCCTTGGGGGCCAGGCACTCGCGCACCCGGTCGTTTATCTCCGCCATCAGCTGCGGGTTCTCCGAGAGGAACGTCTTGACGTTCTCGCGGCCCTGTCCGAGCTGCTCCCCTTCGTAGGTGAACCAGGCACCCGACTTCTTGACGAACCCGAGCTCGACCGCGACGTCGAGGATCGACCCCTCGCGGCTGATCCCCTTGCCGTACATGATGTCGAACTCGGCCTGCTTGAACGGCGACGAGCACTTGTTCTTGACGACCTTGACCCTGGTCCGGTTGCCGACCACGTCGGCCCCGTCCTTGATCGACTCGATCCGGCGGATGTCCAGCCGGATGGAGGAGTAGAACTTCAGCGCGCGGCCACCGGGGGTCACCTCGGGTGACCCGTACATCACGCCGATCTTCTCGCGCAGCTGGTTGATGAAGATGGCGATGGTGCTGGACTTCGACAGCGTGCCCGTCAGCTTGCGCAGGGCCTGGGACATGAGGCGCGCCTGGAGGCCGACGTGGGTGTCCCCCATTTCGCCCTCGATCTCGGCCCGCGGCGTCAGGCCGCCACCGAGTCGATGACCAGGACGTCGAGCGCCCCGGAGCGGATGAGCATGTCGGCGATCTCGAGTGCCTGCTCGCCGGTGTCAGGCTGCGAGATGAGAAGGTCGTCGACGTTGACCCCGATGGCCCGCGCGTAGACCGGGTCCATGGCGTGCTCGGCGTCGACGTAGGCGCAGATGCCGCCGTTGCGCTGTGCCTCGGCCACCGCGTGCATCGCCAAGGTCGACTTGCCCGACGACTCGGGCCCGTAGATCTCGACGATGCGGCCCCGGGGGAGCCCGCCGATGCCCAGCGCGAGGTCGAGGGAGAGCGCGCCGGTGGGGATGGACTCGATGTTCATTGAGAGGTTGTCGCCCATGCGCATGACCGAGCCCTTGCCGAATTGCTTCTCGATCTGGCCCAGCGCGGCGTCCAACGCCTTCTCCCGTTCTGATTCGGCCATCTGTCTCTCCTTCGTGTGTGCTCTGCGACTTGTGCCGGCCTCGACCGGTGTCTTTCGGTGACCCTACGGCGGGGGTGTGACGGCCCCGCCGGCGCTGCCTGTTCGCATCATAACGAACGTGTGTTCGTAGTCCGTGGATCCTCCGACGGGGGCGGGGAGGCCGCCGGAGAACGGTCGCTCACCCGCCCCGGGTCTCCGAGACGGAGAGGCCGGGAGTGACGGAGCAGCGAGCCGGTCGCGTGCGAAGCTGACAGGTCCGCCGGCGGGAAGCGGGAAGAAAGGGAGAGCTGCGGTGCTCGAGAGAAGGCAGGTGACCGGCACGGTGCTGGCCGGCACCCTCCTGGCCGGCACGGTGCTGGCCGGCACCCTCCTGGCCGGCACGGTGCTGGCCGGCACCCTGGCCGGCACCGTCCAGACGCCCGCCGCTGCGGCGTCGGCCTCCGCGCCGAGCGTGTCGACGCTCTACCGGGAGGCCATCGCCACCACCCGCTCGTGGTCGGTCCACTACGCCTCGTCGTCGATCCAGTCGAAGGTGACCCTCCTCGAGAGCGGCGACGCCGGCCCGGCGTCGGGTACCCAGACGGTCCTCACCGGGAAGGGGTCCCCCACCGACAACGCCACGATCGACGTGATCGGTGGCATCACCTATGTGAAGGGCAACGTGGGTGGGCTCGAGAACCTGGCCGGCATGAGCGCGGCCCAGGCGACCGTCGCCGCGGGCCAGTGGATTGAGTTCGCGACCGACGACACCGCGTTCTCCCAGGTCGTCGCGGGCGTCCGTTCGCAGGACCTCGCGAAGGAGCTGGCACTCAAGGGCCCGCTCTCGGTCGGGAGCCCCCGCACCATCGACGGCTCCGCGGTCGAGGCCATCGAGGGCACGCAGACCTTCGGCAGCAAGACGACGCTCCACGTCGTGCTCTACGTCCGCGCCCAGGGGACCCACGTCCCGGTGGAGGAGGACTCGCTGAACGCCAAGGGGAAGCCCACCTCCGCCGAGCACATCACCTATTCCAAGTGGGGCGAGATCGTGCGGCCGGAGGCGCCGCGGGCCACGATCTCCATCGGTCCGATAAGCAGCGCCTGACCTGCGGCGGCACGGCCCGACCCCGGTCCGGGCCCGGGCCGTGCGAAAATGTCCCGTCCCGCCACACCCGACCCCAGCGGGCGCCCGCGCCTCCGGGCCGGCGACCCCAGAGAGTGAAGGTCATGCACTCCATGCGCTCCATGCGCCCCATTCACGTACGCAGCGCCGCGGCCGCCGTCGCGGGCATCACCGCCCTGACCGCCCTGGCCGCGCTCCCCCCCATGGCGGGCGCCGCGACCACCCCGAGCGCCCAGAGCAAGTACCTGTCCGCCATCAACGCAGCCGGCGCCCAGGGCGTGCACTTCGCCTCCTCGGCCAAGCAGAGCGGCGTCACCATTCAGGTCGACGGCGATACCGGTGCCACCTCGGGTGAGCAGACCCTCACGGTGTCGAAGAAGGGGTCGGCCTCGGAGCACGTCACCGCCATGGTGGTCGGGTCGACTGGATACGTGAAGGGCAACGCAACCGCGCTCAGCCACGTCATCGGCCTGACCAACGCCGAGTCCCGCAAGTACGCCGGCGTCTGGCTGTCCTTCCCGACGTCGAACAGCTCCCTCGGCGAGCTCGTCAGCGGGCTCCTGAACTCGCAGGTGAGCACCGAGCTGCAGATGAGCGGCCCCTACAGCTACGGCACCGCCACCACCGTGCAGGGCAAGCGTGCGGTCGCCGTGCGCGGCTACGTGACCACCGCCACCGCCAGCAAGGTGCCCGTGATCATCTATCTCCCGGCCAGTGGCACGGCGGATCCGCTCGAGGAGGTCACCAACCCGGGCGGCGCGGGCGGCTCCTCAGCCATCCACGGCACCGTCGTCTTCTCCAACTGGGGCGAGAAGACCAGCGAGTCAGCGCCCAAGACGTCAGTGTCGCTGCTGAAGCTGGTGCCGGCCTCCACCTCGGGCGCGACCACGACCACCACCACCTCGGGGTAGGTCGCGTGCCCCCGCGGCTCGAGGCCGCCCTGGGCGACATCACAGCCGAACCGGTCGACGCGGTCGTCAACGCCGCCAACCGGCACCTGCGCGGTGGCGGCGGGGTCGACGGCGCCATCCACCGCGCTGCAGGCGCCGAGAAACTGCAGGCCGCCTGCCGGGCCATCGGCGGCTGCCCGCCGGGCCAGGCCGTGGTGACCGACGGGTTCCGCCTGCCGGCGCGCTTCATCATCCACACCGTGGGCCCAGTCTGGGATGGTGGTGCCGCGGGCGAGCCGGAGACGCTCGCCTCGTGCTACCGCAGCGCTCTGGCCGTCGCCGACGAGGTGGGCGCCCGCTCCGTCGCCTTCCCCGCCATCTCGACCGGTGTGTTCGGCTATCCGCCGGGGCAGGCCGCCGAGGTCGCCGTGACAACCGTCCGCGCGGCGGACACCGACGTCACCCTGATCCGATTCGTCGCCTTCGACGCCGCGACCCTGGAGCGCTACCTCGAGCTGCTGTGAGGTGACGCGCCCGGGCGCCGCTCAGGACGAGAGGTCGTAGACGGTCACCCCGCCGACGGTCTCGGCGGTGTAGTGCGACTCGACCCACGACGTGATCTGCGAGGCGTCGTCGCTGGTGCTACCTCCGCCGGGCCCACCACCGCCGCCGAAGCCGCCCGAGCCGGAAATGAAGTAGTGGATCTTTCCCTCCGACACGTGCTTCTCGAACTGCGCCAGCGTCGGCGCCGGGTCGGTCCCGTTGAACCCGCCGATGGCCATCACCGGCTCGCCGCTCCCGAGCTGGTAGCCAGCGGCGTTGTTCGAGTTCACCGTGGCGGCGGCCCACGTGAAGCGGCCGGCGTCCGCCTGGAGCAGCTTGTTCAGCGCGGGGTTGGACCGGCTCGAGCTCAGGAACCCACCGCCGGCACCGCCGCCACCCCCGCCGAAGGCACGGCGGGCTC
>Ga0116219_10002450_pt1 | contig 15716 bp, 14 predicted proteins | sample Sb_taG_4_FD_91019 | JGI IMG/M metagenome (GOLD analysis project Ga0116219, IMG submission 91019) | Peat soil microbial communities from Weissenstadt, Germany - Sb_50d_6_BS metaG | ecosystem: Environmental > Terrestrial > Soil > Wetlands > Peat | place: Germany: Weissenstadt | collected 2010-09-21
CCGGCCGAGGACGTCATCAGCGACCTCGTCTCCGCCGAGGTCGACGGCGAGAAGCTGACCGACGAGGCCATCTACTCGTTCCTGCGCCTCCTGCTGCCGGCGGGCGCCGAGACCACGTACCGCTCGTCGGGCAACCTGCTCTACCTGCTGCTCACCCACCCCGACCAGCTCGAGGCCGTGCGCACCGACCGCTCGCTGCTCCCCCAGGCCATTGAGGAGGGCCTGCGCTACGAGCCGCCGCTGCTCACCATCAACCGGACCACCACCTGCGAGGTCGAGCTCGCCGGGATCTCGCTCGGCCCGGGGGAGAGCATCACCCCGCACATTGGCTCGGCCAACCATGACGAGACCCGTTGGGACGAGCCCGAGACGTTCGACATCTTCCGCCCGTCGCTCCCCCATATCGCGTTCGCGCACGGCCCGCACATGTGCCTGGGCATGCACCTCGCCCGGCTCGAGACGCGCGCGCTCCTCAACCGCGTCCTCGATCGGCTGCCGGGCCTGGCCCTCGACCCCGGCGACTCGGACCCCCACATCCGGGGTGACGTGTTCCGCTCGCCCACCTCGTTGCCGGTGACGTTCCGCGCTGTTGCGTGACGTTCCCCGACGACATCTTCACCGAGCCCGAGCCGGGCCCCGACACGCTGGCCAACCTCGGCCCGCTGCGGCCGATGGCCGGGACGTGGAGCGGGACGGTGGGCACCGACTCGCATCCCAACGCCCTGGGGACCGAGGTCGACCGCTACGTCGAGCACTACGAGCTCACCCCGATTGACCCGCAGACCAACGGGCCGCAGCTCTTCTACGGCCTGCATTACCGCACCCGCATCACCAAGCCGGGCGAGATCGAGGCGTTCCACGACCAGACCGGGTACTGGCTGTGGGAGCCGGCAACGGGCGGCATCGTGCTCACCTTGTCCATCCCCCGGGGCCAGGTGGCCATGGCCGGCGGCACCGCTGCGTCAGACGCGACCACCTTCGAGGTGTCGGCGCGGTCGGGGGACCCGCACTTCGGCATCATCACGAACCCGTTCCTCGACTACGCCTTCCACACCGTCGCCTTCACCATGACCGTCACCGTCACCTCGGACGCGGAGTGGTCGTATCACCAGGACACGACGCTGGAGGTGCGCGGCGTCGAGGGCACCTTCCCCCATACCGATCGCAACACCCTCGCCCGGGTCGCGCCCCCGGTGCCCAACCCGATGGCTCAGGCGATCTGACGCACCTCGACCTCGCCGCCCCGGGCGACGAGGATCGCGGTGACCATCGACGGCGGGAACAGGCCGTGCGAGACCACGCCCGGCGCGGCGTCGAGCCACTCGGCCAGCAGCGCTGGATCGGTGACGTCGCCGTGGTAGTCGGCCAGGATGCCGCCGTCGGGGGTGGGAAGAGCGTCCCGGAGCGCGGCCCCGGGCAGCGCGTGCAGCGTGGCGGCCAGCCCGAAGGCGAGGAGCTCGAGCGGGACGGGCGGGTGGAGCCGGTCCACCGGCTTGTCCGACGAGACGATCACGACGAAGCGGTCGGCGGCGGCCGCCACGATCCGCTCGCGGGTGTGCGCGCCTCCCCCGCCCTTGACCAGCCAGCCGGCCGGGTCGACCTGGTCGGCCCCGTCGATGGCCAGGTCGAGGCGATCGATATCGGAGAACGGCCGCACGTCGAGGCCATGGGCGACCGCGAGCTCCGCCGTCGCCGGCGACGTGGCCACGCAGGTGATCGCCGGGCGGCGCCGGCCGAGTGCAGGGACGAGCTCGGCGACCGTCGTGCCCGTCCCGAGGCCCACCCACATGCCGTCCTCGACCAGCGCGGCCGCTGCCAGCGCGGCGGCACGCTTCTCGGCGGTGATGTCGGGCACCGTCACGGCCGGGTGGCGCTCAGCTGCGCGGGACGTCCTTCCACGGCAGCTCCTTGTCGGTGCGGACGTCGCCTGGGAGACCGAGCACCCGCTCTCCCAGGATGTTGCGCATCACTTCGGAGGTGCCGCCCTCTATGGAGTTGGCCCGCACGCGCAGGAACAGCTTGTGCACGTCGGGCGATCCCATCCCGACCAGGTCCGGACGGACCATCGGGTAGCCCGCCGGGAACAGCATGGCGTCAGGGCCCAGCAGGTCCATGCACAGGTCGTAGACGCGCTTGTTCTCCTCGGCGTAGGCGAGCTTGGCCACCGAGCCCTCGGGCCCCGGTGTACCGGCCTTGCGGGTCTGGGAGGCCCGCATGTTGGTCATGGAGAGCGCCTCGCTGCGGATGTAGCTCGAGACCACCCGGTCGCGCAGCGCGAGGGCGTGCGGCGACGTGTCCCCCTGCCAGCGCTCCTTCCAGATCCGGATCGCCTCGGCGATGGGGCCGCCGCCCCGGCGGGTGACCGCGCCACCGATGGAAACCCGTTCGTTCATGAGCGTGGTCACGGCCACGCGCCACCCCTCGCCCTCGGCACCGATGCGCGTGCTGTCGGGCATGCGCACGTCGGTGAAGAAGACTTCGTTGAACTCGGCTTCTCCGGTGATCTGGAACAGGGGGCGCACCTCGACACCCGGCGCCTTCATGTCGACCAGGAAGGCCGTCATCCCCTTGTGCTTGGGCACGTCGGGGTTCGTGCGCGCCACGATCAACCCGAACGACGAGATGTGCGCCAGCGTGGTCCACACCTTCTGCCCGTTCAGCAGCCACTCGTCACCGTCGCGCTCGGCTCGGGTTGACAGCCCGGCGACGTCAGAGCCGGCTCCCGGCTCGCTGAAGAGCTGGCACCAGATCTCCTCGTTGTCGAAGAGCGGGCGCAGGTAACGGGCCTTCTGCTCGGGCGTCCCGTGGGTGGCGATGGTCGGTGCGCACATGCCGTAGCCGATGGGGTTGCGCACCCCGGCAACGGGGGCTCCCCCCTCGTGCAGGCGAGACTGCGCACGCTGGTGGTCCCTGGGCGTCAGGCCCAGGCCGCCGCAGTCGGGCGGGAAGTGCAACCAGGCCAGGCCACGGTCGAACTGCTCCCCCAGGAACTGCTGCGCCGGCGTCGTGCCGGGTGGGAAGTCGGCCAGCAGACCGTCAACCAATTCGTCGACGTTCGCACTCATGCCCGCACCCTATAGCGTGCTCTCGTGCGGGCACCTGCCCACCTTCGAACGATCCGGCACGCCGCTGCGGTCCCTGGCCCGGCGGGCGGGAACGCAGCGCCGCGGGCGTGACGGGATCCCTGGCCCTTCCCGACGGGAGGGAGCTGGCCTACGAGGAGTACGGGGACCCCGCGGGCTTCCCCGTCCTCAGCTTCCACGGGGGGCTGAGCTCCCGTCTCGACGCCGCCCCCGCCCACGGGGCCGCGGTGGCCAAGGGGGTGCGTCTCGTCTCCCCCGACCGGCCCGGCCTCGGACTGTCCACTTACCAGCCGGGGCGCCGCCTCACCGACTGGCCGGCCGACGTCGAACGGCTCGCCGACGCCCTCGGCATCGGCCGCTTCGCCGTCATGGGCTGGTCGGCCGGCGGCGCCTACGCCGCCGTGTGTGCCGCCAAGATGCCCGGCCGCGTCACGGCCGCGGCGCTCCTCTCGAGCGCGGTGCCGCTCGACCTCTACGGCACGATGCGAGGCCTCACCTTGGAGGATCGCACCCTCTTGGTGCTGGCGCGGCGGGCGCCCTGGCTGGCCTCCGCCGTCATGAAGGTCAGCATCCTGAGCACCAACGACGCCCGCCTGCTGCGCGCCGCGATGCGCTCGTTCCCCCCCGCCGACCGCTCGATCCTCACCGAGTGGGGCACGGCCGACCATGCCCTGGCCTTCGTCCGCGAGGCCGTGCGCCAGGGGACGGAGGGCTGCGTGCAGGACTACCGCATCTTCGGCGACCCCTGGGGCTTCTCCCTCGAGGAGATCAAGGTCCCCGTTCAGATCTGGGAGGGCGCCGATGACCGCACGGGGCCGCCGGGCTATCGCGCCTTCCTACAGGCGCACATCGCGCACGCCACGGTCACGGTCGTCCCCGGCGAGGGCCACCTGTCGCTGCTGCCGCATCAGGCGCCCGCCATCTTCGCCGCACTGCTCGGTGGCGACCACAACGCCGAGTCGACGGCGCGGTGGAACGTGGGGTAGGCGAAGATCATGGTCCGCAGGGTCTCGAGGGAGACCCGGGCATGGACGGCCAGGGCGAGGAGGCCGAGCACCTCGCCGCCGCTGGGGGCCATGGACGTGGCCCCGACGAGCACGCCGTCACGCGCCACGAGCTTGACGAACCCCTCGCCGCGGTGGATCCAGCCCCGGGTGGACGCCGCGATGGACTCCTGCAGCACCGTGACCTCGCCGCCCTGCTCCCGGGCCTGTGCCTCGGTGAGCCCGACCGAGCCGATCTCGGGGTCGGTGAAGGTCACCCGCGGCAGCGCGCGGTAGTCCGCGTCGGGGAGCGGCGCGCCGAGGATGTCCGCCAGGCAGAGCCTGGCCTGGTACATGGCGACATGGGTGAAGGCGCCCTTCCCCGTGATGTCGCCGACCGCCCACACCCCGGGCTGCACCCGCATGCGGCCGTCGACGGGAATGCCCCGCGCCTGCTCGTCCAGCCCCAGTGTGCCGACGCCGAGGCCGGCCAGATCGCTGCGACGCCCGGTGGCCACAAGCATCCGCTCGCCGCTGAGGGCGATGCCGCCGGCCAGGTACACGGTCGCACCGCCCTCGCCGGAACGCTCGACCCGCTCGATCGTCACCCCGGTGTGCACCTCCATCCCCTCGTGCCGCAGGATCTCGGTGAGGAGCTCCGAGGCCTCCGGCTCCTCGGGAGCCACGATGCGGTCGGCCATCTCGACGATGGTCACCCGGGCCCCAAAGCGCGCCATCGCCTGGCCGATTTCGACGCCGATGGCACCGCCGCCGATGACGAGGAATGACCCCGGCACCTCCTCGGCGGCGATCGCCTCCCGGTTCGTCCAGTGCGGGACGCCCTTGAACATCGGCGGCACCCAGGCCCGAGCCCCCGCGGCCAGGACCAGCCCCCGCCGGGCCGAGATGGCCTCGCCGGCGACCTCGACCGCGGCCGGGCCGGTGACGCGGGCCCGGCCGCGGACGAAGCGCCCGCCCTTGCCCTCGAAGCGCTCGACGGCGACGGTGTCGTCCCACGAGTCGGTCGCCTCGTCACGGATGCGCCGGGCGACGGGCGACCAGTCGGGCGTCACCCGCGACGAGCCGGCCATGTCGGGGATACGGCGGCCCTCGGCCAGGAGATCCGCAGCGCGGACCATCATCTTGGAGGGGATGCACCCCCAGTACGGGCACTCGCCGCCGACGAGCTCCGCCTCGATGCCGGCCACCTCGAGACCCGCTTCCGCCAGCTTGCCGGCGACCTCCTCCCCGCCGGGGCCGAGACCGACGACGATCGCATCGACCTCCACGGGAGCTACAGCTGTCCCCAGTTGGTCAACTGGACCGGGGCGACGATCGGCGTGCCCACGTCGAGTTGGATCTGGTAGTGGTCCCCGAGTGGCAAGTTGCGCGCGTTTCCGGTGTAGAGGCCCGGCTTCTTGCCGGGGGACGCGAAGAACACGGTGACCTTGCCGGAGGCGGGCCCGACCTGGGTGCCGCTCAGCGGCTGCCCCCACTCGTCGAAGAACTGGCCGAGGGTGAAGCTGGTCGACGCGCTGGGCGACTCGATGTGGACGATCCCGTCGTTCGCGTGCCCGTGGAGCCAGTAGAAGCAGCTCCCCGTCTGCACGAAGGGGCCCTGGGGGGTCTGCACGGCCTGGAAGCCCGGGGTCCCGATGCCGTAGGGGACGACCTGCGCCTTGCCGTTCACGAAGATCGTGAGGTGCGTGTGGACGTGGACGACCGTCTTCTCACCGGCCTGGCACTGCACCCCGTCGACCGTCTGGCCCGTGGCCGCGTTGATGAGGGTGGCCAGCTTCGGGCCGCTGGGGACCGGGATGCCCTCCGGTCCGGCCGAGCCGGCCGGCGGCTGCACCCAGGTGGACGACATGGACGCCGGGATGGCCTGGACGGGCACGTGCGGGTTCTTGAACTGGGGCGGCACGGTGCCGGAGCCGCCGCCTCCCACCTGGGTGATGATCACCACCACGACGGCGATGACCGCCACCACACCGCCCACCCGGATGCCGATGCGCATCCGCTTCTTGCGGAGCTCGGCCGCGCGCTTCTCCGCGGCGCGGCGCTGATTCTCGGTCCTGCGCTGGGCTTTCGACTGCTTCCCACTGGTCATTGGGGCGTCAGCGTAGCGAACCAGTCCCAGCGGAAGGCATCAACACGCTCCAGGGGACCGGCCCATTCGGGTCCCTCCCCCCCGGACCCCGTGCACGCGGGCCCGAGCGCGGCGGCCCCCTGCCACAGGTCGCCGTCGACGAAGGCCACCGTGACGGTGCGCCCATCCTCCCCGTCGGCGAACTGCCAGGCGCCGGCGACCCCGTGCCGGTCGACGAGGGCGGCGCCGTCGACCGGCGGTCCCACGACGACGTAGACGCCCTGCGACGGGCGGAAGGGGACCGCCCCGGCGGACACCGCGACGCGGGGGGCGGCCCACTGCCCGACGACCTCGAAGGGCCCCGAAAGAAGGGACCGCCGTGCGGCGAAGAAGCGGTCCTCCGCGGCCAGGCGCTCCGCCAGGGCGAAGAACCCGGGAAGGGACCCCTCGTCACGCATGAGGTAGAGCGTCATGTAGTGGAAGGGCTCGAGGAGCGTGCTGGTGGCGGCCTCGGCGGCGCGGCACCGCGGGGAGCGCACCCAGCGCTGGCCGAACATGATGCCGTCGACCGTGAACTGCTCGGGCAGATGGTCGAGCTGATGCCAGGCGTTGTAGGCCTCGTGGCCCGAGGGGTCGGTGATTTCGGTGAACGAGAAGAAACCCAGCACACGATGAGGGTACCGCTCCGGATGCAAGACTCTGCGGGCTATGACAGCTGCGACGGGGCTCCTCTCCGGCCTTCGGGTGCTCGACCTGAGCATCTGGCGACCGGGTCCCTACGCGACGTCGTTGCTGGTGGCGCTCGGGGCCGACGTGCTCAAGGTGGAGCCTCCGGGCGGTGACCCGATGCGCCACTACGCGGGGCTCTTCGAAGCCGTCAACGCCGGCAAGCGCAGCGTCGTCCTCGACCTGAAGGGCGATGCCGGGCGCGAGCGGGCGCTGGCGCTGGCCGAGCAGGCGGACGTGGTGGTGGAGGGCTTCCGGCCCGGCGTGATGGCGAGGCTCGGCATGGACGACGCCGCGGTGCGGGCCCTCAACCCGGCCATCGTCTACTGCTCCATTTCGGGCTACGGGCAAGAGGGCGACCGCGCCCCGCTCCCCGGGCACGACGTCAACTACCAGGCGTGGGCGGGCGCGCTCACCCCCGAGGGGGGCACCGCCATCCTGCCGCCACTGCCGAGCGCGGACCTGGCCGCCGGCATGACGGCCGCGTTCGGGATCTGCGCCGCCGTCATCGGGCGCGCGGCAAGCGGCCGGGGGACCTACCTCGACATCTCCATGACCGACGTGATGGCGACGTGGACGGGGAGCGCCGGAGCCGGGTCGGCCGGCCCCCCGGAGGCCGCAGCGACACCCGGCTACGGCCTCTTCGCCACCGCCGACGGCGGCCAGGTGGCGCTGGGGGTGGTGAACGAGCAGCACTTCTGGGACGCGCTCTGCGGCGAGCTCGGTCTCGGCGCGCTGGTGGGCCTCGACTTCGAGGAACGGAGCCGGCGCGGCGCGGAGCTGCAGCAGGCCGTCGGCGCCTCGGTCGCGACCCGGGAGCGGGACCAGCTGGTCGCCGGGCTCGCCGCCGCGGGCGTGCCCGTGGCCCCGGTGCTCGATCGCAGCGGCATGCTGGCGAGCGCCCCGTTCCCCACCTTCCCCATTCGGCTGCCCCGGCCCGACGCCGCACCGGCCGTCCCGGCGCTCGACCAGAACCGAGGGGAGGGCTTCGGCGAGCGCCCGTGACACCCGTCGGCCCACAGCGATGCTGTTACGTTGCGGGCGGCCCATTGACGTCATGACCCAGATCTCCGACCTCCTCACCGCCAACCAGGGCTACGCCGCCGCGCGTGCCAACGTCGCCGATCCGCGTCCGGGGCGCCGTCTGGCGGTCGTCACGTGCATGGACGCCCGCATCGACGTGTTCGCCGTGCTGGGTCTGCACCTCGGGGAGGCGCACGTGATACGCAACGCGGGTGGACGGGTCACCGACGACGTGCTGCGCAGCCTGGCGCTCTCGAGCGGGGTGCTCGGCGTGGACACCGCGGTGGTGATGCAGCACACCAAGTGCGGGCTGGCCGGGGTGAGTGACGCCGAGCTGCGCGAGCTCACCGGGGCCGATCTGGGCTTCTTCCCCATTGACGACCATGCCGCCGCGCTGCGCGAGGACGTGGACCTGCTGGCCCGGACGCCGTACCTGGCCCGGCTGCGGATGATCGCTGGCTTCATCTACGACGTCGAGAGCGGGGAGCTCACCGATGTCGTCCACCGGGAGAGGCCGGGCTGAGGACCGGGGCGCGGTGAGGGTCGCCATCCTCGACGACTGGTTCGACACGCTCCGGACCCTCCCCTGCTTCGAGAAGCTGGCCGGGCACGACGTCACCGTCTTCACCGACCACATCGGGGACACCGAGACGTTGGCGCGCCGGCTCGCCGCGGCCGAGGCACTCGTCCTGATTCGCGAGCGCACGGAGATCCGTTCCCCGCTCCTGGAGCGGCTCCCGCAGCTCCGCCTGATCAGCCAGCGCAGCGTCTACCCGCACATCGACGTCGACACCTGCACCGCGCTGGGCATCGTGGTCAGCTCGGATCAGCACTCCGCCACACCCTCCTACGCCGCCGCGGAGCTCACGTGGGCCCTGGTGCTGGCGGCCATGCGCCAACTGCCCCAGCAGGTCGGCTCGCTGCGCGCCGGCCACTGGCAGGCCGGCGTGGGGCGAACACTGAGGGGCCGGACCCTCGGAATCTACGGCTACGGCCGCATCGGCCAGGTGGTCGCCGGATACGGTCGGGCCTTCGGCATGGACGTCCTGGTCTGGTCGCGCCCCGAGTCCCTCGAGCGGGCCCGCAGGGACGGTATCGCCACGGCGCGGGACCGCGCCGAGCTCTTCTCGGCCTGTGACGTGGTCTCGCTGCACCTACGACTCGTGCCCGCCACAAGGGGGATCGTCTCGCCGGTGGACCTGGCGGGCATGCGCCCCGACGCGCTGCTGGTGAACACCAGCCGGGCCGGCCTCATTGAGCCTGGAGCTCTGGTCACCGCACTGCGAGCGGGGCGGCCCGGCATGGCGGCCGTCGACGTCTTCGAGACCGAGCCCCTCCTCGACCGGGCCGACCCCCTGCTCAGCATGGAGAACGCGGTCTGCACCCCGCACATCGGCTATGTGACCCGGGAGGAGTGGGATGTACAGTTCAGCGACATCTTCGACCAGATCAATGCCTATGCGGACGGCGCCCCGACCAACGTAGTGAACCCCGACGTATTGGCACACCCCCGGAGCCGACCCTAAGGAGCTCAGATGCCGGCCCAACACTCCGCGCCCCAAGGATCCACCACCGGCGGCACACACCGCCGCCACCACCACCTCCTCGCCGCGGTCGTCGGGTTCATGACGCTGCTCCCGGGACTCGTACTGCTGGCACCGGGCTCCGCGTCGGCGGCTTACCCCGACAATCCCGCCCAACCCGTGAACTTCGGGACGGCCGGGTTCTACGGGCCGTCAGGCGGCCTGCAGCTGAACGCCCCCGCAGTCGGCATGGCCTCGACGGCGAGCGGCAACGGCTACTGGATCGTCGCTTCCGACGGCGGCATCTTCAATTACGGCGACGCCGGCTTCTTCGGGTCGGCCGGCGCGCTGCCGCTCAACAAGCCGATCGTGGGCATGGCCGCGACCAAGGACGGTGGCGGGTACTGGCTCGTCGCCTCCGACGGCGGCATCTTCAACTACGGCGACGCCGGCTTCTTCGGGTCGGCGGGCAGCCTGGCGCTCAACGCCCCGATCGTGGGCATGGCCGCGACGCCCGACGGGGGCGGCTATTGGCTCGTCGCCTCCGACGGCGGCATCTTCTCCTACGGTGACGCCGCCTTCCACGGCTCGACCGGCTCCATCCACCTGAACAAGCCCGTCGTCGGCATGGCGACCTCTCCGGGCGGCACCGGGTACTGGCTCGTCGCCTCCGACGGCGGCATGTTCTCCTACGGGACGGCGCCGTTCCTCGGATCGATGGGCGGGACGCCTCTCAACGCCCCCATCGTCGGCATGGCCGCAGGCCCCGGCGGCTACTGGATGGCCGCCGTCGACGGCGGCGTCTTCAACTTCGGCACCCCCTTCTTGGGCTCCATGGGCGGGCAGTCGAACTCCAACCCGATCCGGGCCATCGCAGCCGCGCCCGGCGGGGGCGGGTACTGGCTGCTGCCCACGTCTCCCCCGCCGGCACCTCCAACCCTCAGTCCCGGAGCGACCGGCGCGGCCGTCGCCTCCCTGCAGCAGCAGCTGCTCGCGCGCGGCTACTGGGTCGATACGACGGGCGGCACCTTTGACGACAGCACGGAGCAGGCCGTGTGGGCGCTGCAGAAGGCGGCCAACCTCCCCCGGGACGGCGTCGTCGGGCCCGCCACCTGGGCGGCGCTGGCCGCGGGGGTCGTCCCCCAGCCACGCCCGGCGGCGGGCTACGAGATCCAGATCGACCTCGAGGACGATCTTCTCATGGTGGTGAACAACGGCCACCTGGTGTGGACGCTCAACACGTCGACCGGCGGCGGCTACACCTACACCCAGGGCGGCGTCACCAACATCGCCCTGACCCCCACGGGGGTCTTCCAGACGAACCGGGTTGTCGACGGGACCGTGACAGACTCGCTCGGGACCCTGTGGCGACCGAGGTTCTTCTACGAGGGCTACGCCATCCACGGCGACTCATCGGTACCACCGACCCCGGTGTCACACGGCTGCACGCGCATCAGCAACGAGGCCATCGACTGGGTCTGGGCCAACAACATCGACCCGGTCGGGACCACGGTCTGGGTGTACTGACCCCTCGCGCTCCGGCGCGGGTCTACGCCCTAGATGTCGTAGTAGAGCATGAACTCCCACGGGTGCGGCCGCAGCCGCACCGCGTCGACCTCGCGGGTGCGCTTGTAGTCGACCCAGGTCTCGATCAGGTCGTCGGTGAAGACGCCGCCCGCCTTCAGGTAGTCCTGGTCGGCCTCGAGGGCGTCCAACGCCTCCTCGAGCGACGCCGGGACCTGGCCGATCTTGGCCAGCTCGTCCGCCGGCATGTCGAAGAGGTCCTCGTCCACCGGCGGCGGCGGCTCGATGTGGTTCGCCACCCCGTCGAGCCCGGCCATCAGGATGGCCGAGAAGGCGAGGTACGGGTTGCAGGCGGGGTCGGGGCAGCGGAACTCGACCCGCTTCGCCTTGGGGCTGGGCGAGTAGACGGGGATGCGGCACGCGGCCGAGCGGTTCCGCTGGGAGTACACCAGGTTGACCGGCGCCTCGAACCCGGGGACGAGCCGCTTGTAGGAGTTTGTCGTGGGCGCCGCGAAGGCGAGCACCGATCGGGCGTGCTTGATGATGCCGCCGATGTACCAGCGGCCGATGTCCGAGAGCCCGGCGTAGGTGCCCTCCTGGTGGAACAGCGGCTCCTTGCCGTTCCACAGCGACGAGTGGACGTGCATGCCCGACCCGTTGTCCTCGTAGAGCGGCTTGGGCATGAAGGTGGCCGTGTAGCCCGCCGCGTTGGCGACGCTCTTGACGACGTACTTGTAGAGCATCAGCTTGTCGGCCATGCGCAGCAGCGTGTCGAAGCGCATGTCAATCTCCGCCTGGCCGGCGGTGCCGACCTCGTGGTGCTGCACCTCGATCTCGATCCCGAGCTTCTCCATCGTCAGGATCATCTCCGAGCGCAGATCCTGGAAGTGGTCCATCGGCGGGACAGGGAAGTAGCCCTCCTTGTAGCGGGGCTTGTAGCCGAGGTTCGGGCCCTCTTCACGCCCGGAGTTCCAGATCCCTTCGACGGAGTCGACCTGGTAGAAGGCCGAGTGCTGATCCTGCGAGAAGCGCACGTCGTCGAAGATGAAGAACTCCGCCTCGGGCCCGAAATACGACGTGTCCGCCACGCCGGTCCTCTTCACGTAGGCCTCCGCTTTTTTGGCGACGTAGCGCGGGTCCCGGCTGTAGGGCTCCAGCGTCAGCGGGTCGTGCACGAAGCAGTTGAGGTTGAGCGTCTTGTGCTGGCGGAAGGGGTCGATCACCGCGGTGGACGGGTCGGGCAGGAGGATCATGTCGGACTCGTGGATCTGCTGGAAGCCGCGGATGGACGAGCCGTCGAAGCCATTTCCTTCGGTGAACATCTCCTCCGTCAGCGTGTGCGCCGGGAGGGAGAAGTGCTGCATGAGTCCGGGGAGGTCACAGAACCGGAGGTCCACCACCTCGATCCCCTCATCCTTCACGAGTCGGACGACTTCGCCTGGGCTGCGCTCTTTCATTGATGTCTCCCTCTGACACTCGTCGAGCAGCCGCCTGGAGCCTGCCCGGGCAAATGAGGTGCGAGTGCTACCTATCACAGGAAAACCTCAAGAAGCGGGGCCGGGGGGCCCAGTTCATCAAGTTTTCACAATGGGAGCCGCAGAGGCCGGACCGCCGCGGGCCCCGCCGCTACCCGGTCGTCACAGCGGCCTCCCGCCAGTTCCCCCGGACCGGGCGCCGCCGAGATGCAGCTCTTACGCTAGGTGGCCGTGCCCACGGCATACGAGAAGGGCCTACACGAGGTGGCGGACGGCGTCTGGGCCTACCTGCAACCCGACGGCGGTTGGGGCTGGTCGAACGCTGGCCTCGTCACGGGCGGCGACGCGTCCCTTCTGGTCGACACGCTCTTCGACCTGCGCCTCACCGCCGAGATGCTGGAGGTCATGCGCCGTGTCACGCCGGCAGCGGAGGACATCGGCACGGTGGTCAACACGCACGCCAACGGCGACCACTGCTACGGCAACGCCCTCCTGGCCGAATCGGAGATCATCTCCTCGGTGCGGTGTGCCGAAGAGATGGAGGAGCTGCCGGCCGAGACGATGGCAGCCATGATGCGGGCCGCGCCGTCGCTCGGTCCCGCAGGCGAGTTCCTGGCTCGCATCTTCGCCCCGTTCTCCTTCGACGACGTGCCGCTCACGTTGCCCTCGCGGACCTTCGAGGGCCGGCTCGACCTACGGGTCGGCGACCGCCCGGTGTCACTGATGGAGGTGGGCCCCGCGCACACGGCCGGGGACACCGTCGTGCACCTACCCGAGGAGGGCGTCGTCTTCACGGGGGACATCCTCTTCCACGGTGGACACCCGATCGTGTGGGCCGGACCTGTGGCCAACTGGATCGCGGCCTGCGACCGCGTCGTGGCGCTGCAGCCGGCCGTGGTGGTGCCCGGTCACGGGCCGCTGGCGACCGTGGCTGCCGTGGCTGACCTGAAGGGGTACTTCGAGTTTCTCACCGGCGAGGCCCGGGTCCGCTTCGAAGGCGGCATGTCTCCCATGGAAGCGACACGGGACATCGACCTCGGGCCGTATGCCGGGTGGGGAGAACCGGAGCGCCTCGTGGCCAATATCCATGCCCTCTACCGCGACTTCGGGGCCGACGTGCCGAACGACGCCCTCACCCTCATGGGTGAGATGGCAGCCCTGGCGCGCTGAGCCGGCTCCGCCGGGATCCACGTTCGCCCCACCCGAGCAACCACGGGCGCCGGGGTCCTGCAGCGGCCAGGGGGATCAGGGCTAGGAGCGGGCGACAGCCGGGAAGCGGCCGACCAGCCGCCACGACCCGTTGGTACGCTGCGGCGTCGGGTCAGGGGGACCGAGACCACGTGCGAACACCGAAGGGAGCACTGCGTGTGAACGTCGACGAACGACCCCCGGAATTCGATCCCGACGCCCTCCGCGAGAGATACCGGTCCGAGCGTGACAAGCGGATCCGGGCCGACGGGAACTCGCAGTACGTCGAGATCACGGGATCCTTCGCCGAGTACCTCCGCGACCCCTACACGGGGCCCGTCGAACGCGCCCCTCTCCGCGATGACGTCACGGTCGCCGTCATCGGCGGCGGGTTCGCCGGCCTCATGACGGGGGCGCGACTCAAGCAAGCGGGCATCGACGACTTCCGCATCATTGAGAAGGGTGGTGACTTCGGCGGGACCTGGTACTGGAACCGATATCCCGGCGCGCAGTGCGACGTCGAGTCCTACGTCTACCTGCCGCTGCTCGAAGAGACCTCGTACATTCCGACGGAGAAGTACGTCCGGGCGCCGGAGATCCTGGAGCACTGCCGGCGAATCGCGCGGCACTTCGACCTGTACGAGCGCTCCTGCCTCTCGACCGAGGTCACCCGCATCGAATGGGAGCCCTCCCGGTGCCGTTGGACCATCGTCACCGATCGCGGCGACCGGATGTCCGCCCGCTTCCTGATCATGGGGAACGGTCCCCTGCACCGGCCCAAATTGCCCGGCATCCCCGGCATCGAATCCTTCCGAGGGCACGCCTTCCACACCAGCCGCTGGGACTACACGTACACCGGTGGGGACTCGAACGGGAACCTGGTCAATCTGACCGACAAGACCGTGGGCATCATCGGCACCGGCGCCACGGCCGTCCAGGTCGTTCCGCACGTGGCCGCCTCCGCGGCCGAACTGTTCGTCTTCCAACGCACCCCGTCGTCCATAGACGTCCGGGCCAACCGTCCCACCGATGCGTCGTGGGCGTCGTCCCTCGAGCCCGGTTGGCAGAGGGAGCGGATGGAGAACTTCACCCTCCTGACCTCGGGTGGCATGGCTGCGGAGGACCTCGTCATGGACGGGTGGACCGACATCATCGGGCGGCTGGTGATGCGACTGCGCGACACTGAGGGCGCCGCGGGTCCGGTGGGAGACCTGGCCAGCGCACTCGAGCTGGCCGATTTCGAGAAAATGGAGCAGATCCGCTCCCGGGTCGACACCCTCGTCACGGATCCGGCCACGGCGGAGGCGCTGAAGCCCTGGTACCGGCAGTTCTGCAAGCGACCCTGTTTCCACGACGAATTCCTCCAGGCGTTCAACCGCCCCAACGTGACCCTGGTGAGCACCGACGGCCGAGGGGTCGATCGGATCGCGCCGGGAGGCGTCATCGTCGGCGAACGGGAGTACTCGCTCGACTGCCTGATTTACGCCACCGGGTTCGAGGTCGGGACCGACTACACGCGCCGAGCCGGCTACGACGTGCTCGGATCCCGTGGGCTCAGCCTCTCCGAGTACTGGTGCGACGGCATGAAGTCGCTGCACGGTATGCACGTGCACGGCTTTCCCAACATGTTCGTGCTCGGTCACACGCAGGGCGGCTTCACGGTCAACTATCCGCACCTGCTCGACGAAGCGAGCAGGCACCTCTGCCACATCCTTCGCCACGCCATCGACGACGATCTCTCGACGGTAGAGGTGACCGCCCAAGCCGAAGAGGAGTGGCTGACGGCGCTCGCGGAATCGGCTCGGGACATCCGCGCCTTCCTGGAGCAGTGCACACCCGGCTACTACAACAACGAGGGTCAGCCCGGAATGGGGGGCTTCCTGGCCAGCTCGTACGGCAACGGCCCGATGCCCTTCTTCCAGCTTCTGTCCGATTGGCGCGACGCGGGAACCTTCGCCGGGCTGGAGCGACGCCCCTAGCTACTTCCCCCTGAAGAACCCGAAGTGACGCCAGGCCCCCTCCCTGGGATCGCCTGCGTCTTGTCGCCCAGTGATTTCTGAGTCCGGTCCTGGTGGTGCTGGGTTCGATTCGCCCTATTCGGA
>Ga0116219_10002457_pt1 | contig 15664 bp, 11 predicted proteins | sample Sb_taG_4_FD_91019 | JGI IMG/M metagenome (GOLD analysis project Ga0116219, IMG submission 91019) | Peat soil microbial communities from Weissenstadt, Germany - Sb_50d_6_BS metaG | ecosystem: Environmental > Terrestrial > Soil > Wetlands > Peat | place: Germany: Weissenstadt | collected 2010-09-21
CCATCTCGGTGTAGTCGGTGCCCGGCGAGAGGATCTCGAAGACGACCTGCGGCGCAATCCCTCCCTCTTCCCATTGCTTGTAGGAGCCACGGTCTCCCCGGGGCCGGCCGAAGCTGATGAACACGTCGGGCGCCTGGCTGATCTCGGGCTCCCCCTCCACCGGGTACCAGAGCAGGTCGGCCGCGATGAAGACGTCGGCCACCTCCGCGAACAGCGCCAGGAGGTTGTCGAAGAGGATGACGATCCAGCGCGCTTGCTTGGTGTTATCGGCCATCGGCTTGCCATCGCTCTCGGGGTACACGACAGTCCGGGGCGGGGGAGAAGCGAGAGTCACGCTCATCACACGACTCCTTCTGGGCGCCGCCGGCAACTCGGCGGCATGTGGGACATGGGAGGAGGATACCTCAACTCAAGCGCCGAGGGAACGCCACTCCGGCCGCGATTGTCGTTCGCACCTTGCCATTCCGCTCAGCGTCCGTGCAATGAGGGAGTCGAGGAGGAACGAGTCATGGCGATTCGCGTTACTCTGGTGCAAGGCGGCGGCATCGGCTTCGACCAGGTGCCGGCCGTCAAGCGCATCCTCGAAGCCGCCGGCGTGCGCATCGACTGGGACGAGCACCTCGCCGGACTCGCCTCCCTGCAGCGCGGCGGCGAGCCATTGCCGCGCGCCCTGTTCGATTCGGTCCGCTCGACCGGCGTCGCCCTCAAGACGATGCTCCTGTCGCCGCCGGGGCCGCCGCGCGGCAACTGGAACGTGCAGTTCCGCCACGAGCTGGGCCTGTTCGCCTCGGTGCGGCCGCTCAAGAACCTGCGCGGGCTGCCGGCGCGCTTCCAGAACGTCGATATGCTCGTCATCCGCGAACTGACCGAGGACCTGTACGCCGCCATCGAGCACGAGATCGTCCCCGGCATCGTGCAGAGCCTCAAGGTCGTGACCGAGGCCGCCTGTCGCCGCTTCTTCCGCTTCGCCTTCGAGCTGGCGCGAAACGCCAGGCGCAAGCAGGTCACCTGCGTCCACAAGGCCAACATCATGAAGCTGGCCGACGGCCTCACCCTGGAGGCGTTCCGGGCCGTCGCCCGCGACTTCCCGGAGTTGCAAACGCGCGAGTTAATCGTGGATAACTGCTGCATGCAGATGGTGTCGCGGCCGCAGCAGTTCGACGTGCTGGCGATGGGCAACCTGTATGGCGACCTCGTCAGCGACCTCGGCGCCGGCATCGTCGGCGGCATCAGCGCCACGCACGGCATCAACATCGGCGTCGGCGTTCGCGTCTACGAGTCGTTTCACGGGCGGGGCCCGATCCCGGAGGGGAAGGCCAACCCGGTGCCGCTGCTGCTGCCGGCCATCGACCTGCTGGAAGCGCTCGGCCAGGGCGAAGCGGGGCGGCGCATTCTGGCGGCGCTGGAGGCGGTGCTCAGCGCCGGCAAAGACCTCACACCCGACCTGGGCGGCGAGGCCACCACGGCGCGGATGGCTGAGGCAGTCGTGGCGGCGCTGGCGGGGTAGCTCTGCGGCCGGCGCTGTGGTATTCTAGGGGGGGAAGTATTCCGGAACTGGTCGCGAATGGCCCCGGAACCGGGCCGCGCCGGCCCAGGGGAGAGCCATGCAACCGCACCGCACGCCGCCCAAGGAAACGCCGGTCATGCGCACCACGTCGGACGCCACGCCCAGCATCAGCGCGGCCGTCCGCAGGTTGAACGCCGGGCACAGCCTCGACGAGATGGTCTGCAGTACCGTCTTCGCCCCGGCGCGCCCGCAGAAGGCGCATGGCCTTTCCAGCTCATGGGACGGGATGAGGCGGGTCGTGGAACAGTTGACGGCGCTGGGGTGCTACGTGCAGATGCAGGTCCATGCCGACCAGTGTTTCTGCGAGGTGCTGCGCGTCCTGGAGGGGGCGGCGGTGGCCAAGCAGTTGGCCGTCGCCGACGGGCCGGCCCTGCCTGAGGCGGTGGCCAAGGCCGCCGTCATCGCCTGCCTGGAGATGCAGCCGCCCGCGTAGGGGCGCCGTGGGGCAGGCGGCCCGCCTGCCGTTGCCGGGCCAATTGGCAGCCTGCCCCACGCTGGCCCCTTGACACCCTTTCTCCCGGAGGGGTACACTCACAAAAGCCACATTTGCGGCGGGGGGGTAGACCGCTTCACCAGACGGGGGACGGAGCGGGGTCCGGTCCGCGGTCCAGCGCTGCCCCCGGGAGAGCCAGGGCGTGAAGGCAATCATCAGCGATATTCACAGCAACCTCGAGGCGCTCCAGGCCGTCCTCAAGGACATCGAGCAGCAAAAGGTCGATGAAATCTACTGCCTGGGGGACGTCGTCGGTTACGGCCCCAACCCCCGCGAGTGCGTCGATCTGGTCATGAAATGCCGGATCGTCCTGCTCGGCAACCACGACCAAGGGGCCATGTTCGACCCCGACGGCTTCAACCTGCCGGCCGAGCGCGCCATCTTCTGGACGCGCGCCCAGCTCGAAAACCCCGTGGACAACAAGCAGGCCAAGGAGCGCCGCTGGGAGTTCCTGGCCGAACGGCCGCGCAGCCACCGCGAGGACGGCCTCCTGTACGTCCACGGCTCCGCCCGCAACCCGCTCAACGAGTACGTCTTCCCCGAAGACATCTACAACCAGCGCAAGATGGAGCGCATCTTCGCCCTGGTCGAGCGCTACTGCTTCCAGGGCCACACCCACGTCCCCGGCGTCTTCACCGAGCAGCTCCCCGAAGACCTCTACCAGTTCCATAGCCCCGAAGAACTCGACTACGTCTACCACCTCGACGAGCGCAAGACGCTGTGCAACGTCGGCTCCGTCGGCCAGCCGCGCGACAACGACCCGCGCGCCTGCTACGTCCTGTTCGACGGCCAGACGATCCGCTACCGTCGGGTGCAGTACGACTTCGAGACCACCATCAAGAAAATCTACGCCGTCCCCGAGTTGGAAAACTTCCTCGGCGACCGCCTCCGCGACGGCCGCTAACTTCTACAATGGGGATTAGGGATCAGGGATCAGGGACCAGGGAGCCGGCGCGCTGCCGGCTCCCTGCTGTCTGATGCCCGGTCCCTCTTTTCCGGACCAACATGAGCACTCCGAAGAAAGATACGCGCTTCACCCTGGCCTCCATCGCCCTGCTGCTGGTCGTGCTGGCCGTCTGGTACTGGGCGGGCAAGTACTTCTGGCCAACCCGGGAGCCGGTGGACCGGGAGAAGCAGAAGGACGCCCTCGTAGTCGCCTCGGCCGTGAGCGGCCTGGCGCACCCGGAGGGGCAGCCCTGGAACGCCCTGGGGTCGCTCGGGGCGCTCCAGGCCGCGCTCCGGGGCGAGTGGGAGAAGCCCAAAGAGCCGGAGGCGCCCAGGCCGAAGGAGAAGCCCAAGGAGAAGCCCAGGGAGAAGCCGGCCCCCGTCCCCGAGGAGAATATCCCCGACGAGTGGAAGAAGGTCGTCACGCTGGGCGCCCCGGGCTCCCACCTGAAGGTCAAGCTCAACCCCCAGGGTGCCGGCGTCCAGCAAATCGTCCTGCCCCACTTCCAGGCGGCCGACCCGGAGACCGGCGAGCCGGTCTGGCTGCTCGACCCGGAGACCGGCAAGCCCCTCCGGGACGCCTCCGGGCACAAGATACCGAAACCGCTCGAACTGGTCCCCGAGAACAAGAACCGTGAGATCGCCTCGTTCCTGCTCTACCACTACGCCGATGCCAAGGGCGACGACTTCCCCCTCGACACGCTCGGCAAGCGCGTCTGGAAGCGCGTCGAGCCGGAGGAGGTCAAGGACGGCGAGGCGGTCCAGAGAGCGGTCTACGAGACCGAGGTGCAAGGGGTCAGGATCACCAAGACGTACACGCTGGAGCCTCGGGACTATCACATTGGACTCGAGGTGAAGCTGGAGTTGGCCGACCCGCAGGCCAAGGAGAGGACCTTCCGCTACCAGTTCACCGGACCCCACGGGCTGGCGATCGAGGGGCAGTGGTACACCAGCTTCTACCGCAACGCCCTGATCGGCCAGGTGGACGAGAAGGGCAACGTCGAGCGGAAACTGCAGGAGTTGCGCGAGATCAGCCTGAAGGCGGGCGGCGACGAGGTGATGCGCGGCGACAAGCCGATCCGCTACGCCATCGTGTCCAACCAGTTCTTCGCCTCGGGCATCGCCGTCGCCACGAAGGACCAGGAGAACCGAGACTTCCTCGGCCAGGCCCGGCCGATCCTCATGGAGTCCGCCGTCAAGGGCACCGTCAAGCCGTCGGAAAACCCCGACGAGGTGGTCATCGATGCCGCGGGTAGCAAAATCACCTTCGTCTACGCCGGCGTGCAGTCCAGGAAAGCCCTCGAGGACAAGCTGCTGCCCGGTCGCGAGGTCATCATCGTGCATCGCTCGGTGATCGACCTGAACGGCAAGAGCCGCGAGGTGATCACCGGCGTTCTCGACCCCGACAAGACCGCTCCCATTTTCCACGACGACATCACCGTGGAGGTGAGCACGCCCAGGGACGACAAGATCCTCAAGCTGAAGCCGGGTGCGGCGGTGGTCCACAAGTACGTCCTGTACAACGGGCCGCTGAAGGTCCGCCTGCTGGGCGACCTCAAACTCGACGCGCCGGCGGGCGACGAGGGGGTAGGAGCCCCGGCGGTGGACCCGGCGATGGTCACCTATTACGAGGACGACCTGCACCTGGGCACGCTGACCGATTACCCGACGAGCTGGATGGGGCGGGCGTTCAGCACCATCGGCGTGACGCAGGTGGTGATCTGGTTTACCAACCGCATGCACGACATCCTGTGGATCCTCTACCGCGTCGTAAAGGTCCTGCCGGAAACGCTGGTGTACGGCGTGTGCATCCTGCTGCTGACGGTGCTGGTGCGCGGGGCGATGCACCCGGTCAGCCGCAAGCAGGCCCGGACCACGATGCGGATGCAGTCGCTGCAGCCGGAATTGCAGAAGCTCAAGGAGAAGCACAAGGACGACAAGCAGGCCCTGCAAATGGCGCAGATGGAGCTGTACCGCAAGCACGGCATCAACCCGCTGGGCAGCTGCTGGATGATGTTCTTGCAGATGCCGGTGTTCCTGGCCTGTACTACTGCCTGCAGGAAAGCATCCACTTCCGGCTCAAGCCGTTCTTGTGGATCAAGAGCCTGACGGCGCCCGACATGCTGTGGCACTGGGGCGACAAGATCCCGTTCATCAGCGACTGGCAGCATTACGGCGCGATGTATTACCTGGGGCCGTACTTCAACGTGCTGCCGGTGATTGCCGTCGTGCTCATGATCTTCCAGCAGAAGCTGACGATGCCGCCGCCGGGGGACGAGCAGCAGGAGATGCAGCAGAAGGTGATGAAGTGGTCGATGATCCTGTTTGGCCTGTTCTTCTACAAGGTGGCGGCGGGTCTGTGCCTGTACTTCATCGCCAGCAGCCTTTGGGGCTTTGCCGAGCGGAAGCTGCTGCCGAAGAAGAAGCCCGACGGCACGCCGCCTGTGCCGCCCACCCCGGGGCGAGCGACGCTGATGCAGCGGCTGCTGGACCGTGTCATGGACGCCCAGCGGCCGCAGACCGGCGGCAACGGTGCGGCGCCGGCGCCGGCGCCGGGAGGCGGCGGCAAACGGAAGCGCGGCCGCCCCGCGGCCGCGGGGGCCGCGTCGGCCCCGGACGGCCTGCTGGCCCGCGTCCGCGCGTGGTGGGCCGAGGTGCTCAAGCAAGCGGCGAAGAAGTGAGCGGCCGCTTGCGGCTTCGCAGGCCGTGCGAAGCCGCAAGCGGCGGAGGTGTCCCCCATGCGCATCCGCCCGACCCTCGTCGCCGTGGTGCTGGCCTGTGCCGCCCTCCCCGTCGTGGCGGACGCCCCCGCCGACATGGACTTCGACCTGAAGATCACCGACAAGGTCTTCGCCGCCGTGCGTGAGCCGCCCGGCAAGCCGGCGGCGCTGTACGTCACCGTGCAATTCAAGCTCCACCGCACCAGCGACAACCAACTCGTCACCGAACTCAGTACCGACGACAAGATCGTCGTCGAGGAGGACGGCAAGCCGGTGGCCGATTTCGACCTGTCGCAGCCGAAGGCTACCGCTCTGACGACGGTGCTGGCCCTGGACGTCAGCGGCAGCATGGCCAGCAACGGCAAGATCGAGGAGGCGCGCACGGCCGCCGGCGTCTTCTTCGACAAGCTCGACCCCCGCGCCGACTGTGGGCTGATCCTCTTCGACCACTTGCTGCGCCTGAAGGAGAAGCCGATCCGCGAGGCCGCCCGCCGCTCCGAGCACCGCGACCGGCTGCGCCGCGAGGTCGGCAAGGCGACGCCGCTGGGCGGGACCGCCTACCTGCAGGCCACCTACGAGGCCGTCGAAATGCTCCGCGACGCCCCGGGCCGCCGGGCCGTCGTCGTCATGACCGATGGCGTCGATCTCAATTCCCGGGTGACGCTCGCGGAGGTGATCAAGAAGGCGCACGTCCTGGACGTGCCGGTGTACACGCTGGGCGTAGGCGAACCGGGGCGCGGCGAGGCGGTGACGACGGTGCTGGTGCTGGACCACAGCGGCAGCATGGCGGAGCCGGCCGACGACAAGGACAACGTGAGTAAGATCAAGGCGCTGCACCGCGCCGCCGGCCAGTTCGTGGACCTGATGCGGCCCGGCGCCCGCACCACGCTGCTGCCGTTCAGCACCAAGGTCGAGCGGGCCGAGCCGTTCAGCAAGGACAAGGCATCGCTCAAGGCGCGCATCAACAAGCTGGAGGCGGACGGCGGCACGCTGCTGTACGACGCGACCTACGACGCGATCCTGACGCTGGAGGCGGCGCGGCCGGAGGGGAAGCGGGCCGTGGTCGTGCTCACCGACGGCGTTGACGAGGCGCCCGGCAGCCGGCACCGCGTCGAGGACCTGATCGACGAGGCGAAGCGCGTCGGTGTGCCGCTCTACATGCTCGGCCTGGGCCGGCCGGGCGAGGTCAACGAGAAGGTGATGAAGCACCTGGCCGACGCGACCGACGGTAGATATTTCCACGCCAGCAACGAGCAGGAGCTATTCAAGCTCTTTGAGGAGCTATCGATCCAGCTGCACGACGACGGCATCGACGAGGCGACGCTGAAGGAATTGGCGGAGAAGACCGGCGGCCGCTACGTCCCGGCCCGAGACGTGTCCAAACTGCACCTGCTGTTCGGGGAAATCGCGGACGAGCTGCAGACCACCTGGACCGTGACCTTCCCGAGTCGGCGCTCGTCGCACGACGGCACCGCCCGCGGCATCGACGTGAGCGTGTCGCGGCACGGGGCGCGGGTGAGCAACGTCGGCAGCGCCGATTACAACGTGCGGGGCGTCGTGGTGCCGGAACTGTCGCCGCGCGTGTACCTGGGCTTCCTGGCACTGCTGGGGGCGCTGCTGGCGCTTCCGGTGGGGCTGCGGCGGCTGTACCGGTTCTACGGCGGAACGTAGGTCAGGCTTTCCAGCCTGACTCTTCGGTGGTGTCAGGCTGGAAAGCCTGACCTACGAGCGGCCGCTAAACAATCATGTCCCTCGACCTGAATGACACGATCGTGGCGCTGTCATCCGCACCCGGCCCCGGCGCGCGCGCCGTGGTGCGTCTCAGTGGACCGGACGCCTTCCGCTGCGCCTCCGCGCTCTTCGCCGCCGCGGAGCCGGTGGCCTTCAACCGCCGCCGCCTGTACCCGGGACGCGTTCGTCTGCGGGGCGTGGCCGCCCCGCTGCCGGCCGACCTGTACGTCTTCCCGGCGCCGCACACCTTTACCGGACAGCACGTCGCCGAACTGCACACCCTTGGCTGCCCGCCGCTCGTTGATGTGCTCATCGCGGAGTTGCTCAAGGCCGGGGCCCGCGCCGCCCGGCCGGGTGAGTTCACCCTGCGGGCGTTCCTCGGTGGCAAACTCGACCTGACGCGCGCGGAGGCCGTCCTCGGCGTCATTGAGGCCGGCAGCCGCGACGAGCTGAAGGAAGCGCTCGCCCAGCTGGCGGGAGGCATCGCCGGGCCGCTGCAGGAGCTGCGCGGCGACCTGCTCGACCTCCTCGCCGACCTCGAAGCGGGACTCGACTTCGCGGAGGAAGACGTCCACTTCGTCAGTACGGAAGACCAGCTGCGCCGCCTGGGGAAAGGGCTGGCGCTGCTGACGCTGCTGGGCAAGCAACTGGAGCAGCGCTCGCTCGGCGGGCGGACCTTCCGTGCCGTGCTCGCGGGCCGGCCCAATGCCGGCAAGAGCAGCCTGTTCAACGCCCTGGGCGGCGGCAGCGCCCTCGTCAGTCCCGAGCCGGGTACGACGCGCGATTACCTGGTGCGGCGCATCGACCTGGACGGCGTGCCGGTCGAGCTGATCGACACCGCGGGGTGGCAGACGTCGGCCGGGTCGATCGAAGGACAGGCGCAGGCGCTCGGGCGCGAACAGGCATGCGGCGCCGACCTGGTGCTGTTGTGCGTCGAGGCCGGCCGCGAGCCCGACGCCGAGGAGCGCGCCCGGCTGGGGCAGGCCGCCCCGCCGGTGCTGGGCGTGGCGACCAAATGCGACCTGGCGCGCCCGTCATTCGGTGAGGTGGCGACCAGCGCGGCGACCGGGGAGGGACTCGACACGCTGCGGGGGACGGTCGCGGCCCGGGCGCAGGCGCTGGCGCGGCCGGCGCTGGCGCCGAGTGTCAGCCGCTGCCGGCACCACGTCGCGGCCTGCCTGGGGCGGTTGCGGCAGGCGCACCAGACGGTGCTGTTCGGCGGGCCGCCGGAGCTGGCGGCGCTGGAGCTGCGCGGGGCGCTCGACGAACTTGGCGAGATGGTCGGCGCCGTCTACACTGATGATTTGCTCGACCGCATCTTCAGCCGCTTTTGCATTGGGAAATAACACCTTTTACGAAGGTGGGGCAGGCCGCCGGCCTGCCTGGAAACGACGGCAGGCCGGCGGCCTGCCCCACCTTCCTTAAGGGATCGAGGAAAGTCATGGCGAAAGACGTTTTCCGCGGGCCGCTGGAGCAGGTGGACGAGTGCTGCTGGCGCATCCCGAAAAGCTACCGGCCCGGCATGCGCGTCGATGGCCTGGTCTTCGCGGACGAGCACCTGATGAAGCAGATCCGGCAGGACCAGGCCCTGGACCAGGTGGCCAACGTGGCCTACCTGCCCGGCATCCAGCACGCCAGCCTGGCCATGCCCGACATCCACTGGGGCTACGGCTTCTGCATCGGCGGCGTCTGCGCCACCGACCCCCAAGAGGGAGGTGTAATATCTCCCGGGGGCGTGGGCTACGATATCAACTGCCTTTGCGGGGAGTCTTTGATCCTTACTCGCCACGGCTACTTCCGCCGGATCGACGAGATGGCCGACGAATGGCGCCGGGTCGAACTCGCCTGCTTTGGCCTGAAGGAAGGCCGGCGCGAGGCGACGACCGCGTGCCGCTGGTTCGGGGCAAAGCCGACGGCACCAGTCATGCGGGTGGTGACGGAGGCGGGGGACGAGATCGGTGCCACGGCTGATCACCCCTTCTGGACACCGGACGGCATGGTTCCCTTCGGGCGCCTGCGCGCCGGCGACCGCGTGGGGGTGGCACCGTTCCGGGGCGTGGCCTACGAAGCCCCGCGCGATGACGTCATCGTTTCGGCGGAGGGCTTCGCAGCGCGGTGGGCCGCCCTGAAGGAGAACACCAGCGCCTCCGGCCTGGGACAAGCGGTCGAATTCCTGAGACAGCGCGAGCTGCTCCCGCTCCGCTACTCCTCCCCGGCCCTACCTTACCTGTGCAAGATTCTCGGATTCGTGTTCGGGGACGGCAGCCTCCATTTCGGCGGGTGTGCTGCCAAGGGCGTCGTTTGCTTCAACGGTCACGCCTCTGACCTGGAAGCCATCCGCGCCGACGTGGCGCGCGTCGGTATCACCCCGTCGCGCATCTATTCCCGCGAGCGCAGCCACACGATCCGCACTCAGTACGCCGAGTATCAGTTCGAGCGCACCGAGGAATGGTTCAAGGTTGTCGGCTCGGGGTTCGCCGTCCTGCTGGCGTGCCTGGGGGCGCCCGTCGGGAAAAAGCCACAGCAAGACTATTCCGCCCCGGCATGGCTCGACGCCGCCCCTCTGTGGCAGAAGCGACTCTTCCTCGCCGCCCTGTTCGGGGCGGAGCTGACCACCCCGGCGACGATTACGGGACACGACACCGTCTTCGGCGCCCCTACCCTGAGCATGAACAAACGCCGCGCCTTTGCCGCCAGCGGGCGCGAGTTCCTTGGGAAGCTGTCCGCCTGGCTCGCCGAGTTCGGCGTCCTGACGCAGAACATCCTGGGTGACACCGTGCAAGAAAATGCGGACGGCGAACGGTCCGAGCGCCTGCGACTCGTGCTGTCCGGCACCGCCGACAGCCTCCTCAACTTGTGGACCCAGGTCGGCTACGAATACAACCGCGAACGTGCCGGACTCGCCGCCCTGGCCGTTCAGTACCTCAAGCACAAACAACGGCACCTTGCCGAACGCGAGGCGGCCATTACGAGGATCCGCTCGCTGCGAAGCCAGGGGGTGCCCCTGCAGGAAATCGCCGTGCAGATGAGCGAGATCGTCAACCGCCGCTTCGTTGAGCGCGTCCTGTATTCCGGCCGGGACGTCGCGCCGCGGGTGGCCGAAGACTTCCCGCGGTTCGCCGATTACTGCGCGGCCGCCGCCGCTACCTCATTCCCTGGTGGGATGGTCTGGGAGCGCATCGCCCGTATCGAAGCGGTGGACAACTTCGATGGCCTGGTGTACGACTTCACCGTCAACCACGCCGACCACAATTTCGTCGCCAACGGCTTCATCGTCTCCAACTGCGGTGTCCGCCTCGTCCGGTCGAACCTCACCTACCGCGACGTGAAGCACCCGCTGCGCAGCCTGGTCGAGGAGCTGTTCCGCCAGGTCCCCACCGGCGCCGGCAAGTCGGGCCGCTACCACTTCAACACCAAGGAACTGAAGCAGCTCATGACCGAGGGCTCGCGCTACCTCCTGGGGCGCGGCCTGGCCACTGCGGGCGACGTCGAGCACACCGAGGCCGAGGGCCGACTCGACGGCGCCGACCCCGACGCCGTCAGTGCCCGCGCCCTCGAGCGCGGCGAGGATCAGTGCGGCACCCTCGGCTCCGGCAACCACTTCCTCGAAGTGCAGGTCGTCGATCACGTCTTCGACGAGGAGGCCGCCGCGGTCATGGGGTTGGAAAAGGACATGGTCTGCGTCATGATCCACAGCGGCTCGCGCGGCCTGGGCTACCAGGTGTGTGACGACGCCCTGGCCATGCTGCGCAACGCCCCCCAGAAGTACGGCATCGACCTGCCCGACCGCCAGCTCGCCTGCGCCCCGGTCAACAGCCCGGAGGGGCAGCACTACATCGGCGCCATGCGCGCCGCCGCCAACTTCGCCTGGTGCAACCGGCAGCTGCTGATGCACCAGGCGCGCGAGGTCTTCGCCCGGGTCTTCGGCCGGTCGTGGCAGGAATTGCAGATGAACCTCGTCTACGACGTCTGCCATAACATCGCCAAGTTCGAGGAGCACGCCGTTGGCGGCAAGAGCAAGCGCGTCTGGGTCCACCGCAAGGGCGCGACGCGCGCCTTCCCGCCGGGCCACCCGGAAATCCCGGCGGTCTACGGCAAGATCGGCCAGCCGGTCATCATCCCCGGCGACATGGGCCGCGCCAGCTGGGTCCTCGTCGGCCAGGCCGGCAGCATGGAGCGCACCTTCGGCACCACCTGCCACGGCGCCGGACGGGCCATGAGCCGCACCGCCGCCGTCAAGGACGCGGGCGGCCGCCGCATCGACAAGGAACTGGAGGCGCGCGGCGTCATCGCCCGCGCCCAGAGCCGCAAGGGACTCGCCGAGGAGCAGCCCAAGGCGTACAAGAACGTCGATGACGTCGTCGATGTTGTCCACCGAGCCGGCCTGTCGAAGAAGGTGGCGCGGATGAGGCCGATTGGCGTGATCAAGGGGTGATCGGGGCGTCGCACGTTTGGTGAGGAGATGACTTACGGCAATTCCGGGTTGATGACGGAGAGTCCCTCTGCGGTTGCGATGGCGCAGAGGCTGTGGTCGGCGCAGACAAACTGGCCGACGAGGCCCTGGCCTTGCAGGTCGAGCGCCACGGCAAGTTGAAGGGCATCAAGCGTCCGGAGGTTCTGAGACGGAGCCAGGCGGCGGATGAGCCGCTCCGCGGCCCCGAAGTGAGCGGCCGTGATCCGCACGACACGAAACTTGCGCCGCCTCACGTCGGCGAGGAAGCGCCGGCAGAGGAGTTGGAAGTCGCCGAAGCTCAGCAGTCCGGTCCGGACCTTCTTGGCGAAGACGGACTGGATTTCGACCACGGTGAGGCGCGAGATGAAGTGCCGCGAGCCCGGGTCGGCCAGGAGGTGGTCCACCTTTGCTGTGCCCACTTCCGGGTGGTAGTGCTTCCCCAGGGCGCTCGTGTCGAAGAAGTTGTCGGGCATCTAGCGGTCTTCCCGTTCCGCGACGAAGTCCTCGGTGAGCGAGCCGGGGATTTTGGCCAGCGCCGCCCGGACCTCTTCAAGGGTCACGCTGTCGTCGGCCTCCTGGGCACACGCGGCCAAACACTCGGTGTCGAGCCACGGCTCCACAGGAGCCTCGTCGGAAATTGTCAGGTTCACGAGCTGCTGCTCGCGCAGGCCGAGCGGTTCGAGAGGCCGCAAGACACCCCCCTCGTAGACGGCTTGAAGATTCCTGGTCATGATTCGTGTTCCCCTTACATTCATCATACCGCATCGTGCTTCGTTCCGTCGAGGTAGCAGGGGCCCAGTCCGAGCGGTGAACGGCGGATTTCCCTGGCGGAAGCGGCGACGACGTGCGATAGTGAGCGTGTTCTGTGCTGCGATCCCTAACCCAGTCAGGAGGGCATTCATGAAGACGTTGCTCTGGGTCGCCGTGGCCGCCTTGGTCGTCGCCGCCCCCGTCCTCGTCCTCGCCTTCGCCCCGGCGCCGGACGCCGGCAGCCGGTCGGTCGAGTACAAGACCTACAACGGCTACGCCGAGTCACGCGACTCCGGCCTCAAGGGCGACGCCTCGTTCCTGGCAATCCCGTCAAGGACCGAGTTCACGCGCGTGCTCACCCCGGTCCTCACGCCGCGCGGGACCCCTGACCCGGTGCCGAAGGACGCCTTCGACACGCAATTCTTCGCCGCCGTCATCAAGCGCAGCGACGTTCTCTGGGATTACAAGGTGGAGAAGGTGACGGCGAACGGCGACACGCTGACTATCAACTACCGGGCCACCCCGCGCAAGGGCGGCGACTCCCCCCGTGGGGAAACGCGCAGGGCCGGGAACGGAAGAAGCACGCGGGGTGCCACCGTGAAAGAAGTACCGGCCGCCACCCAAAAAGCCGATGCCCCGCCGATAACGACCGAGCGCGAGCGCCCGAAGACGACGGAAGTCGTGCGTGACTCCCCGAAGGAGCGCACCACCGGGCGGACGTCCACCTCGTCCGCGACGTTCGACTCGCCACTGCTCCTGTCGGTGCCGAAAGACAAGTACCTTTCGATCGTTTTCATCGAGAACGGCAAGAAAGTCGGCACTGCGCGCGTCGGCGACTGACGGCGCTGGACCGGGCCAACCCCTGGGGAGGTTCCTGCGATGATGAGACTGCTCGCGACCCTCGCCGTCCTTGCCCTGCCGCTGGTTGTCGTCGCGGCGCCGGCGCCTGACGAGGACACGGCCAAGGGCAAGAAGGTCGAATTCGCCGTCCACGACGGCCACTTCGAGAAAAACGACTCCGGCCTCAAGGGCGACTCGTCGTACCTCGTCTTCGGCGACCGCGACGCCTTCGACAAGGTCTTCGGCATCGGCCGCGTCATCGGCAAGCAGAACTTCGTGCCCAAGGACGCCTTCGACAAGAAGATGGTGGTCGCGGTCATCAAGCGTGGCAAGGCGGTGACCGAGTACAAGGTGGAGAAGGTGACGGCGGACGACGGGACGCTCTACGTCCGGTACACCGCCAAGATGGGCGAGGCCGGGACCGCGACCTTCCACTCGCCGCTGATCGTGTCGGTGGACAAGGACAAGTACACGTCCGTCGTCTTCATCGAGAACGGCAAGAAAGCGGAGACGGTGAAGGTCGCGAAGTGACGGTACACACTCTGCAACTGAACTCGAAGCCGGCTTCCCAGGAGGCATCCTCTCTGGGAAAGATCGGCTCGCACCTACCGACGGTCGAGGAATATGCCGCACTCACTGACGAGCCAATTGGACCCTGAGTCTCCCGCCCCGAAGAGTTCGCGTCGGACGTTCCTGGGGGCAACCGCCGGGGCCGTCCTGACCACCATCGTTTCGCGTCCGGTGCTGGGAGGACCCGCCTTCGTCCCCCCGAATGAACGGATCAACCTGGCGGGGATCGGTGCCGGGGGCATGGGGGGCGGCGACATCGCCACGCTCGCCCGACTCGGTGTCAACGTCGTCGCCCTGTGCGACGTGGACGACGAGCGCGCCGCCGGCTCCTACAAGGCTTTCCCCAAGGCGCGGCGGTACAAGGATTTCCGCGAACTGCTCGACAAGGAGGCCAAGCACATCGACGCGGTGTCGGTCGGCACGCCGGACCACATCCACGCCGTCGCCACGATGGCGGCCATTCGCGCGGGCAAGCACGTGTACTGCCAGAAGCCGCTCACGCGCACCCTGCACGAATGTCGCGAGGTGACCAGTGCCGCCCACAAGGCCGGCGTCGCGACGCAGATGGGAAATCAGGGCCACGCCACGGAGGGGGCCCGACTGACCAACGAATGGATCCGGGCCGGCGTCATCGGCACGGTGCGCGAAGTCCACGTCTGGTCGGATCGGGCCGGCCGCCTCTGGAAGCAAGGGATCGCTCGCCCCACGGGCACGCCGCCGGTGCCGGCCACGCTGAACTGGGACCTGTGGCTGGGGCCGATCCGCGAGCGGCCCTACAACCCAGCGTACGCCCCCGTCAGCTGGCGGGGGTGGTGGGACTTCGGGACGGGGGCGCTGGGCGACATGGGCTGCCACATCATCGATCACCCCGTCTGGGCGCTGGAACTGGGCGCGCCCAGCGCCGTCGAGGCCCGCGTCACGCTCGACGGGTCGGTCCTGGACGGCAACAAACCGAATTTCGAGACGTACCCGATCGCCTCGATCATTTACTACGATTTCCCGGAGCGCGGCAAGCGGCCGGCCGTGCGGATGACGTGGTATGACGGCGGCCTCATGCCGGCGGCGCCGGCGGGCCTCCCGTCCAACCAGCGCCTGCCCGACAACGGCGTCCTGTACGTCGGCAGAAAGGCGGTGATGTATCACTCCTCGCACGGCGGCATGCCTCAGCTCCTGCCGGGCGAGCTGCATGCGGACGCGAAGAAGGTCCCCAAGACGATGGAGCGCTCGCCGGGGCATTACGAGGAGTGGGTGGCCGCCTGCAAGGGAGGCCCCAAGCCGGTCTCGAATTTCGACTACGCCGGCCCCCTCACGGAAGTCGTGCTGCTCGGCGTGCTCGCTCTGCGGTCGCCGGGCCGGCGGCTGGAGTGGGACAGCGAGACCATGAAGGTCAAGAACGCCCCGGAGCTGAATCCGTTCGTGCGGCCCGAGTACCGCAAGGGCTGGACCCTTTAGCGGATCAATCCTGTAATAGCCCGTAACGGCTCAATAGTTCTTGGTAAGTTCGATCTGCTGGCCTGGCGCGCAGGGCCATTGCGGGGGCGGCGGGGACTGGGCTTGGGCTTACGCCGCGCCGGCCCTCCCTTACGCCGGCGCGG
>Ga0116219_10002458_pt1 | contig 15659 bp, 15 predicted proteins | sample Sb_taG_4_FD_91019 | JGI IMG/M metagenome (GOLD analysis project Ga0116219, IMG submission 91019) | Peat soil microbial communities from Weissenstadt, Germany - Sb_50d_6_BS metaG | ecosystem: Environmental > Terrestrial > Soil > Wetlands > Peat | place: Germany: Weissenstadt | collected 2010-09-21
CCGGCTGCGTGATCCACGGGACCAGGTGCTCGTAGGTAATGGCGCTGATGTCGTGGGTTCCGGCAAAGCGGATCATGCCCGAGAGGTGGGCCTCGTAGGTGGCTCGGCTGTTGGCGTTGTCGTAGCGAGCCAGGAACCGGTCCAGGATGTGCGCTACCTCGTTGGACCGGTGCAGAGGGCGAATATGGCTCTGACCTGGGGGAATAACTTTCCCATTACAACTCGATCATGGGCAGGTCGATGCGCATGTCGGGGGTGGGCACGCCCACCTGGACCAGCGTGCCGGCCAGGTCACGGGCGAAGAACGCCTGCTCCATGACCTTGGGGTTGCCCACGGCCTCGATGCACACGTCCGCACCGTTGCCGCCGGTGAGCTCGCGCACCTTCTCGACCGGGTCGTCCGCGGTGGCGTTGACGGTGTGGGAGGCGCCGAAGCGAAGGGCCAGTTCGAGCTTCTTGGGGTCGAGGTCCACGGCGATGACCCGGGACGCGCCCGCCAGGACCGAGCCTGCCACCGCCGCGCACCCCACGCCGCCGCACCCGAAGACCGCCACCGAGTCCCCGAGGCCCACCTCGCCGGTGAACATGGCCGCACCGAGGCCCGCCATCACGCCACAGCCCAGCAGGCCGGCGGCTTCGGGCCGGGCCCGGGAGTCGACCTTGGTGCATTGCCCGGCGGCCACGAGGGTCTTCTCGGCGAACGCGCCGATTCCCAGTGCAGGGGAGAGCACGGTCCCATCGGCGAGGGTCATCTTCTGGGTGGCGTTGTGCGTCGAGAAGCAGTACCAGGGGCGCCCCCGTCGGCACGAGCGGCACTCGCCGCACACAGCGCGCCAGTTGAGGACGACGAAGTCCCCGGGCGCCACCGACGTGACGTCGGGCCCCACGGACTCCACCACGCCGGCGGCCTCGTGCCCGAGGAGGAACGGGAAGTCGTCGTTGATCCCCCCCTCCCGGTAATGGAGGTCGGTGTGGCAGACGCCGCAGGCCTGGACGCGCACGAGGGCCTCACCGGGGCCCGGGTCGGGGACGAGCACGGTCTCCAAGGCGACGGGGGCGCCCTTGGACCGGGCGACGACGGCGCGCACCTCGTGTGTCATCGGTTTCCTCCTCGGAGGTCGTGGTGGTGGTGATCAGCTCGTGGTGCTCGTGATGCTCAGCTTGTGGTGCTCGTGGTGCACCGCTCGTGGTGATCGTGGTGCTCGTCGTCATCGTCGTGTCGCGGTGAGCAAGGTATCCGACCGCTACGACACCCACGAGGCCGCCACCGGCAGTCCCTGGTACGCCCTCGCCACCATGGTGACGAACTGGTACACACCGTCCTCGTCCGGGGCGAGCTGCCCCGGCACCCAGTGCTCGGAGGACAGACCCCGCTGGACCGATTCGCACGCCGAGAAGTCCTGCCGGTTGGTGAGGTCCCAGAAGTCGGCCGCGTAGGAGGGGTCGAATCCGGGCCGTTCGAGGTCCTCGGGGGAGAAGGACCACCAGCAGCGGACGCGGGTGCGGCCCGGCCCCACGGGGGTGAGCAGATGTGTCATGACGTAGTCGGGGTGCAGGCTCAGCAGCACATTGGGGAACAGCACGAGATAGACGACTTCGCGTGCCGTCCGGGCGTCGAGGCCCCGTAGCACCGTTCCACCGCTCTTCCCGCTGAGCGACATCGTGTCGACCTCGTCGCGCAGCGCCATCCAGCCGCCCACCCATGCGCCGGCCTTCTCGACCCGGTAGTTCTCACCGCTGCGCGGTGGGCTCACCGCGCACAGCTCGGGGTGGATCATGGCGCAGTGGTAGCACTCCTGGTAGTTCTCGATGACGACCTTCCAGTTGGCCTCCACGATGTAGTCGTGACCGGCGCCGACGCGGAGTCGTTCGGGCTCGTGCGCGGCGACGAGCGGTTCGAGCCCGGCGAAATGCACGTCCAGAGGGGCAGAAGCTGGGGTCGCCGGAGCCACGAAGACGAGTCCGTGCCATTCCTCGGTGGGCAGCTCGACGAGACCGTTGTCGTCAGGGTCGAAGGCATCCCATGCGTCGAAGCGCGGCGCGCCCCGCAGCGATCCGTCGAGGTGGTACGACCACGAGTGGTATGGGCACACCACCATGGGGAGATTGCGGGACTCGCCGCACGGCAACAGCTCGTGGCCCCGGTGTCGGCACGCGTTGGCGAATCCGCGCAACCGGCCGTCCTCGGCGCGCACGAGGAACACCCCGGTTCCGCCCACCGGCTCGGCGCGCTGGTCTCCCACGTTGGCGACGTCCTCGCTGCGCGCCACACACGTCCAGCCGCCTCGCAGGAAATGACGCTCCTCCCACTCGAAGACGGACTGGTCGACATAGGCGAGACGAGGGAGGAGCCGGCTGTGGCCGAAGGGGCGCAGCGCGGCTTCGAGGCCCTCAGCGGGGAGGGGAGCGGAGTCCGTCTCGCTCCCCTCGATGCGATCGCCCCCCTCGACGGACATGGGTCGAGGATAGGGCGCGGCCCGTGGACCTTCACCGGGTCGTGCCGGTCGTGCCGGTCGTGCCGGGTCGTGCCGGGTCGTGCCGGTCGTGCCGGTCGTGCCGGGTCTGTGTGGAGGTGCGTCGTTCACAATCCGCACACCCACTCCTCCACGATCTCCGCCACCCTGGAGTCCCTGCCCCGCAGTCCGTGGTCGCCCCCGTCGATCCACACGCGGGTGACGGCTCCGGGGATGGCCGAGGTCGCGGCCTCGAGCTCGTCCGGGGTACCGAACGCGTCACGGGTCCCCGACACGAACAAGCACGGCACGTCGAGTGCCGCGAAGTGCTCGGTCCGCAGCCGTTCGGGCTTCCCCGGGGGGTGGAGGGGATAGCTGACGAGCACGAGGGCGGCGGCCTCGAGTCCCTCGGCGACCGCCATCGAGCACATGCGCCCGCCCATCGACCGTCCTCCCAGCGCGATCCGGCGCGGCGCCACCTTCAAGGCGCTCGCCAGCGCCCGTGCCGCCTCGACCACGGTGGCGATGAGGACGGGCGGTCGGTCCGGGGCGCGGCGCCCCGCCAGCCGGTAGGGGAAGTCGATGCGCTCGACCCGCACTCGTGACTGCGATAGCGCCTCGTCGATGGCGACGAGAGCGGGTTGATCGCGTCCCGCGCTCGCCCCCGGCGTCAGGACGAGCCCGGCGACGCCGCGGGCCCTTGCTCGCGTGCGGGGGGTGGGCGCGGCCTGCTTCGAGGTCGGCGTTCTCGAGGTCGGCGTTCGGGGCTGCGTCGGCATCGCGCCCATCCTGGCGCGTGCGGAGCGGGTCGGTCAGCCGGCGGGGCCGGTGACGAGCTGCACCGTGGCCGAATGCCCTTGGCCCGAGGTGTCGGTCCAACCCAGCTGCACCTTCTGTCCCGGGTGGTGCCGCTGCATCAGGTTGGTGAGCGAGGTGGCGGAGTCGACGGGTTGCCCGCCCAGGGAGGTGATCACGTCACCGGCCACGAGGCCCGCCTGGTCGGCGGGCGTGCCGGGCTCCACGGTCTCGATGAGGGCGCCGGAGGTGGACGACGCGTTTTCCACCACCACGCCGATGAGCGCGGCGGCCCCGATGTGCACGTCGTTGGAGGATTTCCCCGCGATGATCTGCCGGGCAATGGAGACGGCTTCGTTGATCGGGATGGCGAATCCCTCGGTCGCTCCCGACTGGAACTGGAACCCCATCGACGCGGCGGTGTCCATGCCCACCACGACGCCCTGGGAATTGGCCAGCGGCCCTCCAGAATCGCCGGGCTGGAGGGCCGCATCGGTCTGGATGAGGCCGGTGAGTTGCTCGGAGCTGTTGTCGGCCTCGTCGCTGGCGGTGATGGCCTGGTCGAGGTCGATGACATGTCCGGTGGCGACACTGGGAGTGCCGCCCACGCCTCCCGCGTTCCCGATGGCGGTCACCGCCGCGCCGACGGCCAAGGTCGAGGAGTTCCCGATGGTGACGGTCGTGAGCTTCGACGCACCGGCGAGCTTCAAGACGGCGATGTCCTGTGATTTGTCGGTGCCCACCACCGTGGCGTCGTACGACTGCCCGTTGCCGACGTCGGCGACGCTGATGCTGGTGGCGCCTTCGACGACGTGGTTGTTGGTGAGGACGTAGCCCGAGGAGTTCAGGACCATGCCCGTCCCCGCCGCCTCGCCACCGGCGAAGCTGAGCCGGCTGGTCACGTCGACGACCCCAGGGTCGACCTTCGAGGGGATGGTGCCCGCATCAGCTGCACCTGACTGTCTCTGCGACGACCCCGTATTTCCCGTCGAGAACGGGGACAGGGGTGACCCCGTCCCGGGTGAATTCTGGATAGAGATCCGTCCTACCGCCACGCCCACCAGGGCGATGAGGAAGACCCCCGCCGCCACGGCGAGGATCCGGAGCGGATTGTTGCGCGGCGCCGGCTGCGGGGGCAGCCAGATGTGCGGCGTCCCCCAGTGTCCCGGAGGGCCCCACGACCCGGTGCCGTCCCAGGACCGTGATGATCCAGACGGTGCCCACGGTCCCTGGGTGCCGTCCCCGCCGCCGGACCCACCTGTGGCCGGCTCTGCGGGGGGGTGGATCCACATCTCGTTGGGTGCGAACCCGGGAGGGAAGGTGTGCGTGGAAGGCGGGATTGGCGCCGGAGGTGGAGGTGGAGCGGGTGCCTCGGATGCCGAGGGCGAGTCGCCCGTGGGGGGATAGCCCGGCGACGTGCGGTAGCCGGGGGGTGCGGGGTATCCGGGGGCGATGGTATAGCCGGGGGGTGCGGGGTATCCGGGGGGTGCGGGGTATCCGGGGCCAGCTGGCTGGCCCGGAGGGACGGGGTACCCGGGGGCGGGAACACCGCCGGGATCAGAAAAGTCCCGGTAGGGAGGGGTGTCGTACGGGGCGGGCGGGGGTGGAGCCTCCGGGTGAGGCGGCGCCGGAGGCGTGTGGGGACCCGGCGAGTCGGAGGATGCATCCGGGTCGAAGGTCTCGCTCAACGCCCCTCCTGTTGGGGCTCACGGCAGCTGTCTGCGTAGTTCGTTCACTTCCGAGTAGACAGCTGCTACCTGTGAGCTTGCTTTGCGGCAGCTTCGGACCCGGTGAGACCTCCCTATTGTGCCTGCCGCGGTGCGACTATCGGGTCGGCGCGCCCGAAAGCGGCGCCGACGAGGGGATCCTGGCCTCGGTGACGGTGCCGGCCTCGACCTCGACGGTCAGTCGGAACGAGCCGGGACCTCCGCCTTTGAGGCGCAGCTCGTAGGCCCCAGCGGCCAGGGACCCGAAGACCCCTGCATGCAGCACCCGGACGCCGGCGTGTCGCTCCCGTACCGCGGTGTGGGTCCCCCGCCACTCACCTGCGCCGGGGCGGATCTCGATCTCCGCCCCGGCCAGGTCCTCGTCGGTGTACAGCACCAGCGCCCCGGCATGCGGGCCGATGTCGAGCACCACGCTCGCCTCGGCGCTCGGTCCCAGGGACACCTCGGGGCCGAGAGCGTGTCCGTGGTCGTGACCGGGGTCGTGGTCGTGACCGGGGCCGGGGCCGGGGCCGGTGCCCAGAGCGTGACCGGGGTCGTGGCCCGACGCCATCGTCAGCTCGCCGGGACCAAGAACCCGCTGTGGGGCACCCCGAGGTACGGGAACGACGAGAGGTAGTTCTCGGTGCCCATGGCGTTCAGGTCCGAGCCGGCCGAGGTGAGCCCCTCGCTGATCGCGCCGGCTGCGGCGTCGGGGCTGAAGCCCGGATCGACCAGCTTCAGGACGGCGCCGGCCAGGCAACGCAGCTCGATGGTGACCACGTCGTCGAACACCCGGCGCCCGTTGGGGAAGCCGGCGACGTCGTTGCCGATCAGCCCCGTGTTGACTGGGCTCGACGACGGACCGATCGCCATGTTGAGCCGGAGCATGTCGGCCTGCGTCGTCCCCGTGAAGTTCTGGAACCCGGGAATGAGCCCAGGCGGGATCCCCGTGAGGAGGATGGCCACCAGGTCGGCGCGGTTGGGCGTCGGCGGGCCCGCGTTGTACTTGGCCAGATTCGGGAACACGCCGGGGTAGAGCACGGGGAGCAGCTGCGCCAGTTGGGGGTTGGAGTAGAAGGACGCGAACTGGCTGTCGCTGGCGGGTGCCTGGGAGTTCCAGTAGTCCTTCTTGCCCATCGGGATCAACACCTCGTTCACGAGGGGGTTGCCCAGCCGCGACACCTGGACGTAAGGGCCGGCGCAGAAGTGCTCGCCGTAGTCGCCGCGCACCCGTACCTTCTGGCGGTAGGCGGAGGTCCACACCCCGATCACCGAGTTGGCCGACGCCATCGAGCGCGCCCTGCCCCAGTTGTTCCCGAGCTCGCTCTTGGGCACCTGGATGGCGATGCTGTGCACGTTCAGCGCCTTGGTGGAGTTGACGCCCGCGGCCATCTGCCCGAGGCCCGTGTTCTTCAGCCCGAAGGTGGCGTGCGCCTCCTCGAACGGGCGCAGGATGCCGAGGTCGAAGATGGCCCCGAGGTCCACGTAGAACCCTTCGGCGCGCTGTCCGGCGAAGACGGTGGTGTCGCCGGGGAGGCTGTGCACGGCCGCCGCGGCCAGGGCTCCGTAATTCGGGGTCGACAGCGGCCCGATGTTGCACGGCGGGCAGGCCAGCCCGTCGCCGAGCAGCGTGCTCCTCGAGTCATCGCCGTCGATGTCGACCCGAGTCACCGAGAAGGTCTGCCTGCGGTTCCAGTTGGCGTCGGTGAGCGACTGGATCGGCCCGGTGTTGTACAGGAACGTGCCGGGGTCGGTCACCTCGGTCTCGAAGCGGAACTCGTAGAGGATGTCCGCCTGCCCGTCGTTGTCGTTGTCGATGTTGATGACGTAGAGCACGTCGTTGCCGAACTCGTAGAAGTTCGGGCCGCCGTCAGGTCCCTCGAGCGGCACGTAGTTGGCGATGATCGTCACGGTGTCGGGCTCGTCGGGGCTCACGAACGCGTACAGGTCGGTGCTGTCGGCGACCGGGTCCTTCGAGATCTCGGGCGCTTCACGGTGCGATGACATGGCTCACTCCAGTTGTTCGTAGGGGCTACTTGACGTGTCGGAGAGACGGTTGGTCGGGGTGCTTCTCGGTCAGCGGACGGCGCGTGCCAATTGGCTGGCGAGTTGGGGGTTGCGCACGATCACTTCTCGTGTGCCGTTGAACAGGCTGATCTCGCCGGTCGAGAGATCGCGGACATGGGCCACGAGAGGCTCGGAGAGATCGGCGGCGCCGGCGTCGGCACCGGCGACCGAAGCGTCGGCGGCCGGTGCTTCGGTCTCCCCGGCGCTGAGCAGTCCGGAGAGTCCCGGGACCGACGACAGCACTCCGGCGGCTGCCACCGCCATCGAGCCCCGGCCCAGAAAGGTGCGCCTGCTCACTCCCGCCATCTCGGAACCTCCACTCCGGAGTCCTCTGCTGCTCGACACCACCAGGGCTCGTGCGCCAGGCACACGGAATCGATCGGTACGGTCCGGGTTTCACGATTCGCGTCCCGGGGTCGACAGGTCTTCGGTGCCCACCGGTCATCTGGATGACGCGCATGTGGAGTTCGTCATTGTTGACGACACGGTTTCGACAGCACCGTGTCAACGACACGACTGCGACCGTACGGTTTCGACCGCACGGTTTCGACAGCACGGTTTCGATGTCACGGCCCCGCCACCGGAGACCGGGTACGATCCGGGCATGCTCCGAACCGACGTCGACGCCATCCTCGCCGAGGTGCTCCGGGACCGCCGCCTCCTCGCCCACCCCTTCTACCGCCGTTGGGAGGCGGGAACGCTCGACCGTGCCGAGCTGGCCGCCTACGCAGCGCAGTACCGGCACTTCGAGGCGGTTCTTCCCGACGTGCTCGAGCGGGTCGTGGCGCGCATCGACGATCCGACGGCGCGTGACCTCGTGGAGGCCAACCTCGAGGACGAGCTCGGCGTCCCCGCACCGCATCTCGAATTGTTCGAGGGCTTCGCCGCCGCCGCCGGCGCGCCGACACACGCCGACGCCACGCCCGCCACGGCGGAATTGGTGAACCTGTACACGTCCGTGGCAGACGAGTCGCCTGTGGCGGCATTGGCGGCACTGGCGGCATACGAGGTCCAAGCCTCGGAGATCGCGGCCTCGAAGGCGGACGGGTTGCGGGCGCGCTACGGCATGACCGACGCCGGCACGGTCTTCTGGGACGTCCACTCCGGGGCTGACGAGGTCCACGGCGCGTGGATCGTGGAGGCCCTGGCCCGCCTCGCTTCGAACCCCGACGATGTTCGTGACGCCGCCGACGCGGCCTCCGCAGCATGGTGGGCATTCCTCGACGAGCGCGAAGCAGCTGCCCCCGTTCTTCTCGCCTGCTGAAGGGGATCGGCGAGCCCGGGCGATCGCAGCGCCTGACGCCGCCCCGGGCTCATCGAGACGCGGGCCTGCCTCGTGACACCGGAGCGGCCCGTCAAGGCTCAGCGCTCCCGCCAGACCAAGGCGGGCGACAAGCTCGCCGACTACCGGCAGCGACGAGATCCGTCGGTCACGCCCGAGCCCGTCCCGGACGCGTCACGCCCACCGGGCGCGAGCGGCGACGGCAGGCCGGGAGCGTCCCGCATCTTCGTGATCCAGGAGCACCATGCCCGGGCGCTGCACTGGGACTTCAGGCTCGAACGCGACGGGGTCCTCGTGAGCTGGGCCGTCCCCAAGGGTCTCCCCGTGGACAAGAAGACCAACCACCTGGCGGTGCACACCGAGGACCACCCCATGGAATACGCCTCGTTCGCAGGGACGATCCCCGAAGGTGAGTACGGCGGCGGAAAGGTCTCGGTCTGGGACCACGGCACCTACGACGAACTGAAGTGGTCCGATCGTGAAGTGATGGTGGTGCTGCACGGCCAGCGGGTACAGGGAACGTACGTGTTGTTCGCCACCGACGGGGGACGCCGCGGTGCCAAGGGAAGCGGCGGTGCCAAAGGAGACGGTCGATCGTGGATGGTGCACCGGATGGACGATGACCCTGAAGGGTACGAGCCCATGCCGCGCGACATCCGGCCGATGCTGGCCACGCTGGGCACCTTGCCCAAGGACGACGATGCCTGGGCGTACGAGTTCAAGTGGGACGGCATTCGCGCCCTGTCGTATGTCGACGGTGGTCGTATCCGTGTCGAGTCGAGGAATGGCAACGACCTCACCAATTCCTTTCCCGAGCTCCGCGCCCTCGGCGAGCAGCTGGGGTCCCGGCGGGTGATCCTCGACGGTGAGATCGTCGCCTTCGACAACGACGGCCGTCCTCGCTTCCAACTCCTGCAGCCCCGCATCCACGCCCCCGACGCCGCCAAGGCCAAGCGCCTGGCGGCCGAACAGCCCGTCGTCTACGTGATCTTCGACGTGTTGTACGCCGACGGGGCCCCGCTCATGACCAAGCCCTACGTCGAGCGGCGCGACCGACTCGAGAGCCTCGGGCTCGTGACCAAGAACACCGAGCACTGGACCCTCAGCCCGCAATTCCCGGGGCCCGGCGCCGATGTGCTCGAGGCGAGCAAGGCGCAGGACCTCGAAGGGATCCTGGCCAAGCGACGCGACTCGCCCTACCTCCCCGGGAAGCGTTCTCCGAGCTGGACGAAGATCAAGAACCTCCTCACTCAAGAGGTCATCGTGGGGGGCTGGACACCGGGTGAAGGCAATCGCCGGGGCCGGTTGGGCTCGCTCCTGCTCGGCCTCCCCGCGGGAGAAGGGCTGCAGTACATCGGCCAGGTCGGCACCGGCTTCAGCGCGTCGATCCTCGACGACCTGGTGCAGAGGCTCGAGGCACGGCGATCCGATCGCAATCCCTTCGTCACTCCCGTTCCACCTCGCTACGAGCACGTGGCCACATGGGTGGAGCCGATACTGGTCGGAGAGGTGAGCTTCAGCGAGTGGACCAACGACGGCCGCCTCCGCCAACCCTCGTGGCGCGGCCTGCGTGACGACAAGGCGCCCGAGAAGGTGCGTCGTGAGTCCTGAGGGCCAGCGCGTGACCGTCAGTGTCGGCCCGCGTGAGCTGCAGCTCTCCAATTTGGACAAGCCGCTGTTCCCGACAGGGTTCACCAAGGGCGACATGCTCGATTACTACGCGCGGATCGCCCCGGTGATGCTCGCCCATCTCGCCCGCCGCCCCGTGACGGTGAAGCGGTTCCCCCAAGGTGTCGAGCACAAGGGCTTCATCGAGAAGAACGCCCCCAAACATGCTCCCGACTGGATCTCGACGGTCACGCTTCCTCGCAAGGGCACCGGTCGTTGGGGGAACGAGGCCCCCAAGGACAACGACCGGGACACGACGCAATTCGTCGTCGTGGACGAGCTCGCCGCACTGATGTGGCTCGTCAACCTGGCCTCGATCGAGTTCCACACCCCGATGTGGCGGTTGGGGCAGAAAGGCCAGCCCCGTCCTCCGGATCTCCTCGTCTTCGACCTCGACCCCGGCGCTCCGGCGACCATCTCGGAGTGCTGCCGGGTCGCGCTCCTGTTGCGAGACCGGGCCGTCCAAGACGACATCGCCCTGATCCCCAAGACCAGCGGTTCGAAGGGCATGCAGCTCTATGCCGGCATCTCGGCCAAGCGCTGGCCCGAGGACCGCACGAACACCTACGCGCACACCCTGGCCGAGGAGCTCGAGCAGTCCGCACCCGACCTCGCCGTCTCTCGGATGGCGAAGACGCTGCGAGGGGGCAAGGTGCTCATCGACTGGAGCCAGAACAACATAGCGAAGACAACCGTGTCGCCTTATTCTCTTCGGGCGCTCGACCGTCCTTCGGTGTCGACCCCGCTCACGTGGGACGAGGTCGAGGAGGGGGCCGAGCGCGGCGGCGAGAAGCTGCTCGGCTTCAGCCCCGAGAACGCGTTGGGCCGGGTCGAGGCCATGGGTGACCTGTTCGAATCGCTCGGCTCATGAACGACGCTGGCTCTTGAAGATCACGGTGTCGTGTCGGGGGTGCCGGCTCCGGCATTAGCCTCGGCCACGTCATGTCCGAGCCTCGCCGCGCCATTTCCGAGGACCAGACCAGCGGCGGTCTCACCCACCGCCAGGTCCTGATCGTCCTGAGCGGGCTCATGTTGGGCATGCTCCTGGCCGCGCTGGACCAGACGATCGTGGCGACGGCACTCCCGACGATCGTGGGCGACCTCCACGGGCTCAACCATCTGTCGTGGGTGGTGACGGCCTACCTCCTCACCACCACGCTGTCGACGCCGTTGTACGGCAAGATCTCGGACCTCCACGGGCGCAAGAAGGTCTTCCAGGTCGCCATCGTGATCTTCCTCATCGGCTCGGCGTTGTCGGGATTGAGCCGGAACATGGACGAGCTCATCGCGTTCCGTGCCCTGCAGGGCCTCGGGGGTGGGGGGCTCATGGCCCTGGCCATGGCCATCGTGGGCGACATCGTGAGCCCGCGCGAGCGCGGACGGTACCAGGGCTACTTCGGCGGGGTGTTCGCCCTGGCCAGCATCGGGGGCCCCCTCGCGGGCGGGTTCCTGACCGACCACCTCACCTGGCGCTGGATCTTCTACATCAACATCCCGGTGGGGATCCTGGCGCTGTTCATCACGAGCGCCGTGCTCCGCCTGCCCGTCCCCAAGCGTTCGGCGGTCTCGATCGACTACACCGGGGCCGGTCTGATCGTCGCGGCGGTGACCCCGCTGATCCTCGTGACCGTGTGGGGTGGCCGGACGTTCCCATGGACGTCGCCGACCATCATCGGGCTCGTCATCGCGTCGTCGGCCATGATCGGCGCCGTGGTGTGGTGGGAGCGACGGGCCCGCGAGCCCATCTTCCCTCCCCGGGTATTCGTCAACAAGATCGTCCGGTCCGGACTGGGCATGACGTTCTTCGTGACGGCGACGATGTTCGCGGCGATCATCTACATCCCCGTCTACCTGCAACTCGTCGACGGCACCTCGGCCACCCGCTCCGGCGTGCTCCTGTTGCCCCTCATGGGAGGCATGCTCACGACGTCGATCGTGTCCGGGCGTCTCGTGACGCGCTTCGGCCGCTACAAGGTCTATCCGGTGTGCGGGACGGCCCTCATGACAGTGGGGATGTGGTTGTTCACCCACCTGGGGGCGCACACGTCGCTCGGGATCGCCAGCTCCTACATGGTCGTCTTCGGCATCGGCATGGGCATGACCCTGCAGATCGTCGTGGTGGCCGTGCAGAACGCCGTGGAGCGTCGCGACATCGGCAGCGCCACCTCGGCGGTGAGCTTCTTCCGCAACATCGGTGCCGCGTGCGGAACGGCCTTGCTCGGCACGGTGCTCGTGAGCCGCCTGGGGTACTGGCTGCCCCGTCTCGTCCCTCCCCACAGCAATTTGAATCTGTCGCAGTCCTTCACGATCACCCCCGATGCCCTGCGTGCACTGCGTCCGGCGGTGCGCAACGGCGTCGTCGACTCGTTCGTGCGCTCGTTGCACGTGGTGTTCATGGTGGGGATCCCCTTGGCGGGCCTCGCCTTTGTCTGTGCCCTCCTGCTCAAAGACGCCCCCCTGCACGACACGGTGGCCAACGGGCCCGGACCCGCCGAGCACGACGCCGCGGTGGGGGCGCCCCCCGCTCCGGCTCCGGCGGCGGTGCCGGCCGCGGTGCCCGCAACGGCGCCGACCGCGAACGGAGCGTCGGTGGCGGTCCCGGGCGCCACTCGGACGAGCGGGCCGTGAATTTCTTCTCGTTCCACCTCATGCCGTGGCCGTACCTGGCGGGTCCCCGTGAGTTCCTGGCGGCCAACGAGGCGGCGTGGGTGACGCTGTCGAACGCCAACTACGACCCGGGTCGTGGCAAGGAGCTCTACGACCGCTACATCTCGGAGCTCGTGATGGCCGAGGAGCTCGGACTCGACGGCGTCGTGGTCAACGAGCACCACCAGAACGCCTATGGGTTGATGCCGTCTCCGAACCTGGTGGCTGCCGCCCTCACGCGCGAGACGTCGCGGGTGAAGATCTGCGTCCTCGGCAATGCGCTGCCCTTGTACAACCCGCCGACACGTGTGGCCGAGGAGATGGCCATGCTCGACGTCATGAGCGGCGGTCGTCTCATCGCCGGGCTCGTGGTGGGGGGAGGCCCCGAGTACTACTCGACCAATGTGAACCCCACCGATGCTCGACCCCGCTTCCGTGAGGCCGTCGACCTCGTCATCCAGGCCTGGACGCGCCCCGGTCCCTTCGCGTTCGACGGTGAGTTCTACCAGCTGCCTTACGTGAACCCCTGGCCGCGCCCCCTGCAGCAGCCGCATCCGCCGGTGTGGATCCCCGGACTGGGCTCGCCGAGCACGATCACCTACTGCGTCGAGCACGGGTTCGGCTACATGGGGGTGGCGTACTACGCGCCGCCCGAGACCTTCGCCCGCCAGGCGCTGTCTTATCGCGACGCGGTGGCGGTGTCGGGGCGGACGTTCGATCCCGAGCTGCTCGGCTGGCTCACCACCGTGTACGTGGCCGAGACCGACGAGCAGGCCGTGGCGGAGGCGGGCGAGCATCTCGCCTACTTCCAGGGGACGCTGGCGGCGGGGTTCGTCGGTCCCGGCAAGGTGTGGATGCCGCCCGGGTACATCGACCCGCCCGCGCTCGTGCAGTTCCTGGCCGACCTGCGGGGGATGGTGCAGGGGCCGAGGCCTTCCGATGCCGCCGCCGCGGTGTGGAAGCGCTCGCCGTTGATCGGGAGCCCGGCCACGGTCCGGGAGCGGCTGCTCGCCTACGTCAACGAGCTGGGGCTCGGGACCGTGCTGGCGCTCTTGCAGTTCGGCTCGCTCCCCGCCGACCTCACGGCGCGCTCGACGCACCTGTATGCCACCGAAGTCGTGCCCTACGTGCGCGAGCACGCCGACAAACACTTCGCGACACAGGGGTGGGGGTGACCGTCATCGACCGGCGGGCCGGTCCCACCCGGGCCACGGTGCCGGTCTCGGGTCGCGACGTGACCGTCGTGCGGGGTGGCACCGGCACGCCCTTGCTGTACCTGCACGGGCTGTGTGACATCCACGCCGTCACGCCCGGCGACGTGTGGACACCGTTGCTCGCCCGGTTGGCGACGCGCTTCGACGTCATCGCCCCCGCCCTCCCGGGCTACAACGACAGCACCGGGCTCGAGGACCTCGACGACGTGGAGGATTACGTGTGGCACCTCGTCGACCTGGGGCAGGCCATGGGCCTCGGCCGGGTCGACGTCGTCGGGCACAGCCTGGGGGGCTGGTTCGCCACCGAGCTCGCCCTGCGGCGTCCCGAGCTCGTGAGACGCCTGGTGTTGCTCGATCCCCTCGGCGTGCACGTGCCCGGCGTCGAGGTCCCCCCGTTCTTCGGTGCGGTGGCGCCCCGGGGCATCGGCGGTGCGGGTGAAGCCCGGCGCCTGTTGTTCGCCGATCCCGACGGCACTGCCGCCACGGGGGCGCTGCCCGATGTCATGACGACCGAGCAGCAGCTGTTGTGGTTCGCGGGGCTGGCCGGGGCGGCGCGCCTGGGGTGGAAGGCCCCCCATTTCCAGAACCGGAAGTTGACCGAGCGTCTGGGCCGTGTGCAGGTGCGCGCCCTCGTCGTCCATGGCCTCCACGACCAGCTGGTCCCCGAGGAATTGGCACGGACGTGGGCTGCCATGCCGGGGGCGACGTTGATCGAGATCCCCGGTGCCGGGCACTGCGTCGCGCTCGAACACCCCGAGATCGCCGACGAGGTGGAAGGCTTCCTCGTCGGACCGGACTGAGAGAGGGCCAGTGGAGCTAGCGGGGACGTCGGCGGTCGTCACGGGTGGGGCGAGCGGGATCGGCGCCGCCACGGTGGCGCTGTTGCGGGGCGCCGGTGCGCGGGTGGCGGTGCTCGACGTTCAGCAGGGATCGGCGGCCGCCGAGCTCTATGTCCGTTGCGACATCTCGGTGGAGGAGGAGGTCGTCGCCGCGGTCGGTCAGGTCCACGCCGCCCTCGGCGGTCTGGACGTGGCTGTGCTCAATGCCGGTGTGGGCGGTTTCGGCTCGCTGTTGGACCTGTCGAGCGCGGAGTGGGACCGCGTCCTCGGCGTCAATCTGCGGGGCACGTTCATGTGCCTGCGCGAAGTGGGCAAGGCAATGGTGGCCGGCGGTCGCGGTGGGGCCATCGTGGCGGTCACCTCGATCTCGGGTTTCCTCGCCGACCGCATGATGGGCCACTACAGCGTGTCCAAGGCCGGCGTCGCCGAGCTCGTCCGGGTGGCGGCACGCGAATTCGGTCCCTTCGGCATCCGGGTGAACGCCGTGGCCCCCGGCACCACCGACACCCCGATGTTCGCGTCGACGAAACGTCTGCGCGGCTATCGCGAACGAGTCGCCGAGCGCGCCGCGCTGGGCGATGTCGGGACCCCCGACGGCGTGGCCCGTGCCGTGACGGCGCTCCTGGAGCTGGACTGGGTGACCGGCCAGGTGCTGGCCGCCGACGGTGGGGTATCGCTGTGGAGCCCGATCGATCCCGCCGAGAGCATGGGCACGTGACGGCGGCCCGGGTCCACCACAGCGCCATCCAGGTCCGCGACATCGACGCCAGCCTCCGCTTCTATCGGGACGGCATCGGGCTCGAGGTCCTCATGGACCACGTGTTCGAGGGCGACTGGCCCACCCTCTTCGACGCGCCGTCGACCACGCTGCGGTCCATCTTTCTCGGTGACCGGCGCCATCCCGACGCCGGGATCGTCGAGCTGGTGAGCTTCGACGTCATCAGCTCCTCGGCATCCCCCGCCGCATCGCCCGCTGGTGCTGTCCCTGC
>Ga0116219_10002459_pt1 | contig 15658 bp, 14 predicted proteins | sample Sb_taG_4_FD_91019 | JGI IMG/M metagenome (GOLD analysis project Ga0116219, IMG submission 91019) | Peat soil microbial communities from Weissenstadt, Germany - Sb_50d_6_BS metaG | ecosystem: Environmental > Terrestrial > Soil > Wetlands > Peat | place: Germany: Weissenstadt | collected 2010-09-21
GAGATGACGCGGCAAATCCTGCACTGCGACACACAGCTCGAAATATTTGCGTAGACGGGGATGATTTAAATCCAATCCCGCATCGCGGAAGCGATGATCGAAGGTGTCGTTGGCGTCGCGATATTCCCAGGTGGAAACGGCGGCCGATACCTTATCGAGAGTCTCTGGATCGAAACCCAGAGCCTTGCCCATTTCGCGGGAAGCCATGCGGCTGCGATACGTGATGACGTTGGCGGTCATGGCAGCGCCGCGTTCGCCATAGCGTTTGTATAAATACTGGATCACACGTTCACGCTGATCGCCGCTGGGAAGATCGAGATCGATGTCGGGCCACTCGCCGCGTTCCTCGGAAAGAAAGCGCTCGAAAAGCAGTTCCATGCTGACCGCATCGACCGCGGTAATGCCGAGCGAATAGCAAACCGCACTGTTGGCAGCGGAGCCGCGTCCTTGCACCAGAATATTTTCCTCGTGGCAGAAGCGAACCAGGTCCCAAACAATAAGGAAATAACCGGCGAGGGCAAGCTTTTCGATGAGTTTGAGTTCGCGCTCAATCTGGCAGCGAGCGCGGCTCTGTAGCTCCGTCGCGGCTCGGCCATAGCGCTGCTGAAACCCTTCGGCAGTGCGTTCCCGCAGGAACGACATCATGGTTTCGCCTTCAGGCACGGGATATTTAGGGAATTCATATCCCAGATCTTTGAAGGTGAATGTGAGCCGGGAAGACAATTCGACCGTGTTCGCAATCGCATCGGGAAGATCGGCGAAGAGGGCTTGCATTTCTTGCGGCGATTTCAGATAGCGCTCGGAATTGCGCGCTAACAGGCGTCCCGCAGCGGCCAGAGTGCGATGGTGACGAAGGGCGGTAAAAACATCGCAAAGTTCACGCTCCCCCGCCGTGGCATAACAGACGCCGTTGGTCGCAAGTAAAGGAAGCTGGAGTGAGCGAGCAATTTCGATGGCGGCGTGGTTGCGCGCTTCCTGCTCGCGATGAAAATGCCGCTGCAGTTCTACGTAGACATTCTCTCGTCCAAAAATGTTGGTCAGCCGCTCGACGCAGCTGCGCGCTTCTTCCAGGCCGCCGTGCGTGAGCCCAACAGCCAGCGGTCCTTCGTCGTCGCCGGTCAGACAGATAAGTCCGGCAGCATGTTCTTGCAGTTCTTCTTCCCAGACCGCGCCTTCGCCTTTCGCAGAGCGCAGCTTCATTTTCGTAATCAATCGGCAGAGATTTTGATATCCGATGCGGGAAGAAACGAGAAGTGGAAGGCGGAATTCACCACGGAGACACGGGGACACGGAGGAATCTTTAACACTGAATCGTTGATGGTCTATTAGACTTTTTACAATTGTGTCCTTCTCCGTGTCTCCGTGTCTCCGTGGTGAAAACAGTTTGCATGTTACCTCCGCTCCAATGTGCGCCTTAATTTTTGCTTTCTTCGCTGCCATGTGAAAACGCGGAGAGCCATAGACGCCGTCACGGTCAAGCAGCGCCATCGCCGGCATATTTAGATTGGCGGAGGCTGCGACTAAGTTCTCAGGCAGGGAAGCACCTTCGAGAAAACTGAAAGCGGAGCGGGAGTGAAGCTCGATGTACATTGAAAGAAGCATTCAGCACTCAGTTAAAAGCAGCACACTTAATCGTTAATGGCTGAATGCTGAGTGCTAAATGCTGGGTGCTGATTTTTAGTCATACGTTCCTTCCAAAATCCATCTTCCGTTAAGCCGATCGCGAACCAGGCGGTATAAAGCGATGCCAGTTTCTCCCTGCACCGCGATGTCCCACTCGTCGCGCGCCCATCCCTCCTGCTCCCACCAGTCTCCGGACGAGCGCCATGGTCCAGCGGCCCAGAGAATTTCTCCCTGCATTTCTTTATTTTTGGGGCAGATGATGCATGCAGGCTTGCTGTCCTGCATAGTCACCGCGGCGTCGACTGGCGGGCGGAAGATGCGCAGCGCAGTCACCAGATCATCACCACGGAGACACGGAGACACGGAGGAAATCTTTGAAGACAGTTGAAATGAAAAACCCGGATTGTTTTTCTCTGTGGCTCTGTGTCTCTGTGATGAAAACGTTTCGGGCGCAAAGCGCTGCATGCAAAATCCTTCGGGACGGTGCGTGTCCAGCAGTTCCAGCGATCCAACTTTGCTTTCCCCGACGATGCCCGCAATCCTGGCCAGCGTAAGCTCGAGTTTTTCCGGCTCAGGCGAAGGCGAGAGAAAAAGCCCATGCTGCGCCGCCCGCGGCCGCACCGGTTCTGCCGCTAAATGAATCTTGATGATGGGAGCCCCGGGCGGATGGGCTTTCAAATCAAGTTGCAACAGCTTTAGAAAAGTCCGGGAGTCAAGCAGCGGGACGGGAAGCCGGAGGGTGCGTCTAAAAAGACCATGTGGGGACGGGCGCCCTCGCCCGCCTGCCCTGAGCGAAGTCGAAGGGTCCAAGCCGCGCGCAAGCTCGGCAGATTCATCACTCTGGTACCCATTTTGTAATTCCAAACATAGCTGGAGCTCTTGAGTTGCAAGAGAGCGCGCTTCCAGACGAGCACACAGTTGCTCCAACAACCGTCCCAGAAGAAATGCCAGCGGTTCCAGCAACACCAGAGGGTAATCCAGTTCAATCACTTCCTCGAAAACCAGCGGCGGCTCGACTGGAACTAATGTGCGCGAAGTGACCCCACGTGCCAGTGCTTGTAAACGAATTCCATCCTGCCCCAAGCGCTCACTCAGTGCGACGTCAGGCAATGCCGCCAAATCGCGCAGTTTGCGAATTCCCCAACGGCTGAATGTTTCCAGCACCTCCGCGGATTCCTCAGCCGAGTTCCCAAACAATACTTCCACCGGCAAACTGCCCAACTGTTCTGCTTCTTTGCCTTCCGGAATCACGGTCACACCGAAAAACCCGCGTGCCGCCAGCACGGCCGTATCCAGATTGCCAGCCACGGCCACGCTGGCCTTGAGTCCAAGATCGAAAGCGCGGCGTGCCAAAGCGCGCGCAATTTTGGGCAGAGGGCCAAAAAGCGGCTGCAGTCCCGCAAGATCCAATACGATTGTGTCGCAACCAATAGCCTCCACTCGTGGCGAAAACGATTGCGCGCAATCCAACAGCGCGGCGTGGGCCGCGGCTTCTTGGGGCAGAGAGCGTGCCCGCAACACCAAATCGTGGCAGGCTTCTATCTGCAGCTTGGTCATCCCCGGATCAATCCCGGCGCGGCGTGCGTTTTCATTCACCGCAAAAACTTTTTGCAGCGGAGCTTTGCCTTCGAGCACGGCCAGAGGCTGCAAGCGCAACTCCGGCTCGGCGCGCAACAGCGCTTCCACGGGGAAATCCGGAACGAAGATGCAGGCAAAGGGCATGAGTACATTGAGCGATTGATTCATTGACTCATTGATGATTGCGCAGAAGGGCAATGAATCAATCACTCAATGGCTCAATGATTCAATTCTTCATCCCGCTTGCACTTTCGTTGCGAACGCGGCTGTGACCGATCCAGCCGGTTTGCGATCCAGCCGGGACCGCAAGAGTTCTCCTTGTACCTGAAGTCCATCCAGAAGCTGTGCATGAGCCGGAGAAGTTTCTGCTGAGAGCTGAGAACTGACAGCTGACAACTTCTTCCCTGAAACTTTCAGCAACAGAGAGGTGCAGGTCTGGGCACAAGGCACTTGGCTGATGACGAACAACACCGTGGCCGTGTGTTCCACCGCACGTTGAAAACGAAACCAGGAGGCCAACGGAATGCGCCGAGCCATCTTCAACGGAGTATCGCCAAGATCGATAATCACCAGCCCAAAGCCGCCGCTTTGCAAAAGCAAATCAGTAACCCGCAATGCCTGCTCGACCGGCTTTTCGATTTTTTCATTCTTCTTCTCTGTGACGGAGCCTGCCCTGAGCAAAGCCGAAGGGCGTCCCTGGGGTGAACCCGATTTGTGCAAATGCCCGCACCGCACCCAAAGCATTTTTTCGAAATCCACTCCCGCTGCCGCGGCCGAGTAAGGATTGAGAGCATCGTTAATATCGACCAGAGCGCATACTTCCCGCCGTCGCGTTGCTGCCGCTAAAGCAGCCAACAAAACACTGGTGCGGCCGGACGAAGCCGGCCCGCAAACCTCAGTAAGACATCCGCGCGGAAATCCGCCAGTAAGCGCATCAATCTCGCGGACACCGCTCGAAACCATTTGCGGAGCAGGGCGCACGTCCAGTCGCGCCGCCGGAGTTACCCCGGCGAGCTTGGGTATTGCCGACAAGCGTTCTAAAACCAGCATTGACCGCGCTCGGGCGGCGACGGGAACAAAACGGCCTGGGGCCGCGGTAGAAACCAGCGGTAAAGACGACATGGACACCTCAGGATTTCAGGGAACGTTCAGGGCCGCGACCAGGCTCTGGGGCGGATATCAATATTCGCCTTTTGTTCGCTATTCATGTTCTACTGCAGAGGGGGGATTGTCAAGCATTTTAAAAATTAATTGCCACACAGAATTTCTTAGAAGGCATCGGGAAACGCCACTCCTGAGAAAAAGACCAGGAACTTTTACCTCAATATTTTCTGCAAACCGATCCGAAGCCGAGAGCGCATGCTCCCAGCCCGCGCTTTGTTATAATCAGCACCAGACCGCGATGGCGCTATCGTCTAGGGGTTAGGACGGAAGATTCTCAATCTTCAAACCCGGGTTCGATTCCCGGTAGCGCTACCAGTATTCATGCACCTTTCACGCACTATGCTCTCCTGAAACATCTCCTGTGTAAACCACAGTGTAACCATAAGACTCGTGACTTCGATACAATCCCTGTGCATGAGAGTCACGAAAGAGAAGCGACTCGTGGTTGCATTTGTAGTTGACGAGGCCGTTAGTCGTCGTTTGGGTGCAATTGCAGTTGGTATCGCTGGCGCGCCTGAGAATTACGGGTTCGTGTTGTATCACTGCATTCGTTTGTTGACCGATGCTTCACCGTGCAAGTGAACGGTGCGGGTTTCCTGGAAGGGACCAGCAACTTTGACGATGGGTTTGGGTTTAAGTCGCGGAGGAAATACTATGCGCGGCCTTAGGGCACTTCATAGCTATTGGTTTTTGACGTTGCTAATGGCTGTCGCTGCGGTGGTACCGGCACTATGTGCTGCGCAGTTCAATCCAGGTGATGCCAACACATCCAGCAACTGCGGGAGTCTAGGTGAATACATTTTCGTCGGCGGGACCGGCGGATTTGACGGGCTCCGGAACGGCAATCAGTTCACGGAGCTTCTAAAGACTGGTCACGTGGGACTCTACGAGCATGCCAATGCCGTCATTGCAGCGGAGCACCCCCCGAGTATCATCAGGGCCATAGAGCGCACGTTTACGGGGACCGGTTCAGGTCAGGCTGAACTTGGACAAGTGGGCGCAAATTACTTCACCCTTCCTCCGAGCTATGGTTATTACCAGGCAGTGTACTTACAAGATGGTCTGCATCCTGCGGAAGCCAACGTGAACACGCCGCATGATGGCGTCCCTCGGAAAGAACTGCAAAAGTATGAGAAGCGGTGGAAAGAGTATGTGGATGCGGCCAGAACTGTGGGGATCGAATCCGTAGCTCCGATCGTGGGTCCCAACGATCCGAAGGAGCCCAAGCGCGGAAATCACGTCTTTGCCACTAACCCATACTACGCACTGGAGCGCTATGAGGCGCTTTATGGCAAGGCAATGGCATTCGATGTTCCGCCCAACTTCTTTCTGACCGGAGGAAGCGGACGTGGCTATCAGAAGTTTATTATTCAGGCAATCCAATGGGGCAATGCACACGGCCTGCGCACCACAATGTTGCTTTCTCCCTACCCCTGGCCTTACAACTCCCACGGCAAGCCGGATACTTTCCGTCAATTCACGAACAATACTTTCAGTCGCGATACTCAGACTTTTGTCCGCCGTCTCACCAGAGAGCAAGCCATTCCTTCCCAATGGGCGGTCGACAATTATGAAGACCCATACCCGCACGATGTCCCTGCCGTAGTGCCCGAAACCGTCCGCAACACCACGACTGAGGTTGGCCTCTGGTTAGCCCGAAATGCGCCGGTCTATGCGAACACGATGAATAATGAGGGCGCAATCTGCAACCCATCGCCTGGCTCATCGAGTTGGAACGCAAGTCAGCAATGAAGGAAAACTTCCCTTACTAGCTCGGAAAGAGGCTCGCTAAGAGATCGCTGCGTCCCTTGAAATTTATCGAGATTTCCTGGAATTTGTCGAACAGGGCGCGGCTCATCCGTCATATATTCGGGAGCACAAAGGCGCTCACACTTGTTCCCAAAGGAGAAAGTGATGCAATTCGCCCTGCTGATCTTCGAATCACCAGAAGCTTTTAAGGCACGCAATGCCGACGAAAATGATCCCTACCTCGGTGCATGGCGGGCATACTACAAAGCGCTCGTAGAGGCCGGCGTCTACGTCGGTGGCAATCCACTGCAAGCCCCGGAGACCGGGACCACGGTGCGACTGAAGGATGGAAAGCGGCGCGTGCAGGATGGCCCCTTCGCCGATACCAAGGAGCAACTGGGAGGATTCACAATCCTGGAGCTTCCCTCACTGGACGCGGCGCTCGAATGGGCAGCGCGATGCCCGGCCGCCTCGATCGGTGCGGTGGAGGTCCGACCCGTTTCGCCTGAATACCTGTGCCGGGTCACCGGGCTGAATGAACCGGGCTGAATGAATGAAGATGAGTGGAAGCGAACCAGAGAGCACTCACCGGACGATTCACCGAACGATCGAACGCGTGGCTCGCGAGTCCTACGGGCGCCTGGTGGCATACCTTTCCTCGCACACGCGCGATGTGGCCAGCGCGGAGGATGCGCTTAGCGATGCGTTGGTCAAGGCACTCACGGCTTGGCCACGAGACGGCGTGCCAGACAATCCGGAAGCCTGGCTGATGACGACCGCGCGCCACTCGATTATCGACCACGTGCGTCACCAGCAAGTAGCTGAAGCGAGCGAACCGACGCTCGCGCTCCTCCGAGAGGATTCAAAGGAGCCCAACGTGACCTTGGCGACAGAGTTTCCAGATGAAAGATTGAAATTGCTGTTTGTGTGTGCCCATCCGGCAATCGATCCGGCGATGCACACCCCGCTCATGCTCCAGACCGTTCTGGGCCTGGATGCGACGCGCATTGCCCACGCGTTCTTGATTTCGCCCACCACGATGGGGCAGCGCCTGGTGCGTGCCAAGACGAAGATCCGCGACGGCGGTATACGCTTCGAAATCCCACAAGCGCCCGAACTACCGGAGCGGCTCGATGCCGTGCTGGAGGCGATTTATGCCGCTTTTGGACTCGGCTGGGACGACATAGCCGGTGTCGACCAACGCGGACGCGATCTGGCCGAGGAAGCGATCTGGCTGGCACGGGTGCTTCTGCTGTTGATGCCAGGGGAAGCTGAGGTTCACGGTCTGCTGGCTCTGATGCTTCACTGCGAAGCCCGCCGGGCGGCGCGGCGAGGGCCAGACGGCGGGTACGTGCCTCTTTCGGAGCAGGATACGAAGCTGTGGTCGAAGCCTCTAATGGAGGAGGCGGAACGGCATCTCGGCGAAGCGTCGAGTCACGGTCGCGCCGGCCGGTTTCAACTTGAGGCTGCAATCCAATCCGTACATGCCGAGCGGGCGCGGAGCGGCCGGACTGCGTGGAGTGCGATCATGTTCTTCTATGAACAACTGGTCCGCATCTCACCCACGCTTGGCACACAAACTGGATACGCCGCGGCAGTAGCCGAAGCTAAGGGACCCGAAGCTGGGTTGGCAGTTCTGGATGAGATCGTCCTGGAGGCCGTCTCGGCCTATCAGCCTTACTGGGCAGTTCGTGCCCACCTATTCCAACGGCTAGGGAAGGCATCTGAAGCCGCGGATGCCTTCGACCGGGCGATTGGTCTGACCGAGGACCCGGCCGTGAGGCAGTTCTTGCTGCACAGGCGGGGCTAATTGCACTGGTCTGGGTTCGCTGTGACCGACAAGAGCGATGCCAAGGGACATGAACACGATTTGGTGGCAAGGGACTCAATTTCCGGTTTGCCGACAATCCGTCCGTGCGGGGAGGGACTGTTGTGCGGTCGTTAGCGCTATCGCGATGTTACGCCAACCGGGATCAGCGTCCGCGCGACTTGGCTGGTTCAACCCGTACGACAAAGCTCAGCTTATCTCCGTCATAGTCTCCCGTGATCTCCCAACAGCCGGGAGTGGGCACATAGACGCCGGTCAGCATTGCTCCTCTGTCTGAATCCAGGATGACATTGGTGGCTGGCTGCTGCGGCGTAGTAAGCGCCGGAGCAGGCCCATCCAGGCGTCTGCCAGTGACTCTTAACTTTGGGATAGGTTCGGTGCGCCAGCCATAACCCACCCGATACCAAAAGATTTTTGCAGTCAGGTCCACTTCGTGACCAGGCCCGTGTGGCCTCCACTCCCAAACCATTGGCTCATTAATCACAGTCCAAAGTTTTTCTGAGCCGATGTAAAAGAGATTCTCCGGCAATTTTTCAGGGCGATAATCAGCGGGCGGTACGAACTCCCTCGCCGGACGAGGTGTCAGTGAGCAGGAAGCGGGGACAGATTCGGTTCGGGGTAGTGTTGGGTGAGACGACGCCGGTTGTCCGTTGGCCGTCAAAGCCGCCAATGCCGTGAAGATTAGTCGCAATGCGAGCATTGCAGGATCGTCCTTTCCTTAGATTTTACGCCTACAGTTCGTGTTGTGTCGGTTCAAAGGACGGTCGTGGCAACAATGTGTTAACAAGTGGGTTGGGGTAAGTGTTGATAACAGGCTCAAAACTACATCCCGGGGAATTCTTGTCGGATCGCGGGCAGCTCGGAAATCGACGACTTCTGAGGTCCCCATCGCCGGGCAACCCGGCGTGCGAAAATTAACTGTCCGTGATCGCGCTTAGTTTTTCTTATTTCCTCTGTCGAAATCGACTCTCTTCACCCGTCACCCATGTAGAAACGCCTTAGCGATTACGCTTCATCACTTGAGAGGTTTGACCTCGAGACGGTGGGCGCTGACTTCGCCGGGCACACATATGTTCCTAATTGCGCTGGCCCGCAAGCACTGGCAATCTGATGACGCTGCCGGCCCGGTGAAAGAACAGTGTGAGAGGCAAACTCAAAGGTTATTTCAGCGAGAAGTTTTCGCCGGAGGAGGCAGGACACCATGAAGACGATGCAAGGATCGAAAATGACCCTCTCGATCTTTATCGGGAGGTGGACACCCAGAATTTTGTTTTCGCTTAAACACAGGCCTTATAGACACGGGGAGTTGCGCCGGCAACTGGGAAGCATCTCCCAGCGCATGCTTACCAGAACCCTTCGCAATCTCGAAGCCGCAGGATTGATTGCCAGGCGTGTGACGAGCTCGAAGGTCATCGCTGTTGAGTATTCCCTGACCCAACTGGGAAGGACACTGATCTCTCCACTCACAGGTATGTGCCGCTGGGCGAAACGATACCGCAGGGACGTCAGTGCTGACGTGCATTTTCCGGAAACGTATCAGACGTAGTGAGCGGAAGTCAGCTTGGGCAGTCAAAACTGAAGGAGACTCGAAATGACTTTTTCTTATTTTCCCTGTCGAAATAACCACGCCCTACCCGTCATCCCTATAGAGGCGGCTTGACGGTCAAGTTCGCCACCGAGGAGGTGCACGATGTGTCCATTCTGTTTGGCAACCGTGGGAACGGTCATTGCTGGAGTCGTTTCTACCGGTGGTTTAGCAGCTTTAGCTGTTAAAGTTTCTCGCAAGAAGAACGAAGCAGAAGAAATCATCCCGACTTTAAATAACAAGGAGAAATAAAATGTCGACGAATAAAGAGAAAGACAAGCAACACGGAAAAGGGCTCGCGATGAAAACACCCGCGATCGTGTCGCAGCAGGAGTGGGAGGCTGCGCGGCAGCAGCTCCTCGCAAAAGAGAAGGCCTTGACCCGCTCCCGTGACGCGCTGGCCGCCGAACGCCGGCGGATGCCTTGGGTGGCTGTAGACAAGAAGTACGAGTTCGACGGACGCAAGGGCAAGGTGAGCCTGCTCGATTTGTTCGAGGGCCGCCCTCAGTTGATCGTCTATCGCGCCTTCTTCGAGCCCGGAGTGTTTGGCTGGCCCGAGCACGCCTGCCGCGGCTGCTCCCTGGGTGCCGATCAGGTCTCGCACCTGGCGCATCTGAACGCCCGCGACACCACGCTCGCCTACGCGTCACGCGCGCCGCAGGCGGACATCGCGAGACTGAAGGCACGGATGGGATGGGAGATGCCGTGGTACACCATGACCGATAGCTTCGACAAAGACTTCGGCGTGGACGAATGGCACGGCCACAACGTGTTCTTCCGCGACGGCGACAAAGTGTTCCGCACTTACTTCATCAACAGCCGTGGCGACGAGGCGATGGGCACCACCTGGAGCTACCTCGACCTCACGCCGCTCGGCCGTCAGGAAGCTTGGGAGGACTCGCCAGAGGGTTATCCCCAGACCGAGCCGTACAAATGGTGGAACTGGCACGACAATTACGACGCGGAGGCCAAGCCTGACCCGAAGTGGGTCGACATAACAACCGACCCTGAAGGAGCCGCGGCCCGAAGGCGCGCCGAAGAGGAGAAAGCGAGCTAAAGGAGGAGGAAGGGCGGCCACTAGTCCGCCCTTCATTTATTATATGTTACTGGAAAACTAGGTTGGATTTCGCTTTTTATGATTCTTCTCGATCAATCGGGCGCAGCAGCCAAGGAGTCAAGCCTCTTCGCGCCATCGCGCCAACAGGCACCCTTCGTTGAGCACTTCTGGGTCCAGCAAGCTCTTTCGGTACCAATCGGATCCTCCTGGCGTGTTATTCCTGAGGCAAATCCCAATCTGATATTTGTAGTTTCGCGGGCGGATGGCGGAGGCATCCGAACGCGCTGCTGTTTGGTTGGCCCGCGTTCCCGCTTCGCGGACGTGTCGATGGACAATCGGATCCTCACATGCGGGGTTCGGCTGCGGCCGGGCGCATTGCCTGTTCTTACCCGGCTTCCGGCTTCAAGTTTCACGGATCGCTCTGTGCATGTCGAGGACGTTTTTGGCGTGCGGGGCAGATCGTTGATGGACAACCTGAACCACTTCAGATCTCCGACCCAAGCCGTTAACATCTTAGCCGACTTTCTCAGCCGCGAATTGACCGGCTGTGATTGCATCCTGGCCCTTTCCCAAGCTCGGTGTAATCGCGTCGAGGAAATGGCCGCGCAAGCCGGTTTGGCGCTCAGGACTATGCATTCTCGTCTAATGCATCACGTTGGTCTATCACCCAAGCGTCTGCTTCGTATCGAGCGCCTCCAGCTCGTCCTTACAAACTGTCAGGATCGATTAGCTCCCTGGGTGCAACTGGCGGTGAGTTGCGGCTTTGCAGATCAGGCCCACATGATCCGCGAATTCCAAGAGCTTCTTGGCGAATCACCGACCGCTTGGAGCAGCCGATCCGGCCTGCCGATTTGTTCAAGACAACGCCGCACTTCGCATCGTAACGTGGCTGAGGAAGCCTAAGAACTGCGAGGTTAGCGGACCCGCGGCATCCTCTCTACTGGTGTCCGGCGTCTTCGAAAGGAGCTCGACTTGCAAGCCCACCATCACTTTACAAGAACCAGCCTAAGACTGTACCTGTCGGTATCACTGCCTCTCTTGGTTTGCATGACATTTCTGCTGGTCACACCAGCCCGCGCCCTGCCAATTCAGGGACCTCGCCGGTCTCTAGCATTAGACAGGACTGTTCCTCTCTTCCAGTTCCATAGCGATTTCTGGGTCAATCTCCACCAAGTGCTTCTCCATGAAGCACTGCTGCGCGCCGCGAAGGCGGACCGACGACTGCAAAGCACTGACTTGCTGTCGGCCACGCAAATGAGCAAGCGCGATGAAGCGGATTGGAATGCCGCGATAGACTTTTATGCCGCGCATTTTGAAACGGGGCGGGAGGTGTTCGATCACGACCTTATACGAATTAATGACGAATTGGCCGAGCAGCAGGATGACGGCACACGCCTGGACGGCACGGGCCTGTCGTCAGATCTGGTTCCGGTCTTGCAAACCGCAGCACCTGTTTATCGCAAATACTGGTGGCCTACCCACAATCAATCCAACCAAAACTGGATCACATCGCAAAGTTCACGTTTGCGTGACCTCGGTCTGAAACTTTCTGCCGCTATAACCGAAGACTTGCAACAGCACTGGCCGGTTGCGCCGATTCGTGTGGACATTTGCTTTTACGTGCCTGAAATTGGCCATGCCTATACCACACTCCCTCCGCACACGACTTTCTCCAGCAGTGCGCCAACACTACAAGGGCTAAGCGGATTTGAGGTTCTTTTCCATGAGGCCTCTCACACCTTTGCCGATACGATGACGGATGCGCTCTCTGCTCAATGCGGCGCCCAGAAGAAAGAGTGCCGCGATTTGTGGCACGCAGTCTTGTTCTACACTAGTGAGGTCGAGCTTCGCCGCCTGCTGCCCGAGACGGAGAGAGCAGCTTTCACACCCTACGCTGACCAAAACGGCGTCTACACTCGTGGCGACTGGCCGAAATACCGACGAGTGCTGGAGACAGACTGGCAGGCCTATCTCGATGGCAAGACTAGCTTCCAGACTGCCATCCACGAGATGGTTGCACACCTGCCATGAAATCTTGCAGGCGCACGAACAGGGTCGACTGCCGAAGACGTTGCAACGAGTCAATTTACAGTTCCATATCGGAGGGCCGCTGTGTGCGAAGAAAGCGAAAGGAGACCCAATCAATGAAGACGAAAGAAGAGTCGAAGAACGTGGAATTACCGACGGCCGGCGGCATCGACACTCCGGCGCTGCCAGCCGTGGTCGATCGTGCCACCTTCCAGTCCGAGCTGGACGCATTGCGGCTTCGAGAGAAGGCTCACACCAGAGAAGGCGACGCCATTGCAGCCGCCCGCCGACGGCTCCCCGTGGTCGAAGTGGACGGTGCCACACCGATCATTGGCGGACGTGGCGCGGTGACACTATTGGACGCGTTTGAAGGACGCCGCATGCTCATCGCCTACTACTTCATGTGGCACACCGGCCACCCTGCGCCGGAGCAGTGCGAAGGGTGCACGTGGGTTACCACGCAGGTCCGCGAGCTATCCTATTTTTATTCTCGCGACGTCACCTTCGCCGTGTTTGCCCAAGGCCCGTACGAAGAGAGCGCCCGCTACTGCGACTTCATGGGCTGGGAGATGCCTTGGTACTCGGCCCAGGGCTCGCTCGATACTCTGCTGGTTGGACGCCGGGTGGGCAGGATGCACCTCGTTTGCTACCTGCGGCAAGGATCCAAGGTCTTCGAGACTTACTGGACGACGGCACGCGGCGTCGAGGCGATGGATAACAGCTACCGGTTGCTCGACTTGACCATTTACGGGCGGCAGGAGACATGGGAGGAATCGCCGACCGGCTGGCCACAACAGTGCACCACCCGGACTAGCAGCGGCCCGCCAACTTGGGAACCAGTGTGGCCGGGCGGACGCCCTATCGCCCAGTGGCCGCGGCTCGCGGCCGGACGTTCCGACAACCTCTGCACCACCAGCCGCTAGAGCGGAGTTCCAACTCTATTGGTGGCTCTTCTGGTATTCCGTGGGCACCTGGCTATAACCCGCGGGGACATTGAAAAGAGTTGGGTCAACCGGCGCGGAGGAAAAATTTGTCATCTCCGTGGTGGATTCCATCAGCACGGCTGAGTTTGGCGGAGGGCTGTTGGCCGCAGCGGTTTGAGTTGTCGATGGGTCGGGCTGTGGTTTCTTTTTGTGGAATCCGCCAAAGCTGCCAAGGCTTGAAGCAACCCCGCTGAAGCTGCCCATGTGACTTCCGGCTTGGTTTTCGGCATTCGAGGTTGCCGTGTTCGCGGCCGAATTCGTGGCGTTGGTAGCGGCCTGCCCGGCGATGGACCCGGCGGTCGGACCATTCGATGCCGGCAGTGGCGCTTCCGAGGCGGCGGGAAGCGGGCTGCCATCCAGGGTTGTGCCCATGCGCATGACCTGGGACACCGGGACGCCTTTCAGTTTCGACATCTCCTTCGCCATGTCGGCTATTCCCGAACCCATCCCGGGTTGCGTTGAAAGCATCTGAGGAGGCACGGAGCCCGTCGCGCTACCGAACATGTTTCCCATCTTGGAAGCCATGCGACTGTTGAAATCCCGCACTTCGCCGTAGCCAGGGATCTCCGGCGCCATCCACATATCGTTGGTGATAGCCATGTTCCCGGTTTGCCCGGACTGCTGGTCCTTGGCCTGCATAGACATCTTCAAAATCGACTCCGATGCCGATAAACCCGCAACCTGCTTGCTGGCGCCCGTGTTGGTGACACTCACCTTGAACTTCATTTCCGGTGGCGGCGTAGTGCTGGCAGGCTGCGGCGCTGGCGCTTGCTGCGGTTGAGCCTGGGCCTTTTTGATGGCCTCCTCCATCGCCGCCCTCATTTCCTGGAAGGTCACAACCGTATATTGCTTTTTGGCGTGATCCATTCTGGTGATGGTCTCTTTGTCAAGATCGATGATCTCTGTCGATTCTTGATTGATGTGTGCCATACGATTGGCTTTCACCAGAATGGTGGAGTTGTTTGGGTCCGTAATCTGATGAGCCTGTTTGCTGAAAGAGCCGGCGAGCTTTGCCATGCTCACAAGCGAGCCGCCGGTAATCTTCGTGGTCTCGTCGTAGCGGAAGTCGGCGAAACTCGAAGGCGGCAGCGCGACGCATAGGCCGAGCACTAAGCTGGTGCGAATGTGCATGACGATCTCCCCTTGGGTGAGGCTTCGATCTGAGAAGCCTTTAAGTCCACATTGAATCCAAAGAAGTGTACCGCAGAATTGGCTCAGAGTCGCTTGCAGAAGGGTATTTGAGGCTCGTCCAAAATCGGCCGTCAGGCTAGGCGGCGGGCAGCGGCTTGCTCCGGAAAACCTGATATCCACGAGGCGTAAGTCTGACTACGCCTCTGATTTGTTCCTCGACGTAGCCTTCATTCCGCAGTTCGGCTACAGCCACGCGCGCGAAAGAAGAATCGACGGTTTGCTGCGGCAACTGCACGAATTCGCCGGGGTCGTGCTCGTAGTGTTGGGCCAGGGTGACGAAAAGCTCAGTTTGGATCGACTGTGGCTGCATTGTTTTTCTCTACATCCAGTGTGCCTGCGGGCGTTGTTTCAAGGAATGGCCCATCCGTGCCAGCCTCGGTAACCTAGGTGGAGTGTACTAACGCGGCAGCTCAGCCTGCTGAATTCAGCGGCCACAGTTTGGGTCGGAAACGAGCGCTGCGTAATCTGGAATCACACCGGGCTTCTCCGCATCAACAAGCTTGCGGAAAGCCGCCAGGTCTTTCGCTTTGAGTTGTTCCCACTCCCCGAAAGTCTCGGCCATGCCACCGCACACCTTTTGCAAGGCGGCGAATGATGCCTCAGAAGGCGCAAAATCAGCGCTATCCACCAGCGCAATCAGAGCCACCAGATTATCGTTCACGATCATGAAGCTGCTGCCCTTGGGAGTATCGAACGGTGAGACGGACTCTCCCAGGATTGAGTCCGCTTTCGAATCAAGCTGCGCGGCCGCAGTCGCAGCGGGATCTGCCGCCGGCCGCTTGGTGAATTCCGCCAGGCGCGAGCGCAAGTCCTTCACCTGTTGATATCCGGCAAAGTTCTGTCCGAGCGCTGCGGAAATCTTGAGTTCGAGC
>Ga0116219_10002465_pt1 | contig 15621 bp, 15 predicted proteins | sample Sb_taG_4_FD_91019 | JGI IMG/M metagenome (GOLD analysis project Ga0116219, IMG submission 91019) | Peat soil microbial communities from Weissenstadt, Germany - Sb_50d_6_BS metaG | ecosystem: Environmental > Terrestrial > Soil > Wetlands > Peat | place: Germany: Weissenstadt | collected 2010-09-21
CGAGCAAACGGCAGGAGTCCGACTTCGGCCATCGCACCTCCTGCCTCGATAGCAAACAACATTTTCAAAGGATCGGGTATCTCGAATTTTCATTGTCGTAACGAGGATGTCAACAGAGCCAGATGGCTTCTAGTGATTCGTGGCCTGTGATCCGTGCAAACCCGCTTGGGATCGAATCCGGCGGGATGGATCCCTCGACCTTTCTCGCCTTTGCGATTGATGCTACTTTCTACGTTGTACCCGATTCGCCTTTGGGAAATCCATGCCTGAGCAATTTGTATTTCGTGACTTGCGCGACTTGCTGGCCAAGGCCAACGAGGAAAAATCCGGCGATCAATTGGCGCGACTCGCCGCGCGCTCGGAGCGCGAACGTGTAGCCGCGAAACGCAAGCTCGCCGACGTCTCCCTCGGGGACATCGTCCGCCAGCCTCTGATCGATCCTTCCCGCGACGAAGTCAGCCGCCTGCTCCTGGAATCCTACGACGCGGAGCGGTTCCAACGAATCCAGAGCATGACCGTGGGTGAATTCCGGGAATTGATTCTCGACGACGCCACGGGCGAGGAACAATTGAAACAGCTCCAGTGGGCGATCGTTCCCGAAATCGCGGCGGCCGTAGCCAAAATCATGAGCAACAAGGACCTCATCCTCGCCGCGGCCAAAATCCGAAATGTGACATATTGCAGGAACACGATGGGTGAGCGGGGAGTTCTGGGAATCCGCACGCAGCCAAATCATCCCGTGGATGACATTGGTGGAATATTGCTCGCCGCATTTGAAGGACTCCTCTTCGGATGCGGCGACGCGGTCATCGGAGTGAACCCGGCATCGGATTCGGTGGAAACGGTCGCCGCAATTCTCGGCGCTCTCGCCCGGTTGATCGATGCCTATGGCGTCCCGACGCAATCGTGCTGCCTCGCGCATATTACGACGCAGTTGGAAGCGATGAGACGCGGCGCGCCGGTGGATCTCCTCTTCCAGTCCATTGCCGGGACGGAGGCGGCCAACCGCAGTTTTGGGGTTACGCTGCAGATGCTGCGCGCGGGGCGCGAGCAAGTCCTCGAACATCATGCGCAACGCGACGTTCCCTGGAAGGGCACGAACGTGATGTATTTCGAGACCGGCCAGGGGAGCGCTCTCTCGGCGGAGGCGCACCACGGGGTCGATCAGCTCACTCTCGAAGCGCGCGCGTATGGCGTCGCTCGCGTGTTCCATCCCTTCCTCGTGAATAGCGTCGTGGGCTTCATCGGCCCTGAATATCTTTACGACGAGCGGCAAATCATTCGCGCCGGCCTGGAAGATCATTTCATGGGCAAGCTGCTGGGACTCCCGATGGGCTGCGATGTTTGCTACACGAATCACGCGGCGGCCGATCAAAATTCCGCGGACAATCTTTTGGTGCTGCTTGCCGCCGCAGGCTGCAATTATTTCATGGGCGTTCCGTGCTCGGATGATGTGATGCTGAATTATCAATCCACCAGCTACCATGACGCGCTCGCCGCAAGAAAACTTTTCCATTTGCGTCCCGCCCCCGAATTTTTGAGCTGGCTCCAGGCGAAGGGAATTTTCCGGGATACGGAGCCCGCGCTGCTCGATGCCTCCGCGCGACGCGAGCTGATGCAAGGGCTGGAATCTTCCCTGGGGGAAATTGTCTAAATGCGCGACGCCGATTCATTCCTCGTTGCCGATTTCCCCGATGTCTTGCGCAAAATTCGGGAACGCACGCCGGCCCGCATTCTCGTTGGCCGCTCGGGTGCCGCGTATCGCACCTCCACTCAATTGGAATTGCGCGAAGCGCACGCCGCCGCGCGGGACGCCGTCCGGGCGGAGCTGGATTTGGGAGTTGTCTTCGGCGCAGCGTTCCTCAAGCAATGGAATCTGTTCGAGGTCTGCACCGAGGCGCATTCCAAGGAAGAATATCTCCTGCAGCCGGACCTGGGACGCCGCTTGAATGAAACTTCGCGAAAGGAATTGTCAAAACGATGTTCGCGCGGGAACGACATTCAATTCGCGATTGGCGACGGCCTCTCGGTTACAGCAGTCGCCGCGCAAGTTCCTTCGCTGTTGCCGTTGCTTCACGAAGGAGCCCGCGCGCGCGGCTGGACCATTGGCAATCCGTTTGTGATTCGCCACTGCCGCGTCGGTATTCTGAATGAAATCGGCGAGTTGCTAGCACCAAAGGTCGCAGTCCTGCTGATCGGCGAGCGGCCAGGTCTTGCCACCGCGGAGAGCATGTCGGCCTACATGGCTTACCGGCCCGGCACGACTCATACCGATGCGAACCGGAATCTCATCTCAAACATCCACTCGCGCGGTCTCAAGCCGCAAGCCGCGGCGGACCGAATCCTGAACTTCGCGGCACAGATGATGGCGCTGCGGATCAGCGGTTTCAGCATCAGAGAACAATCGCTGGGGCCCGCTCAACCTCCCGCCATCCCAAAATAGATTTTCCCAGTTTTTATGCGTCCTCAAAATCCAGATGTATAATTCGGAGTTGTGAGGTGTTTATGAGCGTTGCCTCCTTGAAAGTAAATGGCCGGGTGCGCAAGGTAGACGTCGACCCGAAATGTCCCCTCCTATATGTCCTTCGTGACGATCTGGAATTGAATAATCCGCGCTTTGGCTGCGGTGTCGGGCAATGCGGCGCGTGTACGGTGCTGGTGGACAATCTCGCGGTGCGGTCGTGCCAATTGACCGTTACGAACGTGATCGGCAAGGATATTGTCACGCTCGAGGGCCTGGAAACCGCGGGGAAGCCGCATCCCGTGCAGGCCGCGTTCATCGCGGAACAGACTTTCCAGTGTGGCTACTGCCTGAACGGCTGGGTGATGACAACGAAAGCGCTGCTCGACAAGAATCCGTCCCCCAGCGATGCCGAAATGCGGAATGCATTTGAAAGTTTAGTGTGCCGCTGCGGAAGCCACGTCGGCATTTTCGCCGCGGTCCGCCGGGCGTCGCAATCCGCGAAAAGGAGCGCATAAGACCATGGCTCCCAAAATCGCTGTGTCACGAAGAGAATTTGTGAAGGACGCCGGAGGCCTGCTCATCGGTTTCAGCCTGGCGGATTCCGCCGTGCTCCCGCGCGTTTTGGCAGCGGCATCGCCCGAGACGATTGCCGCCCCTTCTCCCAGCCGCCTGGATTCGTGGCTGCGTATCGACAAGGAAGGGCTAGTCCACGTCTTCACCGGCAAACCGGAAATTGGAATGGGAGTGGGAACGGCCTACGCGCAAATCGTCGCCGAGGAATTGGATGTTCCCGTCGATCGCGTCGTCCTGGTCATGGGCGACACCGCATCGACGGCCAATCAGGGCGGCGTGGGAGGCAGCACGTCCATCATGCTGGGCTCGAAGCCGTTGCGCAACGCCGCGGCGAACGCGCGCTATCTGCTCACGGAATTGGCTTCGCGGCGTCTCGGCGTTCCCGCCGATGAACTCGAAGTGATCGACGGCATCGTGCATGTGAAGGGCAGCGCGAAGGGCGATGCATCAAGGAGCGTTTCGTACGCGGAGCTCGCAGGCGCGGGCGACCTGAACGATGCGCTGAAGGTTTCAGGCGACGGATTTTCGCTGAATGTCGTGGGTTCGGGTAAACCGAAGGATCCTTCCGCGTACACGATTGTGGGAAGGCCGGTGCCGCGCGAGGATCTTCCGCCCAAAATTCTGGGCCATTTCAAGTACGTCACCGACGTCCGCGTTCCTGGCATGCTGCATGGCCGCGTGATCCGGCCTTCAGGAGTGGGCGCGACGTTTGTGAGCGTGGATGAATCGTCCGCAAAGGCGATACCCGGATTCGTAAAAACAATTGTGAAGGGGAATTTCGTCGGCGTAGTCGCGGAAAATGAATGGGCCGCCATCCAGGCCTCCAAAACCGTCAAGGTCACCTGGACCGCGCCAAAGCAGGCGTTCCCCGAGCAAAAAGATTTGTATGCGTACATGCGCTCGGCGCCGCCGAAAGCAAGCAAGGAAACCCTGAAACGCGGAGATGCCGCCGCGGCGCTGTCGAACGCCGCGAAAAAAGTGGAAGCGAGCTACGAGTTTCCGTTCCAGTCGCACGCCACGATGGGTCCGGGCTGCGCCGTCGCCGACGTTCACACGGACGGCATCACCACGGTCTGGTCCGGCGGCCAGAAGCCGCACGATTTGCAGAAGGGCTTTGCGGAGTTGCTGCGCGTTCCAATCGATACGGTGCGCGTGGTCTGGGTGGAAGATGCCGGTTCGTACGGCCGCCCCGGCTTTGAAGACGCGGCCGCCGATGCCGTGCTGCTTTCCGAGGCCGCCGGGAAGCCCGTGCGCGTCCAGTGGATGCGCGAAGACATGACGGCGTGGGGCACCAAGGGCCCCGCGGTCGTCTGCGATCTGGCCGCGGCGCTCGACGCACAGGGCGAAGCCACTTCGGTGCAATTTACTTCACGGGCGTTTTCCGGTGGCGAGACGCATTTTCGTCCGGGCGACGCGGGAAATTATCTGGGAGGCCAACTAACCGGAATCCCCAATACGACGGGGGTCGATGAATTCGCGCAATGGGGCGTGGAATCGCCGCCGTACGCGTTTCAAAGTATTCTCGCCACGGCGCACGTCATTCCCGCGTTTTATGACAGCGCGTCGCCGCTCCGCACCACTCATTTGCGCGACCCGGAAGGGCCGGCCACTTCGTTCGCCGTCGAATCCTTCATCGACGAAATCGCCGCCGCAGCCGGCGCCGATCCAATCGAATTCCGCCTCAAGCATCTGGAAGACCCGCGCGCGAAAGCCGTCTTGGCTGCTGCAGCTCAAAAAGCCGGTTGGGACACTCGCCCATCTCCAAAGAAGGGCGCGGCTGGCGGCGACATTGCCACAGGCCGCGGGGTCGGCCTCAGCACGCGCAACGGCACCTACGTTGGGACAGTGGCCGAAGTGGAAGTCAATCGCAAAACCGGAGCGGTTCGCGTGACGCGCTTCGTTTGCGCTCACGATTGCGGCTTGATCATCAATCCCGAGGCGCTTCGGACCACGATCGAGGCCAATCTGATCCAATCGCTCGGTCGCAGCCTGAAGGAAGAAGTGACGTTTGACCGAAGCAACGTAACCAGCGTGGATTGGATCACTTATCCAGTCGCCCGCGCATCCGATGTCCCGGATCGCGTGGAGATCGTTCTGATCAACCATCCTGAACTTCCATCAAGCGGCGCGGGAGAGCCTTCGAGCCGCGCCACCGCCGCAGCCATCGCCAACGCGATCTTCGATGCCACAGGCGCGCGCGTCCGCCAAGCGCCGCTCACACCAGTTCGCGTGAAAGCTGCGCTGGACGGGATTCAGTCCGCGTAGCGAACCAGTAGCACAGGCTTCAGCCTGTGGGTTTCCAAATGTGTTCCCGCCACTTGGACCACAGGCTGAAGAGCGTGCTTTGCAGCTCGCATTCCAACAGGCCAGTGGCTAAAGCCGTATTTATTCTGCATACCTTACGGCACGGTTGAAACCGTGCCCTACAAAGATTTGGCTGTTGCCACATAGGTGGCGAGGTATATGGTATCGGTCAGTTGCGCGGCCAAAACGAAAATTCCGAATTGTAAATTTAGTCGCAAAAAAAGGAGTTGGCGATGAAAGTAATGTTGGGACTTCTCGCATTTCTATTTGTGCTTTCTGCTGCAGCCCCAGACGTGGCTGCCCCCCAAAATCCGGCTTCGTCCACAAGCTCTCTTCCCGCCACCTACGTCAGCGCTGCGGACATCCAAGCCAATCTGACCGCAGCGCCCAATTCAGCGACGAATCCCCTGCCGAATATTCGCGTGGTGGACGCCGGAGGATACAACGTTGCCGTCGGCGTAATCCACCGGCCGCAGACGCCGCCCGGCGTCGTCGCCGTGCACTACAAGGTGACGGAAATTTATCACGTGACCGATGGCGCAGCGACGCTGGTGACCGGGGGCACCATGGTCAATGCGAAGCCGCGACCTGCTGACGCCATCTCCGTCAGGCTGGAAGATGGCCCCGGCGCAAGCGGCACCTCCATCCAGGGCGGTGTGAGCCGCCGGATAAAAGCGGGCGACGTGGTCGTGATTCCCGCGGGTGTGCCGCATTGGTTTAGCGCGATCGAGGGATCGATTACGTACGTTGTCGTGCGCGTCGACCCCGAGCGGATACTGGCCGCAAAATAAATCAGGATTCAGGTGTGATGGGGGAGGATTCCGCCCCTAAACCTGTCCGCCGGCATTCCGCGTCAAGGAATTGAGTGATTGCCCGCGCAGATGCGTGCGGCTCCCGTTGCAATAAAAGGTGGGGTGCACGAAAGGAAATCGAGATGGTTTCCGGGTGAAAGCGCTTGATCTCGTCCAAGCACTCTCTTCCCACCAACCGGTCTTCCGTGGCCTGCAAATAAAGCAGTGGCACTTCTACTTTGCGGATTTCGTCTCTTGCATCGCAGTCTATGACGGCCCGCGCCCGCTTTGCGAGGACTTCGGTGTTTACGGAGCGCACGGTGCGCCGCACGGCAAGTCTCAAACTCTCGGGTGCTCGTGAGCCCAGGATGAAATATTCGCGTACAAAATCAGGCGGGCGGAATCGAAAAAACAGCGGACGTGCCAACAGTTTGGGTAGCGGCCCCCACTTTCGCACGGGATTAGATATGAATCCAGCGCAGAGGATGACTCCAGTGAGGTTGGATGGGTGTGTGGCAGCAAATTTGACAGCTAGTGTAGATCCATAGGATTCGCCCAGGATCGCAAAGGGGCCGTCCCTCGGAGCTAGCTTACCCAGCCAAGAGACAAGTTCAGGATAAGGAAGAAATCGCTCGGGCGGATATGCGGCGGTAATCACATTCAGAGTTCGTGGCAATTCCGGGATCAGAGACGCAAAAAGATTGCCGGTCCCATCTAGTCCAGGGAGGAGCACCAATGTCATCGGACTCGAACTCTTGTCGCCCAACTCGATTCGGTAATATACACCTTCGCACTCGGAATGAATTGAACCCCCGCGGTCGTCCCCCAGTTTAAACACAAAAACAAAACGCCCCGGCAACCGGGGCGTTTTGTTGCTTGCGCGATGCTGTTAGTTCTTGTGGATGCGGCGCCGCAGTTCGCACCACTGCGGCGCCCTATCCTCCGTCTAACTCGCTCATCCAGCTATGCGTTAGCCATGGCCGGCTTGGGGACGCTGTTGATCGTCTTCAGAATGCGGGAAACGATCTGGTAGGGATCCCCTTCCGAGTTCGGACGGCGATCTTCCAGATAACCCTTGTAACCGTCCTTGATGAAGTGAATAGGCATCCGGATCGAAGCGCCGCGATCCGAGAGACCGTAGCTGAACTTGTCAATGGCTTGCGTTTCGTGCAGACCGGTCAAGCGCAAATGGTTGTCCGGGCCATACACAGCGATATGGTCGGGGATGTGTTTCTGGAACGCAGTCATGAGGGCTTCAAAATATTCCTTGCCGCCCGTTTCGCGCATAAACTTCGTCGAGAAGTTGCAGTGCATGCCCGATCCATTCCAATCACCCTTGATGGGCTTACAATGCAGTACCATATCCACTTCGTATTTCTCGCAGAGACGCAGCATCAAGTAGCGAGCGGTCCAAGTGTCATCCGCGGCTTTGGCGGAGCCTTTGGCGAAGATCTGGAATTCCCACTGGCCCTTGGCGACTTCCGCGTTGATGCCTTCATGATTGATACCTGCCGCATGACAAAGTTCCAGGTGTTCGTCGACGATTTTGCGGGCCAGACTGCCCATGTACTTGTAGCCGACGCCGCAGTAATAGGGGCCCTGCGGGGTGCTGGGGTAGCCGTTTTCCGGGAAGCCGAGAGGACGCCCGTCTTTGAAGAGGAAGTATTCCTGCTCCAGACCAATCCACAAGTCCGGATCGTTCTCGATCGTAGCGCGCATGTTCGTGGTATGCGGGGTTCCGTCCGCGTGATAAACCTCGTTCATTACAATGAAGGCATCCTTGCGGCTTGCATCAGGATACAGAGCCACTGGTTTCAGAACGCAGTCAGAGCTATGCCCCTCAGCCTGCATGGTGGAACTGCCGTCAAAACCCCATTTGGGCAGATCACCGAGGGTTGGCGGCTTTTCAAATGTCTTGATCAGAGTTTTGCCGCGCAGATCAGGAACGGGCTTTTTGCCGTCAAGCCAGATGTATTCGAGTTTGTATTTCGTCATGGTTTCTGGTGGATCTCCTTAATAAGACCTAGAAAGATTAAGTTCCTCGGGCAGCGCTCAGCGAACCGGTTACAGGTCAGCGTACAGGCAGAGTAGCGTGTGGGCCTCAGACCGTCAAATCGAAGAAATCTCTCGTTTGGTTCTATTTTTGTGATGCGAGGAGGAAAAGAGGGGCCTGTGGATAGCTTAGTTTATAACTGTCTCCATTTAGTGTAAGCTTTTCCGCTCCATCACCGAGGTCACGATGAACCGCGTAACCGCCATCCTGCCCGCCGCAGGGCTAGGGACTCGAATGGGCGCTGACACGCCAAAGCAGTTTCTCATGCTCGACGGCGTGCCCGTGCTGCTCTTCACGCTGCGGCGCCTCGCGGCCTGCCCTGCAATCACGGATTTCGTCATCGCGACGCGAGCCGAGGAAATCGATTCCGTGGCGGCCAGCGTCGAGGCGGAAAATCTTGGCCGGCCGGTTCACGTGGTTCGTGGAGGCGATTCGCGTCAGGATTCCGTCGCCAATGCGCTCGCGGAAGTTCCCTCCGAGGCCGACTTGATTCTGGTGCACGACGCGGTCCGGCCCCTCGTAACCCTCAGCCAGATCGAGCGCGTGATTGCGGAGGCAGACGCCTGCGACGCGGCGATCCTTGGAATTCCGGCGATGGACACAGTGAAGGAAGTGAAGCGCGCGAGCCTGCCGAACGACGTTGCGCTCATCACGGCCACGATTCCGCGCGAACGAGTGGTCCTGGCGCAGACTCCGCAAGTGTTCCGCTCTTCCTTGCTTCTCGAAGCGTTCGGGCGCGCGCGCCAGGACGGTGTGACGGCTTCGGATGAAGCGGGCCTTGTCGAACGCATCGGACGCGACGTTCACGTCGTCGTCGGCTCCGAGCGCAACCTGAAAATCACTCGCCCGGGCGACATGGAGCTTGCCGAATTCTATCTCCGCCAGGAGCGCGCGGGCCAATGACCCGCGCGGGGATCGGATACGACCTCCATCGCCTCGCCGAAGGAAGAAAGCTGATCCTCGGCGGCATTGAACTCCCATTTCCCAAAGGGCCGGTCGGCCATTCCGATGGCGACGCGTTGGCGCACGCAGTGTGCGACGCTCTTTTGGGCGCCGCTGGACTGGGCGACATCGGCACGCATTTTCCAGACACCGATCCGAGGTGGAAGGACGCCTCAAGCTTGCGATTTCTGGAGCACATTCGCGATCTGCTCGCCAAGCACCAATTTCGCATCGTGCATATCGATGCGACCGTGATTACGGAAAGGCCGAAACTCGGTCCTCATTTTCCGGCCATGCGGGAGGCGCTGTCGAAGGCGCTGGCCATCGCTCCCTCCATGATCAATTTGAAAGCGAAGACCAACGAATCCGTCGACGCGATCGGCCGCGGCGAAGCAATTGCCGCGCAAGCCATCGCCACGCTCGATCGCTGAGCCCGCGGCACACTGATATGGACCGCCTTACCGGAATCCACGCGGTTCGCGAAGCGCTGGAAGCAAACCGCCCGCTCGATTCCCTGCTGGTTGCCAAAGGCACCCACGGCAACCGGATCGAAGAACTGGTGCGGCTCGCGCGAAAGCAGGACGTGCCCGTGCGCTTTGAGGAGCGCATCCAGGTTGACCGCGCCGCGGGAACTCGCGAACATCAGGGCGTCGTCGCGTTCGTTTCCTCCTCGCCGGTCGCGAGTTTTTACGACCTGTTGAAACCGCACCCGGCAGGGAGCGCTCCCGGATTGCTGGTATTACTCGATGGCGTGGAAGATCCGCAAAACCTCGGCGCCATCGTTCGCACTTCGCTCGCGGCCGGAGCGCAGGGCGTCGTCATTCCCGAACGGCGCGCCGCCGGGCTTACGGAAACCGTGGCGCGCGCATCCGCCGGGGCCCTCGCGCACTTGCCGGTGGCGCGTGTCACAAATCTTTCACGCGCGATGGAGGAAATGAAGGAAGCGGGCTATTGGCTTGTGGGACTCGACGAACGCGCCGAACAGCTCCACACCGAAGTGGATTTCAAAGTCCCAGTGGGAATCGTTCTGGGCGGCGAAGGCAAGGGATTGCACGCTCTGGTGCGCGAGCGCTGCGATTTCCTGGTTTCCATTCCGACTACGGGGCCGGTGCGCGCACTCAATGTATCCGTCGCCGCAGGAATAGTTCTCTTCGAGGTAGTCCGCCAGCGCGGAAAGCAGCCACAGATGAACACAGATAAACACTGATAAAAGCAAACCAAAAGAAATGAACAGAAAACAAATGATCGACCACCATTTCATGCCACCGCTAATCTAATTCCTAAAAAGAAATCATTTTCTTTATCAGTGTTTATCTGTGTTCATCTGTGGTTTCAAAGCTTTTTCTACTTGTCGTACTGGATCATCGTAAAGACGTCGATTCCCGGCAGTCTTGCGCGGCCGTTCAGGAACGTGAGTTCGACGGCGAAGGATGCGCCGACCACTTTTCCGCCCAGCTTGCGCACGAGTTCCACGGTCGCCGCGGCTGTTCCTCCTGTAGCGAGCAGGTCATCGCTGATGAGTACGCTATGGCCGGGCTTGATCGCGTCCTCGTGAATTTCAAGCGTATCGGCGCCGTATTCCAGCTGATAGGTTACAGAAACAGCCTTCGCCGGCAGCTTCTTGGGTTTCCGGACGGGAACGAACCCCGCTTCCAGCCGGTACGCCAGCGCCGGGGCCAAAATAAAACCTCGCGCCTCGATGCCGACGACAGCGTCCACTTTTTTGCCCGCATAGTGGCCGCAGAGCTCATCGACAAGGCTGTGGAACGCGCCGGCGTTTTTCAGCAACGTCGTCAGATCGTAGAAAAGGATTCCCGGCTTCGGATAATCGGGAACCTCTCGAATGAATTCCTTCAAATGGTTCATTCCGCTTGCTCCGCCTTTCCAAATGAATTGCTGTTCTTAAGTAGATCGCGCTCGCTGCAGACCGTACCTCTGCCTGATTTCATTCATCGCGTTCGATGGAGAACACGTTCGCATATTCCCGCAGAATATCCGCGTCGAGTTCGTCCACCCGGTCCACGCCAGCCAGGCGCGGGCCGCGCCGCAATGCGTTTTTCAGCGCAGCCATCTGATCCGCGTTGCCGATGACATAAACTTCCACGCGCCCGTCGAACAGATTCCTCACGTATCCGCCCACACCCAGACTTGCTGCTGTTCGCTCGGCGAAAAAGCGGAACCCGACTCCCTGCACCATGCCCGACACGTAAAATCGCTTGGCCTGCGTTTCCACGGCAACACTTCACGCCCAGACTTGTTTTTGCAGCCGCGCGATTGTAGCAAAGGTACAGCGCCCGCGATACACTGATGACTGCCACGGGAAGCAGCACACTGGATTTTTCACGAGTCCATGCTGCAAAATACCGGCGGATTGCATCCAACACTTGGAAGTAGATTTCATGATCCAAAGATCAAATCTCCTGGCCGTGTGTTGCGCGCTCTCTCTGTTTCTCGCCGCCGCGCCTGCTTCACTGCGCGCGCAGGGCGCCGGGCCGATGGTGCCGCCTGAATCCACGAAGTTTCCGGCGCCCCCGCCACCCAGCAAGCCCGACCCTCCGACGCTGCCGCCCGACGAAATCATCCGCCGTTTCGCGGCAAAAGAAGATGAAATGGTCCGCGCAATCAAGGGTTACACTTTTCAGAAAGATGTGCGCATCCAGGAGATCGGCTCCGACAACAAGCCCGCCGGACAGCTCGAAATCGTCACACAATTGCGGATTACTCCGGACGGCAAAATGTATGAGAAGCCGGTGAGCCGGCAGCCATCGACGCTCCACACTCTCGATCTTCAGAGGGGAGATTCCGATCTTCTCGCCCCGACGCCGATGTTTCCGCTCACGACTGCAATGCTACCGAAATATGAAATCATCTATGGTGGGAAGCAGGCGCTCGATGAGCTGAGCACGTACTTTTTCACCATAAAACCGCGCGCCTTGGAACGCGCCCACGCCTATTTTTCCGGCGTGGCCTGGGTAGACGTGCAGGATCTGGTCATCGTGAAGACCATGGGCAAATGGGTCACCGAAACCGGCGACGTCACGGCTTCCGACCTACCGTTTACGGTTTTCGAGACCTACCGCCAGCAGGTCGGCAAGAATCTGTGGTTCCCCTCATACTCGCGCTCGGATGAAACGCTCCAGTCCGGCGTGCCGATCCGCGTGATCGTCAAATGGTCCGATTTCACGCCGCAGGCGAGCGCGCCGGCGCCGGACTCACCGGCCTCAGCGAACCCACCCGACAACAAAGGAACTCCTTAGTTCCAACGGCGCGGAACTACAGTCAATCAATTTTCAGACTTGTGCCGGAGCGTGGGCCGCTCGGGTTCCTCCGGCGTTTTTTCCTGAGGCGTCTTATCTTGCGGTGATTCGCTGGGCGGCGCAGCGGGAGCTTTCGGCGGCTGCAGGATCCACTGGAATCCTCCGTCATAGTCGACCTTGGCCATCGTTAGTTTTGTTTCCGGCGGAGCGATCGCCGGAAGGGCCGCCTTCAAGAAATTGACAAGGCTTGCGGTGTCGGACTTCTGGCTCTGCCCCTCCGCGGCCAGCGTCACGGACTTCTCCTGAATTTCATTCGCCGCGCGGATTTTCGTCAGGCGCGAATCATTCTGCTGGATCAGGTCGAGAAGTTCGGGCTCGCCGTTGGCGCGGTTCTCCGGCGGATAGCGAACCTCCATAAACGTTTTTGGCTTGCCTTTCTCCGGAGGATAAAGCTGGTTGTAGCTCGGGCGCAGGACGCGCGTCCGCCAAATATCGTTGCCCAGGGCGTCCTGCTCGATGTGGTAGTCGATGGCCCACGCCTCGGGGCCGTAATCCCGCACGAATCCAACGAGAACGATGCGAATTAGCGGTTCATCCTCGCGCAGATTAATCTTGTGGTGAAGCATTCCGGCCAGCACGCGAACGCGCTCGAGCACGGCGATGCCGATGGACTCGATGTCGCTCGCGCGAAAAGCCGCGTCTTTCTGCCCACTGGTATTCAGAGCCGCGGCGATGAGGCTGTGGAATTCGTTATCGAGCCGTATGGGCTTGTCCTTGGAATCCGGCTGCACCCACTCGACCGCCCCGAGCATCACCCCAATGCGCTCCGCGGAAAGGATGGCTATCTCCGGAGTATGCGAACCCGCCTCGCCGTGCGCGTCCGTCGCCGCCACAATGATTGCATCCTTCGCCGCGCAAATCACCACTCGCCCCTCGGCCAGATTCACCGCAACTTCCTGATCGCCAGACTCCTGAGCGAACGCGGGCGCCGAAAGCAACCACGGATGCACACAGATGAACACGGATAAGAACAAAAGAAGTGAAGGGAAAGAAAATCCAAGGTTGCGATTCCGTGTCGCCATTGTTGAAATCCCGAAAACAGAAATCTCTTTCTTTATCCGTGTTTATCCGTGTGAATCCGTGGTTCTAAAGCTTTTTCTTTCCGCGCGATGGCCTGCAGAGCCGTGAAGGCCACGACGTTCGCGACGTCCTCGGCCGAGCAGCCGCGCGAAAGGTCGTTCGCCGGACGGTCCAAGCCTTGCAGGATCGGGCCAAGCGCTTGCGCGCCGCCCAGCCTCTCGACAAGCTTGTAGGCGATGTTGCCGGAATCGAGGTCCGGGAAGATCAGCACGTTCGCTTGTCCGGCCACGGTCGAGCCCGGCGCTTTTGAATTTGCCACTCGCGGGACAAGCGCCGCGTCCACCTGAAGTTCACCGTCCGCCGCAAGTTCTGGTACGCGCGCCTTCAGGATACGTAGCGCTTCCCTGACTTTTTCGACGCGCGCGTGGCGCGCCGACCCTTGGGTTGAGAAAGAGAGCAACGCGACGCGCGGCTCCGCGTCGAGTATTGCGCGCGCATTTTCCGCCGTAGCGCGCGCGATTTCGGCAAGTTCCTCGGGATTGGGGTCCGGCACGACTGCGCAATCGGCAAAGAGGAGCGCGCCGACAGTTCCCACGTCCAATCCCGGCCGCTCCGGAATAATCATGACGAAGAAACTGGAAACCAGCTTCGCCTCCGGCGCAAGGCCGATCGCGTGCAAAGCCGCGCGCACGGTTTCGCCGGTCGTGTTCGCCGCGCCTCCCACGGTCCCGTCAGCATCTCCGGCAGCCACGCTCAACGCCGCGAAATGGAGCGGGCGCCTCGCGATGTCTCTCGCCTCGTCCAGCGTGATTCCGCGCGAGCGGCGCCGCTCGTAATAAATTTGGGCGTACGCATCCGCTCGCGGGTTCGCTGCCGGATCCTCGATCGCGACATCCCCCAGCGCCACATGCAAATCCGCGGCGACTGAGCCAATAATTTGTTTCCGGCCAAGCAATATGACTTTCGCGAAGCCTTCCCGCGCGACTGCCGCGGCAGCGGAAACTATGCGCGCGTCTTCGCCCTCCGGGAGCACGATGCGCTGAAGATGTGCACGCGCCCGCGTCTTGATTTTCTCAACCAGTGTCATCACAAGCCCAAGTTATCACAGGTTTGCGCGTTCCGCCGATTTCTGTAGAATGGGAGCCTACTCGAATCTACTTAAGGAAAAGCAACGGAGTTACTGAAGCTATTGCACGGCGGTATCTGCGGCCAAGGAAGGTGGAGACCATTCGACACAAAGGCAAGAAGCTCAAAGACATCCTGGACGCGCACGAGAAATTCCATAAGGGCCATCCGGGCGGGGAACGCGCCGATCTTTCCGGCGCCGATCTTTCCGGCGCGGATTTGAAGAAACGAGATTTGACCGGCGCCAACCTCGCGGGAAGCAACCTGCGGAAAGCCGACCTGCGCGGAGCGAAACTCAGCCACGCCGATTTGAGCCGCGCGGACATGCGCCAGGCGGATTTGCGAAATTGCGATTTTACGGAAACCAGGCTCGAAGGCGCGGACTTGAGCGAGGCCGATTTGAGCGGCACGGAACTGTTCCGCGGAGATTTGCGCTCCGCGAAATTGCACAAAACGATTTTGCGGGGGACGGTTTTGCGGCAGGCGAATCTTCGCGGCGCGGATTTTTCCGGCTCGGATCTCGCGCTCGCCAGCTTCCGCGAAATCGATCTGACCGACGTCAAGCTGGACGGCGCAGACCTCAAGGACGCCGTGGTCAGAGACAATCGAAAAAGCTGAGAGATGTGGTCTTAAGTGGCGCAGGCTTCAGCCTGTGGGGGTTCGTCCTTGCAAGGACCAAAACCCACAGGCTGAAGCCTGCGCCACTTAAGAGTCCCCTATTTCCCTGTAGCGGAAGCGGAAGATTCAGCCGCTCCAGCGCGCGTAACCCCGCGCCGCCGCACGTCAATCCCAAGCCGTTTGATCTTCTGGTTCAACGTGGAAAGGGGAATCTGAAAGTTCTCCGCCGCCTCGGTTTGATTCCATTCCGTGCGTTCCAGCATGTCGCAGATCACGCGCCGCTCGATCTCATCCATGATTTGAAACAAGGAAGCTTTCGAGCTGTCGGCGCCCGCGCGCGAACCGTGTTCGCCCGGCAGCGGCGGCATGAATTCGGAGAGTCGCAGCCGGACGCCGCCCAGGAGTTCCCTCGTC
>Ga0116219_10002470_pt1 | contig 15601 bp, 8 predicted proteins | sample Sb_taG_4_FD_91019 | JGI IMG/M metagenome (GOLD analysis project Ga0116219, IMG submission 91019) | Peat soil microbial communities from Weissenstadt, Germany - Sb_50d_6_BS metaG | ecosystem: Environmental > Terrestrial > Soil > Wetlands > Peat | place: Germany: Weissenstadt | collected 2010-09-21
GCCTTCCCGTTCTTCTGGACGGCGGGCTACTGCATGGTGATGGGTGGCACCCTGGCGGCCGGAGCCTGTCTCGTGCTCCAGGAGCTGTTCGAGCCCGGCGACGCGCTGGCGCTGCTTCAGGCCGAGCGCGTCACGTCCCCCCACGCGTGGCCCCACCAGCTCGCCGCGCTCGAGAGCCACTCCGACTACGCCACAACCGACCTCTCGGCGGTGAACCAGGTGGACTCCTTCACGAGCATCGGCCGGCACCCGACGGTGCAGGCCGACGACTCCTTCAGCCCCCGCGCCGCCTACGGCCTCACCGAGACCTTCACCATCATCAGCTCCGTGCCCGCCGACACCCCCGCCGTGCGCCGCGAGGGGCACGAGGGGACGATCCTCCCGGGCAACGTCGTCCGGATCGTCGACGCCCGGACCGGCGAGGAGCAACCGGCGAACATGCCCGGCGAGATCCGCGTCAAGGGGCCCACCCTCATGAAGGGGTACGTGAAGGTCGCGCCCGAGGACGCGTTCGACACCGAGGGCTTCTTCGCCACCGGTGACGCGGGCTTCGTCGACGACGAAGGCCGGCTGCACTGGGTGGGGCGCACCTCCGACCTCATCAAGACCGGCGGCGCCAACGTCTCTCCCGTCGAGATCGACAACGAGCTGCTGCGCCATCCCGGCCTGCACAGCGCGTTGGCGGTGGGCGTGCCCCATCCCACCCTGGGCGAGATCGTCGTCGTGTGCGCGGTGGCCCAGCCCGGTTGCGACGTCGACGAGGGCGGCGTGCGCGACTTCCTGCGCGGCCGGCTGGCGTCGTACAAGCTGCCCCGCCGGGTCCTGTTCTTCGCCGAGGACGAGCTCACCCTCACCGGGAACGCCAAGATCCGCGCCGACGAGCTCCGGAAGCTGGCCACCGAGCGGCTTGCCCGGAGCGAGAACGCGTTCTAGTCTCGCGCGGGTCCCGCGTCGCGGGATGGGAGATGTACCGGGTGGGATTGCCACCCGGCTCGGGATGGCGCACCGGTTGATCGAAGACGCTCCACAGGCTGGTCGATCGCCACCTGCGCAACACCGCATCACCGCAGCGCCGAGTGAGGAGCGAAGATGACCGACTTCGGATTCTGGGCGATGGCGGAGGAGGAGCCGGGCCATCTGGCGCTGGTGGCCCCCGACGGCACCGAACTCAAGGCGGGCGAGCTGCTCGGTCGCGCCAACCAGGTCGTGCACGCCATGCGCATGCTCGGGCTCAGAAAGGGCGACACGATCGCCTTCGTGCTGCCCAACAGCGCGGAGGTGTTCGAGATCTATCTCGCCGCCATGCAGGCGGGGTGGTACATCGTGCCCATCAACCACCACCTGGTGGCGCCCGAGATCGCCTACATCCTGAAGGACTCGGGTGCCCAGGTCTTCATCGGCCATGAGCGCTTCGCGGACATCTGCCTCGATGCGGCCGAAGAGGCCGAGATCCCCGCGTCTCGCTGCCTGGCCGTCGGCGACATCCCCGGCTTCGCGTCCTACGCCCAGCTGCGCGACAACCAGAAGACCGACCGGCCCGCCGACCGCAGCCTGGGCGACACCATGAACTACACCTCGGGGACGACGGGCAACCCCAAGGGCGTGCGCCGTCCGCTGACAGGCGCGGACCCCGACGAGATGGCCATCGCCTTGGCCGGGATCCTCTTGCTCTTCGGCATCAACCCTCGCGACGACAACGTCCACATCGTGGGCTCTCCGCTGTACCACACCGCCGTGCTCCGGTTCTCCGGCGCGGCGATCCACATGGGCCACACGGTGGTGCTCATGGACAAGTGGAGCGCCGAGGGGATGCTCGAGCTCATCGAGCGCTACCGGGTGACGCACTCGCACATGGTCCCCACTCAATTCCACCGGCTCCTCGCACTCCCCGACGACGTCCGGAACAAGTACGACCTCTCATCGTTGCGCCACATGATCCATGCTGCAGCCCCGTGCCCGGTCGACACCAAGCACGCCATGATCGAATGGTGGGGGCCGGTGATCGACGAGTACTACGCGGCATCGGAGGGCGGGGGCACCATCGTCAACACCGAGGAGTGGCTCACGAAGCCCGGCACGGTGGGCAAGCCCTGGCCGATCTCGGAGATTGCCATCTTCGACGACGATGAGAACCGCCTCGGGCCGAACCAGATCGGGACCGTGTACATGGCGATGCAGTCGGCGGACTTCGAGTACCACGGGGACAAGGAGAAGACCCGGAAGAACCGGATCGGCAAGTTCTTCACCGTCGGTGACGTCGGCTACCTCGACGACGACGGATTCCTCTTCCTGTGCGACCGCAAGACCGACATGATCATCTCGGGGGGCGCCAACATCTACCCAGCCGAGATCGAGAACGTTCTCCTGGGCCATCCCAAGGTCGTGGACGCGGCGGTGTTCGGGATTCCCCATGACGACTGGGGCGAGGAAGTGAAGGCCGTCGTCCAACCCGTCGACGGCGTGGAGGGCTCGCCCGAGCTGGCGGCGGAGATCCTGGCGTGGTGCGAGGGACGGCTCGCCAAGTTCAAGACACCCAAGACGATCGACTTCACCGACGACATGCCACGCGATCCCAACGGCAAGCTCTACAAGCGCAAGCTGCGTGATCCCTATTGGGAAGGGCGCGAGCGGGCCATCTGAGCGGGGCCATCTGAAGCACGGCCGAGGTCACTTCCTACGGCCGGAGTTCTCTTCCAACGGTCGAGTGGGCAGCGTGGCGATCGTGCTTCCTCTCGACACCGTGCGGCGGAGCTCAGCTACCCCGTGCCGCACGCACGGCATCGACGAGCGACAGAAGCCCGCGGACATCGATGGGTTTGGCCAGGAACCCGATGACGCCGCGGCCGAGGAGCTGGCGCACCTGCTGAGGGGGAGCGTCGGCGCCGATGACCGCCACGGGTACGTCGGCGGTGGCCGGGTCCTCGGCCAGGCGGTCGAGCACGATGTCCCCGGTCATGTCGGGAAGGTAGAGATCGAGCAGGATCATGTCCGGGACGTGCTCACGGGCGAGGTCCACGCCGAGTCCACCCTGCATGGCGGCGAAGACCTCGGTCCCGGGACGCCGCGACAGGACGCGCTCGACGAGATCGAGCGTGGTGAGGTTGTTCTCGACCAGCAGGACACGGAACACCCGGCCGGCGCCGGGCGCCGCACCCGTGTCGGCCCCGGCATCACGTCCCACGTCGGGCATTTCAGGTTGGGTCACCTCCGTCGTGCCGGTGCCATCGGTCGTCCCGGTCATCTGGGTCGTCCCTGTCACATCGTTGACTTGGGTGGTCCCTGTCACCTCGTTGACTTGGGTGGTCCCTGTCACATCGTTGACTTGGCTGGTCCCTGTCAACTCGTTGACTTGGGTGGTCCCTGTCACCTCGGTGACCTCGGTCGTCCCGGTCTCGCCGGGGCGGCTGGAACCGCTTGGGCCGCCGCTCCCGCCGCTCCCGCCGGACCCACCAGTCCCGAGCCTTCCGCCGAACCCGCCGGGCCGGGACGTGCGGCCGGGTCGGTCCTCGGCGGTGACTACCGAGTCCGATGCCGCGCCGGCACCAGGTGGCTGTGCACCGGTGCCACCACCGAGTGCGGCGGCGATCCCGAAGCCCACATCGGCTGTGACGAGGGCGGCCTCCGGCGGAAGCTCGACGACGAACGTGCTCCCCGCGCCGGCCGCGGACTCGAAACAGAGCTCGCCACCCATCCGCTCGCACAGATGCTGGGACAAGGCCAGCCCCACACCGGTCCCTTCGATGCCGGTCTGCTCGAGCCCGAGACGATCGAAGGGCACGAACACGCGGTCGAAGTCCTCGGCGCGGATCCCCCTCCCCGTGTCGGCGACGGCAACGAGGAGCCGCCCTGACGGTCCCGGCTCGCACGTGACGTCGACACGTCCGCCGGGTTTGTTGTACTTGACAGCGTTCGACAGCAAGTTGAGCAGGACCTGCATTAGCCGTTGCCGGTCGGCCCTGACGACATGCCCGTCACGGGGATCGACCGAGGAGCGGATGACCACCTCGGCGCGGGCCGCCATGGGGTTGGTCAGTTCGAGGGCCTCGGAGACGATCTCGGCCACCACCACCGGCGCCAGCGTCAGCTCGAGATACCCCGACTCGATCCGGGCGATGTCGAGCACTTCGTCGATGAGGTCGAGAAGGTGACGACCGGCGCGCAAGATGTGGTCCACGGCGTCGACCTGCTGGCCCGGGATGTCGTCCATCTGCAGGAGCTGCGCGAACCCGAGGATCGAGTTCAGGGGCGTGCGCAGCTCGTGGCTCATGCGGGACAGAAAGTCGCTCTTGGCCTTGCTGGCCTTCTCGGCCGACTCGCGGGATGTCTGCAAGCGTTGCTCGGACTCAAGCTTGTCGGAGATGTCGCGCGACACCACAACCGCACCGGCGAAGTGGCCCTCCCCGTCGAGGACGGCCTGGGCACGCGAATCGACGGTGACCCAGTGGCCGTCGGCATGGCGCGCCTGGTAGCGCAGGTGCAGGTGGGAGACGGCGCCCGTCACCATACGGATGAACAGCGACGCCACGTCATCGAAATCATCGGGGTGAACGAAGTCGAACACGTCGCTGCGGGTGAACACCTCGTGGCGATGGCCGAACAAGGCGCTCTCGGCTTCGCTGATCTGGTGGATCTTGCCGGCCCGGTCCATCAGCGTGATCATGTCGGGGCTGGCCCCGATCACCGAGTCGAGCAGTCGGTCCCGAGCAGCCAGCGCCCTTTCCGCACCGCGGCGCTCGGTCGTGTCCGAGGCGATCCCCCCGATGGCGAACGGGGTGCCGTCCTCGTCGCGGATGACGAATCTGCTCACCATGAAGTCGCGGGGGCCGTCGACCGTGGTCCGGATCTCTTCGCTGACGAACGACACCCCGTCCTCGAGGAGCTGGCGTTCGCGGTCGGTGATCGTGTCGGTGTCCTCGGGCCAGCACTCCACGGCCGTCTGCCCCACCGCCGCTTCGACGGGAACGCCCGAGGCGCGCGCGAACTCGTCGTTGACCAGAAGGTAGCGACCCTCGAGGTCCTTCACGAAGATCACCGACGGTGAATACTGCATGATGGCGCGGAGACGGGCCTCGCTCTCGTTCAGCGCGATTTCGTCACGTCGTCGTTCGCTGACGTCTCGGGCCGCTCCATACACGCGCTGGCGGTCGAAGTCGACACGGGTGGTCCACTCGAGCCAGCGCCACTCGCCATGGCGCGTGCAGAACCGGAGCTGCGTCAGTCCCGCCTCGCCGTTCTCCGCCAGCAGGGCCTCGGCCGCCTTGCGCACGTCCCGGTCTTCGGGATGCACCAGGTCGTCGAGCTGGAGGCCGCTCAGTTCCTGTGCGCTGTAGCCGAGCGTCCGCTCGAAGGCGGCGTTCCACCACACCAACGTGCCCGTGAAATCGGTGATGCAGAAGATCTGCGCCGACAGGTCGAGGAACGTCGTCAGCTGGGCAGAGACCGGTGACGCGGGTGGGGACTCGGGCAGGGACGGTGTCGCAGACGGAGCCGGTGTCTCGGATGGTGTCGTGGACGGGGACGGTGTCGCGGATGGTGACGTGGACGGGGGAGGGGACGGGAGCAGGTATGCGTCCGTGCGTCTCGACATGGCGGTTTCGACGGCAACGCGCGCCTCCTCGGCCACGGCGGGGCTCGATGGTCGGCGCTCGGGTACGGGCGCGACACGGGGAGCGGCCGTCTCGGGTGCCGCGTCACGCGGGGCAGTGACAGCCGCCACGTCGGGAGCCGGGGCACGGGGCGCAGTGATGCGAGGGGTCACCGGAGTTCCCCGGGGCGGGAGGACATCGTCTCGACCACGCTGAGCAGCTCTCGGATGTCGATCGGCTTGGTCAGGTAGGCGGCCACGCCGAGGTCGCGCAGCCGTTGGATCTGCGACGGCGTGGCATCGGCGGTGACCACGACGACCGGGATGGCCGCGGTGCGCGGATCGTCCCGCAAGGCGTCGAGCAGGTCCGTGCCCGACATGTCGGGGAGGTGAAGGTCGAGAAGGATGAGATGGGGAAGGTGCTCGCGCGCCAGTTCGATCCCGAGGCTCCCCGACATCGCCGCCAGCAGCTCCACGACTCCCGAACGTGTGAGCAGCTGCTCGACGAGCTCGAGGTTGGCGAGGTTGTCCTCGATGTGCAGGATGCGCAGCGTATTGACGCTGGGCAACTCGTCGGGGGGGGTGTCGGACCCACGCACCTGGACGTCGGGGGCGACCGCGGTGGGAAGGTCGACGGTGAAGGTGGTGCCCTCGCCGAACCTCGAGTACACCGCGATCGTGCCGCCCATCCGTTCGACCAGGTACTTCGACAACGTGAGCCCGACCCCGGTGCCCTCGACCCCACTGCACTCCGCACCGAGGCGGTCGAACGGCTCGAACACGCGGTCGATGTCTTCGGCCCTGATCCCCTTGCCGGTGTCGGTGACGGTGATCCGGACGAGGTCGTCGGAGACCGCCTCGACACCGACGCCCACGCGGCCTCCGGCGCGGTTGTACTTCACGGCGTTCGACAGCAGGTTCAACATCACCTGGAGGAGTCGCTGGCGATCGGCGAGCACGTGGCACGAGTCCGGGCACAGCTCGAGGTCCGCCATCACCGTGATCTCGGCCCGCTCCGCGAGCGGGTGGGCGAGGTCGATGGCGTCGCCGAGGACCTGGCGGATCGCCACGGGCTCCAACAGGAGCTCGAGATTGCCCGACTCGATCCGGGCGATGTCGAGAACCTCGTCGATCAGGTTCAGGAGATGACGGCCGGCCCGCATGATGTGGCCGACGGCCTCACCGTGGTGATCGGGCAGTTCGTCCATCTCGAGGAGCTGCGAGAACCCCAACACACTGTTGAGCGGCGTGCGCAGCTCGTGGCTCATGCGCGAGAGGAACTCGCTCTTGGCCTTGCTCGCCTGCTGGGCCGCTTCGACGGCGACGTGCATCTCGGCCTCGATCTCGAGCTCATCGGTGACGTCCCGCGACACCACGACCGCCCCCATGGTGGTGCCGTCATCCCCCACCATGGCCTGTCCCCGGGTGTCGAGCACGACCCAGCGACCGTCGGCATGACGGACGCGGTAGGTCAGGTCGAGCTGGGTGTCGGGCATCGAGAAGATCTTGGCGGCCTCGCGGTGGACACGGGCAAGGTCGTCGGGATGGATGAGGGCCTCGATCTCGTCCTGGACGGGATGGCGGAGGTTGTAGCCGAGGATGCGCCCCGAGGCTTCGCTGATCTCGCGCACTCGTCCGTTGCCGTCCAACACCGTGACGATGTCGGGGCAAGCCCGGATCACGGTGTCGAGCAGACGTTGCCGTTCGGCCAGTGCCGCCTGGACGCGGGTCCATTCGGTGATGTCGGTGGCGATGGCGGCCATGCCGGTCACCGCACCCGATGCGTCGAGCAGCGGGAACCGGGTGGTCATCATGACATGGGTGCCGTCAGCGAGCGTCACCACGTCATCGCGCGTGATGACCTCCCCCTGGTCGATCACCCGTAGGTCCGCGTCGTCGACCTCTGCCCCGGGCCAGATCTCGGTGACGGTCTTCCCGAGGACGTCGTCGCGCTCGAGCCCCGCGCCGCGCAGGAACACCTCGTTGACCAACGCGTAGCGCTGCATGCGGTCCTTGACGAAGATCGCCGCGGTGGAGTGATAGAGGATGGCCTGCAGCCAAGCCTCGTTGGCGGCCACCGTGGCTTGGGCGACGTGGTGGTGGGTGACGTCTCGTGCCGCCCCGTAGACGAACCCCGAATCGGGGGCGACCCGTGCCGTCCACTCCAGCCAGCGCCAGCTCCCGTCCTTGCACCGGTAGCGGGACTGGATCCCGGCCGGCTCGGCGTCACCGGTGGGTTGGTCGAACAAGGCGAGGGCCTCTCCCAGGTCCTCGGGGTGGATCAGGTCGACCAGCGACATGCGGGCCAGTTCCTGCTCGCCGTAGCCGAGGAGAGCGGCGGCGGTGCCGTTGCTCCAGACGAGGCCCTGGGTCAGGTCGAAGACGCCGAAGATCTCGTTCGACATGTCCAGGAACACGGCGAGGTCGTCGTCGGACAGCTCTCCAGGAGCACCTACCGGGACTCCCCCGGAGCTTCCCGACGGGCCAGGGCTCGTGCCCGCGCCTGAGGCGCCGACGTCTGAGGCGCCGACGTCTGAGGCGCTGACGGCAATCGACGCCATCGCGCCCTCGGCCGGACTGTCTCCGTCCGGCACCGAAGGGGGTCCGCTGACCTGGCGTCCTCTTGCGCTCAACCCCGCCATCCTCACGTTGGGCCGGGCTCGAGCGCCGGCCACTCACATGGGTATCGGCGCGACGACGGCATCTGTTGAGACAGGCGCCACGCACCGTGGTGGCCATGAGGCCGAACCGCCCTCGATCACCCTGGAACGGCGAATTCCCAGTTCAGCGGACTCCGACCCGCAGGGCTCCCGACGAGCTGCCGGGATCGCCGCCCCCTCGGGACCCGCCCTCGGGACCCGCCCTCGGGATGCTCAGTCCCCGGTGAACCCCAGACGGCGGGCATCGGCCCGCACCTGCTCGACCGCTTCGGGGGAATCCGAGTGCTCGGTGACGAAGGCCAAGAAGCGCTGGGGTACGAGCTCGATGAAGATCCCCTCCGCCTCGGCGGTGAGCGTGTCCCCGTGAAACATGGCGCCGTAGGTCCGGATCTTGCGGCCCTCTCTCCCCATGAACCGGGCCTCGAGGCGAAGTGGGGTCCGTAGGGGTGTGGGCTTGCGGTACTTGATGGTCAGCGTGCCGGTCATCCCCGGGTTCCCGGCCACGATGTTGGCCGCGCCCAGCATCTCGTCGAAGACCATGGCGATGACCCCGCCGTGGACGCAGGTGGGTGGCCCTTCGTACTGGTAGTCGAAGGTCGCGGTCCCTCGCAGCTCGCCGTCCACCGCCTCGACGACCACAGGGGGGGCAACTGGATTGGCGAAGCCGATGACGGGACTCGTGGGGAAGAACTCCTGCGGGTCACCCACCGGGTCGGGCTGGGCGCGCAACCGGCGTCCCGGCCCCGCCCTCTGCTCGAGCCCGTCGGCGACCTCTTTGAGCACAGCCGTGGCGCTCGCGATGTCGGCGTCGTCGACCGGGAGGCCCACCATCGCACTCGTGATCCGTCGGATCTGGTGAGCCAGGTCGAACCGGGCATCTTCCCGCGCGACGTGACCTTCGGAGGGTTCCGGTGGTCCGCCGCCCGCCGAGATTCCGAAGTCGGAGACTCCCAGTTCTCGCTCTGGCATCAGCGACGTTTGTACTCGGGTGTGCGCTTCTCGGCGAACGCTTTTTGGCCCTCTTTGGCATCGTCGGTGGCGAAGATGGGCCAGCCGATCTCGAGCTCGATTTTGAGCGCGTCGACCTCGGGTATCCCCTCTGTCTCGCGCACCGACCGCTTGATGGCCTCCACCGCCAGTGGGCCGTTACCGCAGATCACCTCGGCGATGTCGAGGGCCTCGTCGAGAGCCTTGCCATCGGGCACGACCCGTCCGATGAGCCCGATCTCCTTGGCTTCGTGGGCACTGACTTCCCGGGCCGTCAGCAACAGATCCATGGCCACGGTGAACGGGATCTGCCGTCGGAGCCGGACCGTGGACCCCCCCAGCGGGAACAGACCGCGCCGGGCCTCGAAGATGCCGAACTTCGCACTCTCACCGGCGACCCGGATATCGGTCGCCTGGAGGATCTCGGTCCCTCCCGCCACTGCCCATCCCTCCACCGCGGCGATGAGGGGCTTGCGCAATTGGTAATGGCGGAGCAACGCCTTCCAGTGCAGGTCGGGATCGGCTTCCTGACGGTGGCGGTACTGCTCGGCTTCGGGCGCCCCCGTGGACTTGAGGTCCATGCCCGAACAGAACGTCCCGCCCGCTCCGGTCAGCACCGCGCAACGGATGTCGTCGTTGCTGTCGATCTCCTCCCAGGCATCGGCCATACCCACGAGCATGGGGAGGCTGAGGGCGTTCTTGGCCTCCGGCCGGTTCATGGTGACGATCGCGGTGGCGCCGTGTCGCTCGAAGGTCAGGTTTTCGGTGCCGGGACTGGGCATGGCATCTCCTTGGCGTTCTTCACGGATCCGTCCGCCGCCTGTGCTGGAGGGGCGCCCGGCGCTCCGGGCTCCTCCCCCGCCGACCACGGGACCCCCCGACATTAGAACGAATTCCAGTTCCGCCGATACTCGGCTGGGAGGATCCTCCCTGACGCCCAATGTGGTCAGACCGCACACAGACAGGTAGACATCCATGTTTCGGGAAACAAGGACCGAGACCAGGACAACAAGACCCCAACCACAAAACCGGGACCACACGACCAGAACCGCATGACCAGGGTCAGAGGAACCGAACAACAGAGTCACGAGGTGGCGGGGCGTCAAGACCCGAACCGCAGGGCCCGCAAATACGACGGGACTGGAAGCGGACCCACGACACACGAGAGCGGACACAGGACGGAGTGACGGTGAGCAGCGAGAACACCCAGAGCAGCTTCCACCCCGCCATCGCCGGCCGGGAACAATCGATGACGGAGCTCGCCGCCACAGTGCGACGCCTGATCGACCTGGTGGTGACGAACACGGCCGACAGCGAGGTGCTCGACGCGGTGGTCACGCAGCTGCAGGCGACCGCCGACATCCTCGCTCGGCACGTCCCGGTCGATCCCGTCCCACGCTTCGTCGACCCGCCCGACGACCAAGGGTCCGAGACTCGGGGCGCGTCGATGGGCGGGTCGATGCCCTACGACCCCGTCATCGGCCGCTTCAACCCCATCGCGCTCCCCGTGAAGATCTCGTTCGAGCCCCCGCTCGCCATCGGCACCGCCGTCTTCACCACGCCCTACGAAGGGGGTCCCGGTTGGGTCCATGGGGCCGCCCTCGCCGCCACGTTCGACATCGTCCTCACGGCCGCCAACCATCTCAGCGGCGCGGCGGGACCGACGGTGTGGCTCACCATTCGCTTCCGCCGACCGACGCTGGTCGGGGTCGAAGCGCGATTCGAGGCCGAGGTGGTCGCCAACGACGGTCGTCGTGTCACGAGCAAAGGGCGCCTCGTCCAGGACGGCGTCGTCTGCGTGGAAGCGGAGGGCGAATTCGCAGTCCTCAGCCCCAAGAAGATCCGCAAGGTGGCCGAGCGCAGCCAGCGCCGTCCGTCGGTTGGACCGCAAGACACCGGTGATGGGCCAGGGCGAGCCGACGGCAGCCGCGACGGCGACGGCGACGGCGCGGCCGCAGGTTAAGAGAGCCGGGGCGGCCGAAGGCAAGAGAAGCCGGCGCCGCCGCAAGATCAGGGTAGGGGCGGCGCGGCGATTCCCACCATCGGCTTCACCAGGCGGGCCCCGCCCTCAGAACCCTCGAAGGGAGCATCGCCGAAGGCGAAGATCCCGCCGTCGCTCGCCACCATCCAGTAGCCCTGGCCCGTCGATGTGGGGGTGATGCCCACCACAGGCTTGGCGAGCGGTCGGCCGCCCATGGACCCGAAGAAGCCGGCGCTGCCGAAGGAGAAGATCCCGCCGTCGCTCGCCACCAGCCAGTAGCCGCCGTCGGGGGCCGCCGCTGCCGCCACCACGGGTTGGTCGAGGTGGCGACCACCCATCGAACCGGCATAACGAGCGTCGCCGAAGCCGAATACCCCCCCGTCGGCCGCCACCAGCCAGTAGCCGCCGCCGTCGGGGGCGGCGGCCATGCCCACCATCGGTTTCACGAGCGGTCGACCACCCATGGAGCCGAAGTAGCCGGCGTCACCGAAAGAGAAGATGCCGCCGTCGCTCGCCACCAGCCAGTACCCGCCGCCGTCGGAGGTGGCAGCCATGCCGACCACCGGCGCCACCAGGTGCCGACCACCCATGGAGCCCGCGAACCCCGCACCCCCGAAGCTGAACACGCCCCCGTCCGAGGCCGTCGTCCAGTACCCGGGCCGCGGCGGTGGCGGCGGGGGGGCCGGTGGGAGCCCGCCCGGGCCATCGAAGGCGTGCACCTGGTTCGAAGACGGTGCCAGCAACAGCCCGTCGGCGACGGTCGGTGTCGGGAAGTGGTTCGCCTCCGAACCGAGCGAGAGGCTCTGCACCAGGTTCCCGGTGGTGGGGTCCAGAGCATCGAGCGTGCTGCCCCCGATGGTCCACACGTACCCGCCGGCCACGATGGGAGGACCGCCGGCACTGGTGTTCGTGTGCCACAGCACGGTCGCACTGTTGGGCGCGGCCGTCGCCACCGCGACGAGCCCCGACTCACACGGTTCGTAGACCGTGGTGCCCGAGACCGCCGTCCCCCCGTCGACGTCCCCGGTGCAGAACGAGGCCAGGCTCTGGAGTTGTCCGCCGACCCCACCGAGGTGCGACTGCGAGAGCAGGTAGCCGATGTGCGACTTCCCCGCCGCGAAGATGAGCCCGTCGGCCGACACCAGCGCGGGCGATGTCGAGAAGTCGAGGTCGCTGCCGTTGTCGCTGTACCACGTGGCCGGAGCGAAGGACTGGACGACCTGCAGCGTCGGCGACAGCTCGATGACGCCGTCGCTGTTGTCATAGGCGTCGCCCGAGGAACTGAAGGCGCTGTTGCCGGTCGTGAACCAGATGTTCCCCTGGCCGTCGATCTCGGGGGCGGCGCCACCCATCCACACCGCGCCCTGGGAGTCACCGGGGTTGGACGCCACCTCGAAGGACTGCTGGGCACCACCGCCCTCGGGGATGGCGACGACCCAGCCGTGGTAGTTGCCGCAGTCCCCGTCGTTGCCCCCGAAGCCGGCGACGACGTTGCCGTCGTCGAGTGCCAATCCCGTCCGCTGCAGCTCGGCCAGCTGGTCCGAGCCCGACAACACGACGGGCTGGTGCAACAGGACCGCGCCCGTATAGAGATCGAGGCCCACGAGGTAGTGCTGTGCGCTCGCCCCGGCAGCTTCGTCTGTCACGGCGAACACCTCACCGCGGGTGGCATCGAGCACGGGAGTGCCCGTGATCCCGACGGTGGGTGCGATGTCCCCGCACGGGAGGTTCCCGGAAGGGACCGCCGTGCCGACGTGCGTCGACCACATCACGGCTCCGGTGTTGGCCGCCAACTCGTCGATGGTGTCGTTCTCGGTGGCGACGATGACGCGTCCATCGTCCACCAAGGGCTCACCGTAGACCTCGCCGTCCAACGCGCCGGTCGTCCACGCCGGTGTCGCCGGGGTGAGGTCGGTACCCGTGGGATCGGCCCCGCTTCCGAGGCCGTCGTGGTGGTACACGGGCCAACTGGTCCCGAACACGGTTCGAGGCTGCGCCGCAGTCTGGGCCGCAGTCTGCGCCGAGGTCCGAGGCACATCCCCGGCCCGGGCGGCAGCTCCAGCCGCTGGCGATGCCGAGACGGCGATGACGACGGCGCCGCCGGCGAGCAGCAGGGCGCTGGACGTCACGATGCCCGCACGAACCGAAACTGCTCCCCGCGCCCGATGCAGCCGGAGAGTCATGGAATGCGCGAGCCGCGCCGATGCGGACAAGCCCGCGCGCCGGTGCGATCTGACGGTCATCGGTTTCGCCTGGGGGCTCATCCCCTCATCTTGTCCGCGAATCGTGCGGGCCACTCAGGCTTTTGCCCCGACGACACACAAAAAGTGAACAACCAGGTCAGGGCCTGCTGATGACTCAGAGCCTCTCGATGATGGTGCCAGTGGCGAGAGCGCCGCCGCAGCACATCGACACCAGCGCCAGGTTGCCGTCACGGCGCTCGAGCTCGTGCAGCGCGGTGGTGATCAAGCGGCTACCGGTTGAACCGACCGGGTGACCGATGGCGATAGCGCCACCATTCACGTTGACCTTGTCCCAGTCGATGCCGTGCACCTTCTGCCACGAGCACACCACCGAGGCGAAGGCCTCGTTGACCTCGAAGATGTCGATGTCGTCGGTGGTCATGCCAGCCTTGGCCAGCACCTTCTCCGTCGCCGCGATGGGCCCGTCGAGGTGGTAGTACGGGTCCGATCCCACGAGAGCCTGGGCCACGATGCGCGCCCGGGGACGGTGACCACCGGCCTTGGCGCGGTCCTCGGACATCCACAGCACCGCGGCGGCGCCGTCGGAGATCTGCGACGAGTTCCCCGCCGTATGCATCCCGTCGGGAAGCACGGGCTTCAGCCCGGCCAGCGCCTCCGCCGTGGTGTCACGCAATCCCTGGTCCCGCGTCACGTGCTGATGGGAACCGGTCGGACCGTCGGGGCCCACCACTGGTGCCTCGAGGGCGAACACCTCGCGGTCGAAGCGACCTTCTTCCCAGGCGCGCGCCGCATTGTGCTGGCTGGCGAGCCCCAGCGCGTCGACGTCCTGACGGGTGATGCCGTATTTCTGGGCGATCCGCTCGGCCGCGCCGAACTGGTCGGGCATGTCCCACGGGAAGTCGGGGGGGCGCGAGCTCCCCGGCCCGTTCATGGCGTTGGCACCGAGCCCCACCCGGCTCATCGCCTCGACACCACAGGCGATGCCGACGTCGATGGCACCCGCCTCCACGAGGTTGGCCACGAAGTGGTTGGCCTGCTGCGCCGAGCCGCACTGGCAGTCGATGGTGGTGGCGGCGGTCTCGTAGGGCAGGCCCATGCTGAGCCAGGCCGTCCGGGTCACGTTCGACGCCTGCTCACCGGCCTGGGTGACGCATCCACCGACGATCTGCTCCACCTCGGAGGGCTCGATCCCGGCCCTCTTGACCACCTCCACCTGGGCGGTGGCGAGCAGCTCAGCGGCGTGGAATCCCGACAGCCATCCATTGCGCTTGCCGATGGGTGTGCGCACCGCCTCCACAATCACGGGTCGTGCCATTGCCCTACCTCCGGGAGAATCCGAAAAGTGTTCCGGTTGCGCGAGATGCCCGCCGCTGGCGAGATTCCCGCGTTGAGCGAGCGCTCTGAGGAAACCGAGTATAGAACCTGTTCTACGGAAGGTGCCCGGGCGCTCCGTCGTGGAAGGATGAAGACATGCAGGTCACAATCATCGGCGGGGGCAGCTACCAGTGGTCACCCAAGCTCATCGCCGATCTCCTGAGCCTTCCGTCACTAGCCGGGGTACATCTCGTCCTCGAGGACATCGATCCCGTCCCCCTCGAAAAGATGGAGGCCATCGCCCGCATCGCCGATGAGAAGCTCGGCGCCAAGTCCACCGTGTCGACCACGACCGACCAACGGCGCGCCCTCGAGGGCGCGGACTTCGTGGTGGTGACGATCTCCACCGGTGGGTTCACGAGCATGGGCGTCGACATCGACGTTCCCGCCCGCCACGGCATCCGCCAGTCGGTGGGAGACAGCGTCGGCCCCGGAGGGATCAGCCGCGCCCTGCGCAACATTCCCGTCCTCGCCGGCATCGGCCGCGACATGGAAGACCAGTGCCCCGACGCGTGGTTGCTCAACATCACCAACCCCATGACCACGCTCACGCGCACGGTGTGCCGCGAGACGCGCGTCAAGACCGTGGGCCTGTGCCATGAGGTGGGAGGGTTCTGCATGGACCTGGCCATCGCTTTCCGCAAGCCCCACACGGCCGTGCGTCCAGTGATCATGGGGGTCAACCACTTTCCCGTCATCACCGAGATCGATGTCGACGGCCGGGACGGCTTCGAGATGCTGCGCGAGCTCGTCGACGAGCTCGGCGGCCTCGAGGCACTCGCCCCTGCACCGGGCCAGGAAGAGGCGGAGC